>Ga0209958_1000538_pt1 | contig 60924 bp, 53 predicted proteins | sample ThiBio_inoc_plan_FD_183942 | JGI IMG/M metagenome (GOLD analysis project Ga0209958, IMG submission 183942) | Wastewater bioreactor microbial communities from Cape Town, South Africa - Thiocy_inoc_plan (SPAdes) | ecosystem: Engineered > Bioremediation > Thiocyanate > Unclassified | place: South...
GGACCTCCACCAGCGACTCCCATCAGGGACCGTGGCTCGCGCCACAACAAGTCCGGATATACGGGTGCAATCTTTACCTTCTTGGCAGCAGTGAGTGAGGGCTTGGCTTATTCGGGGCGTCCATATAAAAGGCTCTAAGGCTCCTACTCCAACGCCGCCACCCCAATGGCCGTGCACGTCGCCAAATCAGACTCGCGCCCCTGGGGCAATTGCCGTGCTGTATCCCGCAGCGCAGTGCGCAAGCCTTCTTCCAGCGTAGGGTGGTAGAACGGCATCCCCAGCAGATCGTACACGGTGAGTTTTTGCTGAATGGCCAGTGCCAGCAGATGGGCCATGTGTTCGCCTTGTGGGGCGCACATTTCAGCGCCCAGCAGGCGGCCGGTGGCCTGGTCGGCATGGATGCAGATGCGCCCGTGGTTTTGCTGCGCGGTGCGGGCGCGGCCCTGGTTGTCAAAGCTGGCTGTGCCGGTGACGGTGTGGGCGGGGTCCATGTCGGCAAAGCGCTGGCCCACGGCGGCGATGTTGGGGTCGCAGAACACGATGCCCAGCGGGGTGCGGCGCTGAAAGCGTGTGGGGGCGTCAGCCAGCGCGTTCATGCCCGCAATGTGGCCTTCGTCGGCGGCCTCGTGCAACAGGGGGGCGTGGGTGTTGGCGTCTCCGGCCAGAAACACGGGCAAATCGCCTATTTGCTGGGTTTGTGGATTGACGGTGGGCATGCCGCGCTGGTCCAAGGGCACCCCCAGCGTCTCCAGGCCCAGGTACTGGATGTTGGGCACCCGGCCCATGGCCGCGATGACCTGGTCCACCACCACGCGGTTGTTGCCACTGGTGACTTCAATGCCGCCGGGTACTTCACGCAGCTGCGCTTCGGCCCCCATGTGCAGCACCATTTCCTGCTTGAGCAGCGCTGTCAGTTCGGCGTTGAGCACTGGGTCGCTCAGGCCCGCCAGCGTATCGCCCGTGGTGAATGCGGCCACCTGCAAGCCCAGCCGCGCAAGGGCTTGCGAAATCTCCACCCCAATGGGGCCCATGCCAATCACGGCAATGCGAGGGCCGAGGGTGCTTTGCTCGAACAGGGTGTCGGTGGTGAGCATGCGGTCGCCAAACGCGAGCCATTCTTCCGGCACGCTGGGGCGTGACCCGGTGGCGATGATGATGCTGCGCGTGGCGTAGGCGGTGCCGTCAATGTCCACCGAGTGGGGGCCCAGCAGGGTGGCGCGCCCCGACATCTGTGCGCTGCCCAGTTCGCTGGTGGCTTTGAGGGCGCCGGCCACAAAGTCGTCGCGCAGATCGCGCACGCGCTGCAGCACGGCGGGCAGGTCGGCGGTCAGTGCGCTGGCGCCCCGCAGGCCGAATTCTTCAAACGTATGGCGGCGGTGGAAGGCGTTGGCCGCCTCGATCAGTGCCTTGGAGGGCATGCAGCCCACGCGGGCGCAGGTGGTGCCCCAGGGGCCTTCGTTGACGATGAGGTAGCGTTCCGTGCGCTTGCGCACTTCGCGCAGGGCGGCTAGACCGGCGGTACCTGCGCCGATGATGATGGTGTCGAGCGGTTGGCTCATAGCGTCTCCTTAGCAGCCCGGTAAAGCTCTGAGTGTGGCGGCCTGCCGCTACAGCGCTTGTAGGCGTAAAGGCATTTGTTCCGAGTCGGCGCCAGGTCCGGCTGGGCTGCCCCTAGGAGGGTGGGCGGCAGAAGGCATCGAAGCGAAACGCGCGAGACCGGTTTATCGCGGGTTGCAGCCGATGCTCCCTCTGCAGCCCACACTCCCAGCTCAGGCGTCGGGCTCGGTCCAGCCCACGCGGCCTTGGCCGCTGTTGTTGATGCGCAGCACAAAGGCGGCGGCCTGGGCCTCGGGCAAGCGCAACTGCAGCGTGACGAGCGTGCCGTGCTGCACGTTGATCAGCTCCGCACCCGCGGCCTCGATCTCGCGGCGCAGCAGCCCCTCCAGCGCATAGGGCACATGGCACTGCAGGGTTTTCATGCGTTGCAGCGTGACCTTGGGCGCAGTCAGCAGGGCCTGGGCAATGGTGTCGGTGTAGGCTCGCACCAGTCCGCCTGCGCCCAGCTTGACGCCACCAAAGTAGCGCACCACGGTGGCCAGCACGCCTTCCAGGTCCTGGTGGCGCAGCACGTCCAGCATGGGGCGGCCTGCCGTGCCACCAGGCTCGCCGTCGTCCACCGCCGCCGACTGTCCGCCCGCCAGCAGCGCCCAGCAGATGTGGGCGGCGCCGGGGTGCTGCTTCCACAGGGCATCCACCGCCGCCTGCGCACTGGCACGGTCGGCCATGGGTTGCACACAGCCGATGAAGCGGCTTTTCTTGATGATGATTTCGCTGTGCGCGGGCGCAGCCAGGGTCTGGGGCATGGGGCAAGGAGTTTACGGGGGCAGGTGATGCGGATTAGCGACGTTGCTGCAACCGTTTGTCGTGGCGAGCCCGCCATTGGTGACAAAACGGTGTTGTTTGTGCGTTCTGTCACACCTGAAAAAAGCGTCCGTTCCTACACTCGTGGCTTGTTGCTGTGGCCTACGCTGTTGCTACTTATTTAAAAGCACTCAGGCCATCAGAAAAGGAACTGCCATGTTTGCCACCCCCTTCACCGCCCCATTGCATGAAACCCTCGCCAGCCACGTGTTTGGCCGTTTGATGCCCCAGCGTGCGCAGCCGGGTGTGGCAGATGCTGTCGTGGCCCCTGTGCAGGCAGCAGGTGATCAGGAAGACGATGCCATTCCCGACCTGGCCCAGCGTGTGCGCGAAGTAGGTGAGTGGTAATCGAAGGCGCAGGGCCCTGAGCCACGGGGCTGTGCACTTCGGTGTTCAGGCTGCTATGAACAAAAATGGTCCATCGGGACCATTTTTTTATGGATCAGGCACTTCAGGTCGTGCGCTGCAGCACCGGGGCGAGAGGCGCAGGCGGTGGGGGACATCAAGGTGTTTGTCCGTGAAGGGCTTGTCTCGCCAGGTGTTTCTATAGCTTCAGCTCCCAGGTCTCGCCCACCAGTTGCTGCCCAAAGCCTTCATACGGCTCCGACTCGACCAGCTTGAACCCACGCTTGCCATAAATGCCCCGTGCAGCAGCCAGGCAGCTGTTGGTCCACAGCACCATCTTCTTGTAGCCCTTGGCCCGCGCAAAGGCGATGCACTCGTCAGTCAGGCGCGCACCCAGACCCAGCCCGCGCGCCTTGGGCGACAGGATCAGCATGCGCAGCTGGGCCGTGGTGGCCGATTTGCGCACCACAAACACGGCGCCTACACGTTCGCCGTCCAGCTCGGCCACCCAGCACCGCTCCCACGCGGGCTGGAACTTGCGCAAAAATTGCGCGGCGATGTCGGCCACCAGGGCTTCAAAGCGGCAGTCCCAGCCGTATTCGCGCCAGTAGATCTCGCCGTGCTGTTGCACCACCCAGCCGATATCGCCAGGAACCGGGTCGCGCAGCACGGCCATGCGCGTGGCCTTAGGCGCCGCGTTGGCGGGGTCCAGCAAGGCTTCGATGCGTTCCATGGCGTCCACCAGCTCCTGCTGGCGCGCGGGGGGCAGGGGGGTCAGCAGGGCTGCGGCCTCGTCGCGTGAGCGTTGCTGCAGTGGCTCGAACACCTCGCGCCCCGTGGGGGTGAGGGTGAGCATGATCTGGCGGGCATCCTTGGCGCTGGCGCTGCGGGTGATCCAGCCGGATGCTTCAAAACGGCGCAGGATGCGGCTCAGGTAGCCGCCGTCCAGGCCCAGGTCGCGCGCCAGTTCGCTGGCAACGGGCGCCTCGCGGTGCGCCAGTTCGTACAGCACGCGTACATCGGTGAGCGACAGGTCGCTGCCCAGATACGGGTCGAGCACGCCCACCCGCCGGGTAAAAAAGCGGTTGAAACGCCGCACTGCTTTCACGGCTGCGGAGGTGGGCTGGGATGTAGTGCTGGTCGTGGTCATGAATGCCTTAGTCATCCAGTTGATTGACTTTGGCAAGTATATGCCTGATGTTCATCAAGACCTCCAACGCACAAGGGCAACGCGCAAGCAGCGACAAAAAGGGCTTGCCGCCGTAAAATCGCGGGTTAACCACCACAGCCGCGCCCCACGACGCCCTTGACGCACAAGGGCCGGCCGCGAAACTCCTCTTCATGAACGCCCCCGTTGACGTCTCCTTTTTTGCGCGCGCCGCAAAGCCATTGACCAGCTACCGTCCGTACTGGGCCAAGCGCTTTGGCACGGCCCCGTTCCTGCCGATGAGCCGCGCCGAGATGGACAAACTGGGCTGGGACAGCTGCGACATCATCCTGGTGACGGGCGATGCCTATGTGGACCACCCGAGCTTCGGCATGGCCGTGATCGGCCGCACGCTCGAAGCCCAGGGCTTTCGCGTAGGCATCATCGCCCAGCCCGACTGGCAAAGCGCCGAGCCCTTCAAGGTGCTGGGCAAGCCCAACCTGTTCTGGGGCGTGACGGCGGGCAACATGGATTCGATGATCAACCGGTACACCGCTGACCGGAAGATCCGCAGCGACGATGCCTACACCCCCGGCGATGTGGGTGGCAAGCGCCCCGACCGCGCCGCCATCGTCTACAGCCAGCGCTGCCGCGAGGCGTACAAGGACGTGCCCATCATCCTGGGCGGCATCGAAGGCAGCCTGCGCCGCATCGCGCACTACGACTACTGGAGTGACAAGGTGCGCCGCTCTATCGTGGTGGATGCCAAGTGCGACCTGCTGCTGTACGGCAACGCCGAGCGCGCGCTGGTTGAGGTGGCCCACCGCATCGCTGCTCGCGAGCCGGTGGAGCAGATCACCGACGTGCGTGGCACGGCGTTTGTGCGCCGGCCCGACGATGAGACCGGCAAGGGCTGGTTCGAGATCGACTCCACCAGTGTGGACGAGCCTGGCCGCGTGGAGGCCCACGTCAACCCCTACATGACCACCAGCGAGCAGGCCGCCGCCCAGGGCAGCACCTGCAGCAAGGAGGATGCTCCTGATTCCATAGCAGCTAGCGAAGGTGGAACAAGCGCTGACGGCCAAAAAGACCCAAAATCTGCCGAGCCCAACCCCGCCATCCAGCCCATGCTGTTCGTGGCGAACCCGGCGCTCAAGGCCAAGCTCAAGGTGCCACCACGCGACAAAAGCGTGATCCGGCTGCCCAGCTACGAGCAGGTCAAAAGCGACCCCGTGCTGTATGCCCATGCCAACCGCGTGCTGCACCTGGAGACCAACCCCGGCAACGCCCGCGCGCTGGTGCAGGCGCACGGCGAGGGCGTGACCGCGCGCGACGTGTGGATCAACCCGCCGCCCATCCCGCTGACCACGGCGGAGATGGACTACGTGTTCGACCTGCCTTACGCGCGTGGCCCGCACCCGAGCTACGCCGACGAGAACGGCAGCCACGACGGCGCGACCAAGATCCCCGCGTGGGAGATGATCCGCTTCTCGATCAACATCATGCGCGGCTGCTTTGGCGGCTGCACCTTCTGCTCCATCACCGAGCACGAAGGCCGCATCATCCAGAGCCGGTCGGAAGATTCGATCATTCAGGAGATCGAGGACATCCGCGACAAGGTCAAGGGCTTCACCGGCACCATCAGCGACCTGGGTGGCCCCACGGCCAACATGTACCGCCTGGGCTGCAAGAGCCCCGAGATTGAAGCTGCTTGCCGCAAACCGAGCTGCGTGTACCCGGGCATCTGCTCCAACCTGGGCACCAATCACGACCCGCTGATCAAGATCTACCGCCGTGGCCGCGCATTGAAGGGCATCAAGAAGATCCTGATCGGCTCGGGCCTGCGCTACGACCTGGCTGTGAAAAGCCCTGAATACGTGAAGGAGCTGGTGCAGCACCACGTGGGCGGCTACCTCAAGATCGCGCCCGAGCACACCGAGCAGGGCCCGCTCACCAAGATGATGAAGCCGGGCATCGGCAGCTATGACAAGTTCAAGCAGATGTTCGAGAAGTTCAGCGAAGAAGCGGGCAAAAAGCAGTTCCTGATCCCCTACTTCATTGCCGCGCACCCGGGCACCAGCGACGAGGACATGATGAACCTCGCCATTTGGTTGAAAAAGAATGGCTTCCGTGCCGACCAGGTGCAGACCTTCTACCCCAGCCCCATGGCCACGGCCACGGCCATGTACCACAGCAACAAGAACCCGCTGCGCAAGATCACGCGCGACAGCGAGGCTGTGGACATCGTGCGCGGCGACAAGCGCCGCCGCCTGCACAAGGCCTTCCTGCGCTACCACGACCCCAACAATTGGCCGCTGCTGCGCGAGGCGCTCAAGGCCATGGGCCGCGCGGATTTGATCGGCAATGGCAAGCACCACCTGATACCGACCTTCCAGCCGCTGACCGACGGCGGATACCAGAGTGCGCGGCGCAAGAACTCGACGCCCGTGGGACAGAAGGCAGAAGCCGCCAAAGTGCTGCCATCCCGGCCTGCCAAGCCAGGGCAGCCCCAAAAGGGCCGCATGCTGACCCAGCACACCGGCTTGCCGCCGCGTGTGACCGGGGCGGCCAAACCATCGGCACGCAAGCCCCGCTGACCATGCCTACGCCCTGACGCATCTGTCTGGCCCGTTGGGTTTGCGGGATGTATCGCGGGAGGCGGATCCACAAGGTGCCTCCACCGGCGAATTTAGCGTGCAGATGCACACCCGCGACATGGCGCGCCTGGCGCTGCTCTACCTGCGTGGCGGCGAGTGGAATGGCCGCCAGCTGGTATCGCGCGATTGGGTCGCCAGGATGTTTGCGCCCACGGTGTCTATGGGCATGGGGGCTGCGCACTACGCCGACCAGTTGTGGAGCATGCTGGAGCGCGGGGTGTTCATGGCCGTGGGGTTCCACCGGCAAATCCTGCTGGTGATGTCCCGGCACGGTATTGCGGCAGCGTTTCCCGGGCGCAAGCACTGGGCCTTTGCGCCCCGGATGGATTTGCTGGATCCCGGCCAAAACTCCTTCTGCCGTTTTCAACCAGCGTCGCCAGCCCGGCCGGTACCGCTGCTGCGCGATGAATGCAAGCTTCAGCCTTCTGCTGCGTGGGTGCCCACCACCACCGATTGCGGGCCGTCACCGGCGGGCTGTGAGATCAGGTCTTCGATGATGAAGGTGCGGTAGTAGAAGGCGGTGACTGCACCTTGGGGGGCAATGGCTTCCACCAGGGTATCGGTATTGTCTTTGTCGGCCATGGCGATCAGCATGCCGTGGTGGCCAGTGCCCGCCAGGTCGGCAATGCGGCGCACCATGTCGCCCTCGGCGCCCACCGAGGGCATCGGGGCATCTGCCGTGCCCAGGGTGCGGACGATCTCTTGCAGGATGACTTCGGGGCTGGCGTAGGCGGTGTCGCCCTGGTGGCCGGCGGCCTGCAACGCGGTGGCGGCCTGGCGCACGCAGTCTTCGTCGGGGAAGAGTGCGAACACATGGCCGGTGGGGTAGAAAACGCCGCCCATGTTGGTCATGGTGGAATCAAGAATGAGGGGTTTCATGGGCTTCTCCCGAGGTGTTTCAGACCTTTGGGATTGAAACCCGTGGCTGTGGCGCACGGTGTAGGCCAGCGGGCAATCTGCGCGTCAGCCCCCTGTGTTGCGGGCGATGGGCTGAAAATTTTGAGTCAAAATTGGCTCTTCTAGCGAGTGGTAGTGATGGAACTCGCCGCACGTCTGTAGACGGCGATTTCGACGTACGACATTTATCGAGTGCATCACTAGCGTTCGCTAGAAGAGCCTAAAAATTGCCTCTGGCGCTTATGTATCAAGCGCTAGCAGCTATCAAATTGATACTGCATTGGTGGCGCCGCTATGGCAGCCACCCGCCCACCCAGGCCCCGAGCGCCCCGCAATGCAGCACCACGGTGACCCAGTAGACGGCGCGAAACTCCACCTTGCGGGATTTGTGCCGCAGCCATTGCTGCGCAAACCAAGCACCCGGCCAGCCGCCTGCCAGGCTCAGCAGGTGCAGATGGCTCTCTTTGGTGCGCCACTGGCCGTTTTGCGCGGCGCTTTTGTCGATGGCATAGACCAGAAACGTGAGGAGATTGACGGCCAGGGCCGCCCCCAACACCCACCATGGGAGTCGGCCCGCCCAGAAGCCCCATGCCAGCAGCACCACCCAGCCCAGCATCAACACCATCGCCGGACCGGCGGGGGTGGGCGGGCCACTGGACTCTGCAGGGCGTCGGCGGCGTTGAGCCTGGGGTTGGGTCGTCCGCTGCGACGGTTCGTGTCGTCTCCGCTGAGGGGTTGATGTGGCCGCTGGGCGGGACGGGGATGCGCCCCCTTGCTGGGCCGCAGGCAGCACTGCCATGGCCCGTGGTCCTTTTCCGCCGACATGAATTTCCTCGTACACCACGGCGATCCCTTCGCGCGGCGGGGTGGTGCCCCGGTAGTCCCGCACATGAAAGAACACATCGGCGGACGTGTCCGGGCTGCGGATGAAGCCGAAGGCGCGGGTAGCGTCCCAGCGGATGACGGTGCCTTGTTTCTGCATCGGTAAACGGGATTCTCAAACCAGGGTGTGCAACGGAATGTCCTGCGCCACCGCGAGCGCATCGAGTTGCGCGCGGGTTTGCGTGCGCAGGAAGGCTGCCACTGCCGCGTGCGTGGCAGGGGCGCGCAGCACCTGCGGGTCGCCTGTGGCGGGCAGGCCTGCGGCGGCGCACAGGCTTGCGGCAAAGTGGGGTTCCAGCGCAGCCACGGCCACGCGGCCATCGGCGCAGGGGTAGATGCGGTAACCCGCGTGGTTGCCGCCCACGTCGCCCTCGGGCGTGGTCAGGCCCCAGTCGCGCGGCTGGGCCAGCCAAGCGGCGGCGTCGGCCAGGGCGACTTCGATGCACACGCCGCTGCCCGTGTGGTCACGCTCCAGCAGGGCCTGCAGCACGGCCTCGCTGGCCATCAGGGCGCCGCCCATGTCGGCGTACAGGGTGGGGGGCATCTCGGCGCCGGTGACCAGCCCGGCATCGGCCAGGTAGGTGAGGTCATGGCCGGGTTCTTCGGCACGCTCGGCCGCAGCGCCCACGATGCGCACCAGCGACAGGCGCGGGTATTTCGATTGCAGCGCCTCCCAGGAGAGGCCCAGCTTGGTGAGCGCCGAGGGGCGAAACGAGGTGATCAGTACATCGGTGCGGGTCAGTTCTTCGTGCAGCGCGGCCTGGCCTTCTGCCGTCTTGAGGTGGGCATGCACCACGCGCACTCCGCTGTGCAGCGTGGCATAGGCCGCCGGGCTGTAGATGCCCATGGGGTCGGCGCTGGGGTGGCCCGGGGCGGGCGGGGGTTCAAGCTTGGTGCAGTCGGCCCCCATGCGCGCGCAGCGCATCAGGGCGGCGGGGCCGGGCAGGTTGAGCGCGAGGCTCAGGACGCGGACATTGCGAAGGGGCTGGGGCAGGGCGGTCGTCATGGGTGTGGGGTTGTCTCGGTGTTGTGGTTTTGAATGGAAGGAGAAGGCGCGGCGCTGGAACTTCAAGGGGCGCGCGGGCTCACTCCCCGCGTTATACATAATTTGTTACGCTCCCCGACCCATGCAACGCAGAACCTCTTTGGCCGCCCTCACGGGCCTGGCCGCCTTTCCGGGAGCTTTCATGACCACGTCCCTGAGCAGCGCCGCCACAGCGACCGCGCTGCAGGCGCTCAAGCCCTCGCCCCGCATGCCCGTGCTGTTTGTGGGCCACGGCAGCCCCATGAACGCCATCGAAGACAACGCCTGGCGCCGCAGCTGGCAGGCCATGGGCGCGGAGCTGATGGCGCGCGCAGTGCAGCCGCAGCTCATCCTGTGTGTGTCGGCCCACTGGCTCACGCGTGGTGGCTGGCAGCTGACGGGGATGGCCAACCCCAAGACCATCCACGACTTTGGTAGTTTTCCACAGGCGCTCTTCGACCAGCAATACCCCGCGCCCGGAGCGCCGCAGGTGGCGCGCAGTCTGGCGGCCGAACTGAAGTCGCCTGCTACCGGCGGGGCACTGAGTGTGGACGAAGGCGAATGGGGCCTGGACCATGGCACCTGGTCGGTGCTCAAGCCCATGTTCCCCCAGGCTCGGATCCCGGTGATGCAGCTGAGCATGGACTACAGCCGCGCCCCGGCCGAGCACTATGCGCTGGGCCAGCAGCTCAAGGCCTTGCGCGAGCGGGGCGTGCTCATCGTGGGCAGCGGCAACATCGTGCACAACCTGCGCGCGTCTCGCCGGGGCAGTGGCGCCAACGAAGCCTACGAATGGGCTGCCGAGTTCGACACCGTGGTTCAAGAGCAGATCAAGAAGGGCCAGTTGGGCACCCTGCAGGACTTCCAAAAACTGGGAGCGGTGGCCCAGCAGGCGCACCCCACGCACGAGCACTATCTGCCGCTGCTGTACGCCGCAGGGGCTGTTTTGCCCAGCGAGATGCCGCGTTTCTTCAATACGGGTTACCAGTCGGCGTCGATCTCGATGCGGTCGGTGCAGTGGGGGTGATGCAGGAAAACGTCGGCTGCTTCTATTTTGATAGCTGCCAGCGCTTTTAAATCAAGCGCCAGGGGGCAAAAAGACGTAAAAATTGGCGGCTTTTCCGATCAGGCGGTGGGCCGGATCGTCAGCCACGGCCAGCGTTCTCGGTAGCTTTCAGCCTTGGCCTGGAACAGCGGTAGATGCGGGCATGCGGGGTTGGGTTTGAGCAGTCCTGCGTACAGTTCTTCCAGCCCGTACGGCGCGTACAGGGTGGACTCGTTGACGCTCAGGTTGTCAGCAGGTTGCAGCCCGACGCAGGTGCAGGGAACCAGAAAACGCTCGATCCCGTTGCGTGCCGATTGCAGTGGCGCATACGGGTAGCCAAACCAGCGTTCGTACCAGAGGTGCACGCGGGCCTGGTTCTTGGCTTCCACGGTGATGGGCAGGTCAGCGAAGAGGGCGGCGACATGGGCTTGCACCTGCTGCTCTGCCGATTCGGACAAGTCGTTGCCGTCGAAGTAGAACAGGTCGTAGTCCTTGATGTTCGCCGTGGGCGCCACGCCGGAGTGCAGATTCCACACCGTCTGGAACAGGCAACCCGCCACCAACCAGGCGTCGGGCAAGCCCAGAAAAGGCAAACGCTCCAGAAGGGCCGCGTTGTGCTGGTTCTGGAGCGCTTCGCTCACAAAGCGGCGCGCGAGCGCCGCTTTCTCATCGTGCTCAGACAACCTTTGCAATGGCCTGGCAGACGTAGTCGATGTTCTTGCTGTTCAGGGCTGCCACACACATGCGGCCGGTGTCGGTACCGTACACGCCGAACTCATTGCGCAGGCGCACCATCTGGTCCTTGGACAGGCCGGAGTAGCTGAACATGCCGATCTGGGTGGTGATGAAGCTCATGTCTTGCTTCACACCCGCAGCCTTGAGACCGTCCACCAGCTTCTGGCGCATGGCCTTGATGCGCACGCGCATCTCGCCCAGTTCCTTCTCCCACATCGCGCGCAGCTCAGGGTTGTTCAGCACGGCAGCCACCACTGCGCCACCGTGGATGGGTGGGTTTGAGTAGTTGGTGCGGATCACGATCTTGAGCTGGCTCAGCACGCGCGAAGCTTCTTCCTTGTCGGCGCACAGCACGGACAGGCCGCCCACGCGCTCACCGTAGAGGCTGAAGCTCTTGCTGAACGAGGTAGAGACAAAGAAGTTGAGGCCTGAAGCCACGAACTTGCCGATCACGGCACCGTCTTCGGCGATGCCGTGGCCAAAGCCTTGGTAGGCCATGTCGAGGAAGGGCGTCAGGCCCTTGGCCTTGACGGCCGCAATCACTTGGTCCCACTGCTCGGGGGTGATGTCGTAGCCCGTGGGGTTGTGGCAGCAGGCGTGCAGCACAACGATGGTGCCGGGGGCTGCAGCGTTCAGGCTGGCGAGCATGCCTTCGAAGTTCACGCCACGCTTTTCCGCGTCGTAGTACGTGTAGGTATCGACTTCAAAACCGGCGTTGGTGAACAGTGCGCGGTGATTTTCCCAGCTGGGGTCGGAGATCAGCACCTTGGCGTTGGGGCTGAGTTTCTTGAGGAAGTCAGCGCCGATCTTCAGGCCGCCCGTGCCACCCACCGCTTGCACGGTAGCCACGCGGCCCGAGGTGACGGGTTCGCTGTCCGCGCCGAACACCAAAGCCTTCACGGCGTTGTCGTAAGCCACGATGCCGTCGATGGGCAGGTAGCCACGGGCCGTGGGGGTGGACATCATGGTCTTTTCTGCCGCCTGCACGCATTGCAGCAGGGGCAGCTTGCCGTTGTCGTCGAAATAAACGCCGACGCCCAGGTTGACCTTGTTGGGGTTGGTGTCGGCGTTGAATTGCTCGTTGAGGCCCAGGATGGGGTCGCGGGGGGCCATTTCGACGGCGGTGAACAGAGACATGAAAATCCTTGAAAGGTTGTCAGTAGCGAAGAATCCGGGCGTGGTGTACTGTGCCGGGTTCGGCTGATTTTAACGGCCTGCCTCTACCAATCGTTGACCGCACCTATGCCGGATCTCACAGAAGTCATAACGGAAAAGCAAGACGGCGAGTTCGTCCATTTCCCCAACTCCCCCTTCGAACTGTTCCAGCCGTACCCACCGGCCGGCGACCAGCCCGAGGCCATCAACAAGCTGGTGGAAGGTTTGAACGATGGGGAAACCTTCCAGACGCTGCTGGGGGTGACGGGCTCTGGCAAGACCTTCACCATGGCCAATGTGATCGCCCGCATGGGGCGCCCGGCGATCATCTTCGCGCCCAACAAGACGCTGGCCGCGCAGCTGTACAGCGAGTTCCGCGAGTTCTTCCCCAAGAACGCCGTGGAGTATTTCGTGAGCTACTACGACTACTACCAGCCCGAGGCGTATGTGCCGCAGCGCGACCTGTTCATCGAGAAGGACAGCGCCATCAACGAGCACATCGAGCAGATGCGGCTTTCGTGCACCAAGAGCCTCATGGAGCGCACGGATGTGGTCATCGTGGCCACGGTGTCGGCCATCTACGGCATCGGCGAGCCCGAGAGTTACCACCGCATGGTGATGACGCTGCGCACCGGTGACAAGCTGGGCCAGCGCGACGTAATCGCACAGCTGATACGCATGCAATACCAGCGCAATGAGGCTGATTTTTCGCGCGGCAAGTTCCGCGTGCGGGGCGACACCATTGATGTGTTTCCGGCCGAGCATTCCGAGCTGGCCGTGCGCATCGAGCTGTTTGACGACGAGATCGAGAGCCTGCAGCTGTTTGACCCGCTCACGGGCCGGGTCAAACAGAAGATTCCGCGCTTCACGGTGTACCCAAGCAGCCACTACGTCACGCCGCGCGACAAGGTGCTGGCGGCGGTGGAGACCATCAAGATCGAACTGGCCGAGCGCCTCAAGCAGTTGCTGGCCGACGGCAAGCTGGTGGAGGCGCAGCGGCTGGAGCAGCGCACGCGCTTTGACCTGGAGATGCTCAGCGAAGTGGGGCACTGCAAGGGCATCGAGAACTACACGCGCCACCTGTCGGGCGCCGCGCCTGGCGACCCGCCCAGCACGCTGACCGACTACATGCCCAAGAACGCGCTGATGTTCCTGGACGAAAGCCATCAGATGATCGGCCAGCTCAACGCCATGTACAGCGGCGACCGCTCGCGCAAGACCACGCTGGTCGAGTATGGCTTTCGCCTGCCCTCGGCGTTGGACAACCGGCCGCTCAAATTCGAGGAGTTCGAACAGCGTATGCGGCAGGTGATCTTTGTCACCGCCACACCGGCGGACTACGAGCGCACGCACTCTGGCCAGATCGTCGACCAGGTGGTGCGCCCCACCGGACTGGTGGACCCCGAGGTTGAAGTACGTCCCGCCACCCATCAGGTGGATGATGTGCTGCAAGAAATACGCATTCGCGTCGAAAAGCATGAGCGCGTACTCATTACTACACTGACCAAGCGCATGGCTGAACAGTTGACCGACTACCTGACAGACAACGGCGTGAAGGTGCGCTACCTGCACAGCGACGTGGACACGGTGGAGCGGGTGGAGATCATCCGCGACCTGCGCCTGGGCGCCTTTGACGTGCTGGTGGGCATCAACCTGCTGCGCGAAGGCCTGGATATTCCCGAGGTGTCGCTGGTGGCGATTCTGGATGCGGACAAGGAAGGTTTCCTGCGGGCCGAGCGCAGCCTGATTCAGACCATTGGCCGTGCGGCGCGGAACCTCAATGGCCGGGCCATCCTCTATGCGGACCGCATCACCGACTCCATGAAAAAAGCCATGGGCGAGACGGAACGTCGGCGCATCAAGCAGATCGCACACAACGAGGCCCACGGAATCACGCCGCGCAGCATTGTCAAGCGGGTAAGAGACCTGATTGACGGGGTTTACAGCGAAAAGGCCGGTAAGGACGCAGAACGGCTGGAGCAGGAAGCCCTGCAGCGCGCCAAGGTGGAGGATATGTCAGAAAAAGACGTGGCGCGCGAGATCAAGCGGCTGGAAAAACTCATGCTGGAACACGCCCGCAATCTGGAGTTCGAGCAGGCCGCCCGGGTTCGGGACCAGCTCACGCGGCTCAAGGACCAGGCATTTGGTGCACATGGCAATGATTCGGTGGCCTTGTAATGGGCGAAAGAACAATCGGAAATAACTATCGGGTCAATTAAAAACTAGTTGGTTTTTTAACCCGACAGATTCGATAGGGATTTGTGTTATACTCGCACAAAATACTCAAGAAAACAGCCCAGCGATGAAGGGCTCCGTGGCAGGCGACTGTTCGGAGTAAGGGGCGGAGACGGTGCCTTGCTGACCAACAGTCAGTGCAGGCGGTTTCTACAACGAACAAGCCTTAGCACAAGGAGCTTGCGATGCGTCTCACAACCAAAGGCCGTTTTGCGGTCACCGCCATGATTGATCTGGCCCTGCGCCAGAACAATGGCCCAGTCACCCTCGCGGCCATCAGCCAGCGCCAGCAGATCTCGCTGTCGTACCTGGAGCAGCTTTTCGGCAAGCTTCGCCGCCATGAACTGGTCGAATCGACCCGTGGCCCCGGTGGCGGCTATACCCTGGCCCGCAAGGCGGGCGACATCACCGTGGCCGACATCATTGTCTCGGTGGATGAGCCCATTGACGCCACGCAGTGCGGTGGCAAGGAAAACTGTCTGGGCGAAGCTGGCCGCTGCATGACGCATGAGCTGTGGGCATCGCTCAACCAACGCATGGTCGAGTTTCTGGATTCCGTCACTCTGCAAAAGCTGGTGGACGAACAGATTGCCAAGGGCGTGCAGATCGAAGACAAGCCGGTGGTACGCCGTGCCATTTCGACGACCCCGGTGGTCAAGCCGATCCGCGTGAATGCTCCGAACTCCGTGTTCGCGCTGGGCAACGTTTTCGCCAAATCCTGATAGCCCAAGGGCTTGTGCCGACCCTGGGGTCGGCACCGCCCTGAACAGTTTTTGAACCCGTTTTTGTTTCTTATTGCGTTTGCCAGCCAGCAACCACTACTGAGCCAGCCATGGACATGACCCCGCACTTCCCCATCTATCTCGACTACGGCGCCACCACCCCCGTGGACCCCCGTGTGGTCGATGCCATGATTCCCTGGTTGCGTGAACACTTCGGCAACCCGGCGTCGCGCAGTCATGCCTGGGGCTGGGAGGCTGAGGAAGCGGTTGAAAAGGCACGGGTGCAGGTGGCAGACTTGATCGGTGCTGACCCGCGTGAAATCGTGTGGACCAGCGGCGCTACCGAGTCCATCAATCTGGCCTTGAAGGGTGCAGCGCACTTCTACAAAGGCAAGGGCAAGCACCTTATTACGCTCAAGACCGAGCACAAGGCCGTGCTGGACACCATGCGTGAGCTGGAGCGCCAGGGTTTTGAAGCCACTTATCTGGATGTACAGGAAGACGGTCTGGTCAACATGGATGCCCTCAAGGCCGCCATCCGCCCCGATACGGTACTGATCAGCATCCTGTTCGTGAACAACGAAATCGGCGTGATCCAGGACATCCCTGCTATCGGCGCGCTGTGCCGTGAAAAGGGCATCCTGCTGCACGTGGATGCCGCCCAGGCCACAGGCCGGGTCGAGATCGACATGAACGTGCTGCCCATCGACCTGATGAGCATGACCGCGCACAAGACCTACGGACCCAAGGGCGTTGGCGCACTGTATGTGCGCCGCAAGCCTCGTGTTCGGCTGGAAGCGCAGATGCACGGCGGTGGTCACGAGCGTGGCATGCGTTCGGGCACCTTGCCCACGCACCAGATCGTGGGCATGGGTGAAGCCTTTCGCATCGCCAAAGAAGAAATGGCCGAGAGCAATGCCAAGGCCCATGCCTTGCAGCAGCGCTTGCTCGATGGCTTGAAGGACATTGAACAGGTGTTCATCAACGGCAGCATGGAGCGCCGCGTGCCGCAGAACCTGAACATGAGCTTCAACTTCGTCGAAGGCGAATCGCTCATCATGGGCATCAAGGGCCTAGCGGTGTCGTCGGGTTCTGCCTGCACATCCGCCAGTCTGGAGCCCAGCTACGTGTTGCGCGCCCTGGGCCGCAGCGATGAGCTGGCGCACAGTAGCCTGCGGATGACCATCGGCCGTTTCACGACCGAAGAAGAGATCGACTACGCCATCTCCACCATCCGCGAGAACGTGGCCCGCCTGCGCGAATTGAGCCCGCTGTGGGAGATGTACAAGGACGGCATCGACATCAGCACCATCCAGTGGGCTGCGCACTGATTTCCTGAAGATTTTGGAAGAATTGAAGAGGTACACATCATGGCTTACTCAGAAAAAGTGGTTGACCATTACGAAAACCCCCGCAATGTGGGTTCGTTTGACAAGGGCGACGATTCGGTGGGCACCGGTATGGTGGGCGCGCCCGCCTGCGGCGACGTGATGAAGCTGCAGATCAAGGTGAACCCCGAGACTGGCGTGATTGAAGACGCGCGTTTCAAGACCTACGGCTGTGGCTCGGCGATCGCCTCGTCTTCGCTGGTGACTGAATGGGTCAAGGGCAAGACGCTGGACGAAGCGGCAGCCCTCAAGAACAGCGAGATCGCTGAAGAGCTGGCCCTGCCGCCCGTCAAGATCCATTGCTCCATCCTGGCTGAAGATGCCATCAAGGCTGCTGTGCTCGACTACAAGACCAAGCACGCAGCCACTGCAACTGCCGCTGCCTGATTTGACAGATAAATAGATCGAGAGACATGGCCATTACGCTGACAGAAGCCGCTGCACGGCACGTCAACCGCTACTTGTCCCGCCGAGGCAAGGGCCTGGGAGTGCGCCTGGGAGTCAAGACGACCGGCTGCTCCGGGCTTGCCTACAAGCTCGAATATGTGGACGACAGCGAGCCTGAGGACATCGTGTTCGAGAACCACGGTGTCAAAGTGCTGATTGACCCCAAGAGCCTGGCCTACATCGACGGCACCGAGCTGGACTTTGTGCGCGAGGGTCTCAATGAAGGCTTCAAGTTCAACAACCCCAACGAGCGTGACCGCTGCGGTTGTGGGGAGAGTTTCCGCGTTTGATCACCAGCTGCTTTCGCGCCGTCGAACCGCCATCGCGTCGCGTGCTGGCGGTTTTTTCTTGGATTTCCGCATTCAGCCACCTAGCGCATGAACCTGCAATCTGACGACTTTGAATTGTTTGGCCTTGCGCGCCGCTTTGCCCAGGAGCGCAGCGCCATCGATGCGCGCTGGAAGGAACTGCAGCGCGAAGCCCACCCCGACAAATTCGCGGCGCAGGGTGCGGCGGCGCAACGCGTGGCCATGCAGTGGTCCGTGCGCATCAACGAGGCTTACCAACGCCTGAAAGATCCAATGCGCCGTGCGGCCTACCTGTGCGAACTGCACGCAGCCCCCATCAATGCCGAGGACAACACGGCCATGCCCACTGCGTTTTTGATGCAGCAGATGGAGTGGCGCGAGGCTTTGGAAGATACCCGCGCAGAGAGCGAACTCGACACCTTGGACGACGCTGTCGCGCAGGCCCGCAGCGCCGCGCTGGCGCAGTGCGAGCAACTCATCGACCAGCAGCAGGACTACGCGGGCGCGGCCCGCCATGTCAGAGCCCTCATGTTCATTGCGCGATTTGCCGACGACATTGAACGACGCCGAGAGCAACTGGGACAATAGAGCGGTTTTGCCTTCCCCTTGGGGCCTCTATCGTTTGCTGATCTGACGGTAGGCTCCACCACGTTGAGACCCGAAATTTCATGGCGCTTTTGCAGATTTCCGAACCCGGCCAATCTCCCGACCCACACCAGCGGCGCATTGCCGTGGGCATTGACCTGGGCACGACCCATTCGTTGGTTGCCGCCGTGCGCAATGGCGTGGCAGAGTGCCTGCCCGACGCGCAGGGCAGGGTGCTGCTGCCCTCCGTTGTGCGCTACCTCGAAAACGGTGGTCGCCAGATTGGATATGACGCCGTGGCGGCGCAGGCCCAGGATGCGCGCAACACCATCGCCTCGGCCAAGCGCTTCATGGGGCGTGGCCTGAAAGACGTGGCGGAAGCGAGCAAGTTGCCCTACGACTTCGTGGTTGCTGCCGATAGTGACGAGGGCGGTATGGTCAGTCTCGCTACGGTGGATGGCAACAAGTCGCCCGTTGAGGTCAGCGCTGAGATTCTGGCCACGCTGCGCTACCGAGCCGAAGACACCTTCAACGACGATCTCTATGGCGCCGTCATCACCGTGCCGGCCTACTTTGACGACGCGCAGCGCCAGGCCACCAAGGATGCGGCCAAGCTTGCCGGCATTAACCTGCTGCGCCTGATCAACGAGCCCACCGCTGCCGCGATTGCCTATGGCCTGGACAACGCCAGCGAGGGGGTCTATGCCGTATACGACCTGGGCGGAGGCACCTTTGACATCTCGATCTTGCGCCTGACGCAGGGCGTGTTTGAAGTCATTTCCACGGGGGGTGACTCGGCTTTGGGGGGGGATGACTACGATGCCGCGCTGGCCGATTGGGTACTGCATCAGCTAGGGCTGCGGGCGACCACTGCAGCCGACAAATCCGCCGTGCGCATGGCTGCACGCGCCTGCAAGGAGGCCTTGACTGCTACTGATTTGGCAGCATTCAGCGCTTTACTATCAAGCGCTGAGGCCCGATTTGACGTCAAACGGTCGGACTTTGAAGCGATCACAGCCGACTTGACGGCACGCTCCATGGCCGCAGTGCGCCGTGCGCTGCGTGATGCCCATCTGGCACGGGACGAGGTGCAAGGCGTGGTGATGGTGGGTGGCTCCACCCGCATGCCGCAAGTGCAGCGCGCCGTGGAGGAGTTCTTCGGCAAGCCGCCGCTGACCAACCTCAATCCCGATGAAGTCGTAGCCTTGGGCGCCGCCATCCAGGCCAACCAGCTGGCGGGCAACAACACGTCAGGTGATCTGCTGCTGCTTGATGTGATTCCGCTGTCGCTGGGCATCGAAACCATGGGCGGGCTGGTGGAACGCATCGTGGCGCGCAACGAGACCATTCCCACCGCCAAGGCGCAGGACTTCACCACGTACAAGGATGGTCAGACCGCCTTGGCGATCCATGTGGTGCAGGGCGAACGCGACCTGGTGCAAGACTGCCGCAGCCTCGCGCGTTTTGAGCTGCGTGGCATCCCGCCCATGGCCGCAGGGGCTGCTCGCATCCGTGTGACCTTTACCGTCGACGCCGATGGACTTTTGAGTGTGAGTGCGAAGGAGCAGGGCAGCGGTGTGGAAGCGCGCATTGATGTGAAGCCGTCGTATGGTCTCTCCGATGACCAGATTGCGCGCATGCTGCAGGACGGGTTTGCCACTGCCGCGCAGGACATGAAGGCTCGCGCCGTGGTCGAGGCGCGCGTGGATGCCGACCGTATGCTGATCGCCACCCAGAGTGCGTTGGATGCGGATGGCGATGTGCTCAGCCCCAAGGAGCGCGCCGCCATCGATGCCTTGATGGTGGCCCTGCGCCACCAGCGCGATGCCGATGATGCCGCTGTCATCGAAGCCGCGACCGATGCACTGGCCAAAGGCACCGAAGGTTTTGCGGCCCAGCGCATGAATCGCGGCATCCAGCAGGCATTGGCTGGCAAGAACGTCGCGAGCCTCTGAGCGTGCCCGGCGCATCCCTCTGAACAAGAAAAAGACACCCCATGCCCGTCATCAAAATCCTCCCCCACCCCGAATACTGCCCCGCAGGCACTGAAATCACGGCGCCTGCTGGCACCTCGATCTGCGAAGCGCTGCTGGACAACCACATCAATATCGAGCACGCCTGTGACATGAGCTGCGCCTGCACCACCTGCCACGTCATCGTGCGCCAGGGGCTGAGCTCGCTCAACCAGGCCGAGGAAGAGGAAGAAGACCTGCTGGACCGCGCCTGGGGCCTGGAGCCACAATCGCGCCTGTCGTGCCAGGCCATCCTTGCGCAAACCGATGTGACCGTGGAAATTCCCAAGTACACGATCAACCACGCGAAGGAAAACCACTGATGTCCCGGCAAATTGTTTTGGACACTGAGACGACCGGCCTTTCGGCCGAAGGTGGTGACCGCATCATTGAACTGGGTTGTGTAGAGCTGCTCAACCGCAAGCTCACCGGCAACAACCTGCACCTGTACTTCAACCCCGGCCGCGACAGCCACGAAGACGCGCTGAAGGTGCACGGCATCAGCAATGAGTTTTTGAAGGACAAGCCCAAGTTCGCCGAGGTGGTGGATGACATCCTGCAGTACCTGCAAGGCGCCGAGATCATCATCCACAACGCCGCGTTCGATGTGGGCTTTCTGAACAAGGAGCTGGAACTGGTGGGGCGTCCCGCGTTCCGCACCTATGTGGAGAGCGTGACCGACACGCTGGCCATGGCCAAGGAGATGTACCCGGGCAAGCGCAATTCGCTCGACGCTCTGTGCGACCGCTTGGGTGTGGACAACTCGGGCCGCACGCTGCACGGCGCCTTGCTGGATGCCGAGCTGCTGGCCGATGTGTACATCAATCTCACGCGCGGCCAGGATGCCCTGCTGATTTCCGACGATGCGCAGGACAGTGGCGATGGCCTGAAGATCGCAGCCATCGACCTGCGCGGATTGAACTTGCCCATCCTGCGTGCCAGTGAGCAGGAACAGGTGGCCCACGCGGAGCTGCTGGCGCAGATCGACAAGGCCAGTGGTGGCAAAACAATTTGGAGAACTGTTCAGGCGGCCTGAAAAGCTGTGCCATAATAGAAGGCTGTCACAGAGACACGGGTGATTAGCTCAGCGGTAGAGCACTGCCTTCACACGGCAGGGGTCACATGTTCGATCCATGTATCACCCACCACGCTTTTTGACTTCTTGCGAATGCACTCTGTTTCAGGGTGCCTACGTCGGGTGATTAGCTCAGCGGTAGAGCACTGCCTTCACACGGCAGGGGTCACATGTTCGATCCATGTATCACCCACCAATTTGAAAACCCCTGCAGATTTTGGTCTGCAGGGGTTTTTTCATGGGCGTTTGCATAGGCGGCTGTTTCGCCTGCTACACGCCGTAGAGAGGCTAAAGTGTCGGACTTGATTCCACGGCGGTTGCATTTCCTGGGACCGCACTCGCTGTCCTCTGGCCCCTTTGCCGCTATCGATACGCCCTGACCCATGATCACCTTCCACAATCCGTTTCACCAGGGTCACGCCCCCGTCCATGAATTTTTTCGCGGCGAACGCGTGCCGTGTTTTGAGAAGCCTGCACGCGTGGACTATGTCGAAGAGGCGCTGCGGGCGCGCGGCCATGGCCTGATGGCCCCGAACGTGGATAGCGCCCCCGTGTTGTCTCAGGTGCACGCGCCACGCTATTTGGCCTTTTTGCAGACCGCTTGGCGGCATTGGCTGGCCCTCGATCCTGCCAACGCTGGAGTGCAGCCATTCCCGTCGGTCTGGCCCGTGCGTACCTTGCGCAGTGATCTGGAGCCTGAGAATTTTGTGGCACGCCTGGGCCTGTACTCCATGGACAACGGCACGCCCATGGCGTCGGGTACCTGGGCTGCAGCCAAGGCGGGGGCCGATGCTGCCGCCAGCGCTTCGACCCTTGTGGCGCAAGGAGCCCGCGTGGCGTTTTGCTGCACACGGCCGCCCGGCCACCATGCCGGCCCCGACTTCATGGGCGGCTATTGTTTTCTGAACAATGCTGCCGTGGCCGCACAGGTGCTGCGCAACCAGGGTGCACAGCGTGTGGCGTTGCTTGATGTGGACTACCACCATGGCAACGGCACACAAAGCATCTTCTACGACCGGGCCGATGTGCTGTTCATCAGCATCCATGGCGATCCCCGCACCGAGTACCCGTTTTATCTGGGCTATGCGGACGAAACCGGGGTGGGTGAGGGCGCGGGATTCAATTTGAACCTGCCGCTGCCTGCAGGCACCAGTGCGACGACCTGGTTCGATGCGCTGGAAAGCGCCTGTGCGCGTATTGCCAGCCAGGGTGCTGACGCCCTGGTGGTCTCCCTCGGGCTCGATACCTTTGAGGGCGATCCCATCTCCAAGTTTGCACTGGCGTCCGCCGATTTCACCCGGGTGGGTGAGCGCCTTGCACGGGCGGGCCTGCCCACCGTCTTTGTGCTGGAAGGTGGCTATGCGGCTGCGGAACTGGGCACCAACGCAGTCAATGTGCTCGACGGATTCGAGCAGGTTTGAGGATGCGGTGCCTATTGGAGGGCTGAGTGATGGCGGATGCTGTTGATTGTGTGGTGGTTGGTGCGGGTGTCGTGGGCCTTGCCGTCGCGCGGGCGCTGACCCTGCAGGGCCGCGAAGTGATGGTGCTGGAGTCTGCCGATGCAATCGGAACGGGTATCAGCTCGCGCAACAGCGAGGTGATCCATGCTGGGCTCTACTACCCTACCGATTCGTTGAAGGCCAAGCTGTGCGTGCGAGGCCGAGACATGCTGTATGCCTACTGTACCGAGCGCAATGTGCCTCACCGCCGCTGCGGCAAACTCCTGGTGGCAACCTCGCCGGGCCAGTTGTCAAGTCTTGAGTCCATCCAGGCACGCGCGCAATCCAATGGCGTGCTGGATTTGCGCTGGCTGGGTCGCCATGAAGCCCAGGCCATGGAACCTGCGCTGGAATGTGTTGCGGCGTTGTTTTCGCCCAGTACCGGCATTGTGGACAGCCATGCCCTGATGCTCGCGCTGCAGGGCGATCTGGAGCATGCGGGGGGACTTGTTGCACTGAATTCGCCCCTGGCGCTTGCGGAATGTGCGCAAGATGCTATTAATTTGGAAGCATTCGACGGCACGCGCTTGCGAGCGCGCACGGTGGTCAATGCTGCAGGGCTGTACGCCCCCGGGCTGGCCCGCCGATTCGCGGGGCTGGGGGCGGATCATGTGCCTCATGCCCGCTATGCCAAAGGCAGCTATTTCACGCTGTCCGGCAAAGCCCCTTTCAGCCGCTTGATCTACCCCGTGCCCGAGGCCGCAGGCCTGGGCGTGCATCTGACACTGGACCTGGGTGGGCAGGCCAAGTTCGGCCCCGATGTGCAATGGGTCGATTCGCCGGAGGACCTGTTGGTAGACCCCGCACGCGGGGAGGCGTTTTACGCCGAGGTCCGCAAGTACTGGCCCGCACTGCGCGACGGGGCGCTGGCACCCGGCTATGCGGGCATGCGACCCAAGATCCATGGGCCGGATGAGCCGGCAGCGGACTTTGTGATCCAGGGGCCGTCAGTCCATGGCATCCCCGGTCTCGTGAACCTGTTTGGCATTGAGTCCCCGGGGTTGACAAGTTCTCTGGCGATTGCAGAACATGTGGCCGCACTCGTTTGATCTGGGGCAAGCCATTTGCAATCGGTAACCTCTTGCGACCCCGTCCTACGAAGGGGAACAGGGCAGGTGACTAAGATGATCTGGTGTTCTGCACGGCTCTGCTGACGGGGCTGACTGATTTTTTTATTGCTTAAAGAAAGGCTTGTATGACTGCTTCCGACACCACCACGACCCAGGGCGAACTGGAAAAGCTGGTTTCTGATCTGCGGGGGCTCCTGGCCAACAAAGATCTCGATGCGGTTCCGGAAATCAAGCTGCTGCGCCAGCGTCTTGACGATGGCATGCACAACGTGCGCGAGTCTGCCGTGCGTGCGGCGCAAGATGCAGCCCGCCAGGCCAAAGACGCTGCCCTTGCGGCCGACCGCTATGCGCATGATGAACCATGGCGCGTGGCCGGGGCCGCACTGGCGGTGGGCGCGCTGGTGGGCTTCCTGCTTGCACGCCGCTGATCCGGGCCGTCAGGGCTCGGTTGCACAACACGGGGGCTGCGCATGAACTGGCTTTCTCTTCTGGGGCTGGAGTCGCTGGTGGCCCGGTGGCGCGCCAATGTGATCGAAGGCGCCATTGCGGCCGAAGACCGGATGGACCTCGCCCGTCTGGAATGGCAGGATCAGAAACAGCGCCTGCAGCAGATGCTGGTGTTGACCATCGTGGTGGCAGGGCTCACGGTGGTGGCCTTGATCATGCTTTCGTTGGCGGTGCTGGTTCATTTCTGGGATACCCCCCATCGCACGCTGGTGGCCTGGTTGGTCGCGGCCGTGTGGATGGTGGGATGGGCCGCGACGCTGATGTCGCTGGTTTCCGTGGTTCAGAAGGCGGGCAATGGCTTCGCCCTCACGCGCCGCGAACTCGCACAGGACTGGCGTGACATCAAGGAGCGTTTGTAATGGCGACGACCCCTTCATCTCCATCCCCCATGTCGCAGCCTGTGTTTCCCCCGCCGACGGCTGCCCAGCAGCGGGTGCTGGACCGCATTGCCCTGCAACGCGAACGTCTTCGCGCTCGCAGGGCTGCGCGGGCTCAGTCGCTGGCCTTGGCGCAGCGTGAACCTGGGGCAGGCGGCATGGACGAATCCATGGCGCTTCGCGCTGCAGGGTTTGCGCGGGAGCATCCCCTGGCGGTTGCGGCCATGGCAGGGGTTGCCTTGGTGGCAGGGCCGCGCCGTCTGATTCGTTGGGCGGGTGTGCTGCTGCCCATGTTGATGCGGCTGCGGCGCTAGGCCGGTGCTGCACGCACCTGCGCAAGGCGGCCTGCCTCTCGCAAACACAAAGAGCCGCTGATCACAGCGGCTCTTTGTGTTTCCGGTTCAGCGGGGCGACCTGGACTCAACCCATGGCTTTGATGGCCTTTGCGGCCTTCACCACCAAAGCGGGGCCTTCGTAGATCAGTCCGGTATAGATCTGCACCACGTCGGCGCCCGCGCGGACTTTGCTGACGGCATCCTCTGCGCTCATGATGCCGCCCACACCGATGATGGGAAAGCGGCTGCCCAGTGCGGCCCGCAACTGGCGGATGACCTGGTTGCTGGCTTCCAAAACCGGGGCTCCGCTCAGGCCACCAGTCTCTCCTGCGTGGCGCAGGCCCTGCACGGCAGTGCGGCTGATGGTGGTATTGGTCGCGATCACGCCGTCCATCCCGTGGCGTTGCAGTGTGGCTGCGATCACAGACACCTGGGCTTCATCGAGGTCGGGGGCAATCTTCACGAACACCGGCACGCGGCGGCCATGCAGTGTGGCCAGGGCCTCACGCCGCTCGGCGATGGCACCCAGCAGGGCATCCAGGGCCGCGTCGCTTTGCAGTGCGCGCAGGTTCTGGGTGTTGGGTGAGCTGATGTTGACTGTGACGTAGTCAGCGTGGGCATAGACGCCCTCCAGGCAGGTCAGGTAGTCGCTGGTGGCATTCTCGATAGGGGTGGTGGCGTTCTTTCCGATGTTGAGGCCCAGCAGCAGGGGATGTTTGCGGCTTTGGGTGCGAAATTGCGCCTGCTGCACGTTGTGCAGGAAGGCGTCCAGGCCCTCGTTGTTGAAGCCCAGCCGGTTGATCAGCGCGCGGGCTTCGGGCAGGCGGAACATGCGCGGCTTGGGGTTGCCGGGCTGCGCCTTGGGCGTCACCGTGCCCACCTCGACAAAGCCGAAGCCCATGGCACCCAGCGCGTCGATGCAGCGGGCGTTCTTGTCCAGGCCTGCCGCCATCCCCACGCGGTTAGGAAAGGTCAGGCCCGCCAGTTCCACGGGGTCGTCCACGGTTTCATTGCACCAGGCCCACTGCAGCGGAGTGCGCTGCCCGCGTGCCAGCATGTCCATGGTGAGTTCGTGGGCAGTCTCGGCATCCATGCCAAAGAGAAAGGGGCGGGTGAGGGCGTAGGGGATCAGGGACATGGAGGGATAATTCAAGGATTACCCCTGATTTTCTCCCATGACGACCACTCCTTCCCTGACCCAAGACGAACTCAAGACCCTGGTAGGCCAAGCCGCACTGCAATATGTGGTGCCTGGCGAGATTGTGGGCGTAGGCACCGGCTCCACCGTCAACAAGTTCATTGACGCACTGGCCACCATCAAGGACCAGATCAAGGGTGCTGTCTCCAGCTCGGTGGCCAGCACGGAGCGGCTCAAGGCGCTCGGTATTCCAGTGTTTGATGCCAACGAAGTGGCTTCGCTTGCGGTCTACATCGACGGTGCCGACGAGATCGATGGCAAAGGCCATATGGTCAAGGGCGGTGGCGCTGCGCTGACGCGCGAGAAGATCGTCGCGGCACTGGCCACGCGTTTTGTGTGTATTGCCGATGAATCCAAGCTGGTCCAGGCGCTGGGGCAGTTTCCCTTGCCGGTCGAGGTGATCCCAATGGCTGCCAACCACATTGCACGGCGTTTTGCGGCGATGGGGGGGCAGGCGCAGCTGCGGATGCGGGATGGGCAGCCTCTGGTGACCGACAACGGTCAACACATCCTGGATGTCCGTGGGCTCTCGATCGCGGACCCGTTGGCGTTTGAATCCGACATCAACCAGTGGCCGGGGGTGGTGACGGTGGGGGTTTTTGCCCACCAGAAGGCGTCTGTCTGCCTGTTGGGCACCGCACAGGGTGTGAAAACGCTCACCTACTGAGCATGAACTCCTGAGCAGTTTTTCTGGCAAAGAAAAAGGGGCCTGAATAGGCCCCTTTGTTTTGGCAGTTGGCAGCGCGTTCCCGCACTCTGCGGATCAGAACCTGATACCCGCCGGATTGCTGGGTGATGGCCCGTCATTGACCGGTGCGGGAGGGCGCGCCCTGGACGGTGCTGCGGGCGCTGGGGCCGAGGCCGCTGCTGCAGGTTCTGCCGCCTTGACGGCCACTAATGGCGTGGGCGCTGGCTGGCGGTAGTTTCGGGGCAGTGCGGATTGTTTCGGGTAACCCGCAGCGTCCAGATACTGTACCCATTCCCCTTCGGAAAAGCCTGCGAGCTGCTGGCCGCCGATGGTGCCGAAGGGCAGGCCGGTACCGCCACTCAACCTTTGAAACGCCGCTATGTCTTCGTTGCTGGACACGGTGCGCTCGGTGAACGGGACACCCCGTGACGTGAGCAGGTTGCGCGCAGAGGTGCAGGGCGGGCAGTCGTTGCCGGTGTAGAGAGTGACCGGAAAGCGGTTGGCAACCTGGCGCAGCTCGTAGGGCAGCGCGCTGTTGGCAATAGCGGGCGCCTCGTTGGCCGTGCGGGCGGGCTGCGCGTTGGCATTGGCGTCGGCGGGAGGTCGGTCCGAAAACGTCACTTTGCCATCCGGGCCGACGATGCGGTAGACACCTTGTGCTTGCACGCTGGCGCAGGCCAGTGTCATCAGCAAAGTCGCCAACAGGGGGGCGGTCAGTGGCTTGTGCATGTTCATTCTCCTTGCTCCTTCTTTGTCGTCAGGCCTGGGTGCAACGTGTGCATTTCAGGCCGTGGGTTCGGTTCGCTCAGGCAGTCGATTCTTCCGCCATGCCCTGGTGGCGCAGCAGGGCTTCCAGGCTGGGCTCGCGGCCCCGGAAGGCCTTGAACGATTCCATCGCAGGGCGGCTGCCACCGGCTTCCAGGATGGTCTGGCGGTAGCGGCGACCCGTTTCTATACTCGGCAGACCGTCGCTTCCAGCGGTTTCCTCGAAGGCTGCGTAGGCGTCTGCACTCAGTACCTCGGCCCATTTGTAGCTGTAGTAGCCAGCGGCATACCCGCCCGCAAAGATATGGCTGAAGGTGTGTGCCGTGCGGCTGAATGCAGGGGGCTGCAGCACGGCCACTTCGCGGCGCACCTGGTCCAGCAGAGGCATGATGTCCTGGGCCGGGTCGTGTTCGGTGTGCAGCAGCATGTCGAACAGCGAGAACTCAATCTGTCGCAGCGTCTGCATGCCGCTCTGGTAGTTCTTGGCGGCAATCATCTTGTCGAACAGCGCGCGGGGCAGGGGCTCGCCCGTGTCCACATGGGCCGTCATGTGCTTGAGCACATCCCATTCCCAGCAGAAGTTCTCCATGAACTGGCTGGGCAGCTCCACCGCGTCCCACTCCACGCCGCCAATGCCCGAGACGTCGCGCTCGTTCACCTGGGTGAGCATGTGGTGCAAGCCGTGGCCGAACTCGTGGAAGAGGGTGATCACGTCGTCGTGGGTCAGCAGCGGTGGCTTGCCGTCCACGCCGCTGGCGAAGTTGCACACCAGGTGCGCCACCGGGGTTTGCAGCACGCCCGTGTCGGGGCGCAGCCAGCGTGTGCGCACATCGTCCATCCATGCGCCGCCGCGTTTGCCGGTGCGTGCAGGTTGGTCGAGGTAGAACTGGCCCACCAGCTGGGTGCCCTTATGGGCGCCCTCCGGGTGCGTGCGCTCAATGCGGTAGAACTCAACGGCTGGGTGCCAGACGGCGGCCGTGTCGCGCCGGATGGACACTTCGAACAGGGTTTCGATGATCTTGAACAGGCCTGCCAGCACCTTGGGCGCCGTAAAGTACTTCTTGACCTCCTGCTCGCTGAAGGCGTAGCGCGCTTCCTTGAGTTTTTCGGAAATGTAGGGCCAGTCCCAGGCCTGCGGATTGGCCAGGCCCAGGTGTTCGGCGGCAAACGCGCGCAGGTCGGCGATGTCCTTCTCGGCGTAAGGGCGGGCGCGTCGGGCCAGATCACGCAGGAAGGTGATCACCTGCGCCGGTGATTGGGCCATCTTGGGTACCACGGACACTTCCCCAAAATTGGCGTAGCCCAGCAGTTGGGCCTCTTCGCGGCGCAGTGCCAGGATTTCGCTGATCAGCCCTGTGTTGTCGAACTTGCGTGCATCGCCTTCAGCCTGGTCGGAGGCACGGGTCACATAGGCGCGGTAGAGCTTCTCGCGCAGGTCGCTGCGCGCGGCAAACTGCATGACCGGCAGGTAGCAGGGCATCTTCAGGGTGAGCTTGTAGCCTTCCTTGCCGTCTGCCTGTGCTGCGGCCAGCGCGGCCTGTTGCACATCGTCTGGAATGCCATCGAGCTCTTCGGCCGTGGCGTAGTAGGCGTAGGCGTCGGTGGCATCGAGGGCGTTCTCGCTGAACTTCTGGCTCAGCTCGGCCTGGCGTTCCTGGATCTGCGCAAAACGCTCCTTGGCGGCACCGGTCAGCTCCGCGCCACTCAACACAAAGTTGCGCACCGCGTTCAGGTGTGCCTGCCGCTGCTCTGCAGTCAGGGTGGCGGGGTCGATGGCCTTGTATTTGGCGTACAGGCGTTCATCGGCACCCAGGCGCGTCCAGAACTCGGTGACCTTGGGCAAGGCGGCGTTGTAGGCTGCGCGCAGTTCAGGGGTGTCGGCCACGCTGTTGAGGTGGCTGATGCTGCCCCAGGCGGTGCCCAGCCGTTCGGTGGCCACATCCAGCACTTTCGCAATCGCATCCCAGCGGGCTGGAAAGTCGGGTGCGGTGACAGTCTCCAGCGCGGCATTGGCACGCTCGAGCAGAACATCCACGGCAGGCGCCACGTCCTGCGGTGTGATGCGGTCGAAATGGGGGAGGTCCGAGAAGTCGAGAAGGGCGTTGCTCATGCGAAATCAGATGGCGCCAGATGGCGCAGGTTCAAGTTGCAAAGCCGCCGACATCGACAGCACTGACCCAGGTCAGTGCCCTGCAGTGCGCTCAGCGGCTTCGATGGTGTTCACCAGCAGCATGGTAATGGTCATGGGGCCAACCCCGCCAGGCACGGGGGTGATCCAGCCGGCCACTTCCTTGACGCCGTCAAAGTCCACGTCGCCGCAGAGTTTGCCGTCCGCCTTGCGGTTGATGCCTACGTCGATGACGATGGCGCCAGGCTTGACCATGTCGGCTGTGAGCGTGTTGGCGCGGCCGACCGCTGCCACCACGATGTCGGCCTGGCGGGTGTGGTAGCTCAGGTCGGGGGTGCCGCTGTGGGTGACGGTAACCGTGGCGTTGGCCTGCAGCAGCAGCAGGGCCATGGGCTTGCCCACCGTATTGCTGCGGCCAATGACCACGGCGTGCTTGCCCTTGATTGTCTGGCCGGTGGATTCGATGAGCTTCATGCTGCCGTAGGGCGTGCAAGGCCGGAAACCTTCCAGCCCGGCCATGAGCTCGCCCGCGGAGAGGACCGAGTAGCCATCGACGTCCTTGGATGTCGCAATGGCCTCGATGACCTTGTGCGGGTCGATGTGCTTGGGCAACGGCATTTGCACCAGGATGCCGTGCACCGTGGGATCGGCATTGAGCGCCTCGATACGGGCCAGCAGCGCGGCTTCGCTCAGATCGGCGTCGTATTTTTCAAAAATGGAGCGCACGCCGCTGTCTTCGCAAGCCTTGACTTTGTTGCGCACGTATACGGCCGAAGCAGGGTCTTCACCCACCAGGATCACGGCCAAGCCGGGCTGGTGGCCGCGGGCGGTGAGCGCTGCAGCGCGTTGCGCCACCTCGCTGCGCAGTTGGCGGGAAAGGGCGTTGCCGTCGATGAGTTGGGCTGTCATGTCAGAGAATATGAGTCAAATTGGTCTCTAGCGCTTTATCAGCAAACGCGAGCAGCTATCAAAAGGTGAGTTTCAACCCTTGGGGGCGTTCTGGCCGAGGGCGATCTTGAGCAGGTCGGCCACGGTGTTGGCGTTGAGCTTCTCCATGATGTTGGCGCGGTGCGCCTCCACCGTCTTGATGCTGATGCCCAGGTCGTCGGCAATCTGCTTGTTCAGGCGACCGGCCACGATGCGTTCGAGCACCTGGGCTTCACGGCTGGTCAGCTTGGAGAGCAGGGCATCGCGGCTGGCGGCCTGCTGGTAACCGGCGAAGGCTTCGCGGGCGTGGTCGAGCATGCGCTCGACGAGTCCGACCAGTTCTTCTTCGTCAAAAGGCTTCTGGATGAAATCCAGCGCGCCTTTTTTCATGGTGTTCACAGCCATGGGCACGTCGCCGTGGCCTGTAATGAACACGATGGGCAGGGGGGACTTGCGCTCGATCAGTCGATCCTGAAGCTCCAGGCCCGTCATGCCGCCCATGCGGATGTCCACAATCAGGCAGGCGACTTCGCGGGGGTCGTAGCGTGAAAGAAAGGTCTCGGCCGAATCAAAGCAACGCACCCGGTAGTCCTTGCCTTCCAGCAGCCACTGCAGGGAATCGCGAACAGCCTCGTCGTCGTCCACAACGTAGACAGTGCCTTTTTTCGGAATCAAGCTCATGCAATTGTCCTTGGTTTTTGAATGTTTGCTACAGAATTTGTAGTGGCATCAGCAGGCTTGGCAAGCGGCAGCCAGAAGGAGAACTTGCAGCCCGTGACCTCGGATCCATTGTAGAGGTTCTCCGCCAGCATCCTGCCCTGGTGCGACTCGACGATGCTGCGGCACAGATTGAGGCCCATGCCCATGCCTTCTTCCTTGGTGGAGAAGAAGGCTTCGAAGAGGCGCTCCAGCACTTCGGGGGCCAGGCCCTTGCCGGTGTCCTGCACCGAAAATTCCACCACTTCGCGGTCTTCGACGTGTTTGGGCACCACGCGCAGCTCCACGCTGCGACCCGACGGTGGACGGTTGGCGTGCTGGATGGCTTCGGCGCCGTTCTTCATCAGGTTGACCAGCACCTGCTCAATCAGGATGGTGTCCACCATCACGGGCGGCAGGCGGGCGGCCACATAGTGAGTCAGGCGCACGTTGTGTCGGCGCAGCTCGATGTCGGCCAGCTCCACGGCTTCGTTGACCATCGAATGCACGTCGGCCAGGGTGCGGTTGGGCTCGCTCTTCTTCACAAAGGCCCGGATGCGCTGGATGATCTGGCCCGCGCGCTGGGCCTGGTGGGCGGTCTTTTGCAGTGCCGTGAGCAGGGCTTCTTCGGTCAGCTGGCCACTCTGGATGCGCGAGACCATGCCACTGCAGTAATTGTTGATGGCCGTGAGCGGCTGGTTCAATTCGTGCGCCACGCTGGAGGCCATCTCGCCCATGGTGATGAGGCGGCTGACGGATTGGGCGCGCTCGGCCTGGCGTGCTGCCTGCTCTTCGGCCTGGCGGCGGGGGGTGATGTCGGTGGCAATCACCATCTGGGCCAGTCGGCCGTCCACCCAGTTGAGGTAGCGCGAGCGTACTTCGAGCCACTTTCCCAGGTCGGGCAGGTAGATTTCGGCGTTCTCGGTGCGGGCGCTGGTGAGTGGGTCGGTGGGCAGTCCCATGAGTCCGTCTTCGTCGTCCATGCCCGTGTGCTCCGTGCCCGCTACTGGCACCACGCCCGCCTGCGCCACCAGCTGCAGGTGGCCGCCCGTCTGCGAGCCGAACCATTGGCGGTAGAGCTTGTTGGCGAACAGCAGTTCTTCGCTGCCCAGCGGGGCCACCGACACCGAGGCGTCCAGCGATTCCAGGACGATGGTGAAGCGCTCGTGCGATGCGGAAAGCTGTTCGCGGATGCGGTTGGGCTCGGTGATGTCCGTCATCGAGGTCATCCAGCCCGTCTGCTGGCCGTGTGCATCGATCAGGGGCGACACATACAGTCGCGCATCGAAGAGCGTGCCGCTTTTGCGCCGCACCCGCACCTGAAAGCCGCCGACGATGGTTTTGCCCGACAGTTCGTCGCGCAGCTTGGCGTGCAAGGCTTCGTGGTCGGAGTCGGGCCAATAGGGGAAGGGTGCTTTCAGGCCCACCAATTCGGCCTCGCTCCAGCCAGTCATCTGGCAGAAAGCGGCGTTCACATAGGTAATGCGGCCTTCCATGTCTAGCGCGCGCATGCCCGTCAGGATGGAGTTCTCCATCGCGCGGCGGAAGTTCGTCTCTGCCACCAGGGCCTGCTGGGCCTGCATGCGGCGGCGGGTGTGGCGCCAGGTGGCGATCAGCATCCAGGCCGTCATCGCGCTCAGCGTGCCCACCAGCCAGAACAGCCCGCTGCCCACCACGCCCAGCGAGGTGCGGTAGGCCTGTGCCTTGAGCACCAGCCCGTTGCCCACCGGGGAGACGGGGACCTCGTATTCGTTGGCACGGGGTGACCAAGGAAGGAGCTGTGTGGCCGTGTTGCGCGGTCCCAGGGGGGTTCCGGCCAGCACCTGGTTCTTGCCATCGAGCAGCGTGACGGCGTAGCGCGCCAGCACCTCGGTCGGCGTGCCGTAGCGCAGCAGGCTGTCGATGGAGTATTCCCCCAGCACCACGCCGCTGAACTTGCCCTGGTTGTTCAAGGGCACTTGCAGCTGGAGCAGCGGGGTTGAATCGCCCGAGGTTGCGGCGGGCTGGGCATACACCGGCTGCTGCAGGTCGCGGGCCAGGCCAAAGGTGTCGGCCGTGTCGCCGGGTTTGAGCACTTCGCCGGCAATGCGCAGCTCGCTGCTGGCCAGCGTCGGTGCCGCATGGCTGGCGCGGATGCGGCGGCGCTCGTCGATCCAGGTGATCGCCTGCAGTTCGGGGTATTGGCTGATCAGGCTTTCGGCGCGGCTCACAAACTCTGTGCGTTCCAGCTCTTGATTGGACAGGTCACGCGCAATGCGCATGAGCTGTTCCTGCCGCTCCAGCAGCCGCAGGCGCACACGCTGTTGCGCGTATTCCACGTCACGCCGTAGGGCTTCTTGTTCGCGCTCGGCCTCTTCGGCGCGCAAATACCAGAACGCCGCCACGATGGCGGCCAGAAACATCAGCACGGCAGCCAAGGGTGCCAGCGCTGCAAACCGGTCCTGCCGGGTAGGCGACAACCCGCGCCACCACTTGCGCCACCAGCGGGCGGGCGCCGCCACGACCATGGCGGTGGGGGAGGGGTGAGGGGGCAGGGAATCCATCCTTCAAGTGTAGGGGAGCAGCAGCCCGGAATCCGGGGCGCGTGCAATGTGCGTTTGCAGCATTTTCTTGCAATATGAAATGCATAGGCACCATTTGAAATTTTAAAAAAATATGCGAAACTAGAGCCAACGTACTAAATTGCTGCCACACCTACAGGAGACAAAGCATGTCAGCTCAGCCCGACCCTCAGGCCGGAAACGGCAACGCGCCCGCCACCGATACCGACCAACAGGAAACCCGTGAGTGGATGGATGCACTGTCCGCCGTCATCGACAAAGAGGGGGCCGAGCGCGCCCACTACCTGTTGGAGCAATTGCTGGAACACGCCCGCCAGAACAGCGTGGACCTGCCGTTCTCGGCCAATACCGGCTACGTGAACACCATCGAGCCCAGCCAGGAGGCACGCAGCCCCGGCAACCTTGAAATCGAACAGCGCCTGCGCGCCTACATGCGCTGGAACGCCATGGCCATGGTGGTGAAGGCCAACCGCCATCACCCGCCCGAAGGTGGCGATCTGGGTGGACACATCGGCTCCTTTGCCTCGCTGGCCAGCATGTTTGGCGCGGGCTTCAACCATTTCTGGCACGCCGAGAGCGAAAACCACGGCGGTGACCTGCTTTACATCCAGGGCCACGTATCGCCCGGTATTTATGCGCGCGCCTACCTGGAAGGCCGCCTGAGCGAAGAGCAGTTGCTCAACTTCCGCCAGGAAGTGGACGGCAAGGGCCTGTCGAGCTACCCGCACCCCAAGCTCATGCCCGAGTTCTGGCAGTTCCCCACGGTGTCGATGGGCCTGGGCCCGCTGATGGCCATCTACCAGGCGCGTTTCCTCAAGTACCTGCACGCCCGCGGCATCGCCAACACCGAAAACCGCAAGGTCTGGGTGTTCTGCGGCGACGGTGAAATGGACGAGGTCGAATCCCTGGGCGCCATTGGCCTGGCCGCGCGCGAGAAGCTCGACAACCTGGTGTTTGTCATCAACTGCAACCTGCAGCGCCTGGACGGCCCCGTGCGTGGCAACGGCAAGATCATTCAAGAGCTCGAAGGCGAGTTCCGCGGCGCGGGCTGGAACGTCATCAAGCTCATCTGGGGCAAGGGCTGGGACGAGTTGCTCGCCAAAGACCATGATGGCGCGCTGCGCAAGCTCATGATGGAAACCAACGACGGCGACTACCAGGCCATGAAGGCCAACGACGGCGCCTACGTGCGCAAGAACTTCTTCGGCCGCGACCCGCGCACGCTGAAGATGGTCGAGCACATGACCGACGACGAGATCTGGAACCTGCAGCGCGGCGGCCACGATTCGCAAAAGGTCTATGCCGCATTCCATGCCGCTCAAAACCATGGCGGCCAGCCTTCCGTCCTGCTGGTCAAGACCGTCAAGGGCTTTGGCATGGGCAAGATTGGCGAAGCCAAGAACACGGTTCACCAGACCAAGAAGCTCAGCGACGAAGACATCAAGGCCTTCCGTGATCGCTTCAATATCCCGATCCCCGACAGCCAGCTTGCCGAACTGCCCTTCTACAAGCCCGCCGACGACACCCCGGAAATGAAGTACCTGCACGAGCGCCGCAAGGCCTTGGGCGGCTACCTGCCACACCGCCGCGTGAAGGCCGACGAGAGCTTCACCGTGCCTGCGCTGGACACCTTCAAGGCCATCCTGGAGGCTACGCCCGAAGGCCGCGAAATCTCCACCACGCAAGCCTACGTGCGCTTTCTCACGCAGCTGCTGCGCGACCAGGCCTTGGGCCCGCGCGTGGTGCCCATCCTGGTGGACGAAGCCCGTACCTTCGGCATGGAGGGCCTGTTCCGCCAGATCGGCATCTACAACCCCGCAGGCCAGCAGTACACCCCGGTCGATAAAGACCAGGTCATGTACTACAAGGAAGACAAGGCCGGCCAGATCCTGCAAGAGGGCATCAACGAAGCCGGCGGCATGAGCAGCTGGATCGCGGCGGCCACCAGCTACAGCACGAACAACCGGATCATGATCCCGTTCTACGTGTACTACTCGATGTTCGGCTTCCAGCGCATTGGCGACCTGGCCTGGGCGGCGGGTGACATGCAAGCCCGTGGATTCTTGCTGGGCGGCACCTCGGGCCGCACCACGCTCAACGGCGAAGGCCTGCAGCACGAAGACGGCCACAGCCACATCCTGGCCAACACCATCCCCAACTGCGTGAGCTACGACCCGACCTTCGCGCATGAAGTTGCGGTGATCATGCACGACGGCATGAAGCGCATGGTCGAGCGGCAGGAAAACGTCTTCTACTACCTCACACTGCTGAACGAAAACTACCCGATGCCCGGCCTTCAGCCTGGCACCGAAGAACAGATCATCAAGGGCATGTACCTGTGCAAACAGGCGCCCGCTCTGGCCCATGACGCGCCTACGGTGCAGCTGCTGGGCAGCGGCACCATCCTGCGCGAATCGTTCTTCGCACAAGAGCTGCTTGAAAAGGACTGGGGCGTGGCCGCCTCGGTGTGGAGCTGCCCAAGCTTCAACGAACTGACCCGCGACGGCCAGAACGCCGAGCGCTGGAGCCTTCTGCACCCAACCGAAGAAGCCAAGGTGCCGTTCGTCACCCAGCAGCTGTCGGCATCGCAAGGCCCTGTGGTCGCATCCACCGACTACATGAAGGCCTATGCCGAGCAGATTCGTCCGTTCATCCCCAAGGGCCGCACCTACAAGGTGCTGGGCACCGACGGCTTTGGCCGCAGCGACTTCCGCAGCAAGCTGCGCGAGCATTTCGAGATCAACCGCCACTACATCGTGGTCGCTGCGCTCAAGGCGCTGAGCGAAGACGGCGTGCTGCCCGCCACCAAGGTGGCCGAGGCGATTGCCAGATACAACATCCAGGCCGACAAGGTCAACCCGCTGTACGCGTAAACCGAACGGAGACAACAATGGCATTGGTAGACATTCAAGTCCCGGACATCGGGGATTTCGACGAAGTGGGCGTGATCGAGCTGCTGGTCAAGGTGGGCGACACCGTGAAGGCCGAGCAGTCGCTCATCACCGTCGAATCGGACAAGGCATCGATGGAGATTCCGTCCAGCCACGCAGGCGTGGTCAAGGAACTCAAGATCGCCCTGGGCGATAAGGTCAAGCAGGGTTCTGTGATTGCCGTGGTCGAGTCGGCAGACGCGGTTGCCTCAGCCCCGGCTGCTGCGCCAGCCCCTGCAGCTGTTGCCCCCGCCCCCGTTGCAGCCGCTGCGTCAGCACCGGTTGCACCCGCTGCAGCCCCTGCAACTGCAGGCCCGGTGGAAGTGCGCGTGCCCGACATCGGTGACTTCAAGGACGTGGCCGTCATTGAGTTGCTGGTCAAGGTGGGCGACACCATCAAGCTCGAACAATCGCTGTTCACCGTCGAATCCGACAAGGCCTCCATGGAGATTCCGTCGCCCGCCGCTGGCGTGGTCAAGGAGCTCAAGGTCAAGATTGGGGACACCGTCAACATTGGCGACTTGGTGGCCTTGCTGGAAGGGGTGGCGGGCAGTGCGCCTGCTGCCGCTGTAGCGCCCGCAGCGCCGGCGGCGCCGGCGGCGGCTCCCGCTGCTGCGCCTGTTGCAGCCCCCGCACCGGTTGCAGCAGCCGTTGCACCGGTCGCCGCTACGGCCTCCGTGCCCGCCCACCAGCCTGGCACGCCCACAGCGGGCCTGCCGCACGCATCGCCCTCGGTGCGCAAGTTCGCCCGCGAGCTGGGTGTGCCCATCGATGAAGTCAAGGGCAGTGGCCCCAAAGGCCGCATCACGCAAGACGACGTGCAGAACTTCACCAAGCAGGTGATGGCTGGCGCAGCCCAAACCAAGGCGCAGGCTGCCAAGGCGCCTGCCGCATCCGGTGGCTCTGGCGGTTCCGGTGTGGGCCTGGATCTGCTGCCCTGGCCCAAGGTCGACTTCACCAAGTTCGGCCCCGTCGAGCGCAAGGACCTCTCGCGCATCAAGAAGATCAGTGGCGCCAATCTGCACCGCAATTGGGTCGTCATCCCGCACGTCACCAACCACGACGACGCGGACATCACCGACCTCGAAGCCTTCCGTGTGCAGTTCAACAAAGAGAACGAGAAGAGTGGCGTCAAGGTCACCATGCTCGCCTTCATGATCAAGGCTGCTGTGGCCGCGCTCAAGAAGTTCCCCGAGTTCAACAGCTCGCTCGACGGCGACCAGTTGGTGCTGAAGAACTACTTCCACATCGGCTTTGCGGCCGACACGCCCAACGGTCTCGTTGTGCCGGTCATCCGCGACGCTGACCAAAAGGGCATCGTCCAGATCTCGCAAGAGATGGGCGACCTGGCCAAGAAGGCGCGCGACGGCAAGCTCGGCCCTGCCGACATGACCGGCGGCTGCTTCTCCATCAGCTCCCTGGGCGGCATTGGCGGGCGTTACTTCACGCCCATCATCAACGCCCCCGAAGTCGCCATCATGGGCGTGTGCAAGAGCAGCATCGAACCGAAGTGGGACGGCAAGCAGTTCGCACCGCGCCTCATGTTGCCCCTGTCGCTCAGCTGGGATCACCGCGTGATCGACGGCGCCGCTGCTGCACGCTTTAACGTGTACTTTGCCTCGCTGCTGGCGGACTTCCGCCGCATCGTGATGTAACGAAAGGGCAAGACACACCATGGCAATCATCGACATCAAGGTGCCCGACATCGGCGACTTCGCCGAAGTGGCCATCATCGAAGTGCTGGTCAAACCCGGCGACACCATCAAGGCCGAGCAGAGCCTGATCACCGTGGAGTCCGACAAGGCCTCCATGGAGATCCCCTCCAGCCATGCTGGCGTAGTCAAGGAGCTGAAAGTGAAGCTCGGCGACAAGATCGCCGAAGGCTCGGTGGTGCTGACGCTGGAAGTGCAGGGCGCAGGCGCGGCAGCTCCAGCACCTGCCGCCGCCCCAGCGCCTGCAGTCACTGAGCAAAAACAGGCTCCAGCGCCCGTTCCAAAAGCACAAGCAGCTACCAATTCAGTAGCATCCAGCTTTGCTGGAACGGCTGACCTGGACTGCGACGTGCTCGTGCTCGGCGGCGGCCCCGGCGGCTACAGTGCCGCCTTCCGTGCGGCAGACCTGGGCCTTAAGGTCATCATCGTCGAACGCTACGCGGCCCTGGGCGGCGTGTGCCTGAACGTGGGCTGCATCCCGTCCAAGGCCCTGCTGCACGTGGCCGCCGTCATGGACGAGGTCAGTCACATGGCCGACCTGGGCGTGGACTTTGGCGAACCGGCCGTCAACATCGACAAGCTGCGCGGCCACAAGGAAAAGGTCATCGGCAAGCTGACCGGCGGCCTGGCGGCCATGGCCAAGATGCGCAAGGTGACCACCGTGCGCGGCTACGGTGCGTTCGTCGGGGCTAACCACCTGGAGGTGGAGGAAACCACCGGCACCGGCCAGGATAAGACCGGCACCAAGAAGGTCATCGCCTTCAAGAAAGCCATCATCGCCGCCGGCAGCCAGGCCGTGCGCCTGCCCTTTATGCCCAACGACCCGCGGGTGGTCGATTCCACCGGCGCCCTGGCGCTCAAGGAAGTGCCCAAGCGCATGCTCATTCTGGGCGGCGGCATCATCGGCCTCGAAATGGGCACGGTGTACAGCACGCTGGGCGCGCGCCTGGATGTGGTCGAGATGATGGATGGCCTGATGCAGGGCGCGGACCGCGACCTGGTCAAGATCTGGCAGAAGATGAACGCCAAGCGCTTCGACAACATCATGTTGAAGACGAAAACCGTGGGTGCCGAGGCCACACCCGAAGGCATCAAGGTCACATTCGCGCCAGCGGAAGAGGGCGGCACGGCCCCCGAGCCGCAGGTGTACGACCTGGTCTTGCAGGCCGTGGGCCGCACCCCCAACGGCAAGAAGATCGCCGCTGAAAAGGCGGGCGTGGCCGTCACAGACCGAGGCTTCATCAACGTCGACATCCAGATGCGCACCAACGTGCCGCACATCTTCGCCATCGGCGACATCGTGGGCCAGCCCATGCTGGCGCACAAGGCGGTGCATGAGGCGCACGTGGCAGCAGAAGTCATCGCCGGTGAACTCCAAGGCAACAAGGAGTTGGCCGCAGCCGCCTTCAACGCCCGCGTGATCCCCAGCGTGGCCTACACCGACCCCGAAGTGGCATGGGTCGGTCTGACTGAAGACCAGGCCAAGGCCCAGGGCATCAAGGTCAAGAAGGGCCTGTTCCCCTGGACGGCCTCCGGCCGCGCCATCGCCAACGGCCGCGACGAGGGCGTGACCAAGCTGCTGTTCGACGACTCGCCCGAAGCCCATGGCCACGGCAAGATCCTGGGCGGCGGCATGGTGGGCACGCATGCGGGCGACATGATCGGCGAGATCGCTCTGGCTATCGAGATGGGTGCCGACGCGGTGGACATCGGCAAGACCATCCACCCGCACCCCACGCTGGGCGAAAGCATCGGCATGGCGGCGGAGATTGCACACGGCAGTTGCACAGATGTGCCGCCGCAAAAGAAGTGATCTGACAATCCCCTCAAAGCACTACTGACTTGATAGTTGGCCGCACAAGCTCTATGAGCTGTGCGGCCTTGTTACTGGTGACGCAGAAATTTTTTTGGGCGCTTAGGGCCTGGGGATGTTACAGCTGGAAACCTGGCGAGCATCGTGCAAACCGATTCCGTATGGTTGGCATGGCAGACTGCGTTGAACTGTGCACGCACAGTCCAGTTGTTGTCAGCAAGGTTTGGCCCAGGCGGCTCGCGCCAACAATCAGGGAGTCGATTTTGATATGTAGAAACTTGGCCCGCTTTACCGGGCGTGTATTGGTTTTGGGAAGCTTCGCTGCCTTGCAGGCATGCGGTGGCTCAGGTGGAGGAGATGCCGTCAGTCCTCCATCCGCTTCGGTGGGAAAAATCGCCTTGCTAGCTGGAGACGTGGGGGGACTTGGTAACTTGGATGGGGCTCGCGGCAACGCAACCTTCTATGGCATCCAAAGTCTGACGGTGGACCCGGCGGGCAATCTCATAGCGGCCGAGGTTGGCAACCACGCGGTGCGCAAAATTTCTTCTGACGGCACCGTGAGTACCGCTGCCGGTGGCGATATGGTCGCGGCATTCGCTGACGGGCAAGGGGTAGCCGCCAAGTTTCTGAATCCGCAATTTATTGCGGCGGACACCAAGGGCAACTGGTACGTTTCTGACAATGGAGAATACATACGCAAGGTGACGCCTCAAGGCGCGGTTACCACGCTGGCAAACGTCTCGACCAATGGGAACTGCCAGAGTTCATCGATGGTTTTCTGCCATGTTGGCAAACCTTTGGCGGTGGACGTTGCGGGTACGGTGTATTTCACCGCCAATAACCAGCTGCGCAAGCTGGGGGCAAACGGCCTAATGGAGACTTTGGTCAATGCCATCAGTTCGCGGGGGCTACCCACTCCGGCGTTTTCGTTTGTCTACCTGGCCTCTGGCCTGGTGGTGGATGCACAGGGGACGATCTATATCGCTGACCGTAACCAGCCTGTGATTCGCAAAGTCTCGCCTGCGGGCGAGATGACGATACTGGCCGGCTCGGAAGAGTCGAGCCAGGCTGTGGACGGGCAGGGTAGCGCTGCGCGTTTTGTGGAACTTCAAGCCATCACGATGGATGCCGTGGGCAACTTGTACGTGTTGGAAGGCAACGGTGCTATCCGTAAAGTTACGCCTGCTGGTTTGGTCTCCACTGTTCGGCAGCCAACACAGACATGGAGTTCAGGCTGGTCGTACAGCTTTACCGGGTTTGCACGGGATGCTGCTGGAAACTTCTACCTGTCTGCGCTCGGAGCTGGCGGAAATGCACCTGTTTTTGGGAATACTGCAATCCTGAAAATTGATGCTCAAGGTGTTGAAAGTGTTTATGCGGGCCACAAGGGACTGGTGGGTGAGGGGGATGGAATTGGCAGCGCTGCACAGTTCTCTGATCCGCGCAGCCCATCCATCGATGGGAATGGCAATCTGGTCGTACTCGACCGGTTCGTTAATCCCAACAGCCACTTGTCGGGCCACATTGACGACTCCTACTCTCTGCGCCGCATAAGCCCAGAAGGCGGCACAACGAGTATCGTTCGCATGGAATATCAAAATGCGATGAGCGGAGCGGCCGTAGATCGACGAGGCAATACATATGTCGGCGGTGGGAAGCGCATTCGAGTGATTGCTCCCGACGGCACAGTCCAATCATTCTTTGAAGGCAACGAGAGTCTGCCCGATGGATTGAAGGTGTTGGCGGTAGATAGCTCCGGTGCGGTGTATGTAGCCGCAGGCTCAACAGTACCGGCCGCAGGCCTGCCTATTTTTGTGCCGACAAGGCCGTATGGAGCAATTTACAAGATCAATTCGGACAAGACCGTGAGTCTGCTGGCTGGCAGGGCGGGCGTTCAGGGCCTGGTGGATGGCATGGGGGATTCCGCTCGGTTTTCTTCCATTGGCGGCGGCGCGCTGGACTCTGCAGGTAATCTGTATGTGGCGGATCCCGCCAATCATGTGGTCCGCAAAGTTACTCCAGCGGGCTTGGTCAGCGCCATCGCCGGTCAACCCGGCGTTCTTGGCTACAGCGATGGGGCGGCGGCGCAGGCTAAATTCTGGTTCCCCGTGGATGTCAAGATCGATGGTCAGGACAACTTGTATGTGGCTGATCGCAACAATGCTTTGGTGCGCAAGATCACTACCAGTGGTGTGGTGAGCACCGTGGTTGGCACGGTTGGAAAGTACGGTTTTGTACCTGGCGCCTTGCCGAGTGTGATTCCTCCCCCAGAAGGCATTGCTCTGAAAGACTCCGCGCTCTTTATTACGACGCGCAATGGGGTGTTGAGGGCTGATCTGTAACACAGAAGAGGCTGGCGGCTCATTCTGCTTGCGGGATGGCTGCTGGCAGCCCGCTGTAGCGAAATCAAGCCGCCTCCTTGGGGGCTGCGTCAAAGTGCCCCGACAAAAGTCGTGGAAAATAGAGGGCTTTCTGCCGCTACCTCTGGGGCAGAACATCCGCCCGGCCTCCCAATCACTTTTGCTCCTCTGAGCTTGTCCATGTCAGACGTCAACTCCTCCAAGATCTCTGTCGAGAAAATCGGCGGCACCTCCATGACCGCCTTTGGCGATGTGCTGCGCCACATCATGCTGCACGATCCCAAGCGCATTTATGGCCGGATCTATGTGGTGTCTGCCTACTCTGGCGTGACGAACCAGTTGCTGGAGCACAAGAAGACGGGCGAGCGCGGCATCTATGCCCTGTTTGCAGAGGGCAAGGGCTACCAGGACGCCTTGACCCAACTGGCCGCCAGCCTCAAAAAGCTGAACGCTGGCTACGCCGACCTGGGCCTGCCGCTGGATGTGGCCGATGCCTTCATCGACCAGCGCATTGGCCAGGCGCGTGAATATCTGAACGCCATGCAGCATGTGCTGGCCAGCGGCTATCTGAGCCGCAAGGATGTGTTGCTGGCCGCGCGGGAGGTGCTGGCTTCGATTGGCGAGTCGCACAGCGCATTCAACTCCGTCGAGATTCTCAAAGCCAACGGCGTCAACGCCATGCTGATGGATCTGGCCGGTTTTGACGACAACGAAGCCTGGACCATTGACGAGCGCATTGCCAACAGCTTCAAGGGCCTGGACCTGAGCGACAAGGTGGTGGTGGCCACCGGCTATACCAAGGGCACCGAAGGCATCATGCGCGAGTTTGACCGCGGTTATTCCGAGGTCACCTTCAGCAAGATCGCCGTGGAAGTGCGCCCCGCCGAGGCCGTGATCCACAAGGAATTCCACCTCTCGTCCGCCGACCCCAACCTGGTGGGCCTGGAAAACGCCATCGTGGTGGGTGCCACCAACTACGACGTGGCCGACCAGCTGGCCGACGTGGGCATGGAAGCCATCCACCCCAAGGCCGCCAAGCCCATGGAACTGGCGGGCATCCCCATCCGCCTGAAGAACACCTTTGAGCCCGACCACCCCGGCACGCTGATAACCAAGGACTTCGTGGGCGAGCGCGCGCGCGTGGAGATCGTCACGGGCACCGACAAGGTCACGCTGATCGAGATCCACGACCCCAGCATGGTGGGCACGGTGGGCTTTGATGCGGGCCTGATGAACGTGTTCTGCAAGCACGATGTGAGCTACATCCTGAAGGCAACCAACGCCAACTCCATCGCCCATCTGGTGTGGGACAACCAGGTCACGCCCGAGCTGGTGGCCGAGCTGCAGGAGGGCTACCAGGTCGTGACGATCAAGCCCAGCGCGATCGTGTGCACCATCGGCTCCAACATCGGCATCCCCGGCGTGCTGGCCAAGGCCGCACAGGCGCTGGCCGATGCGCAGGTCAACGTGAACTGCGTGTCGCAAACCCTGCGCCAGGTGAACATGCAGTTCGTGATCGAGCGCGAGGATTACAAGACCGCGATCAAGGCGCTGAACCTGGCACTGTGCGTGAACTCAGGCACGCCGGTTCCGCGCGTGTGACGAAATTGCGGCGGGCGCGCATGCCGCACTGCCTTTCCTTGAGGCTCTGACGCAGGGCCTCAATGCAAGGCCTACCCACCAGCCCGCCATGCGCGGGCTTTTTGCTACCTGGAGTTACCTAGATGGAGCAACGCGCGTGCCGCCACATTTCAGCGTCTCACCCCCTCCGGCAGCTTCGCAATCACTTTGATCTCGAACTGAAAGCCATACAGCCAGGTCACGCCAATGCCCGTGAGCGTGGGGTGCGGCGCATTGCCGCAGTATTCGCCCACCACTTCCCAGGCGGCCTCGAAGTGCTTTTCTGGGTCCACCATGAACACCGTCACATCGATCACGTCGTCAAACGTGCAGCCAGCGGCCTGCAGGATCGCGTTGAGGTTGTCGAACGCCAGCCGCACCTGGGCTTGGTAGTCGGGCTCCGGCGAGCCATCGGGACGGCTGCCCACCTGGCCCGAGACGAAGAGGAAACCGTTGGAGCGGATGGCGGGCGAGTAGCGGTTCTTTTCGTAGAGCGCTTGGCGCCCGGGTGGAAAGACCACGTCGCGAGGGGATGTGTGCGTCGATGCCACGGGAGTGTTTTCCTTTCGGTAGGCCGCAGTGGCCTTGGTTGTTGTTGAAAGGAATCTATCGGCGTGCCCCCGGCAGATAAACGGGCAAGCCTGTCCATCACTGTTTGTAAACTCCAAACAATCTCTGACGAGGCAGGAGCACCATGGACCGGTTCGATGCGATGCAGGCGTTTGTGCGGGTGGTCGAATCGGGTAGCTTCACCAAGGCGGCCGACACCATGCACGTGAGCAAGACCACGGTGACGCAGCTGGTGCAGCAACTGGAGGCGCGGCTGCGCGTCAAGCTGTTGCACCGCACGACACGGCGGGTGCAGGTCACGGCCGATGGGGCCGCGTACTACGAGCGGGCAGTGCGCCTCTTGGCCGACATGGACGATGCCGAGACCAGCCTGTCGAGCGCGTCGGCCGCACCCCGGGGCCGCTTGCGGGTGGATGTGCCCAGCCCGCTGGCCCGGCTGATCCTGGTGCCAGCCCTGCCGGAGTTTCATGCCCAGTACCCCGACATCCAGCTCGACATGGGCGTGAGCGATCGCATGGTGGATCTAATCGGCGACAACGTCGATTGCGTGGTGCGCGGGGGCGAGATTCAGGACCAGTCGTTGATTGCGCGGCGTGTGGGCGACCTGCAGCTGGGCGTGTACGCGGCGCCCAGCTACCTGAGTCGTGCAGGCAGCCCTGTACACCCGCACGAGCTGGAGGATTCGCGCCACCGCGTGGTGGGCTTTTTGTGGTCGCGCACGGGCAAGACGTTTCCGTACGCCATGCGGCGTGGCGCCGAGGACATTCAGGTGCAGGGCCGCTATGTATTGGCTGTGGACGACGGCAACGCCTACCTCGCGGCCGGGCTGGCCGGCATGGGTGTTCTTTGGCTGCCGCACTACATGGCCCGCCCGCACCTGGGTAGCGGCGAACTGGTGCCCCTTCTGGAAGACTGGGCGCTCGACCCCATGCCGCTGTACGTGGCCTATCCGCCCAATCGCCATGTCAGCGCCAAGGCGCGGGTGTTCATCGACTGGGTGGCGGCGCTGATGGCAAAGCATGCGCCGCCGGTGCGCCCGCCGGGCAAGCGGCCCAACGGGGCGGCGGACTGACCATCACCGCTGTACATGCCTTGGGCCGGATCAGGCCTGCGCGACGCGCACCGGCGCGCCCGCAGCCTTCAACGCATTGCGCACCCGGGCTGGCGTTGCGGCCGGCACCACCAGGCCCGCCAGCGCCTTGAGTGGCGCCACGCTGAACGCCGATGCGGCGCCCAGCTTGTCGGCAGACGCCAGCACCACCGTCTCGGCCGCGCGCTGGTGCAGGGCGCGCTTGACGGCGGCTTCCTCGAAGTCGCCCGTGGTCAGGCCCGCTTCGGCGTGCACGCCGGTCACGCCCATCAGGTACAGGTCTGCACGCAATTGCGCCGCCGCCTCGACCACGCTGGCGCCCACATTCACCATCGAATGGCGGAACAGCCGGCCGCCGAGCACCAGCACCTCGATCTCGGTGTGCGCAGCCAATGCCACGGCCACGGCCGGGCTGTGCGTGACCACCGTGGCGCGCAGGTGCAGCGGCAGCTGTTGCACCACCTGCAGCGAGGTGGTGCCACCGTCGAGGATCACCACCTGGCCGGGCTGCACCAATGCGGCGCCGGCACGGCCCAGTGCGCGCTTGTCGTCGGTGGCGAGGTGCTCGCGCACCTGCAGGTTGCCCACGGCCTTTGATGCGGGCAGGGCGCCGCCGTGCACGCGCTGCAGCTGGTCCTCGGCCGCCAGCTCGCGCAGGTCGCGCCGCACGGTGTCTTCCGAAATCCCAAGTTCCTCGCTAAGGGCCTTGGCCACGATCTGGCCGTCTTGCCGCAGGCGCTCCAGGATGAGTTGTTTGCGTTGGGTGGTGAGCATGGGCGTGAGAACAAGGCAGGAGTGGATCTAAGAACCTGTTCAAGATCTTTTCGGGGTCGCACAAGTACCTTGCCGGGATGGGATGCAAGGCGCGGTGCGCAGTTGATAGCTTGGCTATCAGCAAGCGCCGCAACGCCGCAGACCGCCCGGCAAGGCACTTGCCCGATGGGTTGGAGTGAAATCGGGCGATTGGACGCCCCGGCTGCTTGCATGGGCATGAGCCCATGCGGCGCATCCGAAGCATCCACTCATCCCGATTGCACTCCAATGCGATCCCCGAAAAGATTTTGAACAGGTTCTAAAACACGGTTGCGCGAATTTGCATGTTTGTGCATGATATTGCACGAATCAAAATTTGCAAGACCATGTCCATCCCCACCGACCCCAACCCTCCGCTCCGGGTGCTTATCGCTGGCCCCTACCTCTCGGGCACCGACGGCGACCCCGTGGTGCACCCCCTGAATGAATGGCCGCTGCGGCAGCACGCCTGCGCCGCCAACGCCATTGCCGCAACGGAGCCAAGCCTGTGAGCCGCCCCGTGCCCGCACCGGTGCCCGCCAGTACCGAGCAGGTCAAGCTGCAGTCGGTGGAGGTGCTGTCCGACCACTGGTACACGCTGCGCAAGGTGACCTTTGACCTGCGCCGCCGCGACGGCCAGTGGCAGACGTTGAGCCGCGAGGCCTATGACCGAGGCAACGGCGCGGCCTTGCTGCTCTATGACCCGCGCCGTCGTACGGTGGTGCTCACACGCCAGTTCCGGTTGCCGGCGTTCCTCAGCGGCAGTGCCGACGGCATGTTGATCGAGACCTGCGCCGGCCTGCTCGACGGGGACGACCCCGAAACCTGCATCCGCCGCGAAGCCGAAGAAGAAACAGGCTACCGCGTGCGCCAGCCACGCAAGGTGTTCGAGGCCTACATGAGCCCCGGCTCGGTCACCGAAAAGCTCCACTTCTTTATCGCCGAATACGAGCCGCAGGACCGCATCCGCACCGGAGGTGGCCTCGCCCACGAGGGCGAGGACATCGAAGTGATCGAGATGCCACTGGCCGAAGCCCTGGCGGGCATTGGCAGCGGCGTGATCGAGGATGGCAAGACGGTAATGCTGCTGCAGCATGTGGCACTGATGCTGCAGGAGGCGGCGGGATGAGGATATGTGGGCGGCGCAGGCGTTAAGGCCTGCGGTGCCTATCGCGGTGTGCCGCCGGGCAATGCACCGCCGCGCATCAGGCCTTCTTCTTCACCAGCCCGTAGATCACCAGCAGCACGATGGCGCCGATGATCGATGCGATCCAGCCAACGGACGCATTGGGCCCGTACCAGCCCATGGCCACGCCCACATAGCGCGCCAACAGCGACCCGGCAATGCCGAGAACGGTGGTCATGATCAAGCCCAATTTGTCATTGCCCGGCTTCAAGGCGCGCGCGAGCAATCCGACGATGAAGCCGACAACGATGGTCCCGAGAATGGAAAACATGGAGTTCCTTTGTGAAGATGGTCAAGCCGTGCCGATGGCCCGGCAGCGACTGTAATTGCATTTCTGACCACGGTTTTCCACGCAGGATCCAGGTCGTTGCAGGGCAACGGCGCACCTTGAGAATGGCCTGCATGCTCCTGGCGAGGCGATGGTGGCGCGGATCGGCTCGGCGCCTTGGTCCTTGCAGGCACGATCATGGAAGATGCTATTATTTCAGTAGCTAACAGCGCTTATATTTCAAGCGCCAGCGGCCATTTTTTCTCATAGTCTCGTTTTTCCAACCCGCCCCCGTCCCTCCATGCAAGCTTTGCTCGACGCCATCGCCGCCATGCCCCTGCCCGTTGAGGCCCAACGCGTCTTTCACGGGCGGGGCGGGCTGCATCCGGGTTCTGAGCAGTGGTCGCTGGACGCCTACCCGCCGGTGTTCGTACTGACCAGTTTCGCACCCGCCACGGACGAAGACCTGGCCGCCATCAGCGCCGCGTTGCAGGCGCGCTGGGCGCAGATCGCAGCGGCTGGCGAGCCGCTCAGCTGGGTCTTTCAGCACCGGGGCGAGGCCCTGCGCATGGAGGGCCGTAGCGAAACACGGCTGATGACCGGCGCCGTGCCCGACCCGCACATCGTGACGGAGGCTGGCGCGCGCTATCGCGTGCATGTGCTGCGCGGGCAAAACCACGGCCTGTTCCTGGACATGGCCGAGGGCCGCCGCTGGGTGCGCGACCACGCGGCCGCCCGCAGCACTGACCGCTATGGCCTGAAGGTGCTCAACCTGTTCGCCTATACCTGTGCCTTCTCGGTGGGGGCGCTGCAGGCGGGCGCCAGGCACGTGGTCAACGTGGACATGAGCCATGGCGCCATCGGCGTCGGGCAGCAAAACCACCAGCTCAACGGCATCACCACGGGCGCGGCGTTTTTGCCGCACGACATCTTCAGCAGCTGGGGCAAGATCACCCGCGGCGGGCCGTATGGCCTGGTCATCGTGGACCCGCCCAGCTACCAAAAGGGCAGCTTCGTGGCCACCAAGGACTACGCACGGCTGATGCGCCGCCTGCCCGACCTGCTGGCACCCGGCGGGCATGCACTGCTGTGTCTGAACGCGCCCGAGCTGGGCGTGGGCTTCCTGCAAGGGCAGATGCAGGAGCTGGCGCCTGAACTGCACTTTGTCGAACGGGTGGCCAACCCGGCTGTGTTTGCGGATGTGGACCCCGAGCGCGCCCTCAAGGTGCTGGTGTACGCCGCCCCGAACCTTTGAACAGGGTCTCAGAACCTGTGCAAAATCTTTTTGGAGTTGCACAAGTGTCTTGCCGGGATGGGCTGCTAGGCGCAGCGCTTGCCAATAGCCCGTGCCATTGGCAAGCGCTGCAACAACGCAGACCGCCCGGCAAGGCACTTGCCCGAAGGGTTGGAGTGAAATCGGGTGATTGCACTCCAATGCGATCTCCAAAAAGACTTTGAACAGGTTCTCAGGGCCGCTTGCGAGTGCCATTTGGGCTTTGTGGGTTATGGGTAGCTTCTGATATTCTTTGCGGCGCCTGTGTGAACCACAGGTCCACGTTCTCACGGCCTCGCCGCCTGGCGCATTCCTGGCGTGTTGGTGCGCGCTTCACCAGGTTCTTCTCATCGACGTATGGTCCGATTTTTCTTGATTTTCATCGCCGTCTTGGCGGTCCTCTTTCGCATCGACATGCTCGATGAGGTGCAACGGGTCGCCATCGAGCCCTGGACCAGCCTGCTCGCCACCGCCAGCGCAGCGCTCATGACCCCGCTGGACTCGGATGTGGCGCACCATGGCCGCATCCTGATGAGCAAGGCCACGGGTTTTGCGGTGTCCATCGAGGCGGGCTGCAACGGCGTGGAGGCGGCCATCATCCTTATCGCCGGCATGATCGCGTTTCCTTCCAGCTGGAAACACAAGCTCGCCGGCATCGCCATTGGCATTGCGGCGGTGCAGGTCGTCAACCTGCTGCGCATCATCAGCCTGTACTACCTGGGCAAGTGGAACATGACCGTGTTCGAGTTTGCCCACCTGTACCTCTGGCAGGCGCTCATCATGCTGGATGTGCTGGTGGTCTGGATGCTCTGGATTCGCTGGATCGCCCGCCAGCAACCTCCCTCACCCCCTCAACCCCCCCTCGCCAATGCAGCTTAGTTCTGTCGGACGTTTCCTGCTGGTTGCCATCGCCAGCCTGTTGTGCCTTATGCCGCTGTGGTACTACCTGTCGCCACAACTGTCCAAGCCCGTGTTCTTCATGGCGGGCGAGGCGGCTTCCACCCTGTTTCACTGGGCACTGAGCTACACCCAGAAAGAGACCACGGCGTTGTTGAACACAACGCTCAAGGTGGTCTCCGTGCAAAACGGCCAGTTCAAGTCGGGCAAGCTTGCGCCTTTGGTGGACTACCGCTTGCTGGGCTACGGCATCGTTATCTTCTGGGCGCTGGTGCTGGCATCGTTTCCCCGTTACTGGGGGCGCAAGCTGCTCATAGGCTCCTTGGCCATGCTGCCGATCCAGGCACTCAACGTGGCCCTACAGTGGTGCAACGATGTCTTCAACCGGGCGGGGCCTGAGGTGTTTGTGCAGACCGGAATGCCCGGGTGGGTGGCCGACGTGGTGGCATTTCTGTACCACTTCAATCTGTTCATCTTTACCGCATTGGCCCCCGTGATGCTGTGGCTGTTGTTGGACCGGGAGTTCCTGGCCAAGCTCCACGCCCAGGCTCGTGCGGCAGTGGCTGTGCAGCGGCCTCCATCCAGCCCCTCTGAATAAGCGAGCTTTTGGGGTGATTTGGCATCACCCGAGCCGGTTGCTGTCGGCCGCTCTATCCGCGATGACCCGAGCGCCAGCGCCGGTCAACAGTCTCAGCCCACCCCCAGCAGTTCCACGATGCGGTCCCAGTGTGTGGCCTCCACCGGTGTGATGGAAAGTCGGCTGCCCTTTTGCAGCACGCGCAGGTCCGCCAGTTCGGGCCGCTCGCGAAGTTCTGTCAGTGGCATCAGCCGCGTCTTGCGCACGGCCTGCACATCCAGCAGCAGCCACCGGGGTTTGTCGGCTGGGGATTTGGGGTCGTAGTACGGCGAGGCGGGGTCAAACTGCGTCGGGTCGGCTCGTGTGCCGCTCGCCACGCGCGCAAGGCCGGCAATGCCTGGTTCGGGGCAGCTGGAGTGGTAGAACAAAACGCCATCGCCCACCTGCATGTCGTCGCGCATGAAGTTGCGGGCCTGGTAGTTGCGCACGCCCGTCCAGGGCACGGTGGCATTGGGCGCGGCCAGGGCGTCGTCGATGGAGCATTCCTCGGGCTCGGATTTCATGAGCCAGTAGCGCGCGGGACGAGGTGTGTCAGAGGCAGTCATGGCCGCCATTCTGGCAAAGGTGTGGTGGTGCGCATACAGGACAGGACGCGCACGCTTTACCAAGGTGCTTCTGTTTTTATAGCTAATTGCGCCTGATGGATAAGCGCTGGGTGCCATTTTGGTTTGCATTTCTGCGTCAGAACTGCAGCAGAACGGGCCCTGTAAAACCACAGGGCCCGTAGGAGTTGCAAAACGTACTGGCCCGCCGCCGCAGCAAGCCGCAGAATCAGCGCCGCCCGGGTTCCGGAAGAACAAAAACCCCCGGCAAGGGGGCACGCAGAGGGAGGGTGTATGGCCAATCAGGCACGGCGGCGCACCAAAGGCGCCAACCATCAGGCAGCGGCAAGCAACAAAAGCAGCTCCTGGTTTCTCATGCTGTTTGCGCTGCCGTTTTCAGCGGTGGGCATTGGCATGCTGCTGCTGGGTGTGCTGCCCACTCTGTACGACTGGTCACGCATGCAGTTCTGGCATGAGGTGCCCGCACGGGTGGTTTCGGCCCAGCTGAACACGTACCGGGGCAGCAAATCAGGCAGCACCTACAGCGTGTCGGTCCACTACCGGTATGAGGTGGCGGGTGTGGCGTATGACGGCCACCGGCCTGCCATCAGCACCTCGGCCGACAACATTGGGAGCTTTTATGCAAACTTGGCCTGGCGCCTGGAAAGCGCCCAGCGCAGCGGAACGCCGGTGCCGGTGTGGGTGAACCCCTCGCGCCCGCAGGACTCGGTGGCTGATCGCAGTCTGCGCCTGGGTTTGCTGGGTTTTCGCATGATCTTTGTGGTGGTGTTTGGTGGCGTCGGGCTCGGCATGCTGGCCTGGGGGTTGCACATGCGCCGCAGCGGCGCCCGCAAGGCGCAGCGCCTGCAGGCCCTGGGCGACGAGCCTTGGCTGGCCAACAAGGCCTGGGCCGATAACCGCATCCGTTCCAACAAGCGCTGGGAAGTGTGGCTGGCATGGGGCTTTGCCGTGGTGTGGGGGGGCATTGCCTACCCTGCAGCTTTGTCGGCCATGCCCCGCGCTTGGCGCACCGAGAACTTCATTGTGGTGGGGGTTCTGAGCCTGTTGGTGGCCGTTGGATTGGGCCTGCTGGTGTGGGCCGTGCGCGCCACTCTGGATGCGCGGCGCCATGGCGAGGTGCGGCTGGTGATGGACCCGTTTCCTGGCGCCATCGGCGGGCATGTGGGCGCCACGGTGGACCTGCCCGGTGTGCCGTACCGGCCTGATCTGCGATTTGCCGTGACGCTGCGCTGTGCCTACCACTACCAGACGCGCACGGGAGGCGGCGACAACAGCAGCGAATCGCGTGAGCAGATCGTGTGGGAGGGCGAGGGTGCCGCACAGGTGCAACCCCAGGGACGGGGCAGCCGCGTGGCGTTCCGCCTGAGCGTGCCCAAGGGCCTGCCGGAGTCTGAACAAGCCGTGGGCGAAAGCGAGCACCACTGGACGGTGCTGCTCGAAAGCACCGATCCGGCGCTGAAGTTCTCGCGCCGGTTTGACGTTCCCGTGTTTGCCACAGGCGCCGAATCCACCTGGCTCGCACACGACGCCGCCAAGCACCCGCAGATGCAAGCCCTGTGCGAGGCCGAACTGGACGCGGTGAGCGACATCGAGCCCGTGGAAGGTGGCGTGCGGCTGTACCAGCCTTACGGCCGCCTGTGGCGGCAGAACCTGCTGTGGCTGGTGATGGGCGGCGCTTTCTTTGGCATGGGCATGTGGGCGGGCTACAGCGGCGCGCCCGCGTTGTTTCCGGTGGCGTTTGGCGGTGTGGGTGGTGCCATGCTGTTGTGGGGCTTTTACGCGTTGTGCAACAGCCTGACCGTGCAGCTGGACCGGGAAGGCCTGCGCACCGAACGCCGCCTGCTGGGCCTGATGCTGGCCTGGCAGCGTGTGCCCACGAAAGACATTGCCCGCTTGCACATCAAGGAAAGCTACACCCAGCAAAGCGGCCACCAGCACACCACCTTCTTCCGCGTGCAGGTGCACCTGCGCAACGGCAAGAGCGTGACCATTGCCGACAGCCTGCGCGGCCGCCCCGTGGCGGAGCAGATGCTGGCCAGGTTGGCCAAGGCGACCGGCTATCCCGGGTAGATGGGACGCGGCGTCAGCTTGCCTTGCGAAAGGTGAGGTTGATGCGGTGGGCACCCGTCAGTGGGTGACTGGCCTCAGGTAGCGGCAACACCCCATGAAACCGCAGCCGCGCCGGGCCGCCCCACACCACGACATCTCCATGCATCAGCGCAATGCGCCGCGCCTTGTCGGAGCGCTGTGCGCCGCCCCACAGAAACACCGCCGGAATGCCCAGTGACACGGACACGATGGGGTGCGCGTAGTTGCCCTCGTCCCGGTCCTGGTGCAGCGACAGCCGGGTGCCGGGGGCATATCGGTTGATGAGGCAGGCGTCGGGCGCAAAGCCTGGGAAGCCCGCTGCTTGCGCCGCGTCAAATGCCAGCTGGCGCAATAGCGGCGGCATGGCGGGCCAGGGCTGGCCGCTGTCGGGGTCGAGGGGGTCGTAGCGGTAGCCGCTGCGGTCGCTCACCCAACCGAGTCTTCCGCAGTTGGTCATGGCCACCGACATGCGCAGTCCCCCGGGGGTGATGAGGTGCCGGAAGGGGGCTTGTGCCGTCACCTGCTGCACCGCTTGCAGCAGGTCTGCCGCCTTCTCCAGCGCGAAGCCGCGCAGCACCATGGCGCCGGGCTCCAGCACCTCGGGCGGCTGGGCGGGCTGGGGTGGGTCGTCGAAAAGGCTCAGGCTCATAACGGTGGCAATCCATGGCGATTGTGTGGACCCCATCTGCCGTCGTCCCCGAAGGGGCAGACGCGAAGCGGCACAGGGGGACGATCATCCAGCATCGTGAAAGATCACACCCAGCGTGTGCCGCTGCCCGCTGCGCAAGCGGCTTACGCCATGTCGCATCTGCACGCGGTACGGCCCGCGTGTGCCCTGCACGGGGCGGTGGTGCACGGCAAACACCACGGCATCGCCGCGCTGCAGCGGCACCACCTCGGCCCGCGACTGCATGCGCGGGCGCTGCTCGGTCAGCACGAATTCGCCGCCGGTGAAGTCGCGCCCGGGCTCTGACAGCAGCACCGCGACCTGCAGCGGAAACACATGCTCGCCATACAAATCCTGGTGCAGACAGTTGTAGTCGCCAGCGCCGTATTGCAGCAGCAGCGGGGTGGGGCGCACCTGGCCTGCGGCATGGCAGCGGGCAATGAAGTCGGCATGCCGCGTGGGGTAGCGCGCATCAATGCCCATGGCGGTGTTCCACTGGTTGGCGATGGGCGCAAGGTGCGGGTACAGAGCCTCGCGCAGCCCGGCCACCACACCGGGCAGCGGGTAGCTGAAGTACCGGTATTCGCCCTGGCCAAAGCCGTGGCGCTGCATCACCACGCGGCTGCGGAAGGTGCTCTCATCCGCGTTGCCATACAGGCGGGCCAGCGCGGCGCATTCGGTGGCGCTGAGCAGTTGCGGCAGTACCGCATTGCCTTGCTGATGCAGAGCCTCGGTGGTTGTTGGCCAGTCGATGGCAGCTACACGCTGCGCCCAGTCGTCGTTCTTCAGACCGGGTTGATGAGACTGCGGGACAGCGCTCATGCCACCTTCTCCGCCTGCGGTTGTGCGGACTCTGGCGCGGACTCGCGCGTCAACAGCGCACGTTTGCGTTCCACGCCCCACCGGTAGCCCGACAACGCGCCATCACTTTTCACTACCCGGTGGCAGGGTATGGCCACCGCCAGCGCGTTGGCCGCGCAGGCCCGCGCCACGGCGCGCACGGCGGTGGGAGCGCCGATGCGCTGGGCTACCTCGGCGTAGCTTGCAGTCTGCCCGGCGGGTATGGCCTGCAGGGCCTGCCACACGCGTTGCTGAAACGCCGTGCCACGCACGTCCAGCGGCAGGTTCAGCCCCAGGCCCGGGGCCTCGACAAACGCTACCACCTGTGCCACCAGCGCTTCAAACGCGGTATCCCCGCCGATCAGGTGGGCCTGTGCAAAGCGGTCATGCAAGTCGCGCACCAGGGCGTCGGCGTCGTCGCCCAGCAAGATGGCGCAGATGCCCCGGTCGCTCTTGGCGACCAGAATGGCGCCCAGCGAACACTGGCCGATGGCAAAGCGGATGTCTTGCGCAGCGCCCCCCGCGCGGTAGCGGCTGGGCGTCATGCCCAGGACCTGGGCCGATTGTTCGTAAAAGCGGCTGCTGGACTGGTAACCCGCGCTGTAGATCGCGTCCGTCACCGAGGCCGTGTGTGCGTTGTCGAGCGCACTGCGCAGGCGCTGCGCACGCTGGGCGGCGGCATACGCCTTGGGCGTGAGGCCCGTGGACTGCTTGAAGATGCGGTGCAGGTGCGACGGGCTCAGGCCCATCTGGGCGGCCAACGCATCCAGCGTGGGCGCTTCACCGGCGGCAGCGCCTTCGATGATGCGGCACGCCTCGGTGACCAGCGCGGCGTGGTGCGACAACGCCGTGGGCTGCCGGGGCTTGCAACGCTGGCAGGGGCGAAAGCCTGCGGCTTCTGCATCCGCGCAGCTGTCGTGAAACCGCACATTCTCCGGCCGGGGTGCACGCGCCGCGCAGCTGGGGCGGCAATACACGCCCGTGGTCTGCACCGAATACCAAAAGCTGCCGTCCGCCGCTGCGCTGCGCGCCGCCACCGCCGCCCAGCGCGGGTCGGCCTGGGTGGCTGCGGCCTGTGCGGCCTTGGTGGAGGGGGTGGCGCGGTGGGGCATGGAGACGGCGTAGGTAAATGGTCGGTCCGGGAGGCTCGCGCTGCGCTGGGTGGCGTTCGGGTTCATGGTGGATGGCTCACAAGGGGGTTGCGATGCCATGCACTCTAGGGATGGGGTGCGCAGTGTGCACTCCGAAGCTTGCTTTTGAATTCTGCGCCACGGCACCGAGGTGGTTCTAGTGCTGAATTGCTCTCGATTCAATAGCTGCTAGCGCTTTCCCATCAAGCGCTAGAGGCCTAAAAGGCACAAATCTACCGGCTGTTGTGTGGGATTGATCGCGCCCCCATCTTTTAGACTGCACCCGGCTTGCCGCCAGCGCCCAGGCCAACCAGAACAAAGCCCACCATTCGGGAGGAGACCCATTTATGCCGCACATCCGCCACGCACGCAGGGCGGGGTTCCGCAAGGCCCTGTTGCTCACCTTGTTTGTCGCCGCAGGGGGCGTGGGGACTACTGCAGGGGCCGCTGACCCACAGGCTGCACACCCTCTGGTGGGCCGCTGGAAGGTGGCCAGCATCAACGGCGCGCCGCCGCCCAAGTTCCTGGCGGGCCAGGTGCTGGTGATCCAGGCCGATGCGCAGGTCATCAACCTCGACCTGGGCGCATCCGGTGGCACAGCCGCATCGGAGGGCGCCGTGCAGAAAGCCCTGCGCGACGCTCTGATGCGCGGCACCTGGCGTGCCGACAAGGCGCGGCTGTATGTGTCGAACAGCCCGCGCCGCGACACCGGCAGCGCCTACGCCGTCACGCAACAAGGCAAGTTGCTGAGCTTGGACCCGGACCCGTATTTCTCGAATGCGGACGTACCCTCCAAAGCTACCTACGAGCGCTTGCCGTGACGTCCCCCGCGTCCCCACGCCGCGCGGCGCAGCGGCGTGAAAAGCTGCCGGGAGGCATTTGGGTTCTGGCCTTGTTTGCTGTGCCCTTTGCCGCAGCGGGCATCGGAATCTTCTGGTTCATGGTGGCTTCGCCCTTGGTGGACTGGGCGCGCATGCAAACCTGGAACCAGGTGCCTGCGGTGGTCGAATCGGCCACGCTGCAAAGCCATCATCCCAGCAAGGGCGGCACCACGCACAGCGTGTCGGTGCGCTACCGGTATGTGGTGGAGGGCGTGACCTACACCGGGCAGCGCGCCGCCATTCACGAGCGGGCCGACAACATTGGCAGCTTTCAAGAAGAAATGGGCCGCCGTCTGCAGGGCTTGCAGCGCACTGGCAAAGCCGTGCCGGTGTGGGTCAATCCCCGCAACCCTGCCGAGTCGATTGTGGATCGCCGCCTGCGGCCGGGCCTCATCACCCTGGCACTGGTGTTGTCCTCGGTGTCGGCATGGTTTGGGCTGGCGGTGCTGGCAAAGATAGCCCGCGCCGTCTGGAACGGTGGCATGCCGGTTGTACCCGGCCCGCCAGGCTCTCGTCCTCCGCGCTGAACGGTCGGCGCGCGGCACGCGTCCGAGTGCGTGACTTGCTATATTAAATATAGCTGCTTGCGCTTGATGGATAAGCGCTAGAGGCCAAAAACGCTCAAACTTCCGGTGGCTGCAGCGGCCGGGGTCGGCGTTTGCCCGTGCCGCCCCAGCGCAGTGCGTCTTCTCCCGGAATGCCCAGCGGGTTGTTGACTGGCTCGCTCAAAGGCGCCAGCAGTGCGTGCAGGTCGGCCTCGCTGAACTTGACCGCGCCTTCAGCATCGTGGCCCAGCACGCCCTGGGCCAGCGCGGCCTTGCGGGCCTGCAGCTCCAGCATGCGTTCTTCGATGCTGCCTGCCGCCACCAGCTTGTAGACAAACACGGGCTGGTCCTGCCCGATGCGGTGGGCGCGCGCGGTGGCCTGCTCTTCGACGGCGGGGTTCCACCAGGGGTCGAGGTGGATCACGGTGTCGGCGGCGGTGAGGTTCAGGCCCAGGCCGCCGGCCTTGAGGCTGACGAGCAGGATGGGGGCGCTGGTGTCGTCCTGCGCCTGGAACTGCCGCACCACCGCGCCACGCTGGCGGGGTGGCGTCTGGCCGGTGAGGGTCAGGTAGGGCAGAGCCAGGGTGTCGAGCAGCTCGGCCGCCAAGCCCAGCATCTCGGTGAACTGCGAGAACACCAGCACGCGGCGGCCTTCATCGACCAGGGCGGGCAGCATGTCGGCCAGCAACTCGAGCTTGGCGCGTTCCATCGTGTGGGCGGTTTTCGTGGTGCCTTTTACCAAGCGTGGGTCGCAGCAGACTTGGCGCAGTTTCAGCAGTGCATCGAGGATGGTGATCTGCGCGCCGTCAAAGCTCTGGCGCTCCAGCGCGCGGCGCACCTGTTTGTCGGCCGTGGTGCGCACGGCCTCGTACAGCTCGCGCTGTTTGCCTTGTAGCTGCACGCGCTGGATGACTTCGGTGCGCGGTGGCAGTTCGGTCGCCACGTCCTGCTTGCGGCGGCGCAAGATGAAGGGGCGCACGCGCTGGGACAGCAGCTGCGCGCGCAGGGTTTCACCGTTTTCCTCGATGGGCTTGCGCCAGCGGGCGTTGAAGCTGCGCACATCGCCCAGAAACCCGGGCATCAGGAAGTCGAACTGTGCCCACAGCTCGCCCAGGTGGTTTTCCAGCGGCGTGCCCGTCAGGCACAGCAGGTGGGGCGCCTGCAGCTTGCGCAGGGCGCGGGCGCCGCGGCTGCCGGCGTTCTTCACCATCTGCGCTTCGTCCAGGATCAGCAGGTGGAATGGCTGTGCGGCCAGCGCGTCCACGTCACGCCAGAGCAGTGGGTAGGTGGTCAGCACCAGGTCGTGGTCGCCAATCTGCAGGTAGCGCTGGCCACGGCTCGCACCGTGCAGCGCCAGTACGCGCAGGCTGGGGGCCATGCGGGCGGCCTCGGCTTGCCAGTTGAAGAGCAGTGAGGTGGGCAGCACCACCAGGGCGGGGCGGGTCAGGCGCCCAGCCTCCTTTTCGGCCAGCACGTGGGCCAGCGCCTGCGCAGTTTTGCCCAGGCCCATGTCGTCGGCCAATATGCCGCCCAGGCCCTGCGCGCGCAGGTACTGCAGCCAGGCCAGGCCCTCCAGTTGATAGGGGCGCAGTTGCACCTGAAGTCCCTGCGGCGCGGCCACCGGCTGCGGGGTGCCGACGGTGCGCAGGCGCTTGGCGAGCTGGGCCAAGCCCACGTCGCCCTGCAGCTGCCAGTCGTTGTTCCAGCCATTGACCGTACCCACGCGGTGGGCCAGCACCAGCCCGGCGCGCAGGGCTTCGATGCGGCGGGCCTCCCACGCGCCCAGGTGTAGCGGGTCGCCGTCCTTGCGCTGATTCCGTGTCGGGTCGGTCAGCAGGTCCACCATGGCGCCCACGATGGCCTTGAGCGGCCCGGCCGGCGCGTCGATGCGCTTGCCGCCGGGTGCGCGCAGCGAAATGATGGCGATGTCGTCGATGGCGGCCATCTGCTGCACGTTGAGCCAACGGGCGTCGCGGCGCAACAGGTCGGCCAGCATGGGGGCCAGGTCCAGCGTTTCGCCGTCGATCTCGATACCGAGGCTGAGCAGCCAGGCGCCTTCGCGCTCGGGCAGTTGCAGCTTTTGCACGGGGCGTTCGCGTGCGGCCAGCGGGCCGTCCACTTCCTTGCCTAGCAGTTCGCCCGTGTCGGGGGCGATCAGCAGCTTCCAGCGCAACACGGGCACGCTTTCGTGCGCAAAGCCGGGCTGCACCACCACACTCCAGCCCTCGGCGCGCAGTTGGGGGATCTGTTCGGCCCAGAAGTCGCCAAAGTGGGCATCCTGCGCCAGCGTCCACACGGGGCCCAGCGTGGCGGCTGCGGCGCGGTGGCGCCATTGCAGCTTGTTCGCATCGACGGGGATCAGGCCCAGATCCCACACGCGGTCCATGGCGTCGGCCTCGGCGCCCAGGTTGCGCTGCATGCGCACCACCGGGCCGCCGGTGTCGATCAGGTCTTGCACCGGGGCAGGGCGGGCGTTGAGGATGGAGGTGGGGGCAGGCGTCTGCCAGTGGGCGCCATCATCAGTGCGGTAGGTCCAGTCAATCTGCACCAGCGTCACGCTGTCGCCGCGCGGCCCCAGCTTGCCCTGAGGCGCCATGCCCAGCAGGCCGTCGCCCCGGCCCAGGGTCATGAGGGTGATGCGCGGGCGGAAGTGGCCGGTGGCTATGCCAGGGTTGTGGGCGCTTTCGGAGGCAGGGCGGTCGGGTTGACCAGACGTGGGGGGCTCATCGTTGCGCAGCAGCGCCATTACGCGTGCGGCTTCCGCATCACTCAGGGGCGCCAGCGCCTGTAGCTGGGCTGGCCCGGCCTGGGTGCGCAGGGCCCGCACCCAGGCTTGCACCAACGCCGCCCGGTCAGAGCGGGGTGGGATGGGTTCTGTGGGGCGGGCACCGGATGCTGGCATAGGCCGCCGATTGTGCCGTGGCGGCCGCGTCCTAACGGCGCCTAGAACTCCCAGGCCATGCCCACCTGGCTGAATGTGCGGCCGTTGCCACGGCCCACGGCGGCGGATGCTTTGAGCCCGTCGGTGATGGCGTAGCGCAGGCCCACGGCCTTGTCCGGGCGCGACCTTTGTTCGCCGTAAACCTCGGACGTGAGCTGCAGTTGTGTTGGTGCCGATGCAATCTTGACCAGCTAAACCGCAAAGTACCAATCCAATATTGACCAGGGTGTTCCACTGACCTGCTGAGAATTTCAGCAGGGATTCAAGGTGATCACCATGGACATGATTGG
>Ga0209958_1000541_pt1 | contig 60751 bp, 49 predicted proteins | sample ThiBio_inoc_plan_FD_183942 | JGI IMG/M metagenome (GOLD analysis project Ga0209958, IMG submission 183942) | Wastewater bioreactor microbial communities from Cape Town, South Africa - Thiocy_inoc_plan (SPAdes) | ecosystem: Engineered > Bioremediation > Thiocyanate > Unclassified | place: South...
CCTTTTGATGCAAAGCTCAATGCATCTAATACAGATGGATCAATATGTGCATAATCCCAAATTAATCCTAAAGAATATGCGGATGCCGTTAAGCCCACACCCACCTTTAGCCCTTGATCAGATAATATTTTTTCTAGCTCTTTTTGTGCTTTTTGATTTTGGTTAAGACACTCAACAATTTTTTTATTTTTCAAAAGTTTTGGTGCACTCGCAATAATTCCTTCACTATATGGAATCTGCGAATCACGCCCTCCAAAAAATGTACCAACTCCCTTACTAAAACTATTTAGCCCACGTCCCATGTCAGCTAAGAAATTCGTATCTTCAGGACGAGTTGCAATAACGTCTTCTGGTAAAAGGGCTGTTATAGCACGATTGAGTAGATTCCCTTGTAATGCTCTATCTTTCGCATCGTCTATAGAGCAAAGTAAATATACAGCATATTGCAAATCACCAAACTCTCCTTTTTCCTGATTATAGATAACATTCTTCCGCATTATTAAACATTCAAGATAATCAAAATATAATGTTTCTTGATAAGAACAATGCTCAAAATAGTACTCAAACTTTTCTATAGCGCTAGTATAGATTTGACTACGTTTGTACACTATCGCCTGTGCTTTAATGACAGCATTGCTAGGCTCACGCTCAAATAAAATTTTTAAGATCTCTCGACTAATCTGTAAATGTTCACTTTTTTCAATCTTCGATAAATACCGACTGACTAATTCAGAAATATTCATCGACGCTTGATGCTTGAGTTTGAATAAAATACATTGCTCTAACCAAGCATAATTTTTTGCATGCCCCTGATAGTGAGGGATAAATACTGTTTCAATCAATTCAACCAATTCTAAAGCAACGCCAATTTCCTCAGATGAATTGATAGAAAATTCCCATTTTTGTGGAATAGTCACACTAAATAAGCGAGAGAAAAACCCCGAATTAAGATCAGCTTTTTCTTGAGTAACTAACATCAACATATCTTCTGGAGTAAGTGTATGTTTTTGAGTTTTAATTCTATCTAGTCGTACTTTAAGTAATTTAAAATTCATATATCCCCCTAATTTTTTGAATTTTCAGATAATTTACTATTTTAGACACCAGAATTATATTACTTAAAATTGAAAAAGTACTAGTGTATTAAAAATAATAAAATTATTGATTTATTTATATATTTTCATAACCTCGATTGACTAAACTCACCCTTAATTTTATCATTCGACTGCTGACCTACATCGTCAGTCGGTTTTGACAGACCGTTTACAAAAGGCGCACAACAACGCTGTGATGGTTTTGTGCGTTCTCTTAAGTCACGCCTTTACGGTGAGACTGGGAGGGGCACGCTTGCGTGCGCTGATTTCCTTTTGTATCAGTCTGTCAACCCGCCCAGTCTTGCCACCATTATTTGACAGTAATTTGGTAAGACTCTCTTTCATACAAAAGGAGTAGTCACCATGACTCAGCACTTTCTATCTATATTATTTTCCCTAAAACGATTTTCTATTCCTCTGTTGCAATAGCAACTTTCAAAATTTTTTGCTTATTTGACTGATCTAAACGCTATCTAGCCTTGGAAAGCTTTTTCAGATCTACACTTTAGTCAATTCAGCAAAATATATTACACATCAAATAACACAATAAAAATTAGGGGAAATGATGAAAATTCAAACTTCACTCATTGTTGTCTCAGTTGCACTTCTAGCATCAGGCTGTGCCAGCAAAACCGAACGCCAGTTTATCAGTGGTTGTAAAACAGGCGGCATTAATGACAGCACTTGTTCATGCATCTACGACAAACTTGAAAAGAAATATGGTGAGGGTGGACTGAAAGAAAATATCTACACCTTACAACAAACTGAATCCTTCCAGATGGATATGGTCAATGTGTCCTATCAGTGTATGAAGGAGTAGCCATGAGAACACTTGCAGGCATTATCTGCGTCATCGCTGTGATTTGTGTACTGGGTCTACCCTTCATTAGCTTCATGATCGTGATGGGAATTTTTATTGCATTGGCAAAATTTGCAACTGGGGGGGAAGTAAATGAATTCTAATCTTAAAGCTGGACTGATCAGCACTTATCTGGTCATTGGATTCTTTTTTGCCATCTATCAACATTTCTGGGGGCAGTATAACTATAAGCCATTTACCTACAATTTAGGGCAAGGCTTAGTGTGGCCTGCGGTGATGTTTCCTGTAATCGGTAAAATTGTTGGTGGAATTTTGATTCTACTATTCGTCTGGTTTGTTGTTATTCGTCCTAAATTATAAGGGAGTGCAATCATGAAATCATTATTTTCCACCATTGCCTTGTGTTCCCTGTTAATGGCATGTAGCCAGAACAATCAACCACCAAAAACTGATACTTCAGGTGAGCCTACCAATAATGCTGCTCAGCATACTCAATCAATCTATGCTCCTTATACCGAGGAAGCAGTTAAAGCTAAACTCAATGAAATGCAGATGATTATTGACAATGGTCATGTCTATTTACCTGCTGAGGTCAAGGAAGCGGAGTCTTATATCAGTGGATGGAATAAGTATCCTGATGTGCTGAAAGCCATGATGGAAACTGACCTTAATCCAAACAACACTCAGGAAGCTGCTGACATTCCGCTTGAGAATGAATCTGCACAAGTTAGCGATCTAAATGTTAAGGCTCGCATTAGTGCTAGAGAATCTCAATCTGCTTTTAATGTACAAGGGGCAATTGAATATATTCTTGAAATTCAATCGACCAGCAATCAGCCTTTTGTTCTACAAGGCATGAAAATTAATCGTGGTCGTTGTGGTTATTACACCGCTGACTTTCATAGCAAGATGCCTGTGCAAATGAGCTATAGCTCTACAGTATCGTACTTATTGAAATGCCGTGGTGATCAGGTGCTTGAAGCTGAATTAATCACCGATCAAGGAAATGTAAGTTTGTCTTTTTGATGTCAAACTGTACAAGATAGAGAATACATCTGATAGTCGTGTTCTCTATTTTTAATATCATAATGACTCATTTTGTTCAATATCTCTGCGCCATTTTACTTCAAACTGACCTGTACCAAAAGTCCGCATCTGTGGAGAGGTTTTAGCCCGTAAGCGCTGATCTTCTTTTTCAGGATTGACCAAGTACATCGCTGCACGAATCGCATTTGTAACTTGTATTGGTTGATCACGATGAATCATTCCAACCCCAAGCAATCCATTTTTATCAAATTTTTCCTTGTTGTCTTTGGTATTACAGTTGTAGTGAGTACCCTGTTGATTGGTGATGTGCTTCCAATACTCAGCCACCAGTTTTGCTAAACCTGAATCCTCTATACGACTATTCCCATCATAGATGAGTAATAAATGGCAGTGATAGCCTTTTTCTACACCCTGCTCTAATGCCCATACATAACCTTGTAAGTGCTTAAAACAGGTATCTTTATTTGACATACGATTACATAGAATATCCAATGCATACTTAAAGTCTTGAATACCCCAATGGATTTGATATTCTTTAAGAATAGAGATATCTACTCGAACAAACTGTAATCTAGCATAGTGTGTAAGCAGTTTATTTAGGTAGCATTCCAGTTTAAAGCGATTACGTTGTTCTTGACGCTGAAAATCGAATTGTTCTCGTATTGTATTTTTCATCTCATGTTGAATTATGCCTTGAATATGGAAGATGTGGTTTAGTTCAAATCGTAAAATATCTTCATAAAGATGGGAGTCCAATTTATCCATAATGTAATCTACGAGATTAATCACTCTTTTGAAAACATTAATGATTCTGGAATAAGTAAAATCTTCTCTGTAAATCACCTTAAAAGCACACACAGCATCCAACAGCTCTCGCTTGAATTCTTCATGATCATCAACAAATTGCTCATGGCATGTACTAACCATAAAATCTTCGATTGAGATAAGAATGGATGATTCACTTTCTAATGGATTATTCTGGTACATTTAGGTTCTCACTGAAACATAAGGTTCATATCTAAGTGAGAGATGTAAAATTTTACTGATCATGATTCTAAAGCAGGATGTTGTGGTCATCCTGCTTAGCTGAACATGCTTAGAGACTTTGGAACATACTATAGGGTTAATTTAGAATGCTTTTAGTGATTTGATATTGATACATTGTCTATAACCCATTTGAGTATGGGCTATACTTAACTAAATAACTCACTGTATTTAATCAACGATATAAGTTATTGTTTATATTATTAATAGATAATAATATATATTACCTGTTAAGCAAACCTGTCTAGACTGACCATTACACCACTGCGCCATACAGCGAGAATAACCAAATTATGGGAATATTACAGAAGCTAAACTTACGCTACTTTTTTATTCAGCAATTCAGTTCCTCCTGTATAAAACTGATCCAGCAATCCATATTTTTTCATGTCATCAACACTAGGTTCAATGAATTTCAGCAAATAGTCTTCGTTCGAATATTCCTCCTCTTTCCCACGAATTGGATGAGGGATATCGATCAGAAAAAACTCATCTTTAGTGAGTGTTGAATCGGGCACATAGATACAACTATACATTTTCTGCGACTCGACTTTTGGTATAATTTGAAAAAACTTGCCTGCTACATGACTGAGTCTTCGCGTACTTTTTAAAAATGGTAAAATCTGATTTTTGGCAATCAAATTCAAACAAAATAATAAGAATTCTAGGATGAACCGTTGCTCCTGTTTCTCTAGCTTCTGAATCTGTATTTGGATGTCCGCATCTGGATCGCTGTTTCTGATTAAGTCAGGATTTGTAATCAATTCCAAACGGTATTTTTCTTGAAAGACAAAAGGATAAATATCTTTTTCAATTGTAGTCCGATTTAAAATATCTACACCATATAACAGTGAACCTTGTAAGATATGCTGACGTAAACCCCGCTGATCAAGCAGTCTGCAACACCATGATTCAAAATAGCATTGCATCATTGTCAAATTTGAATCCAAATCATTCAACTTGATATGTTGCTTCTTTTTATTGATTAATGCTTGTTTGAACACTTTTGCAAATACTGTCAAATCTCCTTGTTCCTGATGGCATTGTTGTAATTGCAAATAATGAATTAGACATTCTTTAATGAAACTAGAAATCGTCTCCTGAACTTGTGATGAAGACTGGATACGCTCAATCATTGTTCCAGAAATAATGTTGATTTTATCTGAATCAAGCCCCTTAAGAACCAATGTCGTAAGGTGATTGAGATCGCGTGAGTTGTCAGAATCCAACGGCTGCACCTGCTCAGAAATTACCGTAAAAATATCAGCAATCATTTTTATTTCAAAATGATGTCTTTCACTCGCTTCCAATATATAAAACCGACCATACCGAGCATGATTACCCCAAAAGGTATGAGATAAATTCAACACGTAGGTTGGCGTTATATTTTTTATAAATTTGTTATTGATCGTCCCATGCACATGTACCCGAAGCAGACCTATCTTTTTCAAAAAGTAGATCGAATCAAATATTGCTTGCTTATTTAACCCTGTTTTAGCAACCAGTTGTGTTGTACCTATATTACGTATCACCCCATAAGCATCACATGAGCGAGTCAAGTTTGATAATGTCAACAATACCCTAAAATCCAGTTTTTGTTCGGGTAGTAAATCAAACTTTTTAGTGGTCACTCTGACTTGAGATAATTTGATTAAAATAAGCATTAAAAGGTCAAACTGCTTAATCGCTCTCTTAAGGCGGACATACCTATGATGGGATGTTTCATGTTGATTAACTTTACTCAATAGCAGATTTAAATAATCTAAATTCAGCTGTATTGTTCTAACTCTTGCCCGCCGACCTGTTTCTGGATATGAAAACTCCAATATCTCAAAGCCTGATAACTCCTCCAATACCAGTTTTAATTTTTTATGTTGCACACCTATCTTTTCAGACAATTCCAACAATGAATCGTTGGTTTTTTGTGTACCAAAGAGACTAATAAATTTAATCAGCACCAGTCTAGCGTAGGAACTTAATCTATGTGGTGATAACTCATTAAAATTAAAAATGAGCTGCTTATGCTCTTCTGTCATTTCATCCATACATTTTTATTCATTCAACATTGCTATTAGTAAATTTTAGAATTATTTTTAGATAGGCACAAATATTTACTATAAAATAAATTTAAAACAAATAAACATTTACTAAACGTATTTAGAAATGTTTATTCCACCTTAATTAAAATCTATAATCATATTAGAATTTCAAACATCATAGAACATCAAAATGGCAAGAAAACAACTGACATTGCAACAATGGCTTGATAAAGATCAGACATTAAAATCCTTGTTTTTAGAGCACGAATGTAACAAAGAGCAGGCACTACTGCAGATAGTTCAGCTTCCTGATGGACGATTGCAAATTCAGCCCATCGAAACCATGATCCACCCATTACTCGTAGCAGAAATAACGAATCAATGGGTACTTTTACTCAATGAAAAATATTTTTCCGATCTAAAAAATAGATTCAGAAATTTCAAATATTCCAAGAAAAATCATGCGAATGTGAGAAAGCAATTTTATCTAACCTCACATACAGCCAAAAAAATGGAGGCATTGACTGAAAAGCTCAAACTTAAAACTGAGGCAGAGTGTCTAGAATTCCTGATGAATACGTATGAGGCAAAGCAAACGCTCCCTCCACCCTATAAGCAAAAATTAAATGAAAAAGACATGATTATTGAGGAATTGAACCAACGCATCAAAGCCCTTGATAAAATGCTTTATATTAAACAGCTTCAGGTACGCAAACAGGATGAAGTCATCCAGAAGTATCTCATTAATGAATTAATCAACAGTAAAATTACCATTAATGAATTAACCAATAGCCCCCTTCAGGACGCCAGTGAAATTCAGAAATTAAAACTCCAGTTTTTAAAGGAAATACAGAAAAATATTCAGCTAGAGCAAATCAGGCACCTATCCGTTGATCAAATTGCTTCTGATACTTTTGGTAATGAATAAGCTGATGATTGTTTTTTATGAGTACTTCTTATCACTTTTGAATAAGAATATCCTGTAACAGTTCAGTACAATCCCTTAAGTGGTGAAGAATACTTTCATCATTATAAATGGTGTTATAGGGTATTTTTTTCCCCAGCAGCAAAGCAGGGTCAGTTGACTTCTGAGCAATGATTAATTCGTTTATTTCTAACTGAAGTTTGTCGATCCTGTTCTGATATTTACGATTCTGATAAACCTTTCCATGATAATTTTCATTCTGTTTATTATGGGAATTAATGAGTCGTCCCTTTTCCAATTCTTCAATCAATGCCAGCTTAGAATCTATTTCATTCTGAATCCAGACCAGATTATTTTTTTGATATTCAAGTCTAAGTATTGGCAAAATTGATTTTACCGCCTGTGATAAATTCTCCCACCGACCATTTTTATGAGCTTCATCCCTTAAAACCCGATACAGAATTTGATGCCGTGGGTATACATTCTTATCATTACGAACTTTGACTGCCCGAATACCTCTCATTCGTTTCAAAATCTTTAAATTGCGTTGGGTGCAAATATTTTCATCCAGAGCCTGATAAGCCTGTAAAATGACACTATAACGTTTTTTTTGAATTGTATTTGAAAGCGTATCAAACTCGTCTTTTAATGCATTTAGCTGTTCCAATAGTACTACTATCTGCATAGGTGAAATGACAGTATTCTCACCTAAAATCAGTTGATGAAATTCATTTATTTCTTTCAGAATTAAATCATTGAGGTGTAGTCGCTCGTTCAGCACCTTTCGCTGTATATCGCTTAACTCAGCAACGATGATTCTTTTTTCTGGCTCATCAGCTGTTTTTATATTTCCACATGCCTCATTTTGTAAAAAACTGGATTCATAATAAGTAAACAGACAATCAATGAACTCCTGTTCCAATTCATTTAAGTCTTCAAATTTTATAATAGACATATTTTTATATTCCAATATGTTAACAATGTATAATAGTAATGTTTTTTTATAATTATGCACTGTTCTTTTATCACTGTATACCACTGTCTATCATGAGCCATATGAAAGTATGCAATGTTCAATATCAATACTTTCATACTGTTAATATTTATGTGTATAAAATCCTAGAGGTGGAAAATGATAGAACAGCATTATCGTGTCAAAGACTTAGTCAACTACCCTGAACGCCCTGCCAAGGACTATGTAGATCGTGGTGGTCGCAGACGAAAGCTATCTTATAAGCCTGCAACCAAAGGGATATTGAATATTGCAGAATCCACCTTCTGGAAAATGATTCGTCGGGGTGATTTTCCTGAACCTACCTATTTAACAGCAAGTATGCCCACATGGGCTGAAAGCCAGATTATTGAATGGCTTGAACTCAAAGAGCTTAAAGCAGCATAAATTAAATAGCCTGTCGTTTGACAGGCTATTTTTTTATCATTGGATTTTCATCTTTTTACTGTTGCTGATCCAGCAATGATTCTAGGTAATTCGCCCACTCCTGCATCATCTCCCGACGATTGTTTAAAAATTTGGTTCGATTGTAGGCTGTACCATTATTATCTTTTACTTTATGTGCCAATTGATGCTCAATAAAGTCTACACGTTGTTCTAATATTTCATCCAACATGGTTCGTGCGGTTGCACGTAATCCATGTGCCGTTTGCTTCCCAGCATAGCCCAAGCGTTTTAACGCTGAGTTAATCGTATTATCAGAAATAAAAGTTTTACCATCCCGACCCACGAAAATGTATTCACTGTATGGGTGCAGATCAATAATTGAATCAATTAAGTCAAAGGCCTGATCTGACAATGGTACAATATGAAGCTGCTTGGTTTTACTAGCTGTAAATTTAAAGCATCTTTCTTCACAATAGAAATACTCCTTTTTCAGCTTGCGTATCTCCCCAGGTCGCTGAAAGGTCAACACGGAGATTTTTAACGCCACTTGTGTGATATGTGAACAACGTGGATAAAGTTTGGAGTAGTTCCAAATTTTATTGAGCATTGGAGCTAGTTCCTGCTCCTCTGTCACGGCTGCAAAGTTCCCACCCTGTGGTTTGGGCAGTTCAATATCCTCAATAGGATTGTATTGAATCAGCTTCTTTTTACGTGCTGACTTAAATATCTGGTTCAAGTCCGATTTTAGGCGTTTGGCAACTGACAATGCACCACGTTCAATAATGCGCTTAAAGACCTTAATCTCAAGAATTTCCAAGGTAAGCTGTGGAAAGGTTAAATCACCAATATAGGGATAGACATCGTGCTTTAAACGACGGATCGTCTCTTCATCCTGTTTTTGCTCTAGCTCACGTTTATATAGCCATGCTTCAGCAACAATACGAAAGGTATTTTCTGCTTCTTTCTGTTTCTGGGACTTGGTTTCAATCCGCTCCATTGCTGGATCGATGCCCTGCTTAATGAGCTTCTTATATTCATCACGAATAGTGCGAGCATCATCCAGTGAAACTTCAGGATAAGTACCTAAAGATAAATCATTACGTTTGGCTAAAAATGGACGTGTGTAATTGAATATCCAGTACTTGCTACCACTCTGATCAATACGCAGGTACAGGTTTCCCCCATCAGACAGCTTATACATCTTGTCAGGATCAGGTTTAGCTTTTTTAACTTGTAAAGCACTAAGCTTATTGATTCCACGAGTCGCCATAATTCAGACATAAAAAAATGCAGTAAGAAATAATCTTACTGCATTTTTTACTACTTTATAACTACCGATTGGCGTAGTGCGTCACGGCTTGTCATATCGTATATTTCCAACTTTAACCTTATAAATCATAAACTTATATAGTGTTAAACAGTGTCAGAAACTTGAATTTGGCGGAAGCGGTGAGATTCGAACTCACGGAGGACTCACACCCTCGTCGGTTTTCAAGACCGGTGCATTAAACCGCTCTGCCACGCTTCCATGTGCGTAAGAATACAAAGCTTGCCCTCTTTATACAAGAGAAATTTAATTGCAATGTATTCAAACGCATAATGTTTCATCAATTTTAGAGTTTTGCGGCTAATTCAGCACCATCCCGGATCGCACGCTTGGCATCAAGCTCAGCTGCAAGCTTCGCACCACCAATAATATGATAGTTCGCCGAAGTATTTTCACCATCTTTTGGCATCAAATCTTTCACGGATTCTTGTCCTGCACAGACCACGATGGTATCCACACGCAACAATTGATCATGACCATTGTGTTCTACCCACAAACCTTCATCGGTCACTGCTTTATACTGCACACCACGCAACATACGTACAGCATGCTTTTTTAACTGTGCACGATGCACCCAACCAGAGGTTTTACCCAAACCAATTCCAAGCGGTGTGGTTTTGCGCTGCAATAAATAAATCTGACGCACTGGAATTTCAACTTCTGGGCGTTGCATTCCACCTTCAGAGATATAGTTAGGATCTGGGTCTACACCCCACTCACGTTGCCATTCTGCTAAGGGTTGCGGCTGAGGTTGGTGTGGTGGTTTTAATAAGAACTCGGATACGTCAAAGCCAATCCCACCTGCACCAATCACGGCGACCTTATGGCCCACTTCTGCGCCACGTAATACTTCAGCATATGACAACACTTGAGGTGCGGTACTGCCTTGAATTTTTAATGCGCGTGGTACAACACCTGTTGCCACAATTACTTCATCAAAACCTTCACGTTCTAGCTGCTCACGACTTACACGAGTATTTAAACGGACATCAACCCCGGTTTGTTTGAGTTGTACTTTAAAATAACGAATGGTCTCATGGAATTCTTCTTTTCCAGGTACCACTTTTGCCAAGTTAAACTGACCACCAACATCGTTATTTGCTTCAAATAAAGTTACGGCGTGACCTCGACTTGCAGCAACCGTAGCAGCAGACATACCTGCCACCCCGCCACCGACAACCGCAATACGTTTTGGTTTTTTGGTTTTGATATAAACCAATTCTGTTTCATGGCATGCTTGCGGATTGACTAAACAGCTGACACGTTCATTCTTAAATGCGTGATCTAAACACGCTTGATTACACGCGATACAGGTATTAATTTCATCTACACGATTGGTTGCAGTCTTATTCACCCAATATGCATCTGCCAAGAATGGACGCGCCATTTGCACCATATCCGCCTTGCCAGAAGCAATAATCTCTTCAGCAACATCAGGCATGTTGATACGATTCGATGCAATCACAGGAACAGAAACATGCTGTTTTACCGCAGCGGTATAATCCACAAAAGCAGCACGCGGCACAGAGGTTACAATCGTAGGAACACGGGCTTCGTGCCAACCGATCCCTGTATTTAACAGCGTAATCCCTGCTTTTTCTAATGCTTTGGCAACCACAATCACTTCTTGCATGGTGTTGCCATCATGCACTAAATCCAGCAAAGACAGACGGAAAGCAATAATAAATTTTTCACCAACTTTGGCACGGATCGCTTTAACGATCTCTACTGGGAAGCGCATACGATTTTCAATGTCACCGCCCCAACGGTCAGTACGCTTATTCACATGACTGCTGAGGAACTGGTTAATTAAATAACCTTCTGAACCCATAATTTCGACGCCATCATAGCCTGCTTTTTTCGCTAAGCTTGCACAACGCGCATAATCTTCAATCGTTGCCAATATCTGAGAGTCAGACATTTGACGTGGTTTAAATGGGTTGATCGGTGCTTGAATCGGAGAAGAAGATACCGAAAATGGATGATAACCATAACGACCAGAATGCAGGATTTGCATCAAAATCTTCGCGCCATGCTTATGTACCGCATGAGTGACTAAACGATGATGAGGAATATCCGCCAAACTATTCATGGTTCCGCCCGCTGGCAACAGCCAGCCTTGACGGTTTGGAGAAATACCACCTGTGATGATTAGGCCTACACCGCCCTTTGCCCGCTCACCGAAATAAGCAGCGAGTTTTGGATAGTTAAAGAAGCGGTCTTCTAAACCTGAGTGCATCGAACCCATTACCACACGGTTTTTAATGGTGGTAAAACCCAAATGTAATGGCTTTAAGATATTTGCATAGCTAGTCATGGTATTCCTTCTCTAATTTTGGCTTTGCAACTTGTTGCATAGTACTTTAATACTTTTTTATTTATTTGGGATGACTATTTATAAAATTTTCGGTGTTGAAAGAGTCAATTTGGCTTAAACATACTTAAGATTCTGCCGCTGCAACTCTAAATATTATTTATTGCAGAAGCACATCGACATAAAAAAGCAGCCACAATAATCATAGTGACTGCCTTTATTTAATCTAAAAAAACGAACTCAAGCTGATTGATCAAGGCTTCGGCTTATTCTCATGCTGACCAATGCTGCTCAATTTAAGGCTGTTGATTACCTGAATAAACTAAGCGATTTTTCTGTGCTTTCATTTTGAGCGAACTCATCACAATGCCCGTACAAATAAAAGCAGCACCAATCAAGATATTGAGGGTCAGCGGCTCATGCCAGATCAAAGAGCCAAAAAATAGACTCAGAATCGGGATACACATAATTGAAATTGAAGCGACAAAAGTATCCACCTGACTGACAATCCAGTTCCAAAGTACAAAGGCAAATCCCGTTCCAACCACTGCAATATAAAACAATGCAGACTCATTTAAAGGATTTAACCAAACTTGCGCATCGACAGGTTCAAACAATAAGGCCATAACAAACATTAGGCTTCCACCTAGCAGAAGCTGCCAAATGGTGAGTTTGATTTTGTCATAAGCCGCAAAATTCTTTTTGATGTAAACCGTCGATAATGCCCAGAAAAAGCCTGAACCAATGAGTAACACCTGCCCCAGCAATGACATATTCATATGCACATGATGTAATTGCGGCCATAAAATTGCGATGAGTCCCAAGGTTCCTAAAACGAGTCCCAAGATTTTCTGGGTATTCAACCTTTCATTTAAAAAATAATGCGCTAATACAGCAATAAAAATCGGCATGGTAAATACCAATACAGCTGATAAACCTGAACCCACAAATTGCATGGCAAAGGTCTGCGTGGCATAAAAACCAAAACAGATCAATACACTTAAAATGATTAAGGGCTTCAACTCAGCTTGCTCAGGCAAAATGGATTTTTTTAAAATCCGTTGTACCAGCATTAATGTCACTGCAGCTAAAATCAACCGTGTAGAGATAAATAAAAATGGTGGAAACACTTGTAGGCTGTGTTTGACCAAGCCCCATAACGAACCCCAAACCAGACACAGCAACGCGATTGCACTCACGACTCGAATATTCACGTGTTGTACTCAACCGATAAAAAGTAAGCTTAGTGTATAAAATAAATGACATCATGAATAATGCTATGTTTTAATAGATACATCATTTTTTTTGATACCTAATTCAATTCATCCTTTTTGATAACACCTTTCGAATTGAAATATTGAGGACTTGCCGTGAATATTGATATTAGCGATATCCGATCATTTGTGACTGTGGCCGAGCTAAAAAGTATTACTGCCGCGGCAAATAAGCTCAATTATTTACAGTCTAATATGACTGCGAAAATCAAAAAGATTGAAAATCACTATAAGCGCCAACTGTTTATTCGTAAGCCCAAAGGTGTTGAACTGACTGAATCTGGCATGAATTTATATGCCCAATACAAAAAAATGATTTTTACTTGGGAAGAAACTGAAAATAAAATCTATCAACAAGAAAGCGTTTTACGCTTTGGCACCAATACCAGTCTAGGCGGGATGCGCTTCTACCCTTCCTTTAGTCAGCTCTATGAAGCCTACCCTGACCTTTCCATCACCATGAAAACAGGTCCAACAGGTTATATTGAGGATGAGATTTTAGCGGGCAATTTGGATATTGCTTATGCCTTAGGACATCCTAAACATAAAAATCTGCAATATATTCAAAAAGCGGATGATCAACTGGTGATTATTGGTAAAAACATGATCAACCATGACAGTCTCGAAGAGTGTCTGAATCATCAAAATATCTTGCTGGCTTCTGAACAATGCTGCTATGCCACTACCTTAGACAGTATCTACACAGACTATAAGCTTAAAAAAGGTGAACTCACCCATATTTATGATCATGAGGCTCTAATTCACTTTACCCAATTAGGTATGGGCATCTCTATGATTGCCAAATCTTTGATTGAAAAATATAACATTCAGTACTATCGCGAAACACCTGAACAATATCGTGATATTGGTTTATACCTGATCGCGCGTCATGATCATGTATTTACCCCGATCGAGAAACAATTTATTGGCTTAAATGATTCGCTTTGAACTAGACACTTTTTATAAAGAGCGTTTGCAACTCTTGATGTACTTTTCACTTGAGACTTTTTAAAGTTCAGGCCTGTTAACGCCTTATTGTGAATGCTTATCGTAAAACTTTATATTTTCCCGATGTTAATCTATTTTTCAAATGAAAAAAAAAGAATTCCTTTCCTAACAGAAAAAAAATCGATTTGAAAAGTGATATAGTACGGGACGTATAAATTCTCTTTGGTCACCGAAGTATTAGGGTGCCTATTTCGAAATAGTTAGGACTAGCAATGACTGATAATGCAACGATCTTGCAGCATGTACCAGTAGGTAAAAAAGTTGGGATTGCCTTCTCTGGTGGTTTAGACACTTCAGCAGCTTTATTATGGATGAAACAGAAAGGCGCAGAGCCTTATGCATATACTGCAAATCTGGGTCAGCCTGATGAAGATGACTATGATGCTATTCCAAAGAAAGCTGAACAGTACGGTGCAGTCAAAGCTCGATTAATCGATTGTCGTTTACAACTTGCGCTTGAAGGTATTGCTGCGATTCAATGTGGCGCGTTCCACATCAGCACAGGTGGTGTTCCTTACTTCAATACCACACCTTTAGGTCGTGCAGTGACAGGTACGATGCTTGTTACCGCGATGAAAGAAGATGATGTCAATATTTGGGGTGATGGTTCAACTTATAAAGGCAATGATATTGAACGTTTCTATCGTTACGGTTTATTGACCAACCCTGCGCTTAAAATCTATAAACCATGGTTAGACCAAACCTTTATTGATGAGTTAGGCGGCCGTGCTGAAATGTCGCAATTCTTAATCGACAACGGTTTTGACTATAAAATGTCAAAAGAAAAGGCGTATTCAACTGACTCAAATATGTTGGGTGCGACGCACGAAGCCAAAGATTTAGAATACCTCAATGCGGGTATTAAAATCGTAGATCCAATCATGGGCGTTGCATTCTGGAAAGATGACGTTGAAATCCAACCAGAAGAAGTAAGCATTACCTTTGAACAAGGTATGCCAGTTGCATTGAATGGTCAACGTATCGAAGATCCAGTTGAATTTATTCTTGAAGCGAACCGTATCGGTGGTCGTCATGGTCTAGGGATGTCTGACCAAATCGAAAACCGTATTATTGAAGCAAAATCTCGTGGTATCTATGAAGCACCGGGTATGGCTTTGTTACATATCGCTTATGAGCGTTTGGTGACTGGTATTCATAACGAAGACACGATTGAACAATACCGTATTAATGGTTTACGTTTAGGTCGCCTACTTTACCAAGGCCGTTGGTTCGATTCACAAGCGCTCATGCTTCGTGAAACTTCACAACGTTGGGTTGCTAAAGCGATTACTGGTACGGTGACTTTAGAATTACGTCGTGGTAATGACTACACCATCATGAACACTGAATCTCCTAACCTCACGTATGAAGCTGAGCGTTTAACCATGGAGAAAGGTGATTCAATGTTTACGCCAATGGATCGTATCGGTCAGTTAACTATGCGTAACCTTGATATTACTGACACCCGTGCAAAATTGGGTATCTATACTGAAACAGGTTTACTTGCAGTGGGTCAAGGTTCTGCAATTCCACAGCTTGAAAACAAATCAAAATAAAAGATGGGTTAATTAATTTACCTATTTGAAAAGGCTGAATATTTTTATTCAGCCTTTTTTATTTTATCCAAGAAAATACGCATTACTGAATCATTGCATTTATAGAACAATATGTCGCAATTACAGACTATTTATCGTCATTATGAATCGATAATATAAGCCTTAAGCAAAACACAATAATTTGGGAGATGAAAGATGAATGCTTATCTACATCGTAGTGAAAACCGTGGTCATGTTAAAGCAGGTTGGTTAGACACCTATCATAGCTTTTCTTTTGGAAGCTGGTATGACCCGAAATATATGGGCGTCAGTGCACTTCGCGTGATTAATGACGATACAGTCGCTGCGCATAATGGTTTCGGTACTCATCCCCATGACAATATGGAAATCTTGACCTGTGTACTCGATGGCACCATTTCCCATAAAGACAGCATGGGTAACGAAGGCCAAATCAATGCAGGGGAATGGCAATTGATGAGCGCTGGAACTGGGGTCACCCACAGTGAAATGAACAAGCATGATAAAGCAGTGCATCTGTTACAGATCTGGATTCAACCGAATGTACAAGATGCTGAACCAACCTATCAGCAAATTCAACTCAATCCGAAAGATCATCCAAACCAATGGCACTTGATTGCTGGTGATCAATCTGCACCGATGTTGATTCGCCAAAATGCTGAAGTGAAAACTGCAGTGATTGAGAAAGATCAACATTTAGAGATTACAGCACGGAAAAAAGTCAACTACGTGCATGTGATTTCAGGTGAAGTGATGATTGCCGATCATTTGGTTAAAGCGGGTGATGCTTTACTGTTTGATGAGACTGCAACTATTACTGCATTACAAGACAGTCAAATGATCTGGTTTGACCTACCTTAAACTCGGTTTATCTTGCACCTCTTACCCTCAAGAGGTGCAAGCTTTTTAATCATTATTACTACTATCACAACTGCTTGAGTCAGAACTCGAGTCAGCATTAAAACCACAATCATCTACACGCTGATCATTATTATTCTGGACTGAATCGCAATTTGAAGTTGTTGACGAATATGGATGACTATAATCTGAAGAATCTGACGTAGCACCAGTTTTCTTTGCGAAGAACAACAATAAAGCCAAGCCAGCCACGATGACTAAAATAATAAACATCAGCATCACAATCCCATATTGCTCATCCAATCTTTATTACACACTATAGCCTAGATTTGTTTTAAAAATAATCAGCATTAAAAAAGCCCGATTAACGGGCTTTTCTACAACCTTGAACATTTTTAAAAACGACCTGAATCGTTTCGTTCGTTGTTAGCTGTGTGTTCAGGTTGTCATATCTTTGTTCATTTAGGCAAGATTTCTCTTAAATCCCAAATAGTATATGACTTCCTTATTGATTAAATTAGCACCAATAGTGAGTTGGGTCAAGTCGCTTAATTTTCTAACAAAATAAGTTGGAATAAAAAAAGCCCTGAATCTTTTCGAATCAGGGCTTTGGAGTTTTCGTAACTTCATTCGAAGCTATAAAACCTAAAAATCTTGGTAGGTATATCCAGACTCGAACTGGAGACCTCTACGATGTCAACGTAGCGCTCTAACCAACTGAGCTATACACCTAGAATGAGAAGCATCATATTCATTTTTTATCAGCTTCACAAGTTTTTTTGAGATTGTTTTAGTGCAATCGCACAGTCTTTAAGCAAGCGCTTAAAATCTTGAGTATTTGCGCTATCCTGCTGCTCTAAAAAAACAATTTGTTGATATAACACAATTGCTTGTTCAAAGACCTGTTTGTTTTCAAGCTGACTTGCCAAGCGCTGCATCCATTCTTGAAAAGTCTCTGCTTGTTGCTTATGCAGATTTCTAGGTAGTTGCTTCTGAAACTTAAGTACAGCTCTTTGATAATCAGCTTGCTGCCTTCTTTGTCGCCACCAATAAATCCCCACATAGACAATCAAAATAGCGAATACACCAACAATTAGCACAATCGCATATGCATAACTTGAATCCAGACCTAATCGAGACAACCAGTTCTTCTGTTTGTCTGCATCATAACCAACGACTTTGCTTTGCCATTGATAACTTAAATAATCACTCCAAATCCGCATATTTTTTAGAAACTTAAACTGTTGTAAACGCCAAGCCTTACTTTCATCTCCCCACACATTCTGATCTTGTGCCAAATAATCCTGCATACCGGTGTCAATCCGTTGCGGTGCAATCATGGCTGTCGAGTCAATTCTTTTCCATTTTCCATTGAGGTAGACTTCACTCCACGCGTGGGCATCCAGTTGTCGAACCTCCCAACTTTGCCCATCAGGCGCCAGTTGACCGCCTTGATAGCCAGTCACTACGCGTGCTGGAATACCTGCATAACGCATTAGCATGACAAAGCTTGAGGCATAATGCTCGCAAAAACCTTTGCGACTGGAAAACAAGAATTGATCAATACGATCACCACCCAATGTCCCCGGTGTTAAAGTATAAACAAAGCCATTTTTCCTATACCAAGCAAGAACGGACTGTAAATACTTTTCAGGTTGCTTTTGACTTTGTTCAAAAAGCATATGCGCCAATTGCTGTGCTTTAATATCCCTCCCCTCATCAAAACTAAGATTTAACTCCTGTTGGCGCAGTGACAAGACAACCTCTTCGGCTGGCAACCGTCCTAGCCACAACATTTGTATCGGTACATTGCGCTTAACTAATTTAGTTGGACGAATACTATTATCTTGATACAACTGCAAATAGCGTTCTTGTGGAATCGAATATTCCAAGCCCATAATCCAATTGGCTTGCTCATCTGCCGCTAAATATTGATAAGGTACACTGCTTGCTGTGGACTGCACATTTTTAATCTGCTGATTAAAAAAACTACTGGTCCATGTGGCTCCATCATATTGATCTAAGACTAAAGCTCTCCAGTACAATTCTGATCGACTTGGAAATTGCGACATATTTGCCACTACCCGAAAGGCCAAAGCCGAGGACTGTGATAATTGTGCAATATCCCCCGGTGACATGCGATCACTAATCCCAGTCGTGGCTTGATTACTCTGAATTGGTACTGCCCAAAGCGGTGGCAATCGTGGAAAGAAAATAAATAAGATCAGAAAGAAAGGAATTGCGATTCCTACAAATTTAAAAATTTGCTTCACATCTTGTTTAAGTTGATTTGATGATAGTTTCGTTTGATTAAATAATCCGGTCTGTATTCGATAAAGACCGACTAAACACATCAGAAAGGCTGTAAATACAATCAGTGCCATCCAAAAAGCTTGGCTATGTAATAATAAGCTGGCACTGACAAATAGAGCAAAATTAAAGACAATCAATAAATCACGGGTGTTTTTCGCTTCTAAGCATTTGGCAAATAAACAGGTGCTTAAAAAGGCGACGCCCGCTTCTACTCCAAAAATGGTTTGATAATTGCCATAAACAATACCCAAAGACAATAGAATAAAAATCACCAAAAACCATTTCGGAAAAGGCACCCAACTCTGTTTACGATATCTCCGAACCAATAACAGCCAAACCACTGCCCATAATCCCGTTAAAGCAGCAGGTGCAAAAGTAGTTTGCCCAAGTAATATGAAAGCCAAAACAGCTAAAACACAGAAATAGACTTGTTTAGTCATCATTATGCCTGCGCTAATAAAAGTTTGGCCTGAATCAACTGAGATTGTCCCTGCCCGCTTTCCAAGCGTGCATGCGGCAAAATAAGTGCATAATCATCACCTAACTGTTCACATTGCTCAATCAAACCCATCATAAAGCTTAATTTATCTTCATGGCTTTGAGCTGGAATCTGCTGATAGTCAATTTCCAGATGCTGGTGATTGGCTTGAGCTTCAAACATTTTGATCAGAAAGCCCTGCCCACGTGCGACCTGTTTCCATGCCACATTTTGATAAGAATCACCGTGTTGGAAGCCACGTAACTCTTTAAATTCATCTAAACTATCTTGGGCAGAAGTCGGCTTATTTTTATGCTCTTTCTGCCAATCATAGCCCTTTGGAGCAACCCAGACTTTATGTTTTGGATATAAATAAGTCCAAGCACGGACTAAACCGAGAGGATAAGTCGAATAAATTTTAATGGTCTCAAATGCATACAACCCTCGTTTGTCTGGCATAACTGCTAGTTCAACACTGTGTTGAGTTTGATCGATATAAACCGATTGCTCTTGAGTTTGCCATTCAATGCGTAGGTAGCGTGCCGAAGCAACCGATTGTTTAAATAGCAACTTTAAACTGAGAACTTGATCAACCTGCCCAACCTCAGGCATCACAACATCAATTTGTAAATCATGTAATTGTTTAAAGGTCAGATAAAAACTAATACAAAGAATGGCACTGATTAAAAAGCAAAATCCTAAAATCAGATTGTTTGCATAGTTAATTCCAGCAATAAAGGTAATTAGAATCAGGACTAGATATAGAAAACCTTGTTTATAAATAAAAACCAAAACGTCCTTTTGTCGCAGGGTTTTACTGCGATCCACTTGGAAACGTTTTGCGATCCATTGATTGACCTGTTGTTTAAGTCCAGTTTGCATAGTTTGTACTCACCTACAATGCTTCAACCGACTGCAACAGGTGTTTTACCTCCATCTCGCCCAAACTTAAACGATGTGCAACAACAGCCACAAATACCATTTGTACATCATCTGTGGTCACGAAACTGCGTCCTTCAACTAGCGCATAAGCTTGTGCTGCGGCTTTCAGTGCCAATACTCCACGTGTAGACAGGCCATGGCGTTGCTTACGTGTTTCAGCAGCTAAGTCTAAAATATAATTGAGTATGGCGTCACTGAGGAAAATCTGTTTTGCCAATTCACGTAAATGTAAAATATCGGCTTGGTTAAACACGGCATCTAATTGATGAATCAAGACTTGGCGTGAGCTTTGTTGTAACAATAATTTTTCTGCTTGACGAGATGGATAACCCAGTGACAAACGCATCAAAAAACGGTCTAACTGTGACTCTGGCAATGCATAAGTGCCACTTTGAAACAGTGGATTTTGCGTAGCCAACACCCAGAAAGGTTGTGGCAATTCATAATGGACGCCATCTACAGTAACAGCCCCTTCTTCCATTGCTTCTAACAAGGCACTTTGGGTTTTAGGACTACAGCGGTTAATTTCATCGGCAAGTAAGATTTGAGTAAAAACTGGGCCTTGCTTAAACTCAAACACATGTTCTTTTTGATTAAAAATATTGATGCCGATCACGTCACTGGCCAACATATCATTGGTAAATTGAATGCGCTGAAAATGCAATCCCGCTAGCCGCGCCAATGCACTGGCTAATGTGGTTTTCCCCAATCCAGGTAGATCTTCAAACAACACATGACCACCAGCCAATAGGCAGATCAAAGCCAGTTTGGTTTGTTGCGGCTTATCTAAAATCAACTGATTCACTTCAATCAAAAAGTGCTCAATCTTTTGACCAAAGCTTTTAATATCTTGTTCTAATGCTTGGTTTTGTCGTTTTTTGTCTTGAACTGAAGCTTGATCCGTGCCCCACATAATTTTATCCCCAAAATAAAACAGTGCATGTTTCAACATACACTGTTTTGGTTTTTTTTCAACGAAATCAATTGATTTCTAGCAAGGGCATTTTTTCATATTACCGCCCGCTGAAGGATAACGCGCATCAATACAATGACGATAAAAAGTCTTGGCATCCATCGGGGTTAGATCAGGATGATGTGCTTTCATATGCTCGACATAGGTTTCATAGTCAGGCACACCCACCATCAAACGAAAACTCTGCTGTAAACGTTGCCATAACACTGCAATCCGTGACCAATTCTTCGGTGATAAAAGCAAATGTTTTTGCGACATGATAGTGAACTTAATAATCTTCACAATCACCGCACTGCCTTGTCGAGCAATTTTAAAGTCCATACTTACTCTCCTTTGATGCTATTCGCAGTCATTGGGGTTTCTGAATAAACAGCTGGCGCCTCGTTCACTGTTGGTGTTGGGCTCGCCAATGCTCTGCGGATAATACCAATAGAAGCAATCACCATCACAATTGCAACAATCATAAAGAAGCCACACAGTGCTGCATTGATCTGATTTGACATCACAATGGTCTGCATTTCGGCAACGGTCTTGGCTGGTGCAAGCACCTCACCGCGCGCAATCGCATCAGAGAAACGATTCGCTTGTGCAAGGAAGCCAATTTTTGGATTTTCATGGAAAATCTTTTGCCAACCCGCCGTCATCGAGGTAATGAATAGGAAAATCGTTGGGATAATGGTCACCCAAACATACTTCTCTTTTTTCATCTTGAATAAAATGACGGTTCCTAAAATTAAAGCCATGGACGCCAAGATTTGGTTACCAATACCAAATAACGGCCACAAGGAGTTAATCCCACCAAGTGGGTCAACCACACCTTGGTAAACGAAGAAGCCCCAACCGGCCACCGCGACAAAAGTCCCAACCAAGTTCCCAAAGAATGAACTCGATTGTTTAATCGCTGGAACCACGATACCTACCGTATCCTGTACCATGAAACGACAAGCACGTGTACCTGCATCTACCGCGGTTAGAATAAATAATGCTTCAAACAGAATCGCAAAGTGATACCAGAACGCCATCATTGAGCGGTTGTTGAAAATCTCTGAAATGATATGTGCCATACCAATTGCAAATGTAGGCGCACCACCTGTACGAGACAAGATTGAACTCTCACCGACTTCCTGAGCCAGTAAGGTCAACATTTCTGGACTAACCACGAAACCGAGATTACGCACTGCTTCCGCAGCGGTCTCAACCGAGGTTCCTAGAACTGCTGCAGGCGCATTAATCGCAAAGTAAATGCCTGGATCAAGTACTGTCGCACAAATCATGGCCATGATGCCAACAAAAGACTCCATCAACATACCGCCATAACCGATCATACGAATATTGACTTCGTTATCCACCAGTTTAGGGGTTGTACCTGACGCAACCAAAGCATGGAAACCTGAAATTGCACCACAAGCAATGGTAATAAACAAGAAAGGAAATAAACTCCCTGCGAATACAGGCCCTGTACCATCAATGAAATGTGTTACCGCTGGCATTTTCAAATCAGGCATCGCAAAGATAATCCCGATGGCTAAGCCAGCAATCACACCAATTTTCAAAAAGGTTGATAGATAGTCACGTGGCGCTAATAACAACCAAACAGGTAACACTGAGGCAATAAATCCATAAATGATCAATGCCCATGTCAATTGTGTTCCACTTAGGGTAAATAACTGCCCCCAATATGGGTCTTTTGCAACATCACCACCATAGACAATCGCCGCCATCATCAATACAAAACCGATGATGGATACCTCTGCAATTTTCCCTGGGCGTAGATAACGCATGTAAATGCCCATGAATAATGCAATAGGAATGGTAGCTGCAATACTGAATACACCCCATGGGCTATGCGCCAAGGCTTTAACCACAACCAATGCGAGCACTGCAAGGATAATGATCATCACGCCCAGCGTACCCAGCATCACAATCACGCCTGCAAAGGTACCCAGTTCCTGTTTAGCCATTTCTCCCAAAGAACGACCATCACGTCGTGTTGAGATAAATAGAACAAGGAAATCTTGTACCGCGCCTGCAATCACCACCCCGACCAAAAGCCAGATCGTCCCAGGTAAGTAACCCATTTGCGCTGCGAGAATTGGACCAACTAAAGGTCCTGCGCCCGCAATCGCGGCAAAGTGATGACCGAATAGAACAAATTTATTGGTCGGAACATAATCCAGACCATCTGCGAGACGATGAGCTGGAGTTAACCGTTTAGGATTTAATTCAAAAACTTTGTTTGCAATAAATAAACTATAGAACCGATATGCAATGCTATATACACAGACCGCGGCAAGAACCAACCAGACCGCATTAACATGCTCACCACGACTGACCGCCAATATCCCAAATGAAATTGCCCCAACAATGGCAACCAAACTCCAAAGGAGTTTCGAGGGAAGTGTTGACTTTGCTTGTGTTGTCTCCATTCAAAACCTCTCAAATACATAACGCGTGGCTAGGGTCTGTTGATATTTCACAGATGCATGCGACAGAGGACATTTTATAGATGGCACAAGGCATGTTTTATGCAATTTAGCTATTCTAAATAATGAGTAGCGATTACAGCTACGCAAGATAACGTAGTGGCATCAAAAAATGTCAACAAACCCTATTAGATTTCCCTTTCTATATTTTCTGTAGAAGAAATATCTTTGTAAGTTTACCTTCTAGCTTCAATTATTTATCTAATACTTTGGCATAAAAAAAGGGATGATTGTTCATCATCCCCTTCGATAATTGTATATCTTGCGTAGCTCAGCTACACAGGCACAATTATGCACGCTCTAGGTAGTCACCAGTACGGGTATCTACACGAACGCTTTCTTCTTGCTGTACGAATAATGGAACACGTACCACAGCACCTGTTTCAAGTTTCGCAGGCTTACCGCCACCGCCAGAAGTATCACCACGGACACCTGGATCAGTCTCAACAATTTTGAGCACAACAAAGTTCGGTGGGCTTACAGTTAAAGGTACGCCATTGAATAACATAATCGTACATTTTTCATTAGAATCGTCTTTTAACCATTTCGCAGCATCACCCATTGCTGTTTTATCAGCAGCGATTTGCTCGAAAGATACAGGATCCATAAAGTTCCACATTTCGCCATCGTTGTAGAGGTAATCCATTTCTACTTCTACAATATCAGCTGCTTCTAAAGAGTCACCTGATTTGAATGTTTTTTCTAATACTTTACCAGAGCGAAGGTTACGTAATTTCACACGGTTAAATGCTTGACCTTTACCTGGTTTTACATATTCATTTTCCATGATTGAACATGGGTTGCCATCAAGCATAACCTTAAGGCCTGCTTTAAAATCATTTGTAGAATAATAGGCCATGAAAGGCGCACTCCAAACTTAAAAATCAAATCTTATGGGCTTATTTAACATTCATATTTGGTTGCGACAGAGGAGATTTTTTCGACGATACAAGGCATGGATGGTGAAATTTAGTTATTCTAAATGAACCATACATAACGCAGTAGCTACAAAAAATCTCCCTGTCCCGTAGGGTTATGGCTAAAATTTCCTCATACTTCGTTATAAAACTTGGCAAGGGAATAGCCATTCCCTGCGTTTCACGCCTCGCATGATTAAATTTTAACCGATAACGCAATTCATATATGAACGTTAAACAAGCCCCAATGCTAGACTAGGCACACAGCTGCGGCTAACACTATTTTTACGTATGGCATGATAAACTATTTACATCAAGAGCAAAACTGGCAATCACAACTCAGTGATCTAATTACTGATCCTTTAGAGCTGTTAAATCTGCTTGAGTTATCTACCGATCAGCTATTATCAGGGGCAATCCTCGCCTCTGAACAGTTTAAATTGCGCGTCCCGCGTGCATTCGTCGGAAAAATGACCGTTGGCGATCCACTCGACCCTTTGCTACTGCAAGTCCTACCGCACCATCTGGAACTGGAAGAACATCCAGAGTTTGTTACCGACCCTCTCGGTGAAGAAGCAGCCAATCAAATGGCTGGGGTTTTACACAAGTATCAATCACGTTTCTTGCTGACTTTAACCGGTGCCTGCGCCATTCATTGTCGCTATTGTTTTCGACGCCATTTTCCATATCAAGAGAATTTGCCTAAAAATGACGACTGGATCAACATTAAGCAATATATTGAGCAAAATCCGCAAATCAATGAAGTAATTTTTAGTGGTGGTGATCCACTGACACTGAACAATCGAAAAATTTCTTTGTGGCTAGAACGTCTAGCATCTCTCCCTCAGATCAAGATACTGAGAATTCATTCACGGGTTCCGATTGTAATCCCGAATCGTATTGATGAAGAGCTGATTTCTATATTAAAAAACAGTAGGCTACGCATTGTAGTAGTGGTACACTCAAACCACGCAGCTGAACTCGATGATTTCACTTGCTCAAAGTTATTACAGTTATCACTTCACCATATTACCGTGCTCAATCAGGCGGTTTTACTCAAAGGTGTGAATGATGCTGCAGAAACTTTAAATGACTTGAGTCTCCGTTTATTTGACGCACGAGTAATGCCCTATTACCTTCATGTTTTGGATAAAGTCAAAGGTGCTCAGCATTTTGATTTAAGATCTTCAGAGATAGATCAAATATACAGTGATGTATTAGCGAGTTTACCCGGATATCTCGTCCCAAAACTCGTCAGGGAAATTGCGGGCGAAAAAAATAAAACACCGCTTTTTGGGGTTCAAACGTTCTGAGATTGATAACACAATGATGAATAATGCTTTTTCGGATATTTTTCAAATTCCAACGGTCTTAAGAAGAGACAAACTGAGTTTTTGCGATACCAATTCAAAAAGCCTGAATGAATGGATTTCAGACCTGTCTATCATGCAATTGGGTGATACCTCCAAAGCACTGTTTGCTGCTTTATTAGAACTCAGTGAATTAGAATGTTCTGAAACTTTAAGATTCGATTTAATCCAAGTTTTACACCCGACCATAGAAAATGTTTTGGGTAGCTTGGAAAAAAACTTTTTTAATCAAGGTGTAATCAGTTCTGACCGTAATGAGCATATCATCGAATTGGCGATGCTATTACGTTGTTATTTTGCTGCTATTTACATCAATATTGTACGCCGTAGTAATGACCAGCTCGATCAGCAAAAATTTTCTATTTTCGCCTTGAATCAAAAGAAGAATCTGCAAACCGCAAGAACACTTGCTACCTTTCAATCTTTACAGCAACTGACCCAGTTACTCTATCAACAACATATGTTGTATAGCGAACCCGTTGCTGGACAGTGGTTAATTGCCCATCAGCTTTATGATGCCGCAGTAACACATAAATACCAACATACCAATTTAGATCAGTCTCAAGGTAAGCCAAGTTCGATTACCAATATTACTCAGGCCTATGCACAATTGATTTTGATGGATATTTTTAATACCAATCAAATTCGTCAATCTGAAATTCAAGCGTTATTTCAGTGTAGTTTTGACTGGGCCAAAATGGTTCAAATCTTGGCTAAAGAAACTGATTTAACCAAGTATGTCGTTGATACCAGCAAAGACCACCCACCCATTTATAATAAAAAACAAAGTTCTGGCTTTAACCCGAATATTTTTATCAGTACCCATGGTCTACTCGACCATGTCACGGCAACCCTGCATAAAAATGCAGAATACATTTCCAAAAATGAAAAAATTTACTTAACCCCTGCGCTGAAGTTCCACGTACAAACCATTTTAGGCACCACCGCAGAACGCCGTCATGAGCGTTATGAATATTCAGCTCAGTTGCATATTTGCTTTGGTTTATTGACTGCACACTTCTATCTGTCCAAAGCCAAGAATTTCGCAGAGACCTTATTGCTAGACCATAGCTATGGCCTACAAAATGAATCGAAATTTATGTCTGCCTGGGACAAAAAAAGCGCCTCTGACAACCAAGAGTCTGCGATTCAACGTTTAAGTCGTGAAAGTAAAGCCGTTTATCAAGCCGATATTTTGGACATCAGTGTCAATGGTTATCGTATCAAATGGTCTGGAGAAGCACCTAAAAATCTAAGAACAGGCGAATATATTTTAGTTAAAGAAACATCACATGGACATTGGCGTGGAGGCGTCATTCGTTGGCTGAAACAATCGACCGAGAAAAGTCTGGAACTTGGTTTAGAAGTATTGGCACAGGAGATCTTCCCTTGTGCTGTTCGCATACAGGCAGATCGACATATCAGTAATTATCATCCTACACTTTTATTAAAAAACCAAAATTTGGATGAAACAAAAACAACTTTAATTTTACCAGGTTCACAAATTTTTAGAGAACACCAAGCTGTTCATTTAAGATTGGGGAAAGAGGAAGTCAAAGTGTATTTATTAAACGCACAATTAATTACCCAGAGTTTTGTTCAATTTGAGTTTGAACTGCTAAATGATGAGGAACTTCCTGTTCTTCAAAAATATATGGCACAAAAAAATATGGACACAATTGATCAAGATTTATGGGAAGCATTAAAGTGAGAAATTCTTTACTCTCTAAAAAACTCAAACGGACAGAGACCCGTTTACTGATTATCGATGATAACCAGCTTCGTTATAATCAGATTGCAGCGATATTTAATGCACAAGATCATCAAATCAAGGCAACTTTATTGGATGATCTGAAAACATTTGAAAAGCAGTTGAATTTACCATGGGATATTGTGATTTTTGGTCGCGCTTATGACCTAAAAATCGAACAGACCCTGTCTTTGATTCAAGCGTCATCACAGCCCAGCCTACCTGTATTATTACTGGAACCAGATGACTACAATACTGATCAATATCAGAATTATATTCATAAAGGCATCTATGATGTTTTGAATCTCAAAGTACCTGAAACGTTCTATATCAGCCTGATCCGAGCATTGTCTTATAGTCGTCTGGTTCAAGCTGAACACCGCCTACTGAATGAATTAGAAGCAGCACAAACTCAGGCTCAATCCTTAGTCGCTGAGACACATAAAGCCGTCGCGATTTTACAAGAAGGGATTCATCTCAGTGCCAATACTGAATATGCTCATTTATTTGGATTTTCCAGTGAAGATGAGCTGATTGGCTTACCCATCCTTGATGTATTACGACCTGAAGATTTAGCGCAATTTAAGCTACGCTTTAAAAAGATTTCGCAAGGCCAGTTCGAGCAAGGACGTTTTGAGCTGCGTACTCAAAACCCAACCGTAAAAAATAATCCATTGCATGTTGAATTTTTACCTTCAGGCAATGAAGAAGAAATTCAACTCAATATTGAATGTGGATCATCATCACAAGCGGCAGCAGCACCCGCAACCGTCGTTTCATCCGAAAAAGTATCCAGTTTAAATAGTGCCTTACAACAGATTAATCGACAACTCACCAATCACCCAGCCAATGCCAATGCTGTGGTCCTTTTTAGTCTGAGCAACTGCCCAAATGAGGTTTTCCAAAGCGATTGGCGTAGCACTAAAGCTTATTTTGCCAATATCCAAAACTTTATCAAAGAACAAGTGAGTGTTCCTGTTTATCAAGTCGATAGCACTCTCTACGTTGCCTTATTTCAAGCTGAATCCAAGAATGTTTTAAATTCATTGCTGATCGGTTTAAACAGCTTGCAGAAGCCACAACTTTTAGCGACTGCTCAACATACCTTTCCTCTGCATCTTAAATTAGGTTATTGCGAACTTGCGCAGGCCATTCCAGATGAAGCGGTTTTCGAGCAAGTTTTAAGCAAAGCATTTACTGCGACTTTACCCGTATTCAACAGTCCAAAAATTGATAGTGATATTGGTTTAACGACCGAACACATTCCAACCAAAGTTCAATTAAGCTTGCTACAAGAGCTTAAACAAAAACTGGATGCGGGTGATATCCATCTTAAATATCAACAGCTTTATGATAAACAAGACCAGCATACGCATACTTATGAGGTTTCTGGCGGCTTTATCTATAATAATCAATGGCAAGACTTAAGTGATCTGGCTGATCTTAAAGATGATGTCGAGCTCTCTGTGCAACTTGATCGCTGGATTCTGGTAGAAGCTTGCAAGCAATTGCATAACTTTATTACCCAATATCCGAAGGCCAAACTGATTGTTAATCTGAACCATCACGTCTTATTAAATGATAAAAAATTGCCGGAATTAGTTGCAAAATTATTGACTATTATTGGCAGTAAACAAGCACACCCATTAATTCTGCAATTCTCAGAACAAGCACTGCAACAGAACCTGTCACAAGCACAGCCACAAATTGCCTTATTACGTCAACATGGTGCCGAAGTTTCAATTCGAGGTTTTGGTGATTCACTCTATAGCGATTCGATGCTGCAACAGATTGATGCGCAATATTTGAGTCTACATGGCAAATTGACCAAAATGCTTGCATCTGAAAAAGATATTGCAAACTTACAAGAAAAAATCCTGCATTTTATTGGCCAAAAGCCAGTGGAAATTTTCTTGATGGAGCTGAACGACATGAACCTATTTGCCAATGCATGGAATGTTGAAGCGCGATTCTTACAAGGCAACTACTTCCAGAAAAAGCTTGATCGCCTAACCGATGTACAAGACCAATAAGGTCTTGTACATCACTGTCTATATACATTATCGATAAAAATATAGATACAAAAAAACGGGCATAATGCCCGTTTTTTTCTTTCTTGATATTAACGTTTGATAGAACGCGACATACCAGAGAAACGTTGTTTGAATTTGTCGATACGACCGCCTGTATCCACATTCTTTTGTTTACCAGTATAGAATGGGTGGCAAGCTGAACATACATCAAGGTAAATAGTTTCTTTACCAAGAGCAGAACGAGTTTCGATTACGTTACCACATGAACAAGTAGCAACTAATTTTTCATATTTAGGGTGAATATCGGCACGCATGGTCGATGCTCCTATTTAGTAAGAAAGGCTTAAGCTGTTATCGCAATTGATCACTCTCAATTTGAGGAAAGCAAAGTGTTTTTACACTTGCAGATCAACACCATAACAGACCATTTCTTTTGACCCACCGAGACGCTAACGGTCAGAGCAAAGCCAACAAGTGGCAAGCATTATACGCCAAAAAATTTAATTTTGCGAACTATTCCTGATTTGATTTTGACCAATGGTTCGCAATCATGCCACAGACCATCAACTGGATTTGATGAAAAATCATAATTGGCAGCACTATCATCCCTAATGGTTGTCCAATGAACAGAATTTGTGCCATTGGCACCCCGCTCGCCAAGGTTTTCTTAGAGCTACAGAAGAAGATCGTGACTTGATCAGCATGATTAAAGCCCAACCACTTAGGAATATACAAAGCAAGCAGCATCACGATAGTCAATAATACCGAACATGCCAACACCAGATACAATAAGGTTAAACCACTGACTTGATGCCACAAACCAGCCACCACCGCACTACTGAATGCCCCATAGACCACCATTAAGATTGATCCCTGATCAAATGCTTTGACGATACTTGGTACTTTAACCATATACGGGAAAACATAAGGTCGGAGCAACTGCCCCAGAATAAAAGGAACCAACAATAACAAAGTGATTTGAATAATTGATGTGGTTGGATCAAAGCCATGTTGACTTTGTCCTAAAATAAAATAGCTGACCAAAATCGGAGTAATGAACATCCCGATAATATTGGAGAAAGATGCACTACACACAGCAGCAGCCACATTCCCCTTAGCCATTGAGGTAAATGCAATGGAGGATTGTACAGTCGACGGCAAGAAGCACATAAACAGGAAGCCCCAATACAGTTGCTGTCCTAACATTGGCTCTAACACAGGTTTAGCCAGCAACCCGATTGCAGGGAAAATCAAAAAAGTAAAAGCGAACACCAACGCATGCATTTTCCAATGCAGCATCCCTTCTACCACAGCCTCACGTGACAACTTGGCGCCATGTAAAAAGAACAGCACAGCGATGGCGACTGTCGTGAGAATATTAAAATAATGCGCAATCTGCCCCGAGACTGGCAAGAAAGTCGCCAGTGCCACCATTGCAACTAATAATAGTGTAAAGCGATCCAATGCCAATAGCTTCAACATAACTTATCCTTACCTATTTACTAAAAATTATAAAGCCCAATATGATGTTGTTGACCATTTGATCGACTCATCATACTGGGCTATATAAATAAAGCTAGGGCTTTAGATTAGAAATCTTGGACTAAGTAGACCAAAGAGAGGGTCTATTGACATTTCAGCCATGCCTTGGGTTATCGGCTAAAATGACATAAACAAGGCATGAAACGCTGGCAATGGCATTCCCTTGTCAAGTTTCATAACGCGGTTTATGGAAGTTTTAGCCATAACCCTACGGGACAGGAATGTTTTTTGCCGCTACTGTGTTAGGTCTTGCTTACCTAGAATAACTAGGTTTCACAAAACCTGCCTTGCACCGTCTAAAAAACATCCTCTGTCGCAATGAGAGCTATAGCTCGTAAAGTGAAATGTCAACAGACCCTAGTTATTACGTGCATTTTGATCCTGTTGAATCAATTCAACTTTATAACCATCTGGATCTTCAACAAAGGCAATTACAGTAACACCACCTTTCATTGGACCCGCTTCACGTACGACTTTACCACCTCGTGCTTTAATCTCTTCACAGGCTTTATAAGCGTCATCAACACCAATGGCGATATGACCATAAGCATTGCCTAAATCATAGCTGGCTGTGTCCCAGTTATGCGTAAGCTCAAGCACAGTATTATTTGCTTCATCACCATAACCCACAAAAGCCAAGGTAAAACGCCCTTCTTCGTAATCACGTTGGCGTAGCAATTTCATACCAAGTACCTCAGTGTAGAACTTCAAAGATTGTTCTAAATTACCTACTCGTAGCATCGTATGTAACATGCGCATAGTTATTCACCTGTCTGTTGAGTTGTTTGTTTTTCATGATCGCGTAACAGTTTTGCCACCCAGACCACTAAAACTAAAATTGGAATACCAATTAAAGTCGTCATTAAAAAGAAATTCGGATAACCGATATTGCTGACAATCGTTCCTGAATAACCACCCAATAATTTTGGTGTTAAAGTCATTAATGAACTGAAAATCGCATATTGAACTGCGGTAAATGATACGCTGGTTAAACTCGATAAAAAGGCAATAAATGCCGCACCCGCTAAACCTGAGGCTAAATTATCGACAATAATGGCAAAATATAACCATAATGAACTATAGCTTTTAATCACTTTACCAGACAATTCAACCATACCTGATTGAGCTGGATCAACCACTGCAATCGGTTGAATATCAACATTTAGATCCGTTTCTGCATGAGATGCCGTATCGACGTGATATTGTCGAGTTGCCAATAATTCATTGCTCGTATTGTTGTTTAAATTAGCCAAAGCTGTAATGGTCTTGGTCGGTGAAGCTTGCAGAATTTTGCCATCAATCACGCCCGTGAATAAGCCATTTTGATCCACTTTCGCTACAAACTCCTGCCCATCTAATGTTAAAACAACCGGCCTTTCTGTATTGAGCTGCTCAGCTTTTACACCAGCTAACTGCCCCTTAATGACCAGACTTTGCTTTAACTCTTTCGGCGTGAGTTGATCATCACCACTCATTGGTAGCAGTTGAATCTGGGCGTGTTGGGTGTTCACCAAATAAGGAACTTCAAACTGAGTCTTCGAGTCCGCTTGCTTTTGATACTGAGTACTGACCTGAACTGTATTCGCTTTAGCTAAGACTTCATTTGGGACTTGTAACTTCCAATAACCGACCTCATCGGTTTGAACTTGATAATGTTGATGGCCGACTTGAACTTCAACCTGATCCAAAGGCTTGCCAGATTTAACCAAACCGATAAAGATCAAATTGGTCGAACTTGCCAACACCGCACCAACGAACATAAGTTTCATAATGTTCATACGCTGTGCAAGCAAACCTCCCAAGAAACCACCAACCAAGCTAAATATTACACCGTAAATTTTGACCGCTTCAGCAATCTGTTCCTTACTAAAATTTAAATCTTGATAGAACACATTGGAAATTACCCCTGCAATAATGTCAGAGATACGGAAGAAACCAATCAAAAGTAATAAAACTAACGCCAGTTTCATCCCATAGCGTTTAAAGAAATCTAGAATCGGTGCGACCCATGTTTCATGAGCCATCTGCTTATTCACCACACCAAATTTAATGAGTAAAGAAGCGACAAAAATAGCACCCGCACCTGAACCAAGAAACCGGACCGTCTCCATTAAAAATTTCAGTATGCTGTCATTAATTTTCCATTGGGTTTGCAAATACTGAACCACGTCATCCGAATAGATATAACAACAGACAAAGGTTGCAACCGCGATAAAAAACACAAACACTAAACGATAATAATCTGTGGTTTTATAATGCTTATACACACGATTTACTTGTGGTTCTCGTACACTTAAGGTGGTGATAATCCCCACCACCATCACTGCAGCCATGGTTAAATAGGTATATTTCCAAGCTTCGTAGATATAATTGCCTTTGGCTGTTCCAAGATATGCTGCCAAAAACAGAGCCCCTGCACCCGCCACAATCATCCCGATACGATAACCGGCATTGTAAGTTGACGCTAAAACAGTTTGCATTTCAGTCTCAGCCAGCTCAATACGGTAAGCGTCAATCACAATATCTTGTGTTGCAGCAGAAAAGCCCAGCAATACTGCACCAAAGGCCATTTGAATTAAATAGCTCCGCCCAAGTGCTGGATCTGAAAAAGCCATGATACAAATTGCACAGATAATCAAACATTGCGCTATCAGCAACCAGGCACGACGACGACCTAAACTCTTGGTTAAAAATGGGACGGGTAATTCATCAATTAATGGCGCCCAAACAAATTTAAAGGAATAACCTAACGCAGCCCAACTAAAAAAAGTGACCGCACTTTTATCAATACCAGCCTCACCTAGCCATAACGATAGACTAGAAAAAATCAATAAAATTGGAATCCCCGCAGAGAAGCCAAGAAATAACATAATCAGCGCACGGCGATCTAAAAAAGCTTTAAATGCCGACGCCCAACCAGAGGCTTGAGTTGTCATTGGTTATTATTTTCCATGAACATTCGCGAATGTGCTTATTCAATCGTTTCTTGCCCTCGCTTGCAAGTTGCTTTATGCAATCATTCTTTTGTTTTGTCGATAAAAAACACAAGTTCGCTTGATCTTTGGGGCTAAAACTGTATACCTTTAATTACTCAACTTTAGTTTATTTGTTGGATAGCAACAGTGACCCAAAAACTCGATCAGATGACTGCAACAACTTTATCTTTAACACCAACAAACACTATCACCGCAAATATAAACTCTTTACCTAGTGCCTTTGAGCAGACGGAAATACAAGCAACACTGATTAAAACCGCTTTACGTGCCGATCAACTGACGCATATTCCAGACCTCGCAGAAATTCCGAGTTCAACTAAACGAATTAAACCGCTCAATAATTTTTTGGGGCAAGACCGAGCACGCGCTTCTGTTGAAGCAGGTATTTCACTCCCTTACTCAGGCTATAACATTTTTGCTGTCGGCACAGCAGGCCTTGGTAAACGTACCATGATCAAACGTTTACTCCAGCAACACGCCAAAACCATGCCGACGCCAAACGACTGGGTCTACGTCAATAACTTTAAAAATCCAAGACAACCAATTGCGCTACGCTTCCCTGCGGGACAAGGCAGCAAATTTCAAAATGCATTGCAACAAGCATGGCAAATCATTTTAAAGCAGCTTGAGCGTCGCTTTAGCGCAGAAAGTTACCACAACCGCATTGAACGTATCCGTCAGGATACTGGCGATGTGCAACAGCAAGCTTTGGTTGAACTCACCAAAGAAGGCGAAGGACTTGATCTAAAATTGGTTTCTCGCAATGACAAGCATGTGTTTATTCCAATGCAATTACGCGATGATGAATATCACGAGCTAAACCAAAATGATCTGAATGCACTCAGTAGCAAAGAGCGTGCTGAAATTAATACCAATATGCGATATATGGAGAAAAAACTTGAGCGCTTGGGTCTGCATCTTGGTGATTTGGAAGATGATGCCCGTGACCAAGTATCAAGTTTGAATCGCGATATCGCGACCCAAGTAGTCATGCCACGTGTTGAGTCGCTATTAAACAAAAACAAAGAAGTGAAAGGCCTCGACTTATATCTAAAGCATTATGCTGAAGATATTATTGATAATGTTGAGCTGATTTTAGAGCAAGAGGAAGATGACTTTACTCCTGCTTTATTTAACCGTGTACCTTCACGCTATCAAGCCAATGTAATTGTAGCCAACAAACCGAATAGCGGTGCTCCCGTAATTTTTGAAGACTTCCCAACCCATTACAATTTATTGGGTCATGTTGAGCAATTGACACATAACGGCACCATTACTACCGATTTCACATTAATTCGCCCAGGCTCTTTACATCAAGCCAATGGTGGTTTTCTCATGCTTGAAGCGGAGCAATTGCTTGAACAGCCTTATGCATGGCAAGGTCTAAAGCGTGCTTTAAAATCTGGACAACTCAAGCTTTCATCACTCGAGCATATGCTGACTTTAACAGGCAGTATTTCGATTGAACCTGCTTCTGTTCCACTTGATATTAAAGTGGTTTTATTGGCAGAGCCTGAAATTTATTATGAAATTTTGGAAGTTGAACCAGAACTGGGCAGCGTCTTTAAAATCCGTGCTGACTTTACCGATACATTACAACGTAATGACAGTAATGAGCAGGCTTATATGCAGCTGATTGCTGATTATGTGCAAGCAGATAAACTTCTTCCATTTGATCGTTCTGCACTTGCAGCTTTGTTGACAGATTCTAGTCGCCAAGCTGAAGACCAAAGCTCATTGTCACTTCATGCATCCACTCTCGGTGATCTCATTCGCGAAGCGCATCATCACGCGTTTAAAGCCGATGACAAGATTGTGACTGATCAACATGTCAATCAAGCCTTACATCATCGTCAATACCGCTTAGGCTATTTACGTGAGCTATATTGGCAGGATCTTTCACGAGGTACTCAGCTAATTGAAACCTCAGGACATCGACTTGGTCAAATCAACGCCCTCTCTGTGATTCACTATGCCGATGTTGAGTTTGGTCTACCTTCTCGTCTAACCGCATCTGTGTATCAAGGTGGCGGTGATATCCTCGATATCGAACGCAGTGTTGAGTTAGGTGGTTCCCTACATGCCAAAGGCGTCTTGCTAATGTCGAGCTTCTTAAAAGCTCATTTTGGTCGTGAACAAATACTACACTTCTCTGCTGCTTTAGCTTTTGAGCAGAGTTATGGGCAAGTCGATGGTGATAGTGCCACAGTTGCAGAACTTTCAGCGCTGATCTCTGCGATCTGTCAAATCCCGATCGATCAGTCTTGGGCAATTACTGGTTCGATGAACCAGTTGGGCCAAGTACAGCCGATTGGTGGTGTCAATGCCAAAATTGAAGGCTTCTACGATGCCTGTAAATTACAAGGCCTAACCGGCAAACAAGGGGTTATCATTCCGCGTCAAAATATGCAGCACTTGATGTTACGTCAAGATGTGAGTGATGCTGTACAAACCGGTCAATTCCATGTTCACGCGATTGATACCATTGACCAAGCTTTAGAGATCTTAATGGCGCGTCCAGTCGGAACGCTCGATAAGAAAGGTCGTTATACCAAAAACTCGATTTATGCAGCAGTGATGGAACAACTTGAGTATTGGCAAGCGATTGAAGATGGTGAAGCAGTTGAAGATGACGAACCAAAGAAAAAGAAAAAACGCAAAAAGACCAAAAAAGACGAGCTTGCAGCAAAAACCAATGAAGAAACTGCGGTTGAGGCAAAAAGCTTAAAACCTTTCAGCAAAAAGAAACGAAAATAGAGTGAAGAAAAAAGCCATGTTCCTTTCGGAGCATGGCTTTTTTTATTAGGCTACGCCCTGCAAGGAACGTCCACCAGGTAACTGAGCAAAGTATTGCTTCAGCGCATCAATACAGCGATGCACTTTCATTGGATATTGCTCACGCTTAGAGGTTAAAGCATGCAAGGTATAGGCTGGTAATTGCCAATCGGGTAAAACTTCAACCAAAGAACCATTTACTAATTCTTTTTGGATATCCATATATAGGATACGCGCGACACCGTGGCCTTGTTGACACAATGATTTCGCAACAAAAACATTATTGGTGCCTAAACGTGACTTCATATCAACGTTAACGACTTCTCCGCTCGTCCCATGACGAAATGCAAAGTGTTGATAGTTTTGCATGAGCGTGATTGGAAGCAACTCATGATGGCGCAAATCTTCAGGACGTGTGATTGGCTGTGCTTGATTGAGATAACTTGGTGAAGCGACCAATACTTGATCTACTCGCGCTAAAGGCACGGCAGACAAGTGGTGATCATCCGCCTTTAGACTCATACGAATTGCGATATCAATCCGTTCTTCGATTAAGTCAATATAACGATGATCTGCTTCAAAGTGAATAGCCAAGCCTTTATGTGCTGACATCCAATGCGAAAGTGCAGGAATGATATGTAATGCACCTAATTCTGGTGTCGTTGCAATACGCAAATCGCCAACCAAATCATCCCGTAGTTCATTGATTCGAATCTTGCCACGTTCTGCCGCAGCCAACATTTCTTGGCAACTTAAAAAGAAAGCCTGTCCAGCTTCTGTGAGACTGAGTTTTCGGGTTGAACGATGGAGTAACGTAACATCCATTTCTTGTTCTAAAGAACGGATTTGTTGACTGACTGCGCTGGTTGTAATTCCTAACTCTCTAGCAGCACCGCTAAATGAGCTTTTTTCCACAACACAGGCGAAGACCCCCATAGCACGCAGTTGATCTAGCATAGACTTCCCTCTACCTTAATTTATTAATATGCTTATTGTTCTAATGAAAGCAATCTCATTTCAGTATACAAGGAAGTCTATTTACGCACTAGAGGATTATTAATAAATAATTGAAATATTGTTAATAATCTTAAGGTTAATTTGGTAAAACTGTGACAGGATTCACAGGTTTTCCATCTAAACGGACTTGGAACTCCATCATGACACGCGAAGCACCAGAAGAACCCATCTCTGCAATTTTCTGTCCAGCCGTTACCGTATCACCACTCTTCACTAGCATTTTGCTGTTATGTGCATAAGCAGTGATATAACCATCAATATGCTTAACCAAGACGAGATTGCCATATTCTTTTAAGCCATCTGCTGCATAGACGACTTGACCATTTGCAGCTGCAAAAATTGGATCACCCTCATTACCACCGTAACGCGTACCTTTTACATTACTTGCCATATTATAGCTTTGAATAATTGGTCCATTCGATGGTTTCACCCAACGTAAACTCGAAGCCAATGTGGTAGATGGATTTACAGGTACGGCTGGAACAACGGGTCTTGGTACAACAGGCTGCGTTTTTGGAGCAACAGGTTGCTGAGTTGGTAAATTAATACTTTGACGTTGAATTGGTGTGGTTTGTGTCATAGCTTGCGTAGAGGTTGTACGCTGCGCCACAGAGCCTTTTAGACGCAAAGACTGATTGACGTAAATTCGATAAGGTGGAGCAATACCATTTAATGCAGCAACATCCAGGTAGTTCAAACCATACCGGTTTGAAATCGCACTTAAAGTATCACCCGAACGGACGGTGTAATAGTTCGGTGCTTGCACATAACGCGACCCAACATTTACTTGCGGTTTAGATGCACAACCCGTCATAACTGCCACTGTCGCAACCGCCATAGACAAAACGATTGTTTTAATCATTTTCTGTGATAGAAAAACCGAGACATGGTTTAAGTGCATCTTCGCCCTCATCGAAAAAAACCTTAATTCATTATTACATTTGCGCCTAAGAGTACCAAAAAAGTGAGAAAAAACGAGTTCTCACATTCTATATTCACAAAGTTATAACATTCATACGCCTAACCATTTACATGAGCATGTAAATTTTCAAGCACCGCATAGTTAGTTGCATCCATCTGAATCGGTGTAATGCTGACATAACCGTTCGAAACTGCAAAGAAATCGGACTGAATATCACTTGATACGGCTTGTGGATCAGTAATCGCCTCTCCTGCCAATCCAATCCAATAGACTTGACGACCACGTGGGTCAACATGACTACTAATAGGCTTAGATTGAGCACGGCGCCCCTGATAGGTGACCTGCGCACCCTTAATCTGTTCAATATCTGGAATGTTAATATTGAAAATATGACGTGGCGGCAATACAGGGAGACCTTTGGCAATAAAATCATGTACCCATTGTGCCGCAACGGCATAGTTTTGTGGATGTTCATAAGAACGTACATTAGAGCCTGCCAAAGACACTGCAATTGCAGGATGCTTCATCAAACGCCCTTCAAAAGCTGCGCCTACTGTGCCTGAATAGAGCACATCATCACCGAGGTTCGCACCACTGTTGATGCCACTTACCACCAAATCAAATTCAAAATCGAATAGCCCATTCATGGATAAATAAACACAATCTGCAGGCGTTCCATTGACTGCCCATACATCTTCAGAAATTTGTATAGGACGTAAAGGGCGATCCAAGGTCAAAGCACTGGAATAACCACTCCGTTCACTTTCTGGCGCAACCACCACGACGCGGCCCAAAGGTTTTAATGCTTGCGCTAAAGCTTGCAATCCAGGTGCAAAAACACCATCATCATTTGCGATCAAAATATTCACTGGAATCTATTCTCTATTTGAGGACAACTGAGATTTCAGTCATCCCTTGCGTTTAAGCCAACATATTTCAAATCAGGCATGAAACCTAGGCAATGACGCTCCTCTTGTCAAGTTTCATCACCATATTTGTGTCTATTTTCGTGAATAACAGCATAACAAGTGAACTCAACACTCGACAAAGCTAAACGCTTAAACTTAATACAATTCATGCTATCAACATTGTTGATGTGTCAACTAAGCTCAGCTTACTCAACAGTTTTTTCAATTGAATTATTCCTTGAATTATATATATTTAGGTCTTCATAGTATTAGAAATTTATACAGCCATGAGACATTTATCTAATTTTATTCGAATTTTCGGGGTGAGTTTCACACTTTTAGCGGCACCTGTCGTTTTTGCTGATGAAGCGGTTTCAGTGAAAGAAGCAGATGCGTTAATCAAAGATGACATTGCCAATGCCCAAGTGCTTATTGAAATGTGTCCAAACTTGATTGGCAAAAATGCAAAATTTGACCAAAACATCAAAAAGATGGTGGGTTCATATCTCAGCAATTATTCTGACAAATCTGCTTCTTTAGACAGCTTACAGAAAGATGCTGAATTTAAAACTTTACTGAAAGATGCTCGTGAAGCAGCATCAGAAGTGGATAAAGCTGAACAAAAATCAGTTTGTGATGAAGTCCTTAACTTTGAAGGTTAATTACTTTTAAAAATCTGATGTGGTTTTAACAATTGAATGATTTAAAACCACATCGCTATATCTAATTCATCAAAAATGTTGATGTTGCTCGAATCATGCTTACCAAGCATCCGGTTCACGAACCATATGAATAATATTGGCTGGACTGCTAATCCATCCTCCTCGAAATCCCTCTTCTAAGGGTTCAATTGCATCACAACGGACCACGCCTGCGGCTTCCAAATATTCAGCAGCTTCGGGGAAGTTATCGGTAAACAATTCAAGCCATAGCTCAGCTTGGCTCATTTCTGGCGCCGCAGCGATCCATAATTTAACAGGTCCAAGTTCAAAACCGATATCAGGCAGTTTTTCTGTAATTTGTTTAAGACCAATCACATCACGATAAAATGCAACGGTGGCTTCAAATTGATGTGGTGGAAGTTTAAGCGCGATATCAACACCGCCTGTGAATTTTGTCTTCATCTTATTGCTCCTGTTCTATACAGATTTATTATTTTCTCTCACATTTTATTTACTTTGCGCACTTAGCCTTAGCCTTAGCCTGCGGTATTTGCGGCTTGATCCATTCTCATCACAATACTGTAAATAATTACATCCATTTCAAACAGCATAATTTTTAAGCATGTGATGTATAAATGGCGATGTCAAGTTGCAACCCATGTTGTCGATATGGTGAAGGCACTTAATATTTTGAAAATTTAAAGCCACATTTTCTCCACGCTTCCTACAGCAAACATACATTTTTTAACATGCATTTATGCTATAAGTTATTCAAATTCTTTAAATCTTGTTTTTGAGTTTGATTTGTTATGAAGAAAATTTTTTTTAAAACACTAGGTTTATCATTGCTTATCGCTTCGAGCGCTTTAGCTCCTACAGCCTTTGCAGCAGATAAAAAAGCCGCTGAAGCAGAAAAGATTGAAGTTACTCCAACTTCTGATACTGTGACCAAACAAGAACTTGCAGCGATCTATGTGCTTTCCGAAATTTGCCCAGGCTTAATCGGCAAAGATTTAAAATTTAATAAAGCCTATGACAACCTCGTCAAAGCTTATTTAAACAACGATGGTAATGCTGTTGAAACCCTCAATAAACGAGTCAAAGGCAAGGACTACCAAGAGGCACTAAAAGAAGCACGTGCAGATGCAAAGGCGGCTTCTGATAATGACAATCGTCAAATTTGCGATGATGTTCGTAATTATTATTCGAAATAATCCGACCAATTAAGCTTCAGGTTACAATACTGTATGAAAAAGCCGACTTCCCCCGTAGAAGTCGGCTTTGCTTTGTCCTAAAATGCTAGGCTCGTCTGCTTCATACAAGATATTGGAACCACCTAGAATGACTCAAAAAAGCGCTCTTGCTGCATTACTCCTTTTGCCAAGCTTTTCATATGCAGCAACTGTCCTATCTGCCCCACCAGAATTAAATAATAAATCCTACGTATTAATGGATTATGAGACAGGACAGATTCTCGCTGCCAAAAACGAAAATGAAAAACTTGCACCTGCTTCAATGACAAAAATGATGACAAGCTACATCATTGAACAGAAACTTTTAAAGGGTGAATTGACCGAAAACGAACAAGTACGCATGAATGAATCGGCGTGGTGTCGTGGTAGCAGCTCTGAATCATGTATGTACGTTCCATTAAATGGCACGGCAACAGTTTTAGAAATGCTACGTGGTATTATTATCCAGTCAGGTAATGATGCATCTAAAGCAATGGCTGAACACATTGCGGGCAACGAAGGTACTTTTGCCCACATGATGAACCAAGAAGCAAAACGTGTGGGTATGGTGAATACGCATTTCATCAACTCAACAGGTATGCCTGCTGATGGTCATTACTCAACTGCAAAAGATATGGCGATTCTTGCTCAGCATATTATTAAAGATAGCTCTAAATACTACCCGATCTATTCGGAAAAAGAATTTACTTTCAACGGGATTAAGCAAGGTAACCGTAATGCCCTGCTTTATACCGACCCAAGTGTTGATGGTTTAAAAACAGGTCATACCAATGAAGCAGGTTTCTGCTTAACCACGTCAAGTAAACGCGGTCCAATGCGTTTGATCTCGGTGATCTTTGGTACACCAAGCATGAATGAACGTGCCAGCCAAACTCGCACCTTATTGGCTTGGGGTTTTGCAAACTTTGAAACTGCAAACGTTCAACCTGCCAACCAAGTGCTTGCTAAAGCAAAAGTATGGTTTGGTAAACAAGACGAAGTTCAAATTGGCTTAGCTGAAAACTTCAATGTGACTATGCCTAAAGGTCAAGCAGACAAGATCAAAACTCAGCTTGTGGTTCAACCTAAACTGAATGCACCTTTAGCCAAAGGTCAAGTGGTCGGTAAATTAGTGGCGAGTCTTGATGGCAAAGTGATTGCAGAAAAACCACTTGTGGCATTAAAACCTGTTGAAGAAGCTGGCTTCTTTGCCCGTATGATTGACCATATCAAAATGTTCTTCAGTAACTTATTCTAAGTTTTAGAAGAGTACGATTAAGCATTCATGCTCTTGGGCATGGATGCTTTTTTATTTTATAATTCCTTTAAATTTTCCGATCGAAAGCCCTTATGCCAAAGAACATCCGTCCTTATTTAGATCAAAAACCTGATGTTGATGCAAGCTGCTATGTAGATGAGATGTCAGTTGTAGTTGGTGATGTCAAATTAGCAGAGAATGTTTCAGTCTGGCCTTTTGCTGTGATTCGTGGTGATGTAAATTCGATTCAAATCGGCAAAAACAGCAATGTGCAAGATCACTGTATGTTACATGTCAGCCACAAAAATCAATCTAAACCGAATGGTTCTCCGCTGGTCATTGGCGAAGATGTAACGGTTGGACATCATGTGACTTTACATGGCTGTACCATTGGTAATCGTGTCTTGATCGGGATTAATACCGTGGTGTTAGATGATGTGATTATTGAAGATGATGTAATGATTGGTGCAGGTAGTCTGGTACCGCCACGAAAAGTATTAAAAAGTGGTTATCTTTATGTCGGGAGTCCAGTACAGCAAATTCGCGCACTGACCGAAAAAGAAATGGAGTTCCTTCCTTATTCAGCACGTCATTATGTGAAAGTGAAGGATAATTATTTAGATCAAGAGAAGTAATTTTAAAATCAGCATATAACAGGTGTTAAATGCTGATTAAATATGTGTCTTAAACACTAAAATAGTGAGATATTAAAGCTCACATAAAGAACAATTCACACCTCGGCAGTTATGCAACACTGAAGTCCGAGCTCTTTTTTTGCTGGTTCCAGGTCCTTCAACCAAGGGCCCTGCCAATTGCTCAGCGCTGGATGAAGGTCGCCATTTATTTTTGACTGAGATCTTTTGATGCCCTGTAATCATCGGCCTTAGTAATATGGATTGCTGGCAGTATGGGCAAGATGTGTTATCCCTTGCAATACTGGCGATTGGGACATTCTGCTCGAAAATCCCTTCACAATGTTCACATCTAAAATCATACAGTGGCATCTTAAAATCCTTCTTTAACGATCAATCTTGCATTCATCCAAGACTAACGATGTCCCCAAAACTTATTCTCGTTTAAGGCACCTTGCGGCAAAATATTCTTCTCAAAAATAGAAGTTGGTAAAGAAATTGTGCAGGCACAGTTTGGAATATCCACAATGCCACCGATACGCCCTTCAACGGGTGCAGCGGTCAGTAACATATAGGCTTGAGATCCTGTAAATCCAAAATTCTCAAGATATTTAATCGCTTTTAAACAGGCCTGACGATAAGCAACCGTGGCGTCCAAATAATGATTTACCCCATTTTCCACGCTGATGCCTTCAAAGGTTAACCACTGATCGTAATTAGGTCTGACATTGCTTGGAACAAAGATCGGTGAATCAATATTATATTTTTCCATTCCACCTTTAATCAGGTCAAAACCAACACGGGTTACCCCATCCATTTCAATCGCACCACAGAATCCGATTTCGCCATCACCTTGCGAAAAATGCAGATCCCCCATTGAGAAACCAGCACCTTTCTGATACACAGGAAAATAAATACGACTGCCCGCAGCAAGATCTTTAATGTCGGTATTACCACCATGTTCGCGCGGTGGCACAGTACGAGCTGCTTCAACTGCCATCCGATCAAACTCTGCACCCGTGACACCACGTAACACCGCAGTTCTTGGATCAGGTGGATTTGCCTGTCCCTTAGGTACCAATAAGGCCTCTCTACGATTCCACTCTTTTAAAAGCTCATGCGAAGGAAGCGTCCCCATTAATCCAGGATGCTTTAAACCAGCAATACGAACACCAGGGATATGACGTGACGTTGCAAACAATCCTTTTAAATCCCAAATCGCCTTATCTGCTTCAGGGAAATAATCCGCTAAAAAACCACCGCCATTTTCTTTCGCAAAAACGCCAGAAAAACCCACAGCGGAGATCGGCTGAATATCCAGAAGATCAATCACCAATAAATCACCAGGTTCAGCACCTTCAACATAAAAAGGTCCTGTCAACGGATGCGCTCGAGTGAGATCTACATGTTTTACATCAGACACATCATCGGTATCTTTAATTTGAGCGTCCAGAAAATCTAGACTTTCAATGAGGATTTCTTCACCTGGTTTCACCGATGTTAAAAATGGAATATCTGGATGCCAGCGATTATGGCCAATCTCTGCTTGTTCTGCTAAAGCGACACCAGGTTTAATTTTAATATGCTGCATAATATTTTAACTCCGTGTGCTGTCTATCAATCTAATAAATTATCTGTTCTACTTCTAAATCATTGAAAGGCCATCACAAATATGACTTTTCTTGGCAGGGATTATTATTTTTACCTTGCGGTCAAAAAATACACTAGCATATTCTGTTTTTTTGAAGCAATTCCTTTTCGATTCTCAACACATCAAATACACACTGATGGCAGCAAATATTTTTCTTCCACTTTAGTGAATTAGCCTTCCTGTGTAGCCAAAAACAGTCAAATTTTGTAGAATACGTTTTTTAAAACCTTGGTGCTTTCTATGACCGCTTGGACACCTCATGTCACAGTCGCCACTGTAGTCGAAAAAGACGGACGTTTTCTGTTTGTTGAAGAACACAGCGAGGGCTTTGTACATACCGTGTTTAATCAACCTGCGGGTCATGTCGAATGTGGTGAAACCATTATCGAAGCAGCCATCCGTGAGACCTTAGAAGAAACAGGTCATCATGTTGAAATTGATCATCTGCTTGGGATTTATACCTATACTCCACCGATGTTTCCTGAACGTACTTATTACCGCTTTTGCTTTCTGGCTCATGTCGCGGCAGTTGAAGAAAATGCACAACTGGATACAGGGATTGTCGCTGCAGTATGGATGAATCTGGATGAGCTACAAGAAACAGCGCGTGCGCGTAGCCCACTGGTTGTAAAAGCTGTTAAAGATGCCCTTGCAGGCAAAAAATATCCTTTATCGCTTATTTATGAGCACCCTTTTTCTCCCTCATTAACTTCTCATTTGGACGCTTAATTAGATGCAACAACGTGTCATCGTCGGTATGTCTGGTGGTGTAGATTCCTCCGTTTCTGCCGCATTATTACTTCAACAAGGATATCAAGTTGAAGGTCTTTTCATGAAAAACTGGGAAGAAGATGATGGTACGGAATACTGCACAGCACTCGAAGACTTGGCAGATGCTCAAGCCGTTGCAGATAAAATTGGCATTAAGCTACATACAGCTAACTTTGCGATGGAATATTGGGATCGTGTCTTTGAGCATTTCTTAGCTGAATATGCTGCAGGCCGCACACCAAACCCAGATATTTTGTGTAATAAAGAAATTAAATTCCGCGCCTTCCTTGATCATGCCATGACCTTGGGTGCAGACTTTATTGCCACAGGTCACTACGCACGTCGTGGTGCAAGCACACAAAACTCACGCGGCGAGACTTATGCCCCATTGCTCCGTGGTGTCGATAATAATAAAGACCAAACCTATTTCTTACATGCGGTACATGGTCGTGAAATTAACAAGACCTTGTTCCCTGTTGGCGAAATTGAAAAGCCAGAAGTTCGTCGTATTGCAGAACAGCTTGATTTAGCAACTGCCAAGAAGAAAGACTCAACGGGTATTTGTTTTATTGGTGAGCGTCGCTTTACTGACTTCCTTAAACAATACTTACCTGCACAAGCTGGAAAAATTGTTTTGGAATCAGGTAAAGAAGTTGGTGAACATCATGGCTTGATGTACTATACGCTGGGTCAGCGCGGTGGTATCGGTATCGGTGGTATGAAAGGTGTACAAGAAGGTGCATGGTTCGTACTCCATAAAGATATTGCCAATAACCGACTAGTGATTGGTCAAGGACATGAACATCCGTTGATGCAAAGTACGCAACTTTGGAGCGAGTCGATTGATTGGGTTGCAGGTGAACAGGACATTTCATCGGCTGGATTCCGCTGCACAGCGAAAACCCGTTATCGTCAGCCAGATCAAGCGTGTACTATCTATCGTGATGAACAGACTGAAAATGGCATCCGTGTTGAGTTTGATGAGCCGCAACGCGCTGTGACTCCAGGACAAAGCGTGGTGTTCTATTCTGGAGAGGTCTGCTTAGGTGGTGGTGTCATTCACCATACCAATGCACCTGAACCAGATTTTATTTAAGGAAATTGGAAGCGAAGCATGGTCGAGTTACCCTTTCAGCACACTCAAGCGTTGAATGTTAGACAGAACCGTGCTCTAGCATTGGCCGCAGTCTTTCAGGCAACTCAGTTAACACATATGACTGCCATGGCTGGCCAGCAAAGCATTGGCGATAGTGGTAATTTCTATTTTGAACTATTGATTAAAGCCAGTCTAAATATTCGTCCTGCAGCAAACAATGCCACTCAGACCTTAGATTTTTTTAATCAACTTGCAGACATTTCACTCGGATTAAAAACATTAGAAGGCTGTATTACTCAGCCTTTTAATACCGCACCAAAATCCCGTGTTCCTAAAATGTCGACAGCAAAACTACCCATGTCCTATGCGATGGCCCTGTTGCAGTTAGAAAAGAAAGTCTACAGTAACCCTGAATACGTAAAAATTATAGAAAGCTCGCAACAAAAAATCTTAAAGCAACTCTCCTTTTTCGATAATAACTATTTACACCCAAGCATTATTGCCAACCTCGCACAGACCTATGTAGAAACTGCTGGTCAAATTAATCCACGTATTTTAGTTCGTGGCAATGCTGAAGCATTTAAAGACATCAATCATACCAACCGTATTCGTGCCTGCCTCTTTACAGGCTTACAACTTGCGCATTTATGGAAGCAGCTCGGTGGAAGCTCTTGGAGTATGATCTTTAGTAAACGCAAGTTATTGCAAGATATTCAAGCTCTCGCTCGTTTGCAGTATCAGGTGGTATAGACCGATGCTGCAACGAATTTATTTTTATGCCGTTTTACAACCTCTCTAAATCTCTCCTGAGGAACGACTAAAGTTCCGCAAGGAAGAGCTAAACTTTAAGGAATCTGTATGAATGCTTTAACCGCACTCTCGCCACTTGATGGACGTTACGCTAGCAAATGCGATGCCCTACGCCCTTTTTTGTCTGAGTTTGGTTTAATCCACGCTCGTGTCACGGTTGAAGTGCGTTGGTTACAAGCACTTGCAAATCGTGCAGAAATCATCGAAGTTGCGCCATTTTCAAATGAAACCAATGCTGCTTTAGATGCAATCGTTTCAAATTTCTCTGAAGAAGATGCAAACCGCATTAAAGAAATTGAACGCACCACTAACCATGATGTAAAAGCAGTTGAATATTTCCTTAAAGAAAAAATTGCCAACATTGATGAATTACAAAATGCAGGCGAATTTATTCACTTTGCATGTACTTCTGAAGACATCAACAACTTGTCTCATGCGCTGATGTTGAAAAATGGTCGTGAAGTTTTAGTTGCAAGCATGAAGCAACTTCTCAATGCAATTTCAGCTTTGGCAACAACGCATGCTGAACAACCGATGTTGTCTCGTACACACGGTCAAACTGCAAGCCCGACTACGCTGGGTAAAGAGATGGCAAACGTTGCTTATCGTTTAGCACGCCAAATCAAGCAATTCGAAAATGTTGAATTATTAGGCAAAATCAATGGTGCTGTAGGTAACTACAATGCGCATCTTTCTGCATACCCAGAAATTGATTGGGCTGCACATGCACAAGCATTTGTTGAATCTTTAGGCCTAAGCTTCAACCCATACACCACACAAATCGAGCCACATGATTATATGGCTGAATTGTTTGATGCTTTACGTCGTTACAACACCATCTTGATCGACTTTAACCGCGATGTTTGGGGTTATATCTCGCTTGGTTACTTCAAACAAAAGTTAAAAGATGGTGAAGTTGGTTCTTCAACTATGCCGCACAAAGTCAACCCTATTGACTTCGAAAACTCAGAAGGTAACTTGGGTATTGCCAATGCTGTTTTAGGTCACCTAGGTGAAAAACTTCCTGTGTCTCGCTGGCAGCGCGACTTAACTGACTCAACTGTATTACGTAATATGGGTGTTGGTTTTGCGCAAAGCTTAATTGCTTTTGATGCCTGCTTAAAAGGTGTTGGTAAACTTGAATTGAATGCTGCTCGTTTAGATGAAGATTTAAACCAAGCACAAGAAGTTCTTGCAGAGCCAATCCAGACTGTTATGCGTCGTTATAACGTTGAAAAGCCATACGAGAAATTAAAAGCACTTACTCGTGGTCAGGCAATGACACGTGACATGATGGTGAACTTCGTGAATGGTGATGAACTTGCACAAGTTCCAGCGGATGAACGTGCTCGTCTAGCGGAGTTAACACCTGCAACCTATACTGGTAATGCAGCTGAACAAGCAAAACAAATCAATGATTTGATCAGCAAGATCTAAAACTGATTGGCTTAAAAAAGCAGAGCTTCGGCTCTGCTTTTTTATTTCATCAGCATACAATTATTTTTCTTTTTTGCACTGATCAATATATTTTTCAATCATAAAGTTTACTATGTCAGCCTCTCCTCTAGATTCTCTTTTTTTCTCATTATTATAAGTTTTCCAAGCCTCATCCCAATTCTCTTTTAAGAAGTTAACCATACATTCCTTGTAAGGAGCAGGCACTTTTTCTGCGACATGAGCTATAAACTTCTCTTGATATTTAGCTTGTGAATTCGTACAACCAAATAATAAAAATATGGCAATTAACCCTATACTCAACTTTTTCATTTTATCTATATTTTTCATTGGCTAATCACTCTTAATGTTTTGATTTCAACAATCTAAAATTATTTAGTCTATAACCGCCATCAGAAAATAAAATATCTCATCTCAATATTTCACTACAAACACTTTATTTTATTGAGAAAAACTATTTATTAGCATTTTGCCTTTCCTCTTCTAACTCCTCTGGTGTACAGTATCTTGGAATAATTTTCATAGTTTTTATATCCATATAATCACCACAAATTTCTCTACCATTTTCATCAGTTCTACGTCCTAATGCTTTTTTTTGCTCTTCGGTCATTGAATCCAAATAATTATAAAAAAACATATGATCAATTACTTCAGGGTCATTAAAACTGGTGCTTAACTCGATTCCAAATGACTCACCTTTTTGGTTTTCATTACAATCCGCCGTAAGGTTGTAGCTCACCCGTGTTTTCGAATGAAATTTACTTCTAATTTCATAATGCATTGGATAAGCACCGACAAGTACGCCATCTACATCAATCGCATCTTTAAATGTACTTCTCACTTGTTCCGTATCAGGTTTCTTTAGCTCTTCTTCTATTTTTGCATTTGCTTCTTTCTTTATATCGTGCTCTGGTCGTTCTAAACGGAAACGAAAACTATCGATTTGCTTATCATTTTTTCTCTCAACCAATCGTACCCCTATCTCATCATAAATATATAAATTGGTTAAATTAGCTCCATCGGTACTGTCCACTTTTCTATAGTTTTTACCCAAGGCTTTAATCCAAGGTTCAACAGTCGAGTTCATATAGAGATCTGTACCATTATAATTAATTGCACAGCCATGAACCTTAAACTGATGCTGCTGGTTTAATTTTTTTATAAACCCTTCGGTATCAGAATCTGTCTGAGCAGCTGACTGACCATTGCTGCAACTCATACATAAAATAATAGGTAAAAAGCCTAATAGAATCTTTTTAGAGTAATTCATCATTTTTTACCACCGAATACCCTAGATAATGTTCACCAAATTATTTTTCACCTGCTTTACACAAATACTTTAGTTTACTGAAAAGTAGTTATTTATTAGTATCTTTTTTTTCCTCCTCCAATTCTTCTGGCGTACAGTAACTTGGAACAATTTTCATAGTTTTTATATCCATATAATCACCACAAATTTCTCTACCATTTTCATCAGTTCTACGTCCTAATGCTTTTTTTTGCTCTTCGGTCATTGAATCCAAATAATTATAAAAAAACATATGATCAATCACTTCAGGGTCATTAAAACTGGTGCTTAACTCGATTCCAAATGACTCACCTTTTTGGTTTTCATTACAATCCGCAGTAAGATTGTAGCTCACCCGTGTTTTTGAATGAAATTTACTTCTAATTTCATCATGCATTGGATAAGCACCGACAAGTACACCATCTACATCAATCGCATCTTTAAATATACTTCGCACTTGTTCCGTATCAGGTTTCTTTAGCTCTTCTTCTATTTCTGCATCTGTTTCTTTCTTTATATCATGCTCTGGTCGTTCTAAACGGAAACGAAAACTATCAATTTGCTTATCATTTTTTCTCTCAACCAATCGCACCCCTATATCATCATAGATATATAAATTGGTTAAATTAATTCCATCAGTACTGTCCACTTTTCTATAGTTTTTACCTAAGACTTTGATCCAAGGTTCAACAGTCGAGTTCATATAGAGATCTGTACCATTATAATTAATTGCACAGCCATGCACCTTAAACTGATGTTGTGGATTTAATTTTTTTATAAACCCTTCGGTATCAGAATATGTCTGGGCAGCTGACTGACCATTACTGCAACTCATACATAAAATAACGGGTAAAAAGCCTAATAGAACCTTTTTAGAGTAACGCATCATTTTTGTACTAATGCTGAAATTCATTGAGATATTCTTTCTTCATTAAATATGGCATCTTTTTCACCATCTTCAATTACTTTTTCCACCAGTATCCATGTCGTTTCTACTTCTTCTGAATTTTCAATTGTATCTGGTGTCGTAAAAAGGTCAGGATTCGTTTTAAAACACTGAACCGCTGGAGCTAATTTCCAGTCTTCAGGATGCTTAGCTGACATTTTTTCTTCATGTATCAAAAACTTACATGCTGAATATGGTTCAGTAGATCGATAAAAACCTGTCACCATAATTGGTTCATCAGTTTTTACACTTGTATTAGGATTTAAATAATATTTAGGTAATATTGGAGGATACTCTATACCCACATCTCTTTTATATAAATCATTTTTTAATAGATCTTTATAGTCCCATTGCGAGTCATAGTAATCACTTGCAATAAAGGTATTATTAGCTCTTATTGATACAATATCCTGTTTAGCTTTATAAATAGCAGCCGAGCCTTTTTCAACATGATCCATCCAGTCATAGGGATAATCTCTCCATTGAGCAATAAGAGCATTACGAATGCCACTCATTCTTCTTAATATAGGCAAAAAGCCCTCTTTTAAGTCATCCAAGCCATCAACTAAATGATGGAGGACGCCTTTAAAATTTGGTAGTACGATGGTTCCCCACACATAGTCGGCTTGATGAGATGGATGTTGGGCACGATGGTCGGGTGCTAAATGAGCACTATATTTATCTAATAGTTCTTCAGCATATTGAATCAACTCCTCCCATAACTTTACCGTTTTATAGTAATACTCATACGAAAGAAATTGTTCAATTGCATAGATCTCTTGAGGAAATAACTCTAATTTTTGCTGATCAATCATTTAAATTATATAAATCTCAAAGTTTTAAATGCCCCGAAGGGCACTTTAGTTATTCTTCACCATCCCAATACCAATACACTTCACCCCAATCTGTTTCTGGCAGCGTTGGCAATATTGCACCTTGCGTAAAATAAAGTCTTGTATCTGGTTGTGCAGGAGTAGACCAATAGCCTGTTTTCATTACTTTTTCTCCACCTTTTTGAGATATTCTTTCTTCATTAACTACTGAACTGCTGCCACCGTCCTCAATTACTTTTTCCACCAGTATCCATGTCGTTTCTACTTCTTCTGAATTTTCAATTGTATCTGGTGTCGTAAAAAGGTCTGGATTCGTTTTAAAACACTGAACCGCTGGAGCTAATTTCCAGTCTTCAGGATGCTTGGCTGATATTTTTGTTTCATGTATCAGAAACTTACATGCTGAATATGGTTCAGTAGATCGATAAAAACCTGTCACCATAATTGGTTCATCAGTTTTTACACTTATATTAGGATTTAAATAATATTTAGGTAATCTTGGAGGATACTCTATACCCACATCTCTTTTATATAAATCATTTTTTAATAGATCTTTATAGTCCCATTGCGAGTCATAGTAATCACTTGCAATAAAGGTATTATTTGCTCTTATAAAAACAATATCTTGTTTAACCTTATACTCAGCAACTGCACCTTTCTCTACATGATCCATCCAATCATATGGATAATCCCTACCTTGAGCAATCAAATCATTTTTTATACTACTCATTCTTCTTAATATTGGTAAAAAACCATGTTGTAAATCTTCAAGACCATCTATCAAATGATGTAATGTACTCTTAAAATTTGGTAGTACGATGGTTCCCCAGACATAGTCGGCTTGATGAGATGGGTGCTGAGCACGATGGTCGGGTGCTAAATGAGCACTATATTTATCTAATAGTTCTTCAGCATATTGAATCTGTTTCTCCCACAATTTTACCGTTTCATAGTAATAGTCATAAGAAAGAAATTGCTCTAATAAATAGATTTCCCTTGGAAATAGCTCTAATTTCTGCTGATCAATCATTTTTACTCTCTACTTCACATTATTTTTAAGTACTGGCACACCTACGAGATCAATTGTATGACCTAATTCATCATCCCCATAGCCCCATCCTGTTGCCTTACGTGGACCTATATTAGAAGATTGCAACATTTTAGGGTCAAGTACTATTTGGGTAGCTCCCCCTTCTAAAGAAAACTCTTTTGCCTCTTCCATTTTTTTTGCCCACTCTGCATCCGATAGACCTGCTGGTTTTCTCCCTGCTTTATCCATCACTTGAGCGCCAACTTTTCCTTCCCAAGCTTTTAATCCCCCTTTAGGGACAGTATAGGTTACATATTCGCCATTGCTATTCCAGCTCCCCCATACAGCAAAGTTACGACGCCAGTCATCCTTATTCTTGAGCTTTTTAAATTCTGATTCCCGCATCCAGCAAACTGAATTATCCATAGAAGCAGGAGAAATCACTCGATATAAAACTTCACCTTCTTTAAACTCTGTCGCTTTTGCAGCATTTCTAGAAAAAGTTGTAAAATCTCTGCCAATATCAGGGTAACCTTGACTCAAAAACTGAAATTGATTAGCTGGAGGTGCAGGATCTGGGTGAGCTCTATTAACTAATCTACCTACGTTTCTGTCGGCCCAACTTGGTGTTTTCTTTTTCATCTGTTCTAGTTCATCTAGATATGGAAACCAAACTCTATCCAGATTAGTTTTATTTACAGATGCCCGAAAGGTCATATCACTTTCAATTTCTAAACGACGTTGAATTTTTCTTAGCATTTTAATCACTGTTCCTAAGACTTCATTATCTTGCAACAGCTTTGGTAATTTATTATTCACAAAATCCTGTAATTTTTTCTGTTCTTCTAAGGCTTCTTGTACAAGCTTATTATTTCCGCCCATACGTTTAACATAAGTAATTAATTGATCAAACTTACTCAGCAAATATTTTGACTGCTTAATTACAAATGAGCTATTTTTGCTTGTTTCGGAAATTAATATTTCAATTTTTTTTGCTACAAATTTATAAGGATCACCAATTTTTTTAAATTGGATATATTTCTGTACATCTGCTCTATTTAAAAAGATTCTGACCTGTTTTAAAGCTTTTTCTAATGTCTCATCTATTTTTTTCTCGAATGCAGGTAAGCGATGAAAATTGGCAGGTACATTTTTAAAACTACGTCGAAGGGTTGAAAGTATAATTTTCAACATGCCTTTTGCAAAAGAACCTACAGTTGGAACAATTCCAATAACAGTAATTGCCATCATAATTTTAGGCATATTGTCGTCAGGCTTCTCTCTAACTTGAATTGCACATGCAAAGAAATCACGTACATCACAAATCTGATCGACAACAGGAATCATTGAAACAACCATGCCTGTAGCAATTTGTCCGGTCGTAGGGTCCTCATGGAAGTCACCTTTTATAACTTCCCAAAGCCATATTCCAACATTCTTAGCTGCTTCACTACCCTTTTGCGCAGCTGAAAAAAAGGCTAAAGCATTTTTAAGAGTCTGATCAGTAACCGCATCCGCAGCCTGTTGAGCAGCCCCTTGTACCTGTTTTTTTGCAGCCTCTAATTTCTTTTTACCTTCATCTAAATTTTTAGAAATATCAGTGCTGATTTCTTGTGCTTTCTTTTTAGCAGCATCTATATTCTCAGAAATTTCTTTTTGAGCCTGGTTTATTCCTTTTTTAGCCGAGTCATATCCCGACGCAACTGTTTTTTGTGCATTAGAAGCACCAGTAGAAATCGTATCTGTGATTGTGTTTTTTATTTTCTTTGCACTATTTGCAACATCATCTAAAAAATCCGACATATTTTTTCTCTACTTAATATTTTTTTCTACTGCTTGGAATAATTCATCAAAATCTGGCCAAGGATCATCACTTGGATCAAATTCGTATTCCACTTTAATCGCCTTTTGAGGGACATTGTCATGATGAGCTTTACCTTCCGAGTCAAGTTTACCCTCAACAATCTGATTATTTTCAAAATGAATTTTATAATTAATATCAGAATATGGTTCACCCAAGGTATCCAATAACTCCAAAGCAATCCAATTTTTATTATCGAATTCAGGCAAAGCTGGTAATTGTGCATTCGCTTGTGCCCCACCCATAAACAAATGCTGCCCCGCCTTCACCTCAAACTTGCCACTGGTAACTGGAAAAATACCTGAACCATTCAGCTTGATCTGAGAACCACCCGCTGTAATTACAATTTCTTTTGGGCTGGTGATTTCAATACGATCTTCGGTCGAAGTAATCTGGATGCCTTGCTTAGCAAGAAAATCTATTCCATCGCCTTGAGCATGCATTTCAAACTTGCCTTTTGCTGCGACTTGTTTAATGCCACTCTGTGCGGCAAACAGGCTAATTCGGTTTTGTGCATGCGTAATCAGATTTTTCTGCGTGCTTAGATTGATACTGTCGCCCGCAAACTGATTGATCTGCCCATCCGCAGAGAGATGAATATCCTCATTGCTGCTGAGGCCAATACCATCTGGTGAATTGAGCAGAAGAACAGCTTTATTAAACTTGGCAATATCAGATTCAATTGATTCGAAAAAAGATTTTAACTGTGCTAAAGATTCAACCTCATCAGTTTGCTGATTCTTAGCCACTTCACTCAGTGCCTTAGCATTGTTTTGATTCCCCTCAAGCTGCTCCTTGGCAACTTGCGCATCAAGATGCTGGCCTTGGGCTTGATCCTGTTTATGCGTGGAAAGTAGTAAGCCATCACCTGCACGTACTGCCCCCCATTGGTCGGTACGTAGTTCAAAACCCTCGCCTCGGTCTTCGCTTTCTGCCTTGTCTTTGGGATGACTCAGTTTACCCAAGTTGAGTTGGCTGACAGCATGGCTACTTTGCAACTGGGCACTGATCTGACCTGTGGTGTCATCAAAGCGCAGTTGGTTAAAACCTTCACCTTGATACTCTTTGGACTTAATCCCCGCCAGTTTTTTGGTATCAGGTAGCTTGCCTGCATTGTCGAATTTGGTTGGACTGCGATGCGCTTCATGAATCCGACCGACTACAAATGGACGGTCGATATTGCCATCAAAGAAGTCGATCACCACGATTTCATTGATACGCGGCAAAAAGCGTGCGCCATAGCCTTCACCAGCCCAAGGTGTCAGTACATCGACCCAAGCTGAATCGGTGTCGTTGTCATTAGCCCCTGCACCACCATCGTGGCTATGATCGTCATTGCGGGTAAACAGGAAACGAACTTTGATCCGTCCCCATTCATCCACATAAATTTCTTCGCCGCTTGGCCCAACCACTTTGGCACGTTGTGGTGACGCTGCTGGACGGTGTTGTAATGGGTTAAATTCAGGAACGGTTTTAATGCTGCGGCGTTGCAGAATCAGCTGGTTGGCTTGGCGTTCTTCATTATTAGATTGAGTCGGTTGCCAGTTACTTTGAGCCAGTAATTGGTTGATCTGTTGATGTAGATCTTTAGGCAAATTATTTTGGTTATAGAAGTTTTTGCCTGTAATCAGGAATTCTTTATCACTGCCATCATGCTGATCAATTTCAGGGTGTTCAGCCAATTCAAACCAGTAACCGACATGGGTGTCACGGACGGTAGTATGGGCTGTAAATTGTTTGGATTGTAAGTCGTAGTATTGACCTAAATTCTGATTCAGTTTTTCAATTTGGGCATTGCCCGATGGGGTTGCACCATCTTCACCATTCAGGTCTTGCATCCATGCCGGTGAAAAATGCCATGCTTGTTCCAGACCTAAACTGGCATTGTAATGTTGTTCGCTGTGCTTATGTGTGCTTTGTACACTGCCTGCGCCATCTTCCTGTTCCAGTGCATCGGCTTGCCAGCGTTGTACATGCACACTGCTCGGCTGTAGAGAGCGTTGCCCGACCAGACTAGTCATGCTGTCGTATTGTTCAGTGGCACTACTACGGTGATAACGGATCTGTCGACGATCGAGTGCTTGGTACTGGCTATTGTCGTCAATCAAACGGAGTTTTTGCGGCTGAATCGCGGCACTACTTTGTGTAACGATTCGTTCAGCTTCATCAATGAGCCAGTTAATCGATTCACTACGTAGCAAACGCGTCAGGAAGTCGTAGTCACTTTCCAAAGATTGCATGATAAAGGGACGAATGTCGTAATCTTGGCTCAATCCACTTAAATCAAGCGTTAAGCTGGATGCAAATAAGGGACTTTTTTGCTGCCACTCTTTGAAGACGATTTCCACTACATCTCGCACGCTCTTGTTCATAAATACGCGGCTGTTACGGCGTTGTTTCCACAGTGCAGTTGGATCTTCTAAAGTCAGCTTATAGATAGTGAGGCTACCGTCTGATTGTCCTTGCAAGGCTTGTGTGATAATCCCTGTGACACGGGTCAATTGACCACGATCTGTCACCGTATCAATTGCCGCTTGGCTACCAATAAATTGTTTCAGAGGAATAGTCGCATTGGTTGATAGGCAAATCAGTTCTGCCTTAAATCCATCATTCAGTTGATGCTGACCATCAATACGCTGTAGGAAGACTTGAGTATTTAAATTTTGATTTGAAAATTGAATATGTACTGCACGTTTTTGTGCAGTAAGGCCAAGACTCTCTAAAGCTTGATGAATATTGTTCAACATTTTTATAGATTTTTTTGCTTAAATTTACGGCATTTTACTGATAGCAATACGCCTCTGTCTATACGGTATTGTCTGTTTATGACAATTTCTGTCACTTCCATAAATTACTTTTTAAAATATTACGTTTTTATTCATCAAGATAAAGTACAAGCTTTAAAGCATATTTTTTATCATCAATGTAAAAAGCAGAGCTTCGGCCCTGCTTTTTAAAAGTTTCTCAACCTATCAACACTAATTATTCCAACTTAGACATAGTCCACTGTTCTGGTTTTTAACAGATCAAGTTGCAGCATCTTTTTCTTTTTACGACGATATGCGATCAACAAACCAATGAACCACACAGGTGAAAAAGCCAATGCAATCAGCGTATCGTGATCTAATGCTAAAATAACAATGGTAAACACCAAAAATGACATGGTTAGCCACGCCATAACCAAACCACCTGGCATTTTAAATTTAGACTGTTGGTGTAGTTCGGGAAACTTCTTACGATAGCCGATATAAGACAGAATAATCAGCATAAAGGTAAACACGCATAAAATTGAAGTCAGTGCTGAAATGATGGTAAACGCCGTCATGACATTCGGCACAATAAATAAAATAGAGGTTCCAATGGTGACGCAGGTCATTGAAAAAACTAGACCGCGAATTGGCACCTTTCTTTTTGACAACTTACTAAAGCTTTTAGGCGCATCATTGTCTAGAGACAAACCATAAAGCATGCGGCTGGTCGCAAAGATACCGCTATTTGCAGAGGATAATGCCGAAGTTGCCACCACAAAATTGACCAATCCTGCTGCAATTGGCAGTCCAATCAATGAAAACATTTCTACAAATGGGCTCTTTTCTGGTGAAATTTTTGCCCACGATGTGACGGCGATAATACAAACCAAGGCACCGACATAGAACAGTAAAATACGCAACGGAATTGAGTTAATTGCTTTAGGCAAGGATTTATGCGGATCTTTAGTTTCAGCAGCCGTGGTTCCGACCAGCTCAATCCCGACAAAGGCAAAAATCGCAATCTGGAAACCAGCTAAAAAGCCTGTGACGCCATAAGGAAACATAGATTGGGTTTCAAATACATGACTCATCGAAGCTTTGACACCACTCGGTGATGTAAAGCCTATACTGATTAAATAGATCCCTGCCAGAATAAACAGGATAATGGCGGAGATTTTGATTAAAGAAAACCAGAACTCCAGCTCTCCAAACATTCGAACCGCAACAAAATTCAGGATGGTTAAAATTGCCAGCGAGGTAAATGCAGGGATCCAAACAGGTACGTCTGGATACCAAAACTGCATATAGCCCCCAATCACAATCACATCGGCAATTGCAGTAATAATCCAGTTACACCAATAAGACCAACCCAAAAAGAAACCAGCCCAAGGGCCGATATACGCTGTGGCAAAATCAGCAAAGGTCTTAAAATTAGTATTTGCTAGCAATAGTTCACCCATTGCCCGCATGACAAAGAAAAAGAAAAAACCAATAATTAAATAAGTTAAAACAATCGAGGTCCCTGAAATACTTAAGGTCTTCCCAGACCCCATAAATAAACCCGTACCAATTGCACCGCCAATGGCGATCATCTGAATATGACGATTGGTTAAAGAACGTTGTAACTTTTCTTCATCCTGCTGCGTCATATGTTGACTGCCAAGCAGATCTCCTTGCAGAAGTTGCTTTTCATTATTCTGAGTCATGTCATCCTTACTCCAATGTATAACAACCGTTATCATTGCCTGATAAAAATAAATTATTTTTAAAATGCTTTAATTTAAAAGTTCCATTTTTCTAAAATTATTTTGAAATTAATAGTTTAAATAATCCACCTCATCTATAAATTGTTTGCATTAGATCCCTTCTCTGCGCGCTAGAATCTATTTTTATCGATCAAAAATATTTGAGCCGCAAGCATCATATCTCATCACCAAACGAGTTGAAGATGATGCTTCTCACTTTTGCTTAATTAATATCCAATTAACATGAAATATACCCTATTATCACAATCCAATTCATCTTAGAAATATATGAATATCGATAATAGTAAAAAATTATGCATCGATATAAATAAAAAAATATGGCTAAAAATACAGTATAAGTGTTGTTAATTAAGATCTAGATCTGTGGGTTTTCTGCTGATACATAGCCCATCAGTGCTTGTTCTGATTTGCAATATTGATATTGAGCAAACGCACCGATGCACCCTCTTTCACATGTAACTGATGAGCTTGTTCTGTAGTCAATATCACTTGGTTTTGATCTGGCTGGCTAAAGATCAGAATGGCGCGAAAATTTTCATAATCATCATTTGCAACAATATACGGTTCA
>Ga0209958_1000545_pt1 | contig 60200 bp, 52 predicted proteins | sample ThiBio_inoc_plan_FD_183942 | JGI IMG/M metagenome (GOLD analysis project Ga0209958, IMG submission 183942) | Wastewater bioreactor microbial communities from Cape Town, South Africa - Thiocy_inoc_plan (SPAdes) | ecosystem: Engineered > Bioremediation > Thiocyanate > Unclassified | place: South...
CCACCCGCGCCGGTACCCGCACCGCCGCCACCGCCCGTGAGCCAGCGCCCCACCCCCAAGTTCATCTCGCAAGCCGCCTCGGCGACCGACTACCGCAAGGACGGCGCGCGCCACATCTACGCCCGCAACGGCCACCGCATCTACAAGGGCCAGCTGCCGCCGCTGCTGCACGCCGTGGGCGTGCTGCAGGTCGAGGTGGACGACATCGGCGAGGTCCGCCAGGTGAGCTGGATGCGGGCGCCCAGCCACGCGCCCGACGTGATGCGCGAGATCGAGCGCACGGTGCGCGCCGCGGCTCCTTTCCCGGCGCCGGTGCGCATGGGCCGCGTCACCTACACCGACGTGTGGCTCTGGGACAAGAGCGGCAACTTCCAACTCGACACGCTGACCGAAGGACAGCGCAACAAGTGATCTCCGTGGTTTGAGACGTTTTCAAGGCCCGCTTCGCGCGGGCCTTCTTGTTGGCGGCGCGCCGGCCACGCGGCCGCCGCGGCGGCTCAGCTGCCGCGGTAGGTGGAGTAGGCCCAGGGGCTCACCAGCAGCGGCACGTGGTAGTGCTGGTCCACCCGCGCCACGCCGAAGTCCAGCGCCACGCGGTCCAGGAAGCGGGGCTGCGGCAGGTCGACGCCGCGGGCGTCGAAGTAGTCCTTCACATCGAACACCAGCCGGTAGGTCCCCACCTTCAGCGAGGCGTTGTCCAGCAAGGGGCCATCCGGGTTGCGCCCGTCCGCATTGAGCGTGAAGCGCTTGATCAGCGTCGCCTGCTCGCCCTGCGTGGCATAGAGCGCCACCGCCATGCCCGCCGCCGGGCAACCGTGCATCGTGTCCAGTACGTGGGTGCTCAAGCCCATGGCCGCGTTCTCCTGTGAATTTGGTCGACCGAAAGTGTATACACTTTGGCGCGAATCTGGCTATCATGCGGCGCATGGAAACGTCCAGCACGGCCCAGATCGTCGACGCCCTCACGCGCGCCATCGTCGAACACCGGCTGCGCCCGGGCACCAAGCTCGCCGAGCAGAAGCTCGCCGATCACTTCGGCGTTTCGCGCACCCTGGTCAGGCAGGCCCTGTTCCAGCTGTCCCAGAACCGCCTCATCCGCCTGGAGCCCGCGCGCGGCGCCTTCGTGTCCACGCCCTCGGCCGACGAGGCCCGCCAGGTCTTCGCCGTGCGCCGCATGCTCGAGGTGGAAATGACCCGCGCCTTCGCCCGCCAGGCCACGCCAGCCACCCTGCGCGCCCTGCGCGAGCACCTGGCGCAGGAGCGCCAGGCCGTGCTCCGTCAGGACGTGCCCGGCCGCACCGAGCTGCTGGGGGACTTCCATGTGCGCATGGCCGAACTCATGGGCAACCGCGTGCTGTCGGACCTGCTGCGCGACCTGATCTCGCGCTGCGCGCTCATCACGCTCATGTACCAAAGCAGCGAGGCCGCCGCCGATTCGTGCGACGAGCACGCCGCCATCGTCAAGGCACTGGCCGGTCGCGACGAAGCCCTGGCCGTGCGCCTGATGGAAGAGCACCTGCAGCACGTCGAGGCCAGCCTGGCCTTCGACCGCCCCCGGCCCGCCAACGACCTCTCGCTCGCCCTGTCCTGAGCCCCTTCATGACCTACGACGCCACCGCCCCCTACCCGCGCGACCTCATCGGCTACGGCCGCGATGTGCCGCACGCCCGCTGGCCCGGCGGCGCGCGCATCGCCGTGCAGTTCGTCCTCAACTACGAGGAAGGCGGCGAGAACAGCGTGCTGCACGGCGACGCCGCCTCCGAGCAGTTTCTCTCCGAGATGTTCAACCCCGCGGCCTACCCCGCGCGGCACATCAGCATGGAGGGCATCTACGAGTACGGCTCGCGCGCCGGCGTCTGGCGCCTGCTGCGCGAGTTTGAGTGCCGCGGCCTGCCGCTCACCGTGTTCGGCGTGGCGCAGGCGCTGCAACGCCACCCCGAGGTCTGCGCCGCCTTCACCGAACTCGGCCACGACATCGCCTGCCACGGCCTCAAGTGGATCCACTACCAGAACGTGGACGAGGCCACCGAACGCGCCCACATGGCCGAGGCCATGCGCCTGCTCACGGCGCTGACGGGCCAGCGCCCGCTGGGCTGGTACACCGGGCGCGACAGCCCGAACACGCGCCGCCTGGTGGCCGACTTCGGCGGCTTCGAGTACGACAGCGACTACTACGGCGACGACCTGCCCTTCTGGATGAAGGTGCGCAAGAGCGACGGCAGCGACGCGCACCAGCTCATCGTGCCCTACACCCTGGACTGCAACGACATGCGCTTCGCGCTGCCGCAGGGCTATTCGCACGCCGATCCCTTCTTTCAGTACATGAAGGACACCTTCGACACGCTCTACGCCGAGGGCGACCCGGACGGCCTGGACCGGCCCAAGATGATGAGCATCGGCATGCACTGCCGCCTGCTCGGCCGGCCCGGGCGTTTCACCGCGCTGCAACGCTTCCTGGACCACATCCAGTCGCACGACCGCGTGTGGGTCGCGCGCCGCCTGGACATCGCGCGCCACTGGCGTGCCCAACACCCATTCACGGTCTGACACCATGGCCCTCACGCTCGACACCTTCAACGCCGCCGCGCCCGACGAAGCCCTGCGCCTGCTCGACGGCCTGTACGAACACTCGCCCTGGGTGGTGGAACGCACGCTGGCCCAGCGCCCCTTCGCCAGCCTGGCCGCACTCAAGTGGGCCTTGGTGCAGGCGGTGGCCCAGGCCACGCGCGACGAGCAGCTGTCGCTGATCCGCGCCCACCCGGAATTGGCGGGCAAGGCCATGGTGGCCCAGACCCTCACCAGCGAAAGCACGGGCGAGCAAAGCCGCGCCGGCCTCACGCACTGCACGCCCGAGGAGTTCCAGGCGCTGCAGAAGCTCAACGCCGACTACAACGCGCGCTTCGGCTTTCCCTTCATCCTCGCGGTGCGCGGGCCGCGCGGCAGCGGCTTCACGCGCCAGCAGATCATCGCCACCTTCCAGCGCCGCCTGCACAACCCGGTGGACTTCGAGCGCGAAGAGGCCTTGCGCAACATCCACCGCATCGCCGAGATCCGCCTGGCCGACAAGTTCGGCGCCGAACCCGCGCTGGGCCACCACGTGTGGGACTGGCACGAAGACCTGGCGCGCCACAGCGACCCGGGGTTCAAGGAGAGCGGCCAGCTCACCGTCACCTACCTCACCGCCGCGCACCAGGCCTGCCAGCAGGAGCTGATGGCGCGCATGCGCGAATGCGGCTTCGACGAGGTCTCCATCGACGCGGTGGGCAACGTGGTCGGCGTGTACCACGGAGCCATGCCCGATGCGAAGCGCCTGCTCACCGGCAGCCACTTCGACACCGTGCGCAACGGCGGCAAGTACGACGGCCGGCTCGGCATCTTCGTGCCGCTGGCCTGCGTGCAGCGCCTCCACCAAGCCGGCCGGCGCCTGCCCTTCGGCGTCGAGGTCGTGGCGTTCTCGGAAGAGGAAGGCCAGCGCTACAAGGCCACCTTTCTGGGCTCGGGCGCGCTCACCGGCGACTTCAACCCCGCCTGGATGGACCAGACCGACGCCGACGGCGTGCGCCTGCAGGACGCCATGCGCGCCGCCGGCCTGCCGGGCACGCTGGACGCCATCGGCGCGCTGCGCCGCGACCCGTCGCGCTACCTGGGTTTCGTCGAGGTGCACATCGAGCAGGGCCCGGTGCTCAACGAGATGGGCCTGCCGCTGGCCGTGGTGACCTCCATCAACGCCGGCGTGCGTCACGTGGGCGAGGTCATCGGCATGGCCAGCCACGCCGGCACCACGCCCATGGACCGCCGCCGCGACGCCGCCTGCGCCGTGGCCGAGCTCGCGCTCTACCTGGAGCGGCGCGCCGCCCAGGACGGCGACTCGGTCGCCACCATCGGCCTGCTCAACGTGCCCGGTGGCTCCATCAACGTGGTGCCCGGGCGCTGCCAGTTTTCGCTCGACCTGCGCGCGCCCAGCGACGCCCAGCGCGACGCGCTGGAGCGCGACGTGCTCGCCGAGCTCAGCGCCATCTGCGAACGCCGCGGTCTGGGCCAGCGCCTGGAGCGCACCATGGCCGCTTCCGCCGCCCCCAGCCACCCCGACTGGCAGGCCCGCTGGGAAAAGGCCGTGGCCGCGCTGGGCCTGCCGGTGCACCGCATGCCCAGCGGCGCCGGCCACGACGCCATGAAGCTGCACGAGGTGATGCCGCAGGCCATGCTGTTCGTGCGCGGCGAAAACAGCGGCATCAGCCACAACCCCCTGGAAAGCAGCACCAGCGACGACATCGAACTGAGCGTGCTGGCCTTCGACCACCTCCTTGAGCAGCTCGCGAAAGACACCGCCTGACCATGACCGCCCACACCCAACTCGACGCCTGGATCGACGCCCACTTCGACGAGCAGCTCGCCTTCCTGCGCGAACTCGTGCGCGTGCCCACCGACTCGCCGCCCGGCAACAACGCGCCGCACGCCGAGCGCACCGCCGAACTGCTCGCCCCCATGGGCTATGCCGCCGAGAAGCACACCGTGCCCGAGGCCGAGGTGAAGGCCGCCGGCCTGCAGAGCATCACCAACCTCATCGTGCGCCGCCGCTTCGGCGAAGGCGGTCCCACCATCGCGCTGAACGCGCACGGCGACGTGGTGCCCCCCGGCGAGGGCTGGACCCACGACCCCTACGGCGGCGAGATCGTCGACGGCGCGATGTACGGCCGCGCCACCGCCGTGAGCAAGAGCGACTTCTCCAGCTTCACCTTCGCGCTGCGCGCGCTCGAATCGCTCGGCGCGCCACTCAAGGGCGGCGTGGAGCTGCACTTCACCTACGACGAAGAATTCGGCGGTGAACTGGGTCCTGGCTGGCTGCTCGCCAAAGGCCTGACCAAGCCCGACCTGATGATCGCCGCCGGCTTCAGCTACCAGGTGGTGGTGGCGCACAACGGCTGCCTGCAGCTCGAGGTGACGGTGCAGGGCGAGATGGCGCACGCCGCCATCCCCGACAGCGGCACCGACGCGCTGCAGGGCGCCACCCACATCCTGAACGCCCTGTACGCGCTCAACCGCGACTACCTGCAGGTGCGCTCCAACGTCGAAGGCATCAGCCACCCTTACCTCAACGTCGGCCTCATCAGCGGCGGCACCAACACCAACGTCATCCCGGGCAAGGTGGTGCTCAAGCTCGACCGCCGCATGATCCCCGAGGAAGATCCCGCGCAGGTGGAAGCCGCGCTGCGCGAGACCATCGCGCAAGCGGCGGCCAGCTTCGACCCGCCGCGCGGCGGCAAGGCGCTGCGGGTCGAGATCAAGCGCATGCTGCTGGCGCGCGCCATGAAGCCCCTGGCGGGCAACGCCGCCCTGGTGAAGGCCCTGCAGACCCACGGCGAGCAGGTTTTCGGCGAACCCATCCCCGCCGTCGGCACGCCGCTCTACACCGACGTGCGCCTCTACGTCGAGCGCGGCATCCCCGGCGTCATCTACGGCGCCGGCCCGCGCACCGTGCGCGAGTCCAACGCCAAGCGCGCCGACGAACACGTGCGCCTGGACGACCTGCGACGCGCCACCAAAGTCGTCGCGCGCACGCTGCACGACTTGCTGCGGGCCTGAGGGCTTCGCTCGCTGACGGGACCACGCGGGGCGGCCGGGCGCTGGCAGGCCCGCCGCCGACCGGCCCCTAGCGGCTGGTGGTGTCCGGGACGTTCTGGCGCCACGTGTAATCGAACTTGCAGAAGTACTCCGCCACGAAGACACCCGGCATGGTGTTGGACACCGAGTTCTTCGCCAGTTCGCAGCCACACGGACCCATGCCGATGAAGTCGTTCTTGCTGCCGATGAACCCGTCGCGGATGGACTTGGTCCACTTGGTGCACCAAGCGTCGGCGTTCTTCTTGCCCGTGACCTGGCTGTCCCACTGGTCGGTCCGCACCTTGGGCAAGCCCGGGTAGCTACGCTGGCCGCCGCCGGCGTTTGGCGCGGGCGCCTGGGCGTTCCCGGGGCTGGGCGCGCGGGCGGCGGCGTTCCCTGTTGCCGTGGCCTGTGGCGTCGCGGCCGGCCGCGACGGGGCGCTGGTCGGCCGGCCCGGCGCGGCGGCGTTGTCCGCGCTCCCCTGCAGCCGGCGGAACTCGGCCACGGAGATCGGCGTGGGGGCGCGGCCTGCGGCCGCCGCCGCGGGCGGACGCGCACCGGGCGCCATGGGCGAGCGCTCGCCGCGGATCAGGCCCGTCATCGAGTCGAGCGTCGCGCGGTCGGCCGCGGCCATGGCGCGCGCGCTGCCATAAATGATGGCGGCGCCGGCCGCGACGTTCAGGATGGTGTTGAAGGCCTCCCGGCTGGCGCGCTGCTCCTCGGCCAGTTCTGCCGCATTGGCGGCGCGGTCCGCCACGAAGGTGGAGCGCAGGCTTTCCAGGTAGTCCGGGCGGGCGCGGATCAGCCGGATGTCCGCTTCGGGCCGGGTCGGCTCGCTGATGAACAGCCCGCGGACCACTTCGTCCAGCTCGGTGTCGATCCTGGCGCCAACGAAGACGAAGGCGCCCGAGCGCAGAAAGGTCTTGCCGTAGCCGGGCAGCTCCACCGAATCGCGGATGGGGATGTAGTCGAACTCGCCTTCCCAGAGGATGCCGCGCGTGTCGGTGTAGGTGCCGCTCTTGTACGAGGACACGGTTTCCCGGGTGAAGGGATTGCTCACGGCGAAGAAGGTCCCGGAGAACGAGGCCACGCGCGGCGCCTGGCTCATGGCCAGCGAGTCCTTCATGCAGGTGCGGATGATCGTGCCCGACACCGGGCGCTTCTGCGCGTCGTAGGTCAGGGCGTGCGTCCTGTCCGGCTGGCAGGGCCAGCGGATCTGGTACGTGCCGGCCATCTGTTCGCCATGGGCGCGCGCCCCGGTGATCTCGGTGCCATCGAGGTAGCGCAGGGTCCCGATGCCGTTGCGGCAGTCCCCTGCGATGCACTCGGCGTGGGCCGGGCGCTTGAATTCCGCTTCGGTGTAGCTCCGGCTGGCGCAGCCCGCGACCAGGCTCGCCAACAACAGGTGGATCAATGGGCGCATGCTCAGTCCGCCGGGCAGGTGTTGGTCAGGACCTTTTCCCCCTCCTGCCAGCACACCGTCGAGGCCGCAATGGGGAACTGCCCCATCATGCCGGCGAAGGTCTGCTGGGGCCCGTGAAGCTTGCCGTTTCGCCGCAGCGTGCGGGAGTCGTGGTGCCCGGGGCCGCCAAACGCCCCATAGCCGTCCTCGACCACCTGCCCGTCCGGGCGTGAGAAGCGCGTGCGGGTGGTCAGGCTGAGCGCGCCATCGACGGTGGTGCGGGCGATGGCCACCGAGGTTTTGGGCGCCGGCCCGGCCACCGTGAAGGCCATGAAGAACACGGTGGATATCTTGGGCTTGGGCTGCGCCGCCATCATGTCCGCGGTCGCCCGGTCGGCGTACTCCGTCTGCTGCGACAAGGTGGTCCCCGTCACCAGCACCGCGCCGTCCGGCCGGCCCTGCAGGGCCTGGGCCCGCACGCGGATGAGGTTGTGGTACTTCAGCGTGATCTGGCTGCTGCCGACGGTTTGGTCGTATTCGACCCAGAACTCGACGGGGCCCGACAGCTTGCCCCCTTCGCATTGGGCGCGCACCGGCGTGACCACCTTGTTGGCATACACGATCCTGCTGGGCGGCATGCCGCCGGAACGCGCGTCGTTCACCAGTTCCGCTTTCGCGACCGGGTCGTTGTCCGAGTCGACGGTGTTCGCGAACACATCCAGTTCGGCCGGGGACACGGCACAAGGCCAGGCCAGCGCGTCCTTGGGCGCGGCCAGCGCGACCGGATGGGCCATGTACCGCTGGTATTCGGCGCTTGCCGCCGCCATCAGCGGTTGCAAGGGCTCGTCCTTCAGTGCCGGGAACGCCAGGGCCTGGCCGCACCACAAGGGCAACGCCAGCAAAAGGTTCGCGCGCAGCGCGTGGGAAGGCTTCATGGACATGGGCATGGGTCTCGATGGGCTAGGACCACCCAAGCCTATTGAGCGGGGGCGCGCCGCCGAATAGTGCAGATGCACCATGGACCCGCCGGTCCGTTGCCCTCCGTGACGCGGGTCACGCCTTGCCCTGGGAGACTTCAGCGCGAGGTCATGCCCGGACCCGGCCGAACCCATCGTGTCCTCCTGCGACAATCCGCGCTCGCAACCGGTCCATTGAGGAGACAAGCATGACCCCCGCCGAACAGGCCTTGCGCGACGCCGCGCTTGAGTACCACCGCGCGCCCCGCCGGGGCAAGATCGCCGTCACCCCGACCAAGCCGCTGTCCAACCAGCGCGACCTGTCCCTGGCCTACTCGCCCGGCGTGGCCTATCCCTGCCTGGAGATCCAGGCCGACCCGAACAAGGCCGCCGACTACACCAGCCGCGGCAACCTGGTGGGCGTGATCACCAACGGCACGGCCGTGCTGGGCCTGGGCGACATCGGCCCGCTGGCCGGCAAGCCCGTGATGGAGGGCAAGGGCTGCCTGTTCAAGAAGTTCGCCGGCATCGACGTCTTCGACATCGAACTCGCCGAGCGCGACCCGGACAAGCTGGTGGACATCATCGCCGCGCTGGAGCCCACGCTGGGCGGCATCAACCTCGAGGACATCAAGGCGCCCGAGTGCTTCTACGTCGAGAAGAAGCTGCGCGAGCGCCTCAACATCCCGGTCTTCCACGACGACCAGCACGGCACCGCCATCATCAGCGCGGCCGCGCTGATCAACGGCCTGGAGCTGGTGGGCAAGGCCATCGGCGACGTCACGGTGGCCGTCTCGGGCGCGGGCGCCGCCGCCATCGCCTGCCTGGACGTGATGGTGGGACTGGGCGTCTCGCGCGATCGCATCTACGTCTGCGACTCCAAGGGCGTGCTGTACCAGGGCCGCCCCGGCGGCATGGACGAGTCCAAGCAGCGCTATGCGCAGGCCACCGACAAGCGCACCCTGGCCGACGCGGTGAACGGCGCCGACGTGTTCCTGGGCTGCTCGGCCCCCGGCGTGATGACGGCCGAGATGGTCAAGACCATGGCCGCCAAGCCCATCATCCTGGCCCTGGCCAACCCCGAGCCCGAGATCCGCCCCGAGCTGGCCAAGGCCGTGCGGCCCGACTGCATCATCGCCACCGGCCGCAGCGACTACCCGAACCAGGTCAACAACGTCCTGTGCTTCCCCTACATCTTCCGCGGCGCGCTCGACTGCGGCGCCACCCGCATCACGGAAGAGATGAAGCTGGCCTGCGTGCGCCAGATCGCCGACCTGGTGAAGAGCGAGACCAGCGAGGAAGTGGCCAACGCCTACGCCGGCCAGGAGCTGAGCTTCGGCCCCGATTACCTGATCCCCAAGCCCTTCGACTCGCGCCTGATCCTGCGCATCGCGCCCGCCGTGGCGCAGGCCGCGGCCGACTCCGGCGTGGCCACGCGGCCCATCGCCGACATGGACGCCTACCGCCAGCAGCTCGGGCGTTTCGTCTACCAGACCGGCATCCTCATGCAGCCGGTGTTCAACGCCGCCAAGGCCCAGCCCAAGAAGCAGCGCGTGGCCTACGCCGACGGCGAGGACGAGCGCGCCCTGCGCGCCGCGCAGATGGCCATCGACGACGGCCTGGCCCACCCCATCCTCATCGGCCGGCCGGCCGTGATCGAGGCGCGCATCGCCAAGGCCGGTCTGCGCATGCGCCTCGGCGTGGACGTGGAAAACGTCAACCCCGAGGACGACCCGCGCTTTCGCCAGTACTGGGAGCACTACCACCAGCTGATGGGCCGCCAGGGCGCCACGCCCGAGGTCGCCAAGGCCGCGGTGCGCCGCTCCAACACCATCATCGGCTCGCTCATGATCTCGCTCGGCGACGCCGACGCCCTCATCTGCGGTCTGGTGGGCAGCTACATGACGCACCTGGAGCGCATCGACAGCATCCTGGGCCGCCGCGAAGGCGCCAAGCTGTACGCCGCGGTCAACGCCCTCATGACCGACCGCGGCCCGGTGTTCATCGCCGACACCTACGTCAACGAGGACCCGAGCGCCGAGGAGCTGGCCGAGATCGCCGCCATGGCCGCGCACGCGGTCCAGCGCTTCGGCCACCAGCCGCGCGTGGCCTTCCTGTCGCACTCCAGCTACGGCTCCAGCAAGCGCGCCTCGGCGCGCAAGATGGCGCGCGCCCGCGACCTCTTCGTGGCCAGCCACCCCGGCATCGAGTGCGACGGCGAGCTGCACGGCGACGCCGCGCTGCAGCCCGAGATCCGCAGCGCCTACCTGGCCGAGAGCAGCCTCACCGGCTCGGCCAACCTGCTGGTGTGCCCGAACCTGGACGCGGCCAACATCCTCTACAACGTGATGAAGACCACCACCAGCGGCGGCGTCACGGTGGGCCCGGTGCTCATGGGTGTCAAGGGCGCGGTGCACATCCTCACGCCCGCGGCCACCGTGCGCCGCGTGCTCAACATGACGGCACTGGCGGCGGCCCAGGCCTGAGTGCGGCGCCCCCCGGGACCAGCCCGGGGGTGCGGCGCACCACATCGGGGTAACAATGCGCCCCACGGCGGTGCCCACACCGCCGTGGGGCATGCCATTTCAGGGTATGTCTGGATAACCCCGACCCGACCCCGCACGGAGAATGTGTATACAGATTTCGTGTGCAAAAAAGGCCACGGCCACCCCGCCGCCAGCGGCCGCGCACTGGCACCGATGTTGCTATCCGTTCCGCATGGCCCGCCGGCCCCCGCCAGCGGCGCCTATCCCCAACGACGACTCGCCAGCCTTGGAGAAACCATGAACAAACGCCGCTTCCTCCAGACCACCGCCGCCCTGGCGCTGGCCGCCAGCTTCGCGGGCGCCGCGCACGCGCAAACCCCTATCAAGTTCCAGCTCGACTGGCGCTTCGAAGGCCCCGCCGCCCTGTTCCTGCAGTCCGCCGCCAAGGGCTACTACAAGCAGGCCGGGCTGGACGTGACCATCGACTCCGGCAACGGCTCCAGCGGCGCCGTCACCCGCGTGGCCTCGGGCACCTACGACATGGGCTTCGCCGACATGGCCGCCCTGATGGAGTTCCATGCCAACAACCCCGACGCGCCCAACAAGCCGGTCGCGGTGATGATGGTCTACAACAACACGCCGGCCGCGGTGCTCGCGCTCAAGAAAAGCGGCATCACCAAGCCCAAAGACCTGGAAGGCCGCAAGCTCGGCGCGCCCGTGTTCGACGCCGGCCGCAAGGGCTTTCCCATCTTCCAGAAGGCCAACCACATCAACAGCGTGAGCTGGACCTCCATGGACCCACCGCTGCGCGAGACCATGCTGGTGCGCGGCGACATCGAGGCCATCACCGGCTTCTCGTTCACCTCGCTGCTCAACCTGGAAGCGCGCGGCGTCAAGACGGAAGACGTGGTGATCCTGCCCTTCGCCGAACACGGCGTGAAGCTCTACGGCAACGTGATCGTGGCCACGCCCAAGCTGATCGCCGAGAACCCCGGCGCAGTGAAGGCCTTCCTCTCGGCCTTCGCCAAGGGCGCCAAGGAAGTGATGGCCAATCCGGCCGCCACCATCGAGACCGTCAAGGCGCGCGACGGCATCATCAACGTGCCCCTGGAAACGCGCCGTCTGCAGCTGGCCATCGACGCCGTGGTGGCCAGCCCCGACGCGCGCCGGGAAGGCTTCGGCCAGGTCGTGCCGGGCCGCCTGGCCCTGATGGCCTCGGAGGTGTCGGACGCCTACGCCACCAAGACCCGCGTCGACCCGTCCAAGGTCTGGAACGGCAGCATGCTGCCCAGCAAGGCCGAACTCGACATCCTGCCGCCCGCCAAGAAGTAAAGCCCGCGCGGACCGGGGCCAGCCTCCCCAGCGGGTGGCTGGCCCTTCTCACGAAAGAAGCCCATGTCGACCAACGCCCCGCCCAACGACGCCGCCTTCGTCGATTTCGACCAGGTCTGGCTCGCCTACAACGAGGACCTGCTGGCCCGCAAGGTCTTCGCCGTCGAGGACATCAACCTGAAGGTCCAGCGCGGCGAGTTCATCGCCATCGTCGGTCCTTCGGGTTGCGGCAAATCCACCTTCATGAAGCTCACCACGGGCCTGAAGATGCCCAGCATGGGCCAGATCCGCATCGACGGCCAGCCCGTGACCGGCCCGCTGAAGATCTCGGGCATGGCCTTCCAGGCGCCTTCGCTGCTGCCCTGGCGCACCACGCTGGACAACGTGCTGCTGCCGCTGGAAATCGTCGAGCCCTACCGCCACCAGTTCAAGGACCGCCGCAAGGAGTTCGAGGAGCGCGCGCTCAAGCTGCTGGAGAGCGTGGGCCTGGGCGGCATGGGCCAGAAGTTTCCCTGGGAGCTGTCGGGTGGCATGCAGCAACGCGCCAGCATCTGCCGCGCGCTCATCCACGAACCCAAGATGCTGCTGCTCGACGAGCCCTTCGGCGCGCTCGACGCCTTCACCCGCGAGGAGCTGTGGTGCACCCTGCGCGACCTGTGGGAAGCGCAGCGCTTCAACGTCATCCTGGTCACGCACGACCTGCGCGAATCGGTCTTTCTCGCCGACACGGTGTATTGCATGAGCAAGAGCCCGGGCCGATTCGTCGTCAAGCGCGAGATTCAGATTCCGCGCACGCGCGAGCTCGAAGTCACCTACACCAAGGACTTCACCGACGTCGTGCACGAGCTGCGCGGCCACATCGGCGCCATGCGCAAGGCCGGCGCCGTCATCAACCAATGAGCGCGCCATGACCAGCCAACAACGAAAGAACCTCGAGCGCTTCTCGCCGCTGCTGCTGCTGATCGCGATCGTGGTGGTCTGGGAACTCATCACCGTCGGCTTCGGCGTGTCCGAGTTCATCTTCCCCAGCCCCTCGCGCATCTGGGAACAGACGCTGGAGCACAAGGCCACCATCATGGGCCACGCCTGGCGCACCTTCTGGGTCACCATGGCCGGCTTCGGCCTCGCCATCGTGGTGGGCGTGCTGCTGGGCTTTCTCATCGGCAGCTCGCGCCTGGCCTACGCGGCGGTCTATCCGCTGATGACCGCCTTCAACGCCCTGCCCAAGGCGGCCTTCGTGCCCATCCTGGTGGTGTGGTTCGGCATCGGCGTGGGCCCGGCCATCCTCACGGCCTTCCTCATCAGCTTCTTCCCCATCATGGTCAACATCGCCACCGGCCTGGCCACGCTGGAGCCCGAGTTGGAGGACGTGCTGCGCGTGCTGGGCGCCAAGCGCTGGGACGTGCTCACCAAGGTGGGCCTGCCGCGCTCCATGCCCTATTTCTTCGGCTCGCTCAAGGTCGCCATCACCCTCGCCTTCGTGGGCACCACGGTGTCGGAGATGACCGCCTCGAACGAAGGCATCGGCTACCTGCTGATCTCCGCCGGCTCGTCCATGCAGATGGGCCTGGCCTTCAGCGGCCTGCTGGTGGTGGGCGTGATGGCCATGGCCATGTACGAGCTGTTCAGCTTCATCGAGAAGCACACCACGGGCTGGGCGCACCGGGGCTCACAGGGCGGCTGAAGAGCGATCTGGAAACCTTGACCGCCAGGAGCCGCGTGGGAACCGGCTCCCGCCGCGGCGACCACAGAGCGCGGAAGCCTGCCGCACGGGCAGGCCAACCACCGCAATGCCCCGTTGCCATGAAGCGCTCAAGCCATCTCGTCAACCCCTTGTTCTCATCCCACAGCCAATGGACGCTGGCGTCCGTGCGCGTGCCACACCCCCTCGCCCGCATCGCCCCCTGGAACACGGCCCTTCCAGCCACGCGGGCGCCTTTGGACAGCGCGCTGCGCGACGCCCCGCCGCTGGTGTGGGGCCATCACCACCCAGGCATGGGCGACCAGCCCGTGCGCGGTTCCCAGCCGGTCTGCCTGCCCCCCACCGAGACCTTGCCGCCCCTGTTCCAGCCCGTGGGCGACCTGAGCCACATCGGCCAGCGCGCCGAACAGGTGCTGCTGGACGCCGCGTCGGATCCTCCGCATTTTCTCGACACCCTGAAAGGGCTGCTGGGCCCCGCCCGGCAACTGGCCGAACACCGCCAGATCGACCCCACGCAGGGTGCCTGCCTGGAACGGCTGCCGATCACCGCACTGGCCATCGCGCACCAGCAGGGCCTCACGCAAGACGCCGAGTACCTGAAGGGCCTCGGCGCGCTCGCCCTGGAGCACAGGGAAGGGCTTTCGCTGGGCGAACAGCGGCGGCTGCTCAGCGACCTCGAGGCCGCGCTGCAGGACCATGCCGACACCCATGACACAGGTCTGTCGCCGCCGCCCGGCCAACGCCAGGCGCTGGAACAAGACCCCTTCGTCGCCGACTTTCTGCCGCGCGACCCGCGCACCCTGGGAGAGGCCTCGTTGGAGGAAAAAGAGGCTTGCCTGAAGGCGCTCGTGAACCAGCACCCGCCTTGCGGCCCTTTCTTCGTCGCGCAATGGGCCTGGGCGGCGAGGCACTGGACGGAACCCGAGCTGCGCCCCTACCTGCTCGACGGTGTCAAACAACTGCTGACCGAAGCCGCCAAGGGCGTGCAGGGCAACCACCCCTTTCGGGGCACCTTCCTCTTCGAGCGCTTCCCCGAGCGTCTGCTGATCGATGCGTTCTACCGCGTGGGCGGGCCCGACAACGCCAAGCTGCTCCAAGTCCCAACGCTGACCGACCGAAGCCGGAGCTTGCTCAACCACTACCTCCAGAACACCGACATTCCCGAGGCGGATCGCCAGCGACTGCGGCACTGGCATTCGATCGACTGAACCACCGGCGGCGGCCCGGCACCCGCCCCTACACTCGCCGCATGCCCTGGCACGCCACCCTCGACCTGAGCTACCGCCGCGACGGTCCGCGCACCACGCTGCGGCACCGGCACGACGGACCGCTGCGCATCCTCAAAAGCCTCCACCCCGAGGGCGAGGGCGTCTGCCACAACGTGATCGTTCACCCGCCGGGCGGCCTGGTCGGCGGCGACACCCTGGACATCCGCGCGCACGCCGAGGCCGGGGCGCACGCGCTCATCAGCACGCCTGGCGCCACGCGCTTCTACCGCAGCGACGGGCCCGAGGCCGCGCAGCGCGTGCAGCTGCGCGTGGACGAGGGCGCGCGCCTCGAATGGCTGCCGCTGGAAGCCATCGCCTACCCCCAATGCCGGGCGCGCAACGCGCTCACCCTGGAGATCGCCCCGGGCGGCGAGTGCCTGGGCTGGGACGTCTGCGCCTTGGGCCTGCCCGCCGCCGGCCAGGCCTTCAGCCAGGGCAGCCTGCTGCAGGAGTTGCAGTGGCCCGGCGTGTGGCTGGAGCGCGCGCGCATCGACGCGAGCGACACCCGCCTGCTCGACAGCCCCCTGGGCCTGGCCGGGCAGCGCGCCCTGGGCACGTTGTGGCTGGCGAGCGGCGAGCCCTGGCCCAGTGCACGGCGAGAAGCACTGCTCGACAGCGTGCGCCTGGCCCTGGCCGGCGCGTCACCCGAGGTGCGGACCGGCGCCACCTGCCCCGACCCGCGCCTGCTCCTGGTGCGTGCACTCGGGCCGCAGGTCGAACCGCTCATGGCGGTCTTGCAGCGCGCCTGGGCAGCGCTGCGCGAACAAGCCTGGGCGCTGAGCGGCACCGCCCCCCGCATCTGGCGGGTCTGAGACCGGCTCCCTCGGGACACGGCTGCAACGCCGCGGCGGGCCGGCGATGGCGTGGCGGGCGACAGGAACCGCCGGCCAGGCGGCATCACTCACCAGCACGCCAGTCCGCCCTCCCGCTCATGCGCAGCCAAAGCATTCCCCCCCACGTGGTCGCCACGCGCCACCTCTTGACGCCAAGCCCCCTCAGCTCAGGCTCGGCACCGCAGCACCCGACGATCCGGCATGCAGCGCCCGACGACACCCAGCGGGCAGTCCCTGGCGCGCAGGCGGGGCCGGACCAGGAGCCGCCCACCCCCGACGACGGCATCGCCAGCTCGCTGCACCGCTTCACCACCGCCTTTTGCCAGCACCCCAACGACCCCAACGGCGAAAGCCTGCTGCTGGCCAACCTGCTGTCGCTGGTGCCTCGGATTCAGACACAGGCCCACATGAACCTGTGCGTTGGCGCCCTGGACGGGTTCGCGGGCATGCCCAACATCGGCGCGTTCGAGCAGCGGTTGAATGCGCACGCCGAACGCCAGCAGCTCCTCGGGCCGGACCAGGTTCGCATCGATGCCCGCTACAGCAGCACCCTCTCGCTCGACCTGCTGGCCGGTGGCCAGGGCGATCGCTGGACCTTGAACTGGGCCGGCGCCATCGAGCGGCTGCTGCAGCCCTACCGCGACTGGTTGGCGACCGACGCGGGGCAGCGCTGGAACACCCACGTGCCCCCGGGTTTGCTGAATGCCTTGACACAGTGGCTGCCGGCCATGAAGGAGCAGTCGGCGAACCTGAAGCAACTGCTGGCGTTTCTCGAGGGGCTGAGCTGGCTGCCTCCCGACAACGCCTTGACGGAATGCCTGGTGGCCGCGACGCTGGAACACAGCTTGCGCCTGCTTGTGCAGACCGCGCTGTCCGAGGTGGTGTCGCACACGCGGGCAGAAGATGGCTACCTGCTCCAGAACATGCAGGGGCTGTGTGTCCCGCTGGCACTGAAGCTGTTGTGCCAGCCCTGCCGCCACACGGTGCCGTTCATGGGCATCGACGCCGAAATGGCGAGGCTGAAATCGGCATACGACAGCGCCATGGCGAGCGCCCCCGTGGAGGCACCCGAGCCCGGTCTGCAGGACAGCCATCTCCCGTCGCGGACCGAGGCGGCCAGACAGCTGCTCGACGCGGCCCTGACACTGCTGCCCCACGTCGCCTCGCCCGCCGAGCTGCTCAAGGTGAAGGTCGTGACGAACTACCGTCGGAAGGAGACCCATCCGGGGGACTTCGACCGCCGCATGTTCCTGCAAAAGCTGCGCTGGGCCTTGGGCATTCCCAACCTGGCCACCGATCTCGGCCCCCTGGACGACGACGTGCTGGTGTTGAATGTCCTGCGCCTTCTGCTGGTGGCGCCCCAGGCCCCGGCTTTGCTCAATACCTGGGGCCCGTCTGCCGATGCCTGGAACCCACTGAAGCAGGCCATGGACGAGGAGGTGGTCCCGCCCCCCTACCTGGACACGCCGCCGCCATCGGACGCCCTGGACAAACAAGTGCAGCTGGCGCTCACCTGCACGCAGCGCGCCCCCGATGCCCAGGCCCTGGTCGAGGCGCTCCTGGTGGCGCTGCGCCGCCTGCCGGCGCCGGGGCAGGACAGGGTCTGTCGATCGGTGCGGCAGGCCTTTGGCGCACAGGAAGCGACAACGCTGGCCGTGGTCGCGCACGCCGAGCCCTCTGCCGCGACCTTCAGCGCCGATCGGCCCCCTGCCGTGAACACCCCTGCCACCGCGGCGACGCCGGAAACCGGGACCGGCTTCTCCACGCGCCTTCAATACGCGCAAGAGGTCTTTGAGCGCTCGCCGAAAGGCCTCAACTCCGGTCAAGTGTTCATCAACGCCCTGAGCGCCGCCGTCCACGCGATCGCGTCGCCCGATCAGGTCGACCAGCTGTACATGGCCACCGCCTCGTTCATGCGGCATCTCAAGTCACGCAACAACCAAAAGAGGCAGGCTTTCGAAGACCAGCTGCGCAATGCCCTGCGCGCGCGCATCGACGACGTGCGACGGAACCATGGCCTTGAGACCGACCCCGCGGTGCACACCACCACCTTCGCGGGCGCCCTGTCCACGCTGCGCGCCTTGCTCTGAGACCGCCGATCGACGAATCTGCGCCGCTCGCACCGCGCTTTTTCCCGCACCGGTCCCGGCGCCCAGCCCGCAGAATCCCCAAACGGCCCCCTGCGGGCCGGGCCGTTTCATGCACGTCACCGACAACCCCCTGCACACCGCATCGGCCCTCGTCATCGAGGGCAACGCCCAATCGCGCGCGATCATCGTTTCGCAGCTGCGGGACCTGGGCGTGGGCAACGTGGCGCAGTGCGCGCGCGTGCACGACGCGCGCCGCCGCCTGGAGGCGCAGCGCTACGACGTGGTGGTCTGCGAACAGCGCTTCGACAAGGAAAGCTACTCCGGGCAGGAACTGCTGGACGACCTGCGCCGCCACCAGATCCTGCCCTTCCACACGGTGTTCGTGATGCTCACCGCCGAGGCCACCTACAGCAAGGTGGCCGAAGCGGCCGAGTCGGCGCTCGACGCCTACCTGCTCAAGCCGCACACCGCCGCCAGCCTGGGCGAGCGCATCCAGCTCGCGCGCCAGCGCAAGCAGGTGCTGCACGCCATCTTCACGGCCATCGACGCGCAGGACTTCGACCACGCCACCGCGCTGTGCCTGGCGCGCTTCGAAGCCCGGCAAGCCTACTGGCTGTACGCCGCGCGCATCGGCGCCGAGCTGCTGCTGCGCGCCGGACACATCGGCGAGGCGCAGCGCCTGTACGAGGCCGTGATCGAGGCCAAGACCCTGCCCTGGGCCCGCCTGGGCGTGGCGCGCGCGCAGCTCGAATCGGGCGTGCCGGCCAAGGCCGTCAGCACCATCGAAAGCCTGCTGGTGGACGACGACGCCTACGCCGACGCCTACGACGTCATGGGCCGCGCCCAGTTCGAGCTGGGCCAGTTCGACCAGGCCCTGGGCACCTATGCCATGGCCACGCGGCTCACGCCGCACTCGGTGAGCCGGCTGCTCAAGCACGGCATGCTGGCCTTTTATGGCGGCGACCGCGGCGAAGGCGTGGCCCTGCTGGACCGCGCGGCGCGCCTGGGCGTGGACTCCAAGCTCTTCGACCCCCAGGCCCTGGTGCTGCTGGCGCTGGCGCGCTTCGACAACAACGACACGCGCGGCCTGCAGCGCTGCGTGGACCAGCTGGCGCGCACCGCCGAGCGCAGCTTCGAGCCCGAACGCCCGCGCCGCCTGCACGAGGTGGCGGCCGCCATCAACAACCTGCACAACAAGCTGGGCGCGGCCGCGCTGGACACCACGGTCCGGCTCATGGGCGAGGTGCTCGCGCCCGGCTTCGACACCGAGAGCGCCTGCAACCTGATCACGCTGATGGTTCGCCTGGCCCAGCGCGGCACGGCGCCGGCCGGGGCCGACGCGGCCATCGGCGCCATCGCCCTGCGCTTTGGCACCAGCCGCGCCATGAGCGAGCTGCTGGCCTGCGCCGCCAAGGGCCACGAGGCCTGGGCCGAGACCTTGCGCCAGGGACACGCGCGCGTGCTGCACCTGTCCGAACAGGCCATGCGACTGAGCCTCAAGGGCGACCCCGCCGGTACGGTGGAACAGCTGCTGGCCGACGCCGAGCGCACGCGCAACGCCAAGCTCATCGAATCGGCCCACCAGGTGCTGCAGCGGCACGCCGAGCGCATCGCCACGCGAGAAGCCCTGCAGCAGCGCGTGGACGCCATGCGCCAGAGCTACCGCGCCCGCCCGCTGCGCCTGGGCGACCACGCCGGCGTGACGCCGGGTGGCGTGGCGCTGTCGACGGGTTACCGGGAACCCGAGCGCGCCGGGCTGCTCGACGCGCGGCCGGCCTGAGGCCGCGGCGCCCGGCAAGGGCTGGGCCCTCAGCACTCGGCGAACAGCTGGACCGCGACCTCGCGGAACCACCGGTGCGCCGGGTCGGCCTCGAAGCGGTGGCTCCAGTGCAGCGAGACCGTGAAATCGGCGCCCTCGAAGGGTGGCTCCAGCACCGTGCAGCCGCCAGCCTGAACGAAGCCGCGCGCGATGTTGCGCGGCATCACGCCGCACAGGTTGGTGGCTTGCACGATGGAGGGCAGCACCATGAAGTGCTCCGTGGTCAGGCGCAGGCGCTCCTGCAGGCCGGCGCGCTGCAGGATGCGCAGCGTGTCCGCGTGCGCGCGCACGGCCACGAAGTCCAGCTGCTGCAGCGCGCGCAGCTGCGCCACGCCGCGCAGCTTGCGCAGCGAGGCCACCATGGGGTGCCCGGCGCGCATCAGCACCACGTAGCGGTCGTGCAGCAGTTCCACGCGGCGCGTCTCGCGGACCTGTGGCAGGAAGCCAAACGCGAAATCGATCGCGCCCGCGTCCAGCGACTCGGCCAGCGCCGCGTGCGGCACCGGCTGCGTGGCCACGCGCACGCCCGGCGCCTGCGCGTGCAGCCAGGCCATCAGTTCGGGCAGGAAGCGCCCCTCGCCGATGTCGCTCATGTGCACACGGAAGAGGTGGCGCGAGGTGGAGGGGTCGAACACGCTGGTGCGCCCGAGCGCGCCTTCCAAAGCGTCCAGCGCGTCCTGCACCGCTTCGGCCAAGGCCACGGCGCGCGGCGTGGGCCGCACCCCGCCGGGGGCGCGCATGAACAGCGGGTCCTTCACCAGCAAGCGCAGCCGCGTGAGGCCATGGCTCACCGCCGGCTGCGTCAGCCCCAGGCGCTCGGCCGCCCGGCTCACGCTGCCCGCGCGGTACACCTCGGCAAACAGCCGAAGCAGGTTCAGGTCGAGGTCTTTGACATGCATGAATCTAATGTCAGTTAGTAGGCTCATTGTATGGATCGATGCCGACCGAGCGCCCATACTCGCGTGTTCGACACGACAAACCCACGGAGACACAGGCCTTGGAAGTTTCATTTGGCGAGGAGATCCAATCCCTCCAGCTCGGCGCGGGCCAGACATTTCACGGCGAAGGCATCCTCGCCATCACCAAGGGCCTGCTGCAGTCCGGCGTGTCCTACGTGGGCGGCTACCAGGGCGCACCGGTTTCGCACCTGCTCGACGTCATGGTGCAGGCCAAGCCCTACCTCGACACCCTGGGCGTGCACGTGGAGGCCTGCTCCAACGAGGCCTCGGCCGCGGCCATGCTGGGCGCGTCCATCCACTACCCCGTGCGCGGCGCGGTCACCTGGAAGTCCATCGTCGGCACCAACGTGGCGGCCGACGCGCTGTCCAACCTGGCCTCGCCCGGTGTCACCGGCGGCGTGCTGATCGTCGTCGGCGAGGACTACGGCGAGGGCGCCAGCGTGATCCAGGAACGCACCCACGCCTACGCGCTCAAGAGCGGCATGCTGCTGCTCGACCCCCGGCCCGACCTGGCGCGCATGGTGCACATGGTCGAGCACGGCTTTCGCCTGTCGGAGGCCTCGAACATGCCGGCCATCATGGAGCTGCGCATCCGCGCCTGCCACGTGCGCGGCAGCTTCGAGACCAAGGACAACCTCGCGCCCGCCATCTCCACCCGCCAGCTGATCCAGGAGCCCGCGGGCTTCGACTACATGCGCCTGGCCCACCCGCCCGTGACCTTCCGCCACGAGAAGCTCAAGGGCGAGCAGCGCATCCCCGCCGCGCGCCGCTACATCGCCGACAACGGCCTGAACGAGCTGTTCGAGGGCGAGCACAAGGACCTCGGCCTCATCGTGCAGGGCGGGCTCTACAACACCCTCATCCGCTCGCTGCAGCAGTTCGGCCTGGCCGACGCCTTCGGCGAGTCGAAGATCCCCATGCTGGTGCTCAACGTCACCAGCCCACTGGTGCCCGAGCAGCTGGAGCGCTTCTGCGAGGGCAAGCGCGCCGTGCTGATGATCGAGGAAGGCCAGCCCGAGTACATCGAGCAGGAACTGGCCACGCTGCTGCGCCGCGCCGGCATTCCCACGCCGCTGCACGGCAAGGACCTGCTGCCCAGCGCCGGTGAATACACGGCCGAGGTGATGTCCCAGGGCCTCGCGGGTTTCGTCGAGAAGTACCTGGCCAGCGACGCCGCCGCGCTGGGCTCGGCCCGCGCCTGGCTGCAAGGCAACGCGCAGCGCCGCGCCGACGTGGCCAAGGCCGTGGGCGGGGCCCTGCCCGCGCGACCGCCGGGCATGTGCATCGGCTGCCCCGAGCGGCCGGTGTTCTCGGCCCTCAAGCTCGCCCAGCAGGACGTGGGTCCGGTGCACATCGCGGGCGACATCGGCTGCCACGCGCTCGCCACCTTCGAGCCCTTCTCCTTCGGCCACTCCATCCTGGGCTACGGCATGAGCCTGGCCAGCCGCGCCGGCGTCTCGCCACTGATGCGCCGGCGCGTGCTGTCGGTAATGGGCGACGGCGGCTTCTGGCACAACGGCCTGCTCACCGGCGTGCAGAGCGCGCTCTTCAACGGCGACGACGCGGTGCTGCTGATCTTCAAGAACGGCTACACCTCGGCCACCGGCACGCAGGACATCATCTCCACGCCCGACGACGAGGCCAAGGCCGCCGCACCCAACAAGGCGCAGAGCCTGGCCCACGTGAACCAGACCATCGAGAGCACGCTCAAGGGCCTGGGCGTGCAATGGATGCGCACCGTTCACACCTACGAGGTGGACACCGTGCGCGCCACGCTCACCGAGGCCTTCACCACCGACTTCCAGGGCCTCAAGGTCATCGTGGCCGAGGGCGAATGCCAGCTGGAACGCCAGCGCCGCATCAAGCCCTGGATCGCCGGCCTGCTGAAGAAGGGCCAGCGCGTGGTGCGCGTGAAGTACGGCGTGGACGAGGACGTCTGCAACGGCGACCACGCCTGCATCCGCCTCTCGGGCTGCCCCACGCTCACGCTCAAGGACAACCCCGATCCGCTGAAGGTCGACCCCGTGGCCACCGTCATCGACGGCTGCGTGGGCTGCGGCCTGTGCGGCGCCAACGCGCACGCGGCCACGCTGTGCCCCTCCTTCTACCGCGCCGAGGTGGTGCAGAACCCGAAGTGGCACGAGCGCCTGCTCGATGCCGTTCGCGCGCCCTTCGTCCGCCTGTTGCAAGCCGCCTGATACCGACATGTCTTCCGCCCAACCCATTTCCCTTTTGCTCTGCGCCCTCGGCGGCGAAGGCGGCGGCACGCTGACCGACTGGCTGGTGGACACCGCGCGCCACGCCGGCTACGCGGCCCAGGCCACCAGCATCCCCGGCGTGGCCCAGCGCACCGGCGCCACCACCTATTACCTCGAGGTCTTTCCCACGCCGCTGGCCGAGCTGCGCGGCCGCCGCCCGGTGTTCGGCCTGAACCCGCTGCCCGGCCGGCTCGACGCGCTGGTCTCCTCCGAGCTGCTGGAAACCGGCCGCCAGATCGGCAACGGCCTGGCGTCGGGCGAGCACACGCTGGTCATCACCTCGTCCTCGCGCGCCTTCACCACCGCCGAGAAGATGGTGATGGGCGACGGCCGCCGCGACGAGGCCCCGCTGCTGGCGCTGGTGCGCGAGCACAGCCGCGCGCACCACGTGCTGGACATGGCCGCGCTCACGCGCGAGGCCGGCACCGTGGTCAGCGCGGTGATGCTGGGCGCCATCGCCGCCAGCGGCCTGCTGCCCTTCACGCGCGCCGACTACGAGGCCGTGGTGGGCGGTGCCGGCGGCCACGCCAAGGCCAGCCTGCGCGGCTTCGCCCTCGCCTTCGACGCGGTGAGCGCGCAGCGCGAGCAGGCGCGCTGGGTCGAGCAGGTGATGAACGACGACGCCGAAGCGCCGGTGCCCACCACCACGCCCACCGCCCTGCTGGCGCCCTTCCCCACTGCGCTGCACGACATCCTGGCCCTGGGCCACGCGCGCGCCGTTGAGTACCAGAACGCCGCCTACGGCCAGCGCTACCTCGAGCGCCTGCAGCGCGTGCTCGCCGCCGAGCGCGCGGGCGATCCGGCCGGCGCGCAGGGCTTCGCCGCCACGCGCGAGGCCGCGCGCTGGCTCGCGCTGTGGATGGCCTTCGACGACATCGTTCGCGTGGCCGAGCTCAAGGCGCGCGCCAGCCGCGCCGAGCGCGTGCGCCGCGAGGTCAAGGCCGGCAGCGGCGACCTGCTGCGGGTCTACGACCACTTCAAGCCCGGCGCCCCCGAGTTCGCCGCCATGCTGCCCGAGTCCCTCGCGCGCCGCGTGCTGGCCTGGGACCAGCGTCGCGTGCAACGCGGCCAGGCGCCCTGGGCGCTGCCGCTCAAGGTGTCCAGCCACGGCGTGCTGGGCCTGCTCGCGCTGCGCGCGCTGGCCGCCACCAAGCGCCTGCGCCCCCTGGGCAGCCGCTTCGCCACCGAACAGGCGCTCATGGACCGCTGGCTGGCGGCCGTGGAAGCCGGCGCGCGCGCCGATGCGCGCCTGGGGCTGGAGCTGGCGAAATGCGGCCGGCTCATCAAGGGCTACGGCAGCACCAACGAGCGCGGCAAGGACAACCTGCTGCACATCGTGGACCACCTGTCCGACGCCACCAGGGCCGGCGCCGCGGAAGCCGTGGCCCAGGCCCGCGAGGCCGCGCTGGCCGACGAGGCCGGCACCGCGCTCGACCGCACCCTGGTGCAGCATGGCGCGCCCGCGCGCCCGCTCAAGGCCCAGCCCATCCGCTGGCACCACAACCCGCGCCTGAAGAAGCAGGCCCACTGAGTTCCGTTCCCATCCACAACACACACATCCAGGAGACCCGCATGAAATCCCTGCTCACCGCCACCGCCCTGGCCGCCGCCACGCTGCTGGCCGCCCCCGCCGCGCTCGCGCAGGCTTGGCCCGACAAGCCGGTCAAGGTGATCGTGGGTTTCGCGCCCGGCGGCGCGGCCGACCAGATCGCGCGCCTGGTCTCCACCCCCCTGGCCGACGCCCTGGGCCAGACCGTGGTGGTGGAGAACCGCGCCGGCGCCAACGGCAACGTGGCGGGCGACGCCGTGGCCAAGTCGCCGGCCGACGGCTACACCCTGCTGCTGTCCTCGGGCGGCATGGTCTCGGTGAACCCGCACCTCTACGCCAGGATGGCCTTCGACCCCGCGAAGGACCTGGTGCCCGTGGCCTCGGCCGCGCGCATCGCCGTCTACCTGATGGCGCGCAACGGGCTGGAAGTGAACAACATTCAGGAATTCATCGCCTACGTGAAGGCGCGCCCGGGCAAGCTCAGCTACGGCTCGCCGGGCAACGGCAGCTCGCCCCACCTGGCCGGCGAGATGTTCAAGAGCCAGGCCGGCCTGTTCGCCGTGCACGTGCCTTACCGCGGCGCGGCGCCCGCGCTCAACGACCTGCTGGGCAACCAGATCGACTACACCTTCGACCCGGGCATCGGCTTGCAGCACGCCAAAAGCGGCCGCCTGAAGCTGCTGGCCGTGGGCAGCAGCAAGCGCTCGCCGCTGTTCCCCAACGTGCCCACGCTGGACGAGGCCGGCCTCAAGGGCTTCGACGCCGACACGGTGTTCGGCTTCTACGCGCCGGCCGGCACGCCCCCGGCCGTCATCGCGCGGCTGAACACCGAGATCAACAAGATCCTGGCCACGCCCGCCGTGCGCGAGAAGATGATCAGCCTTGGCGGCGAGGCCCTGCCGCTGTCGCCGGCCGAGTTCGGCAAGCGCGGCATGGACGACTCCAAGCGCTTCGGCGCCGTCATCAAGGAACGCAAGATCACCGCGGACTGAGCGCGCGCCGGGCGTCGGCGGCGCACGCCCACGTCCGGCTCAGGCCATCACCACCGCGATGAAGGCCAGCATGAACATCTGCAGCGCCGCCATCAGCGGCAGCACCAGCGGCATGATGGGCGTCACCTCGTCGAGGATGTCCTGGGCGAACTCGTCGGTGTATTCCTTGAGTTCGGGGTCCGAGTAGTCCTTCGGGTGCTCGGCCAGCGCCTGGTCGGGGGGTGGGTGCTTGTGCGTCATGGCAGGGCCCTCACACAGTTGATGGGCAATGCGCGCGGCAAGCGGCGTTCCTGCAGGCACGTCCGGGTGAACGCGCCGCGCGCCGCGCCCACCCAGGCATGCCATGGTGCGCCGGCGCCCAGGGGCTGTGCGCAGAGACCCCGTCGGCGGCGCGGTTGGCCAGGACCTGGCCGAACCACCGGACCAGGCCCTGACCCCGGGCGGAGGCCGCGGCCTCAGATGGCCACCAGCTGCCGCACGCCCTTCTGCGCCATCTCACCGCCTGGCCCGCTGGCGATGACCTCGCCACGCTCCATCACCAGGTAGCGGTCGGCCAGGGCCTCGGCGAAGTCGTAGTACTGCTCCACCAGCACGATGGCCATGGGTTCGCCGTCCAGGCCCCGCGTGGCGAGCTGGCGGATCACGCGGCCGATGTCCTTGATGATGTTGGGCTGTATGCCCTCGGTGGGCTCGTCCAGGATCAGCAGTTTGGGCCGGCTCGCCAGGGCGCGCGCGATGGCCAGCTGCTGCTGCTGGCCGCCCGAGAGGTCGCCACCGCGGCGGCCCAGCATCTGTTGGAGCACGGGGAACAGCTCGAACAGCTGCGGCGGCACTGGCGTGCCCAGGGGGCGCGTGGCCAGGCCCATCTGCAGGTTCTCCTGAACGGTCAGGCGCGCGAATATCTCACGCCCCTGCGGCACGTAGCCCATGCCCAATCGCGCCCGCACATAGGGCGGCGCGGCGCGCACCGATTGGCCGTCGAACACCACTTCGCCGCTCTTGGTGGGCACCAGACCCATCAGGCACTTGAGCAGCGTGGTCTTGCCCACGCCATTGCGGCCCAGCACCACCGTCACCTCGCCCGCGCGGGCCTGCAGGTTCACGCCGCGCAGGATGTGGCTGCCGCCGTAGGCCTGGTGAATGTCTCTTGCGTCGAGCATGGGGAGTCCTTCAGCGGCCCAGGTAGACCTCGATCACGCGCTCGTCGGCCTGCACCTCGTCGAGGGTGCCTTGGGCGAGCACGGCCCCGTCGCACAGCACCGTCACCGTGGCGGCGATGGCGCGCACGAAGGCCATGTCGTGCTCCACCACCATCAGCGAGTGCCGGCCCTTGAGCGAGAGGAAGAGCTGCGCGGTGCGCTCGGTCTCTTCGTCGGTCATGCCGGCCACGGGTTCGTCGAGCAGCAGCAGCTTGGGGTCCTGCATCAGCAGCATGCCGATCTCCAGCCACTGCTTCTGGCCGTGGCTCAGCTCTCCGGCGGGGCGCACCACGTGTTCGACCAGGTGGATGGTCGTCAGCACCTCGGCCAGGCGGTCGCGCTGTTCGCCATTGGGCTGGAAGCGCAGGGACGGCCAGACGCGCTTGTGGGTCGCCAGCGCGAGTTCCAGGTTCTCGTAGACGCTGAGCCGCTCGAACACCGTGGGCTTCTGGAACTTGCGGCCGATGCCCAGCGTGGCGATCTCGGCCTCGCGGTGGCGCAGCAGGTCGATGGTGGAGCCGAAGAACACGGTCCCCCGGTCCGGCCGCGTCTTGCCGGTGATGATGTCCATCATCGTGGTCTTGCCCGCGCCGTTGGGGCCGATGATGCAGCGCAGCTCGCCGGGCGCGATGTCCAGCGACAGGCCGTTGATGGCCTTGAAGCCGTCGAAGGCGACGTGCACGTCCTCCAGGTACAGGATGCGGCCGTGCGTGACGTCCACCTCGCCCGGCACCAGGGGGCGCGCGAAGCCCGCCGCGCGGCCGCCCGAGGCGGTGTTGCCCGAGGGCAGGACGCCCGCGAAGCGCTGCAGGCGCTCGGCGCCGGCCTGCATCAGGTCGGGCGTCATGCCGAACCTCCCCGGCGCAGCTTCTTCACCAGGCCCACCACGCCCTGCGGCAGGAACAGCGTCACCGCGATGAACAGGCCGCCCAGCACGTAGAGCCAGAACTCGGGGAAGGTCACGGTCAGCCAGCTCTTCGCGCCGTTGACCAGGAAGGCGCCGGCGATGGGCCCGATCAGCGTGCCGCGCCCGCCCACGGCCGCCCAGACGGCGATCTCGATGCTGTTGGCCGGCGTCATCTCGCTCGGGTTGATGATGCCCACCTGCGGCACATACAGGGCGCCGGCGATGCCGCACATCACGGCCGACAACGTCCAGACGCTCAGCTTGTAGGGCAGCGGGTCGTAGCCGCAGAACATGGTGCGGCTCTCGGCGTCGCGGATGGCCTGCAGCACGCGGCCGTATGGGCTGCGCACCAGCCAGCGCGCCAGCAGGAAGCAGCCCAGCAGCGTGAGGCCCGTGAGCACGAACAGCACCATGCGCGTGGACGGCGTGGCGATGGGAACACCCAGGATGCGCTTGAAGTCGGTGAAGCCGTTGTTGCCGCCGAAGCCGGTCTCGTTGCGGAAGAACAGCAGCAGCGCGGCGTAAGTCAGGGCCTGCGTGATGATGGAGAAGTACACGCCCTTGATGCGCGAGCGGAAAGCGAAGTAGCCGAACACGAAGGCCACGCCGCCCGGCACCAGCACGATGAGCGCGAGCGTGGCGAGGAAGCTGTCCGACAGCGCCCAGTGCCAGGGCAGCTCCTTCCAGTCCAGGAAGACCATGAAGTCCGGCAGCTCGCTCTGGTACTGGCCGTCGCGGCCGATCTGGCGCATGAGGTACATGCCCATCATGTAGCCACCCAGCGCGAAGAACAGCCCATGGCCCAGCGAGAGGATGCCGCTGTAGCCCCAAATGAGGTCCATGGCCAGCGCACAGATGGCGTAGCACATGATCTTGCCGACCAGGCTCACCATGTAGTCGCTCAGGTGCAGCGGGTGGCCCGCGGGCAGCAGCAGGTTGAGCACCGGCGCCAGCGCGCACACGGCCAGCAGCGCGGCCAGGAAGGCGCTCCAGCCGGCGCGCGTGAGCAGCGGCGCGCGCGCGGGCAGCACCACGGTGGCGGGCGATGGCATCCGGCTCATGCTTCCACGCTCCTTCCCTTGAGGGCGAAGATGCCTTGCGGGCGTTTCTGGATGAACACGATGATGAAGACCAGCACCGCGATCTTGGCGAGCACCGCGCCGGCCCAGCCTTCGATGAACTTGTTGAGCAGGCCCAGGCCCAGCGCCGCGTAGACGGTGCCCGCCAGCTGGCCGACGCCGCCCAGCACCACCACCATGAAGGAGTCGACGATGTAGGCCTGGCCGAGGTCGGGGCCGACGTTGCCGATCTGCGAGAGCGCGCAGCCCGCCAGGCCCGCGATGCCCGAGCCCAGCGCGAAGGCCCAGGTGTCGATGCGTGCGGTGTTCACGCCCATGCAAGCGGCGATGGGCCGGTTCTGGGTCACGCCGCGCACGAACAGGCCCAGCCGCGTGCGCGCGATGAGCAGCGACACGCCGATCAGCACCGCCGCCGCGAAGGCCAGAATGATGAGCCGGTTCCACGGCAGGCTCAGGCTGCCCAGCACGGTGAGGCCGCCACTCATCCAGCTCGGGTTTTCCACCGCCACGTTCTGCGCGCCGAACAGGCTGCGCACCAGCTGCATCAGCACCAGCGACAGGCCCCAGGTGGCGAGCAGGGTTTCCAGCGGCCGGCCATACAGGAAGCGGATCACCGTGCGCTCCATCACCGCGCCCACCGCGGCCGAGGCGGCGAAGGCCGCCGGCAGCGCCAGCAGCAGGTAGTAGTCGAACGCCTCGGGCCAGTACTGGCGGAACAGGCCCTGCACCAGCCAGGTGGCGTAGGCGCCGATCATGATGAGCTCGCCATGGGCCATGTTGATCACGCCCATGAGCCCGTAGGTGATGGCCAGGCCCAGCGCCGCGAGCAACAGGATGCTGCCCAGGCTGATGCCGGTGAAGGCCTGGCCCAGGCCGCTGGCCAGGGCCAGGCGGCGGTCGATGGCCGCCAGCGAGCGTGTCAGCGCGGCCTTCACGTCGGCGCTGGCCTCGTGCTTCAGCCGCTCCTCGATCAAGGGCCGCACGATGGCCTGGCGCGCCTCGCCCAGCTTGGTGGCGGCGGCCAGGCGAAGGGCCTGGTCCTCGCTCGCCAGCTGCAGGGCCGCCTGCGCGAGTTCCAGCGACTGGCGCGCCCCCGCGTCCAGCTCGGTGGCCAGGGCTTTCTCAATCAGGGGCAGGCCTTCGGGGTCGGGATCGTTGAAGGCGTTGCGCTGCAGGCTGCGCGCGGCCTCGCGCTGGCGCTCGGGACCGGCGGTGAACAGCTCGATGCCGGCCAAGGCGGTGTCCAGCGCGCCGCGCAACCGGTTGTTGAGCATCGCGTCCTCGGCCGCATCGGGCAGCGCCGCGGGCTGGCCGCTGAGGGCGTCGAGGGCGCGCTCGCCCTCGACGATGAAGACCTGGGTCTCGCTGAACTTCAGCGACTCGGTGGCGAGCGCACGCAGCAAGGCCGCGGCGCGCCCGTCGGCCGAACCGGCGAGGCGGTGGATGGCGGCGATGCGCTCGTCCGTGTCGCCCCGCGCCACCGCGAGCGCGTCGGCCGCGCTCAACGCCAGGGCGGGTCCCGCCAGGCAGCACCAGGCCAGCAACGCGGCACAGCAACGGACGATCACACCGCGCATCGGGCCTCCACCACCGGCTTACTTGGACGCCACCTTGGCGGCCTTGCTGGGCACGTTCTTCTTGCCCTTGTTCTCGGGGATGTAGTCGCTCCACGGGTCGGCCACCACCGGGCCCGGGGTCTTCCACACCACGTTGAACTGGCCGTCGGCGCGCACCTCGCCGATGAACACCGGCTTGTGCAGGTGGTGGTTCTCTTTGTCCATGGTGGAGACGAAGCCGCCCGGGGCCGGGAAGGTCTGCCCGGCCATGGCCTCGCGCACCTTGTCCACGTCGGTGCTCTTGGCCTTGGTCACGGCCTGCGCCCACATGTTGAAGCCGATGTAGGTGGCCTCCATCGGGTCGTTGGTGATGGGCTTGTCCTTGTGGCCGGCGATGTTCTTGGCCTTGGCGTAGTCGCTCCACTTCTTCACGAAGGCCGTGTTGGCCGGGCTCTTGATGCTCATGAAGTAGTTCCACGCGGCCAGGTGGCCCACCAGCGGCTTGGTGTCCACGCCGCGCAGCTCTTCCTCGCCCACCGAGAAGGCCACCACCGGCACGTCCTTGGCGGAGAGGCCGGCGTTGCCCAGTTCCTTGTAGAAGGGCACGTTGGAGTCGCCGTTGATGGTGGACACCACGGCCGTCTTCTTGCCCTCGCTCGCGAACTTCTTGATCTTGGCGATGATGGTCTGGTAGTCGCTGTGGCCGAAGGGGGTGTACTCCTCCATGATGTCGGCCTCGCTCACGCCCTTGCTCTTGAGGAAGGCGCGCAGGATCTTGTTGGTGGTGCGCGGGTAGACGTAGTCGGTGCCCAGCAGCACCCAGCGCTTGGCGGAACCGCCGTCCTTGCTCATGAGGTACTCCACCGCCGGAATGGCCTGCTGGTTGGGCGCGGCGCCGGTGTAGAACACGTTGGGGCTGAGCTCCTCGCCCTCGTACTGCACGGGGTAGAACAACAGGCCGTTGTTCTCTTCCACCACCGGCAGCACCGACTTGCGGCTGACCGAGGTCCAGCAACCGAAGATCACCGCGACCTTGTCCTGCGTGAGCAGCTGCTTGGTCTTCTCGGCGAACAGGGGCCAGTTGGACGCCGGGTCCACCACCACGGGCTCGAGCTTCTTGCCCAGCAGGCCGCCCTTGGCGTTGATCTCATCGATGGCCATGAGCACCGTGTCCTTGAGCACGGTTTCCGAAATGGCCATGGTGCCCGACAGGCTGTGCAGCACGCCGACCTTGATGGTGTCCTGGGCGTGCGCGCTCAGGCCGGTGAAGCCGAGCGAGGCGGCGGTGGCGGCCGCCGCGAGGGTCTTGAGCGTCAGGCGACGCGGTTGGGAGGTGTTCGACGACATGGCGCTTCTCCAGCTGGATCCGTTGGGGGCCCGTGGGACGGGACTCGCGCCGCTGGGGCGGGCCCGAAAGCCCTGACAGCGGACGGAACGGATGCTAGGAAGAAGCGGGGGTGGCGTATGTACGCCGGGTGGCGTACGCGCCCCGGAGTGGGTGGGCGGCCGCGCCCGAACAGGGCGCGCCCGGCCTCGCTGTCAGCAGCAGCGCCCCATGCGCGAGCCGTAGCGCGCGGCCTGGCGCTCGCGGAAGAAGGCCTCGTAGCTCATGGGCGGCTGGTCGGGGTGCGTGGCCTTCATGTGGGCCACGTAGCTGCCGTAGTCGGGCACGCCCACCATGAGCCGAAAGCTCTGGGTCAGGTAGCGGCCGGCCCGCCCGATGTCGTCGAGCAGGCCGGCACCGGGTGGGGCGTTGTCAGGCACCGGCGTTGGCGCCGGCGGGCAGCGCTTCGAAGGGCACCTCGTTCGCGGTGGCGTGCCGTTCGGCGCGCGCCTGGAAGATGCTCTTGACGCTGTAGACCAGCACGCTCAGCACCACGAACATGAACAGGCCGCACAGCACGGCGTCGAGGCGGTTGTTGAAGACGATGCGCGACATGGCCTCTGCCGTCTTGGCCGGCGCCAGCAGCGCGCCCTGCTGGATGGCGTCGGCGTAGCGCTGGGCGTTGGACAGGAAGCCCACCTTGGGGTCGCTGGAGAAGATCTTGAGCCAGCCCGCCGACAGCGTGCAGACCAGCAGCCAGGCCGCGGGCGCCATGGTGACCCAGGCGTAGCGGTCCTTCTTCATCTTGTAGAGCACCACGGTGCCCAGCATCAGCGCCACGGCGGCCAGCATCTGGTTGGCGATGCCGAACAGCGGCCACAGGGTGTTGATGCCACCCAGCGGGTCGACCACGCCCTGGTACAGGAAGTAGCCCCAGGCGGCCACGCACAGGGCGGTGGCGATCAGGTTGGCGGGCAGCGAGTCGGTGCGCTTGAGCGCGGGCACGAAGCTGCCCATGAGGTCCTGCAGCATGAAGCGGCCCGCGCGCGTGCCGGCGTCGACGGCGGTGAGGATGAACAGGGCCTCGAACAGGATGGCGAAGTGGTACCAGAAGGCCATCATGGTCTTGCCGCCCACCACCTGGTGCAGGATCTGCGCCATGCCCACGGCCAGCGTGGGCGCGCCGCCCGCGCGCGCCAGGATGGTGTTCTCGCCCACGTCCCTGGCGGTCTGCACCAGCATCTCGGGCGTGATCACGAAGCCCCAGGTGGACAGCTTGGCCGCGACCAGCTCGGGCGTGTTGCCCACCAGCGCGGCCGGGCTGTTCATGGCGAAGTAGACGCCGGGGTCGATGCAGGCCGCGGCCACCAGGGCCATGACGGCGACGAAGGACTCGGCCAGCATGCCGCCGTAGCCGATGAAGCGCGCATGGGTCTCGTTGTCCAGCATCTTGGGCGTGGTGCCCGAGGAGATCAGCGCGTGGAAACCCGACACCGCGCCGCAGGCGATGGTGATGAACAGGAAGGGGAACAGGTTGCCCGACCACACCGGGCCGTTGCCGGCGGCGAACTGCGTCATGGCGGGCATCTGCAGCGGCGGGGCGACGATCACGATGCCGATGGCCAGCGCGACGATGGTGCCGATCTTGAGGAAGGTGGAGAGGTAGTCGCGCGGCGCCAGCAGCAGCCACACCGGGATGGAGGCGGCCACGAAGCCATAGCCGATGAGCATCCAGGTCAGTGCCTTGCCGTCGTAGGTGAACAGCGGCGCCCAGACCGGGCTCTCGTGCACCCACTGGCCGCCCACGATGGCCAGCATGAGCAGCACGAAGCCGATCACCGAGACCTCGCCGATGCGACCGGGGCGGATGAAGCGCAGGTACACGCCCATGAACAGCGCCACGGGAATGGTGGCCGCCACGGTGAAGGTGCCCCAGGGCGATTCGGCCAGGGCCTTGACCACGATCAGCGCCAGCACCGCGAGGATGATGATCATGATCATGAAGGCGCCGAACAGCGCGATCAGACCGGGCACCGTGCCCATCTCCTGCTTGATCAGGTCGCCCAGCGAGCGGCCGTCGCGGCGCGTGGAGATGAACAGCACGATGAAGTCCTGCACCGCGCCGGCGAACACCACGCCGGCCAGGATCCACAGCAACCCGGGCAGGTAGCCCATCTGCGCGGCCAGCACCGGACCCACCAGCGGGCCGGCGCCCGCGATGGCGGCGAAGTGGTGGCCGTAGAGCACGTACTTGTGCGTGGGCACGTAGTCCAGGCCGTCGTTGTGGCGCCAGGCCGGGGTCATGCGCTGGCCGTCCAGGCCCAGCACCCGGGTGGCCAGGAACAGGCTGTAGTAGCGGTAGGCGATGAGGTAAACGCAGACGGCGGCGACCACCACCCACAGGGCGCTGACGGCCTCGCCGCGCCCCAGCGCCACGGCCGCGAGTGCGAAGGCGCCCAACGCGGCCACGAAAAACCACCCGAGGTGGCGACCCAGTCCAGACATGCCAGTCTCCTCTTGAGCCCCGCCCCCGGAAAAGGCGGGGCCGCCAGGCGCCGGGCAGTATGGTCAGCGCACCGCCGTGGCGCATCCGTTGCACCACGTTCGATCCCTCGCGGCACCACTTAAGGGAAAACCCTTGGTCACCCGCGGCGCGGCGGCGCCGGTGGGCTCAGGGCGCTTCGCGCGCGTGCTCCACCGCGTACTTGATGAGCTCGGCCTGGCCCTCGATGCCCAGCTTGCGCTTGATGCTCTGGCGGTGCGCCTCGACGGTGCGCACGCTCAGGTGCATGGCCTGGGCGATCTGCTTGCTCGATTCGCCGCGGCCCAGGGCGCTGAGGATCTGGCTTTCGCGCGGCGTGAGCATGGGCCGCGGCGCCTGGCCGCGGAACAGGCGGCGCGAGACGGCGGGGCTGAGGAAGGTGCCACCCGCCACCACGGCGTCGATGGCGGCCAGCACCTCCTCGGCCGGCGTTTCCTTGAGCACGTAGCCGCGCGCGCCCGCCAGCAAGGCGCGCTGCACGTACTCGGGGTTGTCGTACATGCTGAACATCAGCACGCGCAGCGTGGGCTGATGCGCCAGCATGGCCTGCACCAGGTCGATGCCGTTGCCGTCCTTCAGGCCCACGTCCTGCAGCACCACGTCGGGCAGGCTCAGTTCGAGCTGGCGCAGGGCCTCGGCGGCGTCGCCCGCCTCGCCCACCACCTGCAGGCGCGGCACGCTGGACAGGCGCGCGCGCAGGCCCTCGCGCACCATGGGGTGGTCATCGACGAGCAGGATGCGGATGGGCGTGTCGGGGGCGTTCATGGGACGGCTCAGGCGGGCAGCGCGGCCTCCAGCTGGGTGCCATGGCCGGGCGCGGACTGAATGCGCAGGCGCCCGCCGATGGCCGCCAGGCGCTCGCGCATGTTGCGCAGGCCAATACCGCGCTCCGGGTCGAGCTGCACGGCCTGCTCGTCGAAGCCGCGGCCGTCGTCGGTCAGGCTCAGGCGCAGCGCGCCACCGGCGCCAAAGCCCAGCAGCAACTCGACCTGGCGGGCCTGCGCGTGCTTGACCACATTGGTCAGGCCCTCCTGGGCGATGCGAAACAGCGCCGTCTTGACCTCGTCGCCCAGCTCGCGCGGCGCGCCCTCCAGGCGCACGGCCACCGCCAGGCCGCTGGCGTCTTCGACCTCGCGCGCCAGGTGCTGCAGCGCGGCGGGCAGGCCCAGGTTGTCGAGCAAGGCGGGGCGCAGGCGGTGCGAGATGCGCCGCACCTCCACCAGGCTGTTCTCGAGCTGGCGCAGGGCGCGCGCCAGGGACTCGCGATCGCCATCGGCCGCGCCCGCCTCCACCAGCAGCTTGCTCGACACCAGGGTCTGGCTGACGCCGTCGTGCAGCTCGCGCGCCAGGCGCGCGCGCTCGTCCTCCTGCGACTGCTGCACCTGGCGCGCGAGCAGGCGCAGCTTGTTCTCGGCCACGCGCTGCTCGCTGAGGTTGAGCGCCAGGCCGCTGGCGCTGATGAGGGCGATGCCGAAGCCTGCGATGCCGGCGATCCACAGCAGCGTGGTGGCGATGTTGCGGTTGGCCTCGCGCTCCAGCTGCGACAGCGTGGCCTGGATGCCGTCGAGGTAGAGCCCGGTGCCCATCATCCAGCCCCAGCGCTCGAGCGCGATGACGTAGCCCAGCTTGGGTTTGACCAGGCCGCTGGAGGGCTGTTGCCACAGGTAGTCGACGAAACCGCCGCCCGCGCGCGCCTGGGCGATCAGGCGCTGGATGGTGGGCCGGCCCTGCGGGTCGCGCAGCTCCCACAGGTTCTGGCCCACGAGTTCGGTCTGGCGCGAATGCATCAGCACCTTGCCCTGGAGGTCGTAGACGAAGAAATAGCCGTCGGGGCCGTAGTCGAGCGAGGCCAGCAGGCGCAGGGCCTGTTCCCGCTCCGCCTCGCCGCCGCGCCGGTCGTAGAGCGGCTGCACCGTGCTCACGGCCAGGTCCACATAGCTGCGCAGCTCGCTGCGCCGCGCGTCCATGTAGGCGCGCTCGACCAGGGCGTGCTCGCGCTGCGCCAGCGCGCGCTCCTGCTGCTGCACGGCCAGGGCGATGAGCGCGAGCGCGGCCAGCATCGGCAGGATGGCCAGCAGGAGGATCTTGGTGCGCAGTCGCATGGCGGGAACGGGGCGGCGAACGCGAATTGTCCGCCAAGCGCGGCCCGCCCCTCAGCCCCTCAGCGTCTCCAGCTGCCGCACCCGCTGCATCGCCATCGCCGCCGCCGCCGTGCGCGTTTCCACGCCCATCTTGGCGTGGATGCGCTCCAGGTGCTTCTTCACCGTGGCCGGGCTGGCGCCCAGGATGTCGGCGATGTCGCGGTTGATCTTGCCCTTGACGACCCAGTAGAGCACCTCGGCCTCGCGCGCGGTCAGGCCGAAGGCCTGCGACAGCGCGCTGAAGGCGGATTCGTCCGAGGTCTCCTGCATCACGATCAGCCAGTCGCCCTGGCCCAGGGGATCGCCGTCCTCGTCGCCCACGCGCTGGTGCAGGCGAAAACTCAGGCGGCGCGGACCGTTCTGCAGCGTGAGCCGGGGCGGCTCGCGCAGGGCCTGGGCGTCGGCCAGGTGGCGGCGCAGCCAGTGCAGCACCGCCTCGGGCGCGTGCACCGAATCGCCGCCGCCGTGCTGGCGCAGCAGCTCGCGCGCGAGCGGTGTCTGCCACAGCAGGCGGCCGTCGCTGGCGCGCACGGTGATGGTGGCGTAGCCGAAGGCGTCGAGCGCGTGGCGCGCCTGGCTGCGCTCGCGCGCGCCGTCGCGGGCCTGGCGCGCCTGGCGCAGGTGCAGGGCCATGCGGGCCATCACCTCGCGCGGCTTGACCGGCTTGGTCACGTAGTCCACGCCACCGGCCTCGAACGCGGCCTCCAGGTGCTCGGGCTCGGTCAGGCCGGTCATGAAGATGATGGGCGTGGCGGCCGTCAGCGCATCGGCCTTGAGGCGGCGCGCCACCTCGAAGCCGTCGATGCCGGGCATCAGCGCGTCGAGCAGCACCATGTCGGGCAGGGCCTGCTGCGCGCGGCGGATGGCGCTCTCGCCGTCGAGCGCCACGAGCACGGTGTAGCCGGCGCCGTCCAGCGCGTCGTGCAAGGGCGCCAGGTTGTCGGGCGCGTCGTCGACCAGCAGCACCACGCGGTGCTCACCGCGCGGCAGGCGGGGCGACAGGCGCTGCGGGTCGATGGCCTCAGACACGGTCCTGCCCCAGCTGCCGTTCGATGGCCTCGAAACGAAACTCACGCGCCAGCGTGGCCAGCGCGGCGGCCTGACCCGCGCGCTCCGGCCGCCGCCGCACCCAGTCGTCCAGCCACTGCAGGATGCCGCGCGTGTAGCCCAGGCGCACCAGTTCCAGCAGCGGCGCGATCTCCTCACGCGCCGGGAGCGCTGCCTCGGGCCGCGCCAGCGGCGGTGGCTCGGGCGCCGCGGCCGCCTCGGTCCAGCGCAGGTTCAGCCGTTGCGCCAGCCAGGCCAGCAGTTCCGAACGCCGCACCGGCTTGACGAAGAAGTCCTGCGGCGCCAGGGCCTCGCCGGGCCCCAGTTCGCTGTGCAGGCCCTTGTCGAAGGCGTTGGCCGAGACGATGGCCAGCGGCACCCCGGCCCAGCCGGCGGCGCGCAGGCGCCGGCGCGTCTCCCAGCCGTCGATGCCGGGCATGGCGAGGTCGAGAAACACCGCGTGCGGCGCGCGCGCCTCGCCGGGTCGCAGGCCGGCCAGCAGTTCCAGCGCGTGGTCGCCGCTGCGCGCCAGCTGCACCTCGAAGCCCAGCGGCTCCAGCCAACGCTGCAGCAGCTCGCGGTCGGCCTCCTCGTTGTCCACCACCAGCACGCGGCAGCGCTCGCCCTCGTAGCCCGCCGGCAGCTCCAGGCGCTCGCGCACGGGCAGCGCACCGCGCATCTCGGGCAGGAACAGGCGCACGGTGAACACGCTGCCCTGGCCCGGCGCGCTGCGCACGCTGAGCTCACCCCCCATCAGGTCGGTCAGCATCTTGGCGATGGTCAGGCCCAGGCCGGTGCCGACCACGCCAGAACGTTCACCGGCCTCGCCCGCGCCGCGCGCGAAGGGCTCGAACACGCGCTCGACATCGGCGCTGCCCATGCCGGGACCGGTGTCGTGCACCTCGAAGTGCGCCATTTCGCGCGCGTGGCGCACGCGAAGGCGCACCTCGCCCGTCTGCGTGAACTTCACCGCGTTGCCGAGCAGGTTGATGAGGATCTGGCGCACGCGCTTGTCGTCGGCGCGCACGGCCTCGGGCAGGCGGCCGTCGGTGTCGTAGACGAAGCGCAGGCCCTTGGCCGCGGCCTGCAGCTCGAACAGGCCCGCCACCTCGGCCAGCGTGGCCGCGAAGGCCATGGGTTTGACGTCGAGCGCGAACTTGCCGGCCTCGATGCGCGCGATGTCCAGCGTGCCCTCGATGAGCGACAGCAGGTGTTCGCCGCCGCGGTGGATGACCCGGATGGCCTGGGCGCGGTGCGGCGCCAGGCCGCTGTCCTCCTGCAGCAGCTGCGCGTAGCCCAGGATGCTGTTGAGCGGCGTGCGAAGTTCGTGGCTGATGGTGCTGATGTAGCGCGTCTTGGCCTGGTTGGCCTGCTCGGCCGCGTGGCGCGCCTGCTGCAGGGCCTCGTCGGTGCGGCGGTGCGACTCGATCTCCCGCATCAGCAGGTGGGTCTGCCGGTTCGACTCCTCCTGCGCCACCTCGCGGCTCTTGTGCGCCAGCACCAGCCACCAGGCCACCGTGGCGGCGATCAGCAGCAGCACGGCGTACACGCGCAGGAAGCCTGAGCGCAGCGCGGTGTCGAGCAGGGAGGCGCTGCCGCCACCCAGGGTCGCCGCCAGGGACTGCACCTCCTGCCGGTACAGCAGCCCGAGCACGGCCGCCAGCAGCGGCGCCACGATGAGCATGAGCAGCAGGTAGTGCGCCAGGCCGGCGTCCAGGTAGGGCCAGGCCCGCCGGGGCAAGAGGCGGCGCAGGGCGCCGTTCCACTGCACCGACAGGCGCGCGTGCGGCTTGCACAGGTCGCCGCAGCGCGCGTCCAGCGTGCAGCACAGGGAGCAGATGGGCCCCTGGTAGGCCGGGCAATGGGCCATGTCGGGCCCTTCGTAGACCTGTTCACAGATGACGCAGACGCCCCCGGCGGCAGCGCTGGCCCCGCCCACTTGAATGGGGGCCACACCGGCGGCCTGGCGGCGCCGGCTCTGCGGTGTCTGCGGGCCAGACGGCCTCGCGAGATAGAAGCGCCCCCGGGTCAGCCAGGCGATCGCCGGCGCGGCCAGGAAGGCCGTGACCATCGCGATCACGGCCGAGAAGGCCTCGGCCGTGGGCCCCATCACGCCCAGGTGCGCGGTGATCGACACCACCGAGGCCAGCGCCATGGCGCCCACGCCCACGGGGTTGATGTCGTACAGGTGGGCGCGCTTGAACTCGATGCCGGGCGGGCTCAGGCCCAGGGGCTTGTTGACGATCAGGTCGGCCACCACGGCCATGATCCAGGCGATGGCGATGTTGGCGTACACGCCCAGCACCTGGCCCAGGGCCTGGAACACGTTCATCTCCATCAGCAGGAAGGCGATGAAGGTGTTGAACACCACCCAGACCACGCGGCCCGGGTGGCTGTGCGTGAGGCGCGAGAAGAAGTTGCTCCAGGCCAGCGACCCCGCGTAGGCGTTGGTGACGTTGATCTTGAGCTGCGAGACCACCACGAACAGCGCCGTGGCCGCCACCGCCCAGCCATGGGGCAGCAGGAAGTCGTAGGCGGCCAGGTACATCTGGTTCGGGTCGACAGCGCGCTCGGCCGGCACGCTGTGGCGGATGGCCAGGTAGGCGAGCAGCGCGCCGCCAAGCATCTTGAGCACCCCGATCAGCACCCAGCCCGGCCCGCCGGCGATGACCCCCGCCCACCAGCGCAGGCCCCGGCCGGGCTGGCGCGCCGGCATGAAGCGCAGGTAGTCGGCCTGCTCGCCCATCTGCGTGATCAGCGCGATGCCCACCGTGAGTGCCGCACCGAACAGGTGCCAGTCGAAGCCCATCGCGGTGCCGGACGCACCCGCGTAGTGCACCACCTCGCGGAAGGTCGCGGGCGCGTGCACCGCGACGGCCACGAACGGCACCACCATCATCACCAGCCACAGCGGCTGGGTCCACATCTGGAAGCGGCTGATCGCCGACACCCCGTGCGTCACCAGCGGAATCACCACCAGCGCGCAGATCAGGTAGCCCCAGGCGGGCGGGATGTCCAGCGCCAGCTCCAGCGCGTAGGCCATGACGGCGGCCTCCAGCGCGAAGAAGATGAAGGTGAAGGAGGCGTAGATGAGCGAGGTGATGGTCGAGCCGATGTAGCCGAAGCCCGCGCCGCGCGTGAGCAGGTCCATGTCCACGCCGTGGCGCGCCGCATAGACGCTGATGGGCAGGCCGGCGAGGAAGATGATCAGGCCCGTGGCGAGGATGGCCAGCGCCGCATTGGTGAAGCCGACGCTGAGCAGCAATGTGGCGCCCACCGCTTCCAGCACCAGGAAGGAGGCCACGCCGAAGGCGGTGTTGGCCACCCGCCATTCGCTCCACTTGCGAAAGCGCTGCGGCGTGTAGCGCAGCGCGTAGTCTTCCAGGGTCTCGCTGCCGACCCAGCTGTTGTAGTCGCGCCGCACCTTGATGATGCGCTGCGGGGCGTCGGGCGCGGCGGCGGCGGGATCGGCGGGCGAGGCGTTCACGGGGCTGGCGCTGCAGCTTTCATGCCACTACCCTCACCGGGTATGCGTCTTGCTGACCCGGCCCGCAGGAGAAATCGACCCCCATGGACCTGACCCCGCGCGAGAAGGACAAGCTGCTCATCTTCACCGCCGCCCTGCTGGCCGAGCGCCGCCGCGCGCGCGGCCTCAAGCTCAACCACCCCGAGGCCATCGCCCTGATCACCGCCGCCGTGATGGAGGGCGCGCGCGACGGCCGGACCGTGGCGCAGCTCATGAGCGCGGGCCGCGAGGTGCTCACGCGCGCCGACGTGATGGACGGCGTGGCCGAGATGATTCCCGACATCCAGGTAGAAGCCACCTTCCCCGATGGCACCAAGCTGGTCACCGTCCACCAACCGATTCCATGAACGAGGAGACACACGCATGACACAACACCACTGGATCAAGGCCCTGGGCGCCGCCGCACTCGCGGGCACGGGATCGATCGCCCTGGCCCACGTGGGGGCCGATGGCCACGGCCACCACGGTTTCTTCGCCGGCCTGCTGCACCCCATCACCGGCCCAGACCACCTGGCCGCGATGGTGGCCGTGGGCGTGTGGAGCGCGGCCACCACGCGCCGTGCCTGGACCGCCCCCCTCGCCTTCGCGCTCACGCTGCTGGCCGGCGCCCTGCTCGCGCACGGGGGCATTGCATTCCCCGCCGTCGAACCCATGATCGCGGCTTCGCTGCTGGTGGTGGGCCTGCTGCTGGCGGCGCGCGCGAGGCTGCCGGAGGCGGCGGGCGCGCTGCTGGTGGGCGGCTTCGCGCTGTTCCACGGCGCGGCGCACGGACAGGAACTCGGCGGGCTGGCCGCCCTGGCCGGCATGGTGGCGGGCACGGCCCTGCTCCACGGGGCCGGCATCGCCCTGGGCCGGCGGCTGCGGCACCACAGCGTGTGGTGGACGCGCGCGGCCGGCGCCGTGGTGGCCCTGATGGGCCTGAACATGGGCTGGGGCCTGCTCGCGGGTTGACGGCCATGACACCCGGTGAATACCTCATCGCCGAGGGCGAGCACGCCCTCAACCCAGGGCGGCCCGCGCTCACGCTGGTGGTGAAGAACACCGCGACGCGGCCCATCCAGGTCGGCTCGCATTACCACTTCGCCGAAACCAACGGCGCGCTCGACTTCGACCGCGCCGCCGCGCGCGGCAAACGCCTGAACATCGCCAGCGGCACCGCCGTGCGCTTCGAGCCCGGCCAGCAGCGCACGGTGGAACTGGTGGACTACGCCGGCGACCGCGTGGTGTTCGGCTTTCGCGGCCTCCTACAAGGACCCCTCTGATGGCGAGCATTGGACGACGCGCCTACGCCGACATGTTCGGCCCCACCGTGGGCGACCGCGTGCGACTGGCCGACACCGACCTGATTATCGAGGTCGAGCGCGACTTCACCCTGGCCGCGGGCGGCTACGGCGAAGAAGTGAAGTTCGGTGGCGGCAAGACCATCCGCGACGGCATGGCGCAGTCGCAGCGCTCGCGCGCGCAGGGCGCCGTCGACACCGTGCTCACCAACGCCCTCATCGTCGAGCACTGGGGCATCGTCAAGGCCGACATCGGCCTCAAGGACGGGCGCATCGCCGCCATCGGCAAGGCCGGCAACCCCGACACGCAGCCCGGCGTGGACATCGTCATCGGCCCCGGCACCGAGGTCATCGCCTGCGAAGGCCTGATCGTCACCGCCGGCGGCATCGACAGCCACATCCACTTCATCTGCCCGCAGCAGGTCGACGAAGCCCTGGCCTCGGGCGTGACCACCATGCTGGGCGGCGGCACCGGCCCGGCCACGGGCACCTTCGCCACCACCTGCACGCCCGGGCCCTGGCACATCGAGCGCATGCTGCAGGCGGCCGATGGCCTGCCCATGAACATCGGCTTCCTCGGCAAGGGCAACGCCAGCCGGCCCGACGCGCTGCGCGAACAGGTCCACGCCGGCGTCATCGGCCTCAAGCTGCACGAGGACTGGGGCACCACGCCCGCGGCCATCGACCAATGCCTGGCCGTGGCCGAGGAGACCGACACCCAGGTCGCCATCCACAGCGACACGCTCAACGAATCGGGCTTCGTGGAGAACACCATCGAGGCCACGAAGGGCCGCACCCTGTGCGCCTTCCACACCGAAGGCGCGGGCGGCGGCCACGCGCCCGACATCCTGCGCGTGGTGGGCGAGAAGAACTTCCTGCCCTCCTCCACCAACCCCACCATGCCCTACACCGTGAACACGCTCGACGAACACGTCGACATGCTCATGGTGTGCCACCACCTGGACGCCGCCATCCCCGAGGACCTGGCCTTCGCCGAGAGCCGCATCCGCAAGGAAACCATCGCGGCCGAGGACGTCCTGCACGACCTGGGCGCCATCAGCATGATGAGCAGCGACAGCCAGGCCATGGGCCGCGTGGGCGAGGTGATCCTGCGCACCTGGCAGACCGCACACAAGATGAAGCTGCAGCGCGGCACCCTGCCCGAAGACCCGTCGCGCCACGACAACTTCCGCGTCAAGCGCTACATCGCCAAGTACACCATCAACCCCGCCATCGCCCACGGCATCTCGCACACCGTGGGCTCGCTGGAGGCGGGCAAGTGGGCCGACCTGGTGCTGTGGAAGCCGGCCTTCTTCGGCGTCAAGCCCTTCATCGTGCTCAAGGGCGGCAGCATCGCGCTGGCCGCCATGGGCGACCCCAACGCCTCCATTCCCACGCCGCAGCCGGTGCACTTTCGCCCGCAGTTCGGCGCCTACGGCGGCGCGCTCGCGCGCGGCAGCCTGAGCTTCGTCTCGCAGGCCGCGCTGGACGCCGGCGTGGGTGAGCGCTATGGCCTGCGCAAGACCCTGTCCGCCGTGCGGGGCTGCCGCGGCGTGAACAAGACCCACATGGTGCACAACGCCTGGCTGCCCACCATGGAGATCGACGCCCAGACCTACCGCGTGCGCGCCGACGGCCAGTTGCTCACCTGCGAACCCGCCACCGCGCTGCCCCTGGCGCAGCGCTACTTCCTGTTCTGATGCTGCACGCCTCCCGACTCATCGCCCAGGGCCAGGGCCTGGCGTCCGTGCTGCTCAAGCGCGCGCCCACGGTCGAGCTCGACTGGGACGTGCGCCAGAAGAGCCGCTTCGACACCGTGCTGAGCGACGGCCGCGCGCTCGCGGTCTTCCTGCCGCGCGGCCGCGTGGTGCGCGGTGGCGACGCGCTGCTCACGGCCGAGGGCGAGCTGGTGCGCGTGATCGCCGCGCCCCAGCCGGTGCTGCGCATCACCGCCTGCCCGGCGCACCCCCAGGCGGCGCAGGCCTTTGACCTGATGCGCGCGGCCTACCACCTGGGCAACCGCCATGTGCCCATCGAACTGAAGCCCGATCACCTGAAAATCGAGCCCGACCACGTGCTGGCCGAGATGCTGCGCGCCCTGCACCTGGACGTGACCGAAGTGAGCGAGGCCTTCGAGCCCGAGGGCGGGGCCTACGGCGGGCAGGACCACGGCCATTCGCCTGGCCACTCGCACGGCCATTCGCACGGCCACGCCCCCCATGAGCACCACCACGGCCATCCGCACGACCACTGACGCGGGCCTGCTGCGCACGCTGTGGCTGGCCTCGCCGGCCCTGCCGGTGGGGGGCTTCTCCTACTCCGAAGGCCTGGAGGCCGCGATCGACGCCGGCCTGGCCAAAGACGAGGCCGGCGTGGCCAACTGGCTCATCGACCAACTGCACCTGGGCCAGTCCCGCAGCGACCTGGCGGTGATGGCCGAGGCCGTGGGCGCCTGGCGCGCGCACGACCTGGACCGCGTGCGCGCCCTGAACCAATGGGTGCTGAACACGCGCGAAACCAGCGAACTGCGCCTGCAGACCGAGCAGATGGGCCGGTCCCTGCTCGCCTGGGCCCAGGCCCTGGGCGAACACGGCGAAGCCGTGCGCGCCGCGCTGACGCGGGCCGGGCTGAACCCGCCCACCTGGCCCCTGGCCGCCGCCTGCGCCGCCGCGCAGGGCGAGGCCAGCGTGCGCGAGGCCCTCATCGGCCTGGCCTTCGGCTGGGCCGAGAACATGGTGCAGGCCGCCATCAAGGCCGTGCCCCTGGGCCAGGGCATGGGCCAGCGCCTGCTCGCGCGCCTCGTGGGCGAGATCCCCGCCGCCGTCGACGAGGCCATCGCGCGCGGCACCGACGACCAGCGCCAGGCCTTTACCCCCATGCTCGCCATCCTCTCGGCGCGCCACGAAACCCAGTACTCACGCCTGTTCCGATCATGAACACAACACCACTGCACCACATCCCGAACCGCACCAAGCCCCTGCCCCCGCTGCGCGTGGGCATCGGCGGCCCGGTGGGCTCGGGCAAGACCACCCTGCTGGAGATGCTGTGCAAGGCCATGCGCGAACGCCACGACCTCATCGCCATCACCAACGACATCTACACCAAGGAAGACCAGCGCCTGCTCACCGTGAGCGGCGCGCTGCCGGCCGAGCGCATCCTGGGCGTGGAAACGGGCGGCTGCCCGCACACCGCCATCCGCGAGGACGCCTCCATCAACCTCGAGGCCATCGACCGCATGCTGGAGCGCTTTCCAGAGGCCGACATCGTCTTCGTGGAAAGCGGCGGCGACAACCTGGCCGCCACCTTCAGCCCCGAGCTGAGCGACCTCACCATCTATGTCATCGACGTGGCGGCCGGCGAGAAGATCCCGCGCAAGGGCGGCCCCGGCATCACCAAGAGCGACCTCTTCGTCATCAACAAGACCGACCTGGCGCCGCACGTGGGTGCCGACCTGGAGGTGATGAGGGCCGACACCGCGCGCATGCGCCCCGACGCCCAGCGCCGGCCCTGGGTGATGACCAACCTCAAGACCCGCGAAGGCCTGGACGAGGTGGTGCGCTTCATCGAAACGCGCGGCCTGCTGAAGGCGGCGCAGCCGGCCTGAAAGCCTCGGCCCGCCGGCCCTGTGTGCTGTCGGACGCGGCGCACTAGAATCCCAGCCTCTGCGGAGACGTGGGTGAGTGGTTTAAACCAGCAGTCTTGAAAACTGCCGACCCGCAAGGGTCCGTGAGTTCGAATCTCACCGTCTCCGCCAGCGCCTCCCACCGGCCCCGTTACAGTCGGCGGCTCAGCCCTTGGTTGATCCCCCATTCCAACACTGTCGGAGACTCTCCCCATGCCCCTCACCCGCCGCGCCCTCGCGCCCCTGTTCGCCAGCCTGCTGTTCAGCGGCGCCGCCATCGCCGGGCCCAACGACCCGTCCAAGTTCGACGGCACCCGCTACGCGCCGCAGAAGGCGCTGTACGACTTCAACTTCGCCAGGCCCCTGGACGCCAAGCCCGCCTTCGGCTATGTGAAGAACCACCTGCGCGCGATCAAGGAATACGGCGACCCGAAGTCGCACATCGTGATCGTGGCGCACGGCAACGAACTGCACGCCTTCTCGCGCCTGAACCGCGCGGCCTATCCCGACATGTACGAGGAACTCAAGGCCCTGGCCGACGCCGGCGTGACCATCCGCGTCTGCGCCAACGCGGCGCGCTCGCGCGGCTACAAGCCCGACGAGTTCTACGACGTGATCACCGTGGTGCCGGCCGCCGTGATCGACCTGGCCAAGTGGCAGAACGAGGGCTACAGCTACATGTACGCCGAGTGGTTTCCGCGCCTGACCCGCGAGGAACTGGTCAAGCAGACCCCCGAACTGCAGTAAGCCGGCGCTTCACCAGGTCCGCCCGAAGCGCCCGGGCGGACCGTGCTGCACCAGCAGCGCCTGCCACAGCGCCGTCAACTCGGCGGTGGCGCCCGGGTCGATGGGGTTGAGGTTGACGGCGGTTTGCACCAGCACGAAGCGCGTGATCGGGTCGATCAGCACGAACTGGCCCAGCACGCCGCGCATGGCGTAGTAGCGCGGCGCCTCGCCCGACAGCCAGATCTGGTAGCCGTACGGCGCGTTCAGCCCACGCGCTGGCGTGGTGCTCTCGTAGACCCACGGGCGCGAGACCACCTGCCGCCCGTTCCAGCGGCCGTCGTGGGCGAGCATGAGGCCCAGGCGCGCCCAGTCGCGCAGGCGGGCCACCACGCAGCAAAAGCCCAGCGCCTCGCCCGACGGGTCGGTGTCCCAGGCGGCGTTGGCCTCCGCGCCCAGCGGCGCCCACAGCCGGCGGCTGAAGTACTCGGGCAGCGGCATGCCCACCGCGCGGCTCACCACCATGCCCAGCACCTGCGAGTCGGCGCTGGCGTAGTGGAACACCGTGCCCGGCTCGGCCACGCGCGCGTCGAACTGGCGCACCGCCGCCACCGCGCCCAGGGGCGAGGGCCCGACCAGCGCCTCGGCCAGGCGGTGCACGTCGTCGTTCGGCTGGTAGCTCTCGTTGAAGGCCAGGCCCGAGGACATGGTCAGCAGCGCGCGGATCGGCGTGGCGCCGTAGGCCGTGCCCGCGAGTTCGGGCAGGTAGGCCGACACCTTGTCGTCGATCGAGCGGAGGGCGCCGTCCTCCAGCGCCGCGCCCACCAGCAGGCCGGTGATGGTCTTGGCCAGAGAGTGCGACAGGAAGCGGTCGCTGTCGCGGCGGCCGTACTGGTAGCGCTCGAACAGGATGGTCGAGTCGCGCGCGATCAGCAAGCCCGTCACCGGGTGGCGGCGCAGGTAGTCGTTGAGCGTGAGGGAACGCCCTTCATACGCGTACTGCAGTTCCAGGCTTTGCGCGGCGCGCGACAAAGGGGACGGCGCGCCGGCGGTCGGTACCTCCTTCAGGGGGCGAACCTGGTCGTAGTGGCTGTGCAGGCCCACGTAGAGTTCCTGCCGCAGCTCATCCGGCCGCAAACCGGGCCGGGGCACGGGGTAGCCCTGCGCCTGGCCATAGGCCGCGGCCTGCGGGCCATCCGGCACGAACACGGGATCGGCCCGCGCGCCCCAGGCCATCAGGGCCAAGACGCCGAAGAACGCGGCGGCCAGCGGGCGTCTGCGCAAGGGGAGCGGCGGCATCGCGGTTCCTGTGGGGCCCCGCAGGGGCGGTCGCGCGCATTATGCGAGGCACCCGCGCCGGCACAAAAAAAACAGCGGCCCATGGGCCGCTGTCCAAACCTTGGAGGAGACGCGCGATCGCGGGATCAGTGGGCCTGCACGGCGCTCGGCGCCTGCACCACCGCATTGCCTTGCACGGCGCGCAGGCCGGCCAGGCGGATCTGCTCGGCCTGCTGCGGCGTGGCCACGGGCAGGATCTCGCCGCTGGCGACCAGGCCCAGGCGGCGGGCCTCGGCGGCCTCGGCCAGCACCTGCGCGCGGCTCAGCTGGCTGGCCACCACGGTGGCCTGGGCTTGCGCGGGGTTGGCTTCGCCGCGGGCGATCTGGTCGGCCTTGTACGCCGGTGCGACCTGGGCCTGCACGTCGGCGCGGCTCAGGGTCGATTGGAAGTTGAACACTTCATTGCCCTCCAGCGGACCTTCGGCGAAGGCGGCGCCAGCGGTGAGGGCGAAGGCGATGGGCAACAGGAGGCTTTTCGAGGCTTTCATGACAGTTCCTTTGATGACGACAGATGGAGGGGAGGAGACGCTCTGAATGCCGCTGTGTGCCGGCATGGAAGGAACTGTAGGAAGCGGGGCTGTCGTTTTCCGAACGCCTGAATTACGTATTCGTAACCCAAGGCCGGCTCACTTTCCGTGACAATTTCATGGTGCGCAATCAAATAGCGCACGCCTATTTCCGCCCCTGCCCCACGCCATGCGCATCCTGGTCATCGAAGACGAAGCCAAGCAGGCCGACTACGTGCGGCGCGGCCTGACCGAGGCCGGCTATACCGTCGACGTGGCCCGCGACGGCATCGAGGGCCGCTACCTGGCCACCGAAGGCGACTACCAGCTCGTGGTGCTGGACATCATGCTGCCCGGCGTGGATGGTTTCGGCGTGCTGGCCGCGCTGCGCGAGAAGCGCAACACCCCGGTGCTCATGCTCACGGCGCGCGATCTGGTCGAGGACCGCGTGCGCGGCCTGCAGTCCGGCGCCGACGACTACCTCGTCAAACCCTTCGCTTTCTCCGAGCTGCTCGCGCGCATCGGCGCGCTGCTGCGCCGCGGCCCGGCGGCCAGCAACGAGGCCACCAACAGCCGGCTCAGCGTGAGCGACCTCGAGATCGACCTGCTCAGCCGCAAGGCCACGCGCTCGGGCCAGCGCCTGGAACTCACCGCCAAGGAGTTCGCCCTGCTGGCCCTGCTGGCGCGCCGCAAAGGGCAGATCCTGTCGCGCACCACGCTCGCCGAACAGGTGTGGGACATGAACTTCGACTCCGACACCAACGTGGTCGAGGTGGCCATCCGCCGGCTGCGCGCCAAGATGGACGACCCCTTCCGCCCCAAGCTGCTGCACAACGTGCGCGGTATGGGCTACGTGCTGGAGGAACGCGCGTGAACACCGCCGCCATCACCCCGCCCACCAACTCGGCCACGACGGAGCTGCGCGCCGCGCCCACGCCCTGCGCCTATTCCATCGGCAAGCGCCTGTCGCTGTTGCTGGCGGTGCAGACCATCATCGGCCTGGGCGTGCTGCTGGCCGTCATCTACGCCGCCACCTGGATGCTGTTCGCCTCGCGTCAGCAGGAGGAGCTGCGCGGCTACTCGCACGTGCTCATCGAGGTGCTGAAGGAGACCGATGCCCACGGCACCGAGGCCGACATGGTGCAAAAGCTGCTGTGGCTGAGCGAGCGCCGCCCCGGCAACTTCGTGGAGCTGCGCCGCGCCGACGGCAGCACCCTGTACCGCGATCCCCTGCCCAGCTTCGACCCCGCCACCGCCCCCACGAGCGAACTGCGGTTCGAGGTGCCGCGCGCCGATGGCAGCGCGCCGCTCAAGGGTCGGCTGGTGATGGACTGTTCGCGCGACGCGCAGTACGGCCGGCGCATGGCGCTGCTGCTGGTGGCCGTCACGCTGGCGGGCGGCGCCTTCGTGGCCTGGGCCACCTACTGGCGCGTGCGCAGCAGCCTGCGCCCGCTGATGGACCTGGCGGCGCAGACGCGTGCCATCGACGTGCGCCGGCTGGACCAGCGCCTGACGCTGTGCGAGCCCACCGAAGAACTGCAGCCGCTGATCGAGCAGTTCAACGGCCTGATGCAGCGCGTGGAGCGCACCTACGTTCAGCTCGAAGGCTTCAACGCCGACGTGGCGCACGAACTGCGCACGCCGCTGGCCAACCTGATCGGCCACACCGAGGTGGCGCTGAGCCGCGAGCGCAGCGCGCCCGAGCTCGAGGAGGTGCTGCTGTCCAACCTGGAAGAGCTGCAGCGCCTCGCCGGCATCGTCAACGACATGCTCTTCCTGGCGCAGGCCGACCGCGGCGTGAAGGCGCGGCGCGGCGCGCCCCTGAGCCTGGCCGAGCTGGTGCAGCAGGTGGTGGAGTTCCACGAGGCGCCCATGGAGGAAGCCGGCCTGGGCATCGACATCGAGGGCGACGCCCTGCTCGCGGTGGACGAGCCCCTGGTCAAGCGCGCGCTGTCCAACCTGCTGGGCAACGCCATCCGCTACGCCGACAAGGACTCGCGCCTGTGCGTGCGCATCCTGCGCGAGGGCGAACAGGGCGTGCGGCTGTGGGTGGAGAACGTCGGCCCGGCCATCGAGCCCGAGCACCTGCCGCGCCTGTTCGACCGCTTCTTCCGCGCCGACGCCTCGCGCTGCGAGCTGGAGAAGCCGCACCACGGCCTGGGCCTGTCCATCGTGGCCGCCATCGCGCGCATGCACGACGGCTTCGCGGCCGCCGAGTCGGCCGCGGGCCGCACGCGCGTGGGCTTCAATATGGTGTGAGTCCGGCCTGCCGCGCCTCAGGCCGGCAGGAACAGCGACTGCAGGTCGCTCAGGAAGTCGAAGCCGCGCTCGGTCGGACGCACCCAGCCCCCCTCCCGTTCGACCAGGCCCTTGGCCTCGGCCTCGCGCAAGGCCGCGTCGATGCTGGACAGCGGCAGGCCGGTGCCGGACATGAAGTCGGCCAGCGCGAAGCCCTCGCGCAGGCGCAGGGCGTTGAGCATGAACTCAAAAGGCAGCTGCGCGCGCGGCACCTCGTCCATGCTGGCCACGGCGTCGCCGGCCAGGGCGCGCTCCATGTACAGCCGCGGTTCGCGCACGCGAACCGGGCGAGCGATGCGGTGCGCAAAGCTGAGCTTGCCATGCGCGCCCGCCCCGATGCCCAGATAGTCGCCGAAGCGCCAGTAGTTGAGGTTGTGCCGGCAGGCGTGCCCAGGCCGGGCATAGGCCGAGACCTCGTATCGCTGCAGGCCCGCCACGGCGGTCAGCTCGGTGATGCGGTCCAGCATCTCGTAGGCCTCGTCGTCGCCGGGCAGCGGGGGCGGGAACTTGGCGAAGTAGGTGTTGGGCTCCAGCGTGAGGTGGTAGACCGACAGGTGCGGCGGCGCGAAGGACAGCGCGGTGCGCAGGTCGGCCTCGCACTGCGCGAGCGTCTGGCCCGGCAGCGCGTACATCAGGTCGAGGTTGAAGGTATCGAACACCTGGGCCGCCTCCTCCAGCGCGGCGCGCGCCTGCGCGCCGTCGTGCACACGGCCCAGGGCCTTGAGCTGCGCGTCGTCGAAGCTCTGCACGCCGATCGACAGGCGCGTGACGCCGGCCTGGCGGAAGGCGCGGAAGCGGTCTTTCTCGAAGGTGCCGGGGTTGGCCTCCAGCGTGATCTCGGCGTCGGGCTCCAGCGGCAGGCGCGCGCGCACGTCGGCCAGCAGGCGGTCGATGGCCTGCGGCGAGAACAGGCTGGGCGTGCCGCCGCCGATGAACACGCTGTGCACCGGCCGGCCCCAGACCAGGGGCAGCGAGGCCTCGAGGTCGGCGCGCAAGGCGTCGAGGTAGCGCGCCTCGGGCATGGCCTCGCCCGACGCGGCCGTGGCGCTCCATTCGTGCGAGTTGAAGTCGCAGTAGGGACACTTCTTCAGGCACCACGGCAGGTGGATGTAGAGCGACAGCGGCGGCGGCGCGCCGAGCTGCAGCGTGCCCGGCCGCATCCAGTGGCGCGGGTCGCGGCTGGGCTGCAGATCGCTCATACCGGTGGGGTGGGCGCGAACCAGCGCTCGCGCATGAGCTCGAGCATGGCGCGCGCGGCCTGTCCGCGGTGGCTGTGCCGGTTCTTCACCTCGGGGTCGAGCTCGGCGAAGGTCTTGCCCAAGGCCGGGATGAACATCACCGGATCGAAACCGAAGCCGTGCGCGCCCACGCGTTCGCGCGTGATCAGGCCGGGCGCGCGGCCGGTGGCCACGAGGGGTTCGGGGTCGTCGGCGTGGCGCAGCGCCACCAGGGTGCTGACCAGGGCCGCGCGGCGGTCGCCGACGTCGCGCATCTGCTCCAGCAGCGCGGTGACGTTGTGGTCGTCGCCCTTGGGGTAGCCGTGCTGCGTGGCGTAGTAGGCGGTGTCCACGCCGGGCCGGCCACCGAAGGCTTCCACGCAGAGGCCGGCGTCGTCGGCCACCGCCGGCAACCCGCTCTCGCGCGCGGCGTGCCGGGCCTTGGCCAGGGCGTTCTCGATGAAGGTGCGGTGCGGCTCGGGCGCCTCGGGGATGCCCAGCTCGGCCTGGCGCACGAGCTGCACACCCAGCGGCGCGAACAGGGCCTGCAACTCGGCCAGCTTGCCGGCGTTGTTCGACGCGAGAACCAGCTTCATGCGCCGAGCGCGGCCTTCTGCAAGGCCACGAGTTCGGCGATGCCCTGTTCGGCCAACGCCAGCAGCTGGTCCATCTCGGCGCGGGTGAAGGCCGCGCCCTCGGCCGTGCCCTGCACCTCCACGTAGTGGCCGGCACCGGTCATCACCACGTTCATGTCGGTGTCGCAGGCGGCGTCTTCCACGTACTCCAGGTCGAGCAGCGGTGCGCCGTCCAGGATGCCAACGGAGATCGCGGCCACGTGGTCCCTGATCGGCGAGGCCGTCAGCTTGCCGGCGTCCATCAGGCGGCTCACCGCGTCCTGCGCGGCCACGAAAGCGCCGGTGATCGCCGCCGTGCGCGTGCCGCCGTCGGCCTGCAGCACGTCGCAGTCGAGCGAAATGGTGCGCTCGCCCAGGGCCTTGAGGTCGAACACCGCGCGCAGCGAGCGGCCGATCAGGCGCTGGATCTCCTGCGTGCGCCCGCTCTGCTTGCCCTTGGCCGCCTCGCGGTCGCTGCGCGTGTGCGTGGCGCGCGGCAGCATGCCGTACTCGGCCGTCACCCAGCCCTCGCCGCTGCCGCGCTTGTGCGGCGGCACCTTTTCTTCCACGGAAGCGGTGCACAGCACCTTGGTGTTCCCGAACTCGATCAGCACCGAGCCCTCGGCGTGCATGGTGTAGCCACGGGTGATGCGCACCGGGCGCAGGGCATTGGCGGCCCGCTGGCCCGGTCGTTGGACGGCCGTCATAAAGAAAAACCTCAGGAAATACGAAGCTCAGGCGTTGCGCGCGGCCGCCGTGCGGGCGATCGCCGCATTGATCTCGGCGATCGACTTTTCGATGGCCGCGTCGTCCAGGTCTTCGACGGTGGGGTCGGGCACGCCCGACTGGATGGTGGAGGCGAACACGCCGTCCTCGATGTCTTCGGTGGACACGCGCGTCGTCTGGTACTCGTCGGCGGTTTCCCACTCCATGGCGAGCACGGTGACGTTGTCGCAGCGTTGGCCGCCGCGCCGCAGCGCGGTTTCCACCAGGTCGGGAACGGCCTGCTCCAGCGGGCGCGTGGAGAGCTCGTTCACGATTTCTTCGTCCTCGACCGTGCCCCAGAGACCGTCGGAACACAGCAGCACACGGTCGCCCTGCATGAGCTGCACCGGGCCGGACAGGTCATACACCGGCTTGGCCGGCGAACCCAGGCAAGTGAAAAGGATGTTGCGGTTGATGTGCTCGGTGTTGCGGCCCAGGTGCGCCTGCTGCTCCATGTAGGAATGGTCGCGCGTGCGCGTGAGCAGCTCGCCGTCGCGCACCACGTACAGGCGCGAGTCGCCGCAGTGCACCCAGTGGATGTGGCCGCGCTCCATGACGGCCGCCACCAGCGTGGTGCGCGGCGTGTCGAGCATGCCCTTCTCGGCGGCGTAGCGGATGATCTGGTGGTGCGCGGCCATGAGCGCGCTGGAGAGGAACTCGGGCACCTCGCGCACCGTCGGGTTGGCCGCTTTCTGGAAGTAGGCCGAGAGCGTCTGCAGCGCCAGTTGCGCGGCCATGGCGCCTTCCGGATGGCCGCCCATGCCGTCGGCCAGCACGAACAGGCCGGACTCGCGCGTGTAGGCGTAGCCCATGCGGTCTTCGTTGCGCTCGCGACCGCCTTGCCGGCTGATCTGATAGACCGAAAACTTCATCGGAATTTGGTGCCCACGTCGGTGGACTTGCGCAGCAGTGACTTCTGCTTGTCGGAGACGATGTTGTCGAACTGCAGTCGCATCTTCTCGGCCACGGTGAGCTTGGTGTAGCTGCGCTCGGTCTCGCGGCTGAGTTCCTTCTGCAGCGCGAAGACCGATTGCGGGCGCGAGAGCGGGTCGAGCGACATGCACCACTCGACCACTTCGATCAGGTTGTCGGAGTACACGCCACGCAGGCGCGACAGGGCCAGCGAGAGGCGGTCCTTTTCGAGGCGCTGGGGCGCGTCGTTGGGCGGGTAGCCCTGCATGCTGGCGTAGATGCAGGCACCGATGGCGTAGATGTCGGTCCAGGGGCCCATGGACGAATCGCGCCGGTACATCTCGGGCGCGGCGAAGCCCGGCGTGTACATGGGGCGGATGAAGTTGCCCTCCTTGCTCAGCACTTCGCGCGCGGCGCCGAAGTCGATGAGCACCGCGCGGTTGTCGTCGGTGACGAAGATGTTCGCGGGCTTGATGTCGAGGTGCAGCATCTTGTGCTGGTGCACGATGCGCAGGCCGCGCAGCACCTCGTCGTAGAGCGAGCGGATGGTGGATTCGCGGAAGACCTTCTGCTTCTTGAGTTCGCGCGCGGTGATGATGAATTCCTGCAGGGACGAGCCCTCCAGGTAGTTCATGACCATGTAGACGGTTTCGTTCTCGCGGAAGAAGTTCAGCACGCTCACCACCGATTGGTGGGAGATCTGCGCGAGCGCGCGGCCTTCCTCAAAGAAGCTCTTGAGGCCCAGGCGGTACAGCGACAGCTTTTCGGGCTGCACCTGCGGCAACAGCTCGCCGGGGCCACGCGTGGCCAGGGACGAGGGCAGGTATTCCTTGACGGCGACCTGCTGACCTTCGGTGTCGACCGCGAGGTACACCACGCCAAAACCGCCGGCGGCCAGCTTGCGAACGATGCGGTAGCCACCGATCACCGTGTCGGGTGGCAGAGGAGCGGGTTTGACCTTTGACATAATTCGACCGGTTTCCGAAACGCCCCGTTTTGGACCTCCAACACCACCGGCCCAGAGCGATGGCAGTTTACAGCATGACCGGCTACGCCTCGGCCCAGCGAAACGCTGGCGCAGAGCCGGCCGCGGGAGAATCCGGCCCGTCCGTCGGTGTCGAAATCCGTTCGGTCAACAGCCGATTCCTCGATCTCGGTTTCAAGCTCCCCGACGACTTGCGCGCGAGCGAACCCGCCCTGCGCGAACGCCTCACGCAGCGGCTCAAGCGCGGCAAGGTCGAGGTGCGCGCCTGGATCGAAGCCCCATCCGACGCCACGCCGCGCGCGCCGGGCAGCGCCGAACTGCAGCGCCTGCTGGGGGCGCAGGACAGCATCCGCACCTGGCTTCCGCAGGCGCAACCGCTGTCGGTGGCCGAGGTGCTGGCCCTGGTGGGACGCCGCAGCGCCCCGCCGGCCGATCTGCACGAACGCCTGCCCGAACTGCTGGACACCGCCCTGACGCAGCTGCTGGAAGCCCGGGCGCGCGAAGGCGCCCGGCTGGCCAGCATGCTGCTCGATCGCGTGGGCCAGTTGCGCGCCCTCACCGACACGGCCCAACCCCTGATCCCCGAGCTCGTGGCCCAGCAGCGCCAGCGCTTCCTCGACCGTTGGCAGGAAGCCCTGGGCGCCGACGCCTCGGGCAGCGTCGCCGCCAGCGAGGCCGCGCGCGACCGCGCCCTGGCCGAGGCCACGGCCTTCGCCATCCGCATCGACGTGGCGGAAGAACTCACGCGCCTGCGCTCCCACCTGGACGAGATCGAACGCCTGCTGCAGCGGGGCGGCGAGGTGGGCAAGCGCCTGGACTTCCTGATCCAGGAGCTGCACCGCGAAGCCAACACCCTGGGCTCCAAATCGTCGAGCCTGGAGCTCACCCGCGTCTCGGTGGACATGAAAGTGCTCATCGAACAGATGCGCGAGCAGGTGCAGAACCTCGAATGAGACCCTGATGCAATACCCCGGCAACTTGTTCGTCGTGGCCGCGCCCAGCGGGGCCGGCAAATCCAGCCTGGTCAAGGCGCTGATGGAGCTCGATGCCCGCGTGCAGCCCTCGGTGTCGCACACCACGCGCCCGCCGCGGGGGCAGGAGCTGCATGGCCGCGAGTACTACTTCGTGAGCCAGGAAAGCTTCGACCAGATGGTCGCGCAGGACGCCTTCCTGGAGTGGGCGCAGGTGCACGGCAACCGCTACGGCACCTCCAAGACCGCCATCGAGCAGCGCATCAAGCAAGGCGCCGACGTGGTGCTGGAGATCGATTACCAGGGCGCGCTGCAGGTCAAGCGCATCTTTCCCAACGCGGTGCTGATCTTCATCCTGCCACCCAGCTGGGAGGAGCTGCGCTCGCGCCTGGAGCGGCGCGCCGAGGACACCGCCGAGGTGATCGATCTGCGCCTGCGCAATGCCGCCCTGGAGATGGCCCATGCCCGGGATTTCGACTTCGTTATAATCAATGAGTTGTTTGAACGGGCCCTGTTTGACCTCAAGGCCATCGTTCACGCCCAGCGCTTGAAGTACGCGGCGCAGCGCAGCGCCCGCAGCGACACCTTCGAAGCGCTCAACATCCCCTGACATTGCCCGGAGCCCACCATGGCACGCATCACCGTCGAAGACTGCCTGGAACAGATCCCCAACCGCTTCCAGCTCGTGCTGGCCGCCACCTACCGCGCCCGCATGCTGAGCCAGGGCCACGCTCCCAAAATCGAGAGCAAGAACAAGCCGGGTGTCACCGCCCTGCGAGAGATCGCCGAAGGCAAGGTCGGCCTCGAGATGCTCAAAAAAGTGCCGACCTGAGCCCCCAACGTCGCACCCTCCCCACAAAAGGCACCGTTCGACGGTGTCTTTTTGTTTCTGGGGGCGCCGATTCCGCCCCGGGACCAGGGCCTAGATCGGTGACCCAAAGCGGTGCGTGCCGTCTGGCGCTACAGTTGCAGGATGACCCCTACCGTCGACGGTACCCTGGCGGTCAGCCCGCCTGATGCGGCCACAGCGGCCGCGAGCGCGGCTGCGGCCAGCTTCGCCGCGCTGCTGGGCAAGCTCGACTACCTGGGCCCCACGGACATCGAGCACATCCGGCAAGCCTACCGTTTCGCCGACGAAGCCCACCTGGGCCAGCTGCGCAAGAACGGCGATCCGTACATCACCCACCCCATCGCGGTGGCCTCGATGTGCGCGGAATGGAAACTCGACGCCCAGGCCCTGATGGCCGCGCTGATGCACGACGCCATCGAGGACTGCGGCGTGACCAAGCAGGAACTCGTCGAGCGCTTCGGTGCGCCAGTGGCCGAACTGGTCGACGGACTGACCAAGCTGGAGCGGCTGGAGTTCACCTCGCGCGAGCACAACCAGGCCGAGTCCTTCCGCAAGATGCTGCTGGCCATGGCCAAGGACGTGCGGGTCATCCTGATCAAGCTGGCCGACCGCACGCACAACATGCGGACGATGGCCGACATGCCGCGCAGCAAGTGGCAGCGCATCAGCTCGGAAACGCTGGAAATCTACGCCCCGATCGCCCACCGCCTGGGCCTGAATTTCACCTACCGCGAACTGCAGGATCTGGCCTTCCGGTTCCTGCACCCCTGGCGCTACGAGGTGCTGTCCAAGGCACTGAACCGGGCGCGCAGCCGCCGCCGCGACCTGATCGCCCGCGTGCAGCAGGAAGTGGAAGCCGCCTTCAAGCGGCAGCTGATGCCGGTGCGCATCATGGGTCGCGAGAAAACGCTGTACTCGGTCTACCGCAAGATGGACAGCAAGCACCTGTCCTTCGCCCAGGTGACCGACATCTACGGCTTTCGCATCGTGGTGCCCGAACTGACCGACTGCTACACCGCCCTGGGCGTGCTGCACCAGCTTTACAAGCCGCTGCCGGGCAAGTTCCGCGACTACGTCGCGATTCCCAAGGTCAATGGCTACCAGTCGCTGCACACCACGCTGGTGGGGCCTTTCGGGACCGCCATCGAGTTCCAGGTGCGCACGCATGGCATGGACGTGGTGGCCGAGTCGGGCGTGGCGGCGCACTGGCTCTACAAGGCCAACGAGCCCGGCAGCGACATGTCGCAGCGCCTGGGCACACAGTGGCTGCAGTCGCTGCTGGACATCCAGCAGGAAACGCACGACGCCAGCGAGTTCTGGGACCACATCAAGATCGACCTCTTCCCCGATGCGGTCTACGTGTTCACGCCCAAGAGCAAAATTCTTGCGCTGCCGCGCGGCGCGACGGTGGTCGACTTTGCGTACGCCATTCACAGCGACATCGGCCAACGCACGGTGGCCGCGCGCATCAACGGCGAGCAGCGGCCGCTGCGGTCCGAACTGGCCAATGGCGACGTGGTCGAAGTCATCACGGACGAGAAGGCGGAGCCCAATCCCACCTGGCTGTCCTTCGTCAAGACCGGCCGCGCGCGCTCCAAGATCCGCCACCACCTCAAGACCGTGGCGCAGGAGAAATCCCTTGAACTCGGCGAACGCATGCTCAGCCAGGCCCTGCGCTCCGAAGGCATCGCGCAATTGCCGGGCGAAGACGGTGAGCAGGCCCTGGTGTGGGAGAAGCTGCTGCGCTTCACCGGCAACAAGAGCCGGGCCGAATTGCTGTCCGACATCGGCATGGGCCGGCGCATCGCCAGCATGGTGGGCAAGAAGCTCGCGGTGCTGCTGTCCGAAACCGGACTCAAACCCGACGCGGTGCTGATCAGCACCGAGCGCTACGCCACTGCCGGCCATAACGATGGCGCCTTGCAGGGCGTGGTCACGCTGGACGGCAGCGAAGGCCTGTCCGTGCAGTACGCCCCTTGCTGCAAGCCCATCCCGGGCGATCGCATCGTGGGCTACCTGGGCCGGGGAGAAGGCCTGGTGGTGCATGCCGAGGACTGCCCCACCGCCCGCCGCCTGCGCGACCGCGACGCCGAACGCTTCCTCGAGGTGGAATGGGCCGATGAACCCGTACGCTCCTTCGACACCACCGTGATCGTCACCGTGGCCAATGGCAAAGGCGTGCTGGCGCGCGTGGCCTCAAGCATCGCCGCGGCCGAGGCCGACATCACCCACGTGGACATGGGCGACGAACCCGCGCAGACCGCCACGGACATCCGCTTCTCGGTGGCGGTGCGCGACCGCCAGCACCTGGCCGACGTGCTGCGCAGCCTCAAGCGCACGCCCTCGGTCATCAAGGCCCAGCGCTACAAGGCCGCGGCCAAGGCCTGATCAGGCGGCAGTGGGCGCCGGGTAGCTCACGTCCAGCACCTCGAGTTCCTGCACACCGCCCGGCACGGCGAGTTTGACCACGTCGCCGACGCGGGCCTTGAGCAGGGCGCGCGACACCGGCGCCACCCAGCTCACCTGCCCTAGCGTGCTGTCGGCCTCGTCGATGCCGATGATGGTGATGGTGGTCTCGCGCCCCGACCCGTCCGCGTAGGTGACGGTGGCGCCGAAGAACACCTGGTCGCTGCCGTGGTGCGCGGAGGGATCCACCACCTCGGCGATCTCCAGGCGCTTGGTGAGAAAGCGGATGCGCCGGTCGATCTCGCGCAGGCGCTTCTTGCCATACAGGTAGTCCCCGTTTTCCGAGCGGTCGCCGTTCTTGGCGGCCCAGTGCACGGCCTCGACCACCTTCGGCCGCTCCTCGTCCATGAGGCCCAGGAGCTCTCGGCGCAGGCGCTCGTAGCCCGTGCGCGTGAGGTAGTTCTTGCCGCCCGGTGTGGCCGGCGCGCCGACGCCATCGTCATCGTCGTCCGAATCGGATTCGCGGGTGAATGCCTTGCTCATGGTGACGGGTACGCGCGAAAGAGGCACCAGAAAGAGAAAAGCCCGCAGCTTGTGGCTGCGGGCTTTCAGTAGTGGCGCGGCTGGCAGGATTCGAACCCACGACCCCTTGGTTCGTAGCCAAGTACTCTATCCAACTGAGCTACAGCCGCGAAGCCTCGCAGTATAGCAGGCTTTTTTGGTAGGCCGTGAAGGGCTTGAACCTTCGACCAAAGGATTATGAGTCCTCTGCTCTGACCAACTGAGCTAACGGCCCGAGCGCGGGATTGTAGGGCGCCCCCTGCGCACCTACCCCTGCTTGGCGTGGCTCAGCGCATTGCTCACCAGCTTGGCCGTCACGTCGACGATCTGGATCATGCGGTCGTAGGGCATGCGCTGCGGCCCGATCACGCCCAGGGTGCCGACGACCTGGCCGTCCACCTCGTAGGGCGCCGTCACCACCGACAGGTCTTCGTACGGCACCACCTGGCTTTCACCGCCGATGTAGATGCGCACGCCGTCGGCCTGCGTGGAGACGTCGAGCAGGCGCATGAGCTGGGTCTTCTGCTCGAACAGGTCGAACAGGCGGCGCAGGTTGCCCAGGTCGCTGCTGAACTCGCTCACCG
>Ga0209958_1000548_pt1 | contig 60020 bp, 66 predicted proteins | sample ThiBio_inoc_plan_FD_183942 | JGI IMG/M metagenome (GOLD analysis project Ga0209958, IMG submission 183942) | Wastewater bioreactor microbial communities from Cape Town, South Africa - Thiocy_inoc_plan (SPAdes) | ecosystem: Engineered > Bioremediation > Thiocyanate > Unclassified | place: South...
CGCGAATCAGGATGAAGCTGCTCCAGTGGCATGAGGAAGGTGTAGACCGTCACGTCATCCACTTTCGCCAGCTCCTGCTCCAGCTTCTTGCAGTACGGACAGTCCGGATCCGAGAACACGGCGAGCGCCCGCCGGCCCTGGCCATGCACACTCTTGATCGCGTGTTGCAGCGGAAGTGAGGCGAAATTGACAGCCGGTGACGTCGGCTGCGCAGCATCGGCTCCGGAGGTGATGTCCTCCTGCTTCTCCATGTCGAACATGCGCCCGAAAATGAAATACCGCCCCGACTCTTCCACGAAAGCGACATTGCGGCCCATCACGACTTCGTAGATGCCCGGCAGCGGGGTGTTGGAAATCTTTCCGAAGCGTGTCTTCGGGTACATCAGCCGCAGATTGCGCTGGACCGCGACCTGATCGTTCGGACGCGTAGCATCGCTGGCATCCATCACGGCCGTAGCTGCAGCTTCAGTAATCACGTTTTGAGGAGGCAGAACGGGGGGGGCTTTCACATCCTGAGCCAGCGTAAATCCCGGCATGCAGGACAGAATCAACAGTTGGGGCAACAGGGTTTTCATTCTGGTTTGGGGTCTCATGTTCTTTACCGCCTCTCGATACTCTGGCCGCGCGTCAGCACTACGTCGACCACGCGGCCGCCGTCCACTTCAATCACCGGAAAAACCTGCTCGGCCAGCTTGATGTAATACTTCGATAGCTGTGACATCGCGCTGCCAACGCCGGATGCCAGTCCAGCCTGCAACTCCTTGCCGTCCGTCACCGTGCTGGTGGAACCCAGCGGTGAGGTCGATACAGTGCTCGAAGATTCCTTGAACGCTTGCCCGATGCCTGAGCCAATCCCCGCGAGGAAGGCATTCGCCAGCGCCTGCCCCTGCTTGGAAACCAGCCTTCCGCGCATCCCGGCCTTGCCATCCTCACCGGCTACATACCCTTTAAGCGATACGTCGACCGCCCCGCCTTTCTGGTCGATGCACGACAGGCGATCTGTCCTGATATATGCACGCTCAGAAGATATGTCGCCGTAGCCATTGGCCGTGACCACGCAATCCTTCATGTCGGCCATGTAGCGATTGGGCAACTGGGCTGGATCGAGCACCCGCATCAGAACTGGATGCGGATTGTTTTGCGCCTGTCCACCCGTCGGCGCATCCAGACCCGCCAGTAACACCACGCGCATGAAGGTCCCGGCAGGAAGATAGTTCTCAGCCGATGTCTTCTCTTCCTTGGCTGGAGCGGACGACATGCCGGCGGCTTGTGGCTGCGCCTGCGGTGCGGCAGGCGCAGCCACCGTCGAATCGGAGACTTCGAGCGTGAATGCGCGCTTCACCACGGGCTGCATGGGCGCGTTCGGATCCATGCCAGGCTGTGCGAACTGCCCAGGCCTTCCAGGAGGCGGTGGGGGAGGGGGCGGCAATGCCGCCGAACCCATGGGTTGCAGCGGGCGTAAATTGACTCCGGACTGTATTGCCGCTGCCGGGGGAGACATCGGCACTTCGTTGATTCCCGCTCCTGCGGTGCCTTGCATGGATCCACCACTGCTTTGTGGGATATTCACCATGTTTTGCTTGATCGCAGCAATTTCCTTATTCAGCGCCTCGATCTTTGATGCTTCGTTCGCCCTCCAAACATCCTTGTCGTTCAGCTGCTGACCAGGAACAGCCATGAGACTGACCTGTTCAGGCTTGTCCACAGGACCCAGATCGGTTTTATTGCTCCCGGAGTCGGCGAACCATGCCGCAGCCAAGGCCACCCCGACAATCACGGCGCCGACGCCGCCCGCCATCATGAGTTGCTTCCTGCGGGCGGGCGAAGCCTTGAGGGTAGGTATGATTCGCGCCATTACCGCACCCCCTCGTTCCGTTTCACCACAAAGACCTGGGTGCTGCGACCCGGCTCAACGGTCAAGTCGCGCACCGACACAGCTAGCACGCCTTTTTTGTAGAACTCCTGTTCGGCGACCCGAACCGGGGCGTCGCTGATATTGAACAGGCGATACTGTTCACCCACCAGTGAATGTCCAGTGAGAACATTCTCCAGCGCAAAACGGGAGCCTTTCCAGAGGCGGATTTCCTCCCATGTCTTCTTTACCTCCAGGCCTTCAGGCAAACCTTCACCTGCCAATGCCTGAATCATTTTCTTGATCGCCTGCTGATAACTGGAGGCACGTTCAATCTCTCCAGGCTTGGCTGCAACAGAAGCAGGGACAGCCGTTTCCTTGATCACGATGGTTTCACCCGGAATATCCTGGGGCTGCAACACAAGCGTGTAGGTTTTCCCACTTTGACTGAACACAAACACTCCGAACGGATCCTTGGCCAATGGATGAATCAGAGCCTGCCCGGTGGTGGCGTCCGCGCTGCCAGTGAGCAGTCCGTCGTCGGCGGACTTGACCAGGCGAACCCGGCCTCCCTCGATCGAGATGCGGTTCAAGTCTCTCAGGCTCACCTTGACGAACAGGGTCTTGCCCTCGACGCCTTCCACTACCTGCAAAGCGTGAGAGGACGGCGCGGCAAGTAAGCAAAACAGGCTAAGGAGCAGTGATTTCTTCAAACGGTCGGGCAGCATTCTTACCTTCTCTCATACCGGTCAGCAGCACACGGCCGCCGCGTTGGCCAAACTCGAATACGTAGGTTTTGTTCACCTGTGACGTTCTGCTGTCTCCCAGATAGGTGTTGAGCACACCCTGAACAGCGATGCGTTGTTTTGCCTCATCCGGCATAACCATCGCGATCGCCATGAAGGTGCTGGCGTTATCCGCCTTGATCTTTTGGGCATAAGCGCCGGCTTCGATTTCCAGCTTCCCGTAGAAGCGGGGGTCGATATAGGACTTGAGTGTGCGATGATTAAAGTCCACGTTCTGTGGCGTCACATCGAAGTAGAGTTGGGCCAGAAACACGCCCATCTCGATCAGATATTCTTTGGAAACCTTGTCATCCTCGACCCAGAATGTTGTGTGGATCGTCGGTGGAACCAGTGTCTCGCGGTGTGTGTCGCCTCGCGTCAGGAAGGCGATCAACATCAGGAGCAATGCGATCTGCGATAGGGCGAACATCATCACAGCCCATCTGCGCACTCCGAGAATGACGGCCACTTGGCCGCTCAGTTTGTCTATTCTCATCAGCCAATGAACTCTCGTATGCTCGAAGGCGGTGTTGCCTTCATTCCCAGACTGACGGGTAGATGCCAATACAGTAGGTGCATGCCATAAGCTCTGTGCTGGCCGAATTTGGCTTTGCGGTAAAGCCAGGCCATCACCAACCCGAACACCGTGAAGCTCACGAGCCAGCCTGTAATGAGGCCGAATACAAAGAAGGACATGAACAGCATGGCCACATCGAAATCCCACCACATGAACTTGGGAGGGTCGTCCAGGCGGGTCGGGATCGTTGGCGAATCTTGATTGGCCATGCTGTTCAGTCCGGTGATGCTTCGCTTAAATCACAGCGGCAAACATGCCGTTGATGATCGTCGGGCCCAAGCCAAACACGATGGCGAAAACGATGCCAACCAGCGCCGGCATGGCGGTAGACTTGGCGAAGCCAATGAGCGCACCGACCACGAACGCGGCGATCGCCAGCGCTTTACCCAGATAGCCTTCGGCCCAACCCACCAGCATGTCGAACAGGGCTTGGAATTCTGTACCGGTCACACCACCGCCGGCGGTGGTGGCCCATGCCGAGCTGACCATCAGAGCGGAGAGAAGCCCGCCGACAACGACTTGTTTCTTGCTGAACATTTTCATGAAATTCATTTGATTCTCCTTGAGCGTGTGTATTGAAAGATGGGTCTCATGGTCCCGGTGTCTCAGCAGTCTCAAGGTCTCGCATCACGATGTGGCGCACCAAATCCAGCATGGCTTGCCTCGCTGTCTCATCGTTCAGACAGTATTCAATGGCGGCTGTGGCCAGCCGCCTTTCCAAGAACAGGTTCCTGTTGGGAAGGGCTCTCCCAAGCGCCTGCAGCTTGAGTTTGGTTTCCTCGCGCACCAGGACTGCCTTGTATCCCGGCTCAGTAGTGTTTTTTGTCATTCCCAATCCCTATTCGTTAATGCTGATCACCGCACGTCTTGCGCTAGGGTTCGTACTGGGCGGATGGTCGATGCAGCATCGCGAATCGACTTTGATATTCCGTTTCTGGACTCCGTTGGCGTGCATAAAAACCGCGACCGCTATCCCGCGCTTGTACGCCAGGGTTTCGTTAAATCGCTTCTTGCCTACCTGATCTGTGCTGCCAAGAATCAGAAAACGTCTCGCGCCACGATGCCGTTCGAGAAATGCCTTGAGCTTGGCTTTCGCGGTCTGACTGAGCCGAGCCGATGCCAACGCAAATCGAACTGAAGTAGAAGAGCTCACAGCGACCGGCTTAGCAGCGCTATCCGATTTCCTCGCGGGCATGGGGACTGGTACAGGAAGGTCAAACACCTTCGCCGTCCTTACGGGGCAATCGCCTGCATGACACATGACATAAGCGCTAATGGAATCAGATTGCGTCACCTGCCAGTCGGCAGCCATCGACGAACCTGCCCAGACCAGGGCAAGCAATGTGAACATGCATTTCATGAGGATTTCCTCATTGCCCGGTAGACTTTCCAGGCATAGCCATTACGTGCGCGACGGCACGCATCGCCTTTTAGTCGCGTGCATGCCGCGTTGTAGGCACCGACTGCTTCCCACGAAGCGCCATATCGATTGAAGTTGTTCGCCAGCACCCATGCACCCAGCTTGACGCTGGTACAGGCATCGTAGAGGTGTGCCTCGGTATATCCGAGTGACTTGATTGGGTTCCTCCGCAGCCACCGGGTATTGATCTGCATCAGCCCAATGTCCTGAGACTGCGTACTCGCTGTGTGAGTGCTGTTAACCGCATGCGGTCTCATATTCGACTCAACTTGGGCCACCGCCTTCAGCAATAGTGGTGAGACCCCGTACATCGCCCCCGCCTCATCAAAACAGAAGGCGTGGGCTTGGGTATAAAAAAGGGCCGTCAGGAGAACAACCCAAGGGGAGGAGAGGGAATCCATGGGGCGAATGCTAGGGATGCGCTCATCCCGCTTCCAGCGGAAATCAAAAGAATGTTTTTTTGATTGATTGCTGAAAATAAAATCTGAAATGGATAAAATGGACGGTTGCCCAAAAAAAGAAAACCCAATAAGGGTCAAGGGACTTACCCGAAAGGGCTTGTTCGCTTGAATAGACGCGAACACAAAGGAATACGGGGGTTTAAGGGAAACGGCTTACTGGTTAAGGGCTAAAAATGGCTGGACAAAGAGCGCCCACCAGATTGCGTCCTAGCGGAAATCACCAGAAAAGTTTTTGAGAGTAAAGGCCCAGACTCGACCCGACAAGCAGTGAAAGTATGGGTCACCCCTGCGTTACTGGGCGGCCGATGTAGGACAGCAAGCGGTAGGTCGTGAAATCAGCGTGCACTTCTGCTGATCGGCCAAAGGCGACGGAGCGCTTTCGGTCCGCTCCGTCCGCAGTGCAATTCAATACCGGACACCGGCCTGTCTGGGCAACGCGAACGGCTGCTTTAGTGTCAGTCGGCAGGACCCGACCCAAAACAGGCGGGCATGGGAAGCGCCACCAGTGTCCAGTGTTCGGTGCGGATACACATATTTGAATCTCAGATGTATCTAGTAAACTGAGGACGATTCATATCGTCCGGAGATAGTAGATGAAAACAATGATCGTAGTTGTATCGCTTACCTTGGCTACGCTGACTGGATGTGTCCAGCCCCCAGTCAGGCCCGAGCTTTCTGGCAGCATAGTGAACGATTTTATGCAGAGGAAAGCGCCAGACTCCGGCGGACGAGTTTACGTAACCATGGGCACTTATAGAACGCCCCTTATAACGGTTGACCGCGGATGGGATTCAGGCGATTTGTTTATTAACAATATGCGCGTTGAAACAGTGAACAACACAAAGGAATACATCGCTATTGACCTCCAGCCCGGGCAATACGTATTCACGTGGTTACCTCTTGCAGGATATGAACGATCAAAAACCAGTGCGAACCCTGTAATTGTGACCGTTCAAAACGGCCAATCACAGTTCCTAGCGCTGGATGCCGCAGAGGGCGCGAATTTGCTGTCAGCCTTCGGTGCAATTGGGGCGATTGCTGGTGTCAATCGGGTTACGGATGTGAGAAAAGAAATCACGGGCAGCATGCTAGAAGGTCGGAGGCCAGTTTCTTATTTTGATCTTCGCAATCAAAAGCTCTAAGGAAGCCATAGACCACCCCGTGTTCAGTAGGCATCCGGGGCTATGTTTAGTGTGTGTTCGCAGCCCCCCCCCCACAAGCCCCGCTTGGCGTGAACCCCAAACAAACAACAAGGGAGCACATGCATTGACCGCACAGACCCCCGAAAAGATCTTGCTGGACGGTGAGATGCTGGACCTATGCACCGAACCGTTAGGCCACTACTTCTACTTCGGGGGGACACAGCCCGACTTCGCCCCCCGTGCAACTAGTTGTTGGCGCAGCTACATCGGTACCTGGGAAATTCGCAACGGGCGCCTCTACTTGGTCGGCATTGATGCCAAACACAGAGATAGGAATCCCGTTAAGTTGGAAGACATTTTCCCAGGCTACCCTGAACGGGTCTTTGCGCACTGGTTCACCGGCATCCTGCGTTGCCCTCGGGGTCCAATGCTCGCTTATGAGCACATGGGTTACGGCAGCGTCTTCGAGGAGGATATACTCCTGTATGTCAAACAGGGAGTGCTCATGAGTCGTGAGGTGAGAACCAACGATGTGACAAACGATACAGACGCGTGGGCGGAATGACATACTGGATCTCAGGTTATTTCCTCATCGGTGCCGTAGTGTCGATACTAATTCTACGAATGGTTCATTACGACCCGCGCGCAGGGAAGCCTCTGATAGACCTAAGCTACATCCTCTATCCGGATGGCAAACCTTTGGGCTTGCGTATCCAGGAATGGATAAGCGACCGGCTCGTCCCCGTTTTCATTTTTCTATCAGTGATGGCAACTTGGCCATTTCTCGTCTTAGTCGTGGCATATGGGCGCCTGAAAGCGGGTTTTTCTACCGACACACAACCGGACACCGAAGCTGCCTGCGAAATGGAAGGAGAAAACGGTGCCAAATTCCATGCCCACTCCAGTAACCTGGTTGCACCCACCACAGTGGAGGAGGTGGAGGCATGGGAGCGGATTGTTGATCCCTTAGGGGCCGTTCCGCCTGTCCCCTTCGGCCACCTTAACAGCGCTTGGCTTTCGTTCAAGGCTGCCATGCAACCCAACGACGAACTCTGGTCATTCGCCTCAACGAAAGACGAAACAAAACGTATATGGGCGGGGGTCAGGGGATATGCCATCCGGCGCGATGGCCGCATTGTCGCTGAGGTCGTGGTGGGGGTGGGCTAGCTCCCCATCCGAAGTTAGTAAACCTACTTCAACTATCGGCATACAAAACGACATTATGAATCCCATTTACACAGCCGCGTTCCTGTCGCCCGCCCTTACTCCTTTGATCCACCAAGGAGTTTCCACCTGGTTTGAAAATCCACAATTAGCTCCGCCCGGTTTATTCAAAATGGGGGTGATTGGGCAACTGTATAAGCAGATCGTTGTGTTCATTTCTTTAGCAGCATGGTTTTCATTGTTGGGTTTGCTATTCACCGGGAATTTCTCGTTCATGTATGCGATCGGCGCATTTATTTTCGGATTCATTGTTGGCGCACTGTTTCTTTCACTCCACAGAAATGTCGGCTTTTTCAATCTCCTAATTGAGAATCTGGAAATGCCTGGTGTTCTCGCGGCGAGTTTATTCATTGTTCATTGGAATGCATGGTCAGCCCAATGAAATTCAGTCAACTGGCATTTAAGCAGTGATAATTACCGACAATATTAAATTTGGGCCTCCGAGCCAGCACGTTGAGCCTCACGATGATTCCGCAACAGTTTTCGATTTTCCGCTGGTTTCGGACCCACCTTTTTCTGAGTGGGGTAATTGGGTTGGCGACTGTATTGGTCGTGGAGACAATAGATACTCCGGAATCCAATAATCTTCGGGAAACCCCAGAACGTGCAATTCAGATGGCGCGGATTTTTTCCAGTTACATCGTTGATGGCGATGTGGAGAGCCTAATTCATTTTACTGACCAAGAAGAAACGGCTGAAAGACTTCGCCGATCGCCGCCTCCATCATTTCGCAATATCTTGTGGTCCGAGGTTGAGGCGACAACACTTCTCCCTCGATCACATTCGTCGCTTGCACCAATAGATGCAACGTTCTCTCCCCCAGAGTCGCGTATGCAGATCATCCGGCTTGAACGCCGAGATTCATTTTTCGTAATGACATTTGTCGCTCTGAGCGGGCCACATTTTACGAATGAGTACATCGAGGCAGACGGGCATCCCTTAGTTGTTACAGTAGCTGTTCGCTACATTGTGAAACCCCCGAAAACCCCCTTTGGCAGGTGGCGCAATCGACTAGCAAACATTGACTGGCTTCCGGACACAATTCACGAAATGGTGTCCGGAGATTGGTATCTCATTGATTACCGTTATTCATTCAATCTGCGCGAGTATTACGAATGGGTTCGAAAGAATGAGCGACGTTTGTATAACCAGTGGGAACAAGATATGAAGAACACGCCTGCTGTAATAGGATCAAAAGATTGGCTTAATGGTTTGGAGAGTCGGGCTTCTGAGGAAGTGAAAGCCTCTTATTTATGGAGTTACTCCACATCCGAAAGGCAATTAGCGGAGGTCTTGGATCAGCTTTCGCAACAATCAAAATCAAACACAATTCCTGAAACCAAACTCAACAATAGTTTCAATCGCCCTTCGCCTATCGTCGAGTGAGCACCCCATCACTGGCAATCCGGGGCAGGCCAGGGTTTTTTCTGAACGACTGCTCTGGAACCGCATAGCGGATCAAGTTGGCTCTGAACCCGCCGGCCGCTTTGGCCGAGGAACAGAAGTGCAAGGCCAACTGACTAACGACGGCTCCACCACAGATAACTGACCTTGATGGCACCGAAGGCCGAACAGCCAGGGTTGATTTGAGACCATAAAGTACTAAAAAATCGACACATGCCGTAGGGCCATGTCTTCTACGATTCAAGCCTCTCCCCCATAAAAAACGCCTACCACAAAACAAAAAACACTTCAGCAATCAATCAAAAGAACTTTGTTTGCATTAACTGCTGCATAACCAAGGTCGAGTCCATAGCATCACGGGCATTTTCACTCCTCGCGCAAAGAGTGCCCGTGTCTTCCATAGAAGAACCCAACAATCAGGATCATCCTGTCACGCTCTTCGCACACATTGCGGCACGATTCGAACAAATCGAACTGTCCCACTGGACGGTCGTTGTGTTTGCATGGCTTGCCCGTTATGACGGGATCGATCGATGCTATTTTGAAGACGAAGAGGAATCTCCAGCCCATGAGGTGCTTCATTGCATCTCCGAACTGGAGCATGGGACTACAGACGACGAAGTAGCCCACGCGCTATCTCATCTTGAATTCCTTACTTGGCGTGTCCGCCATCCCGAAACCGCGGAGCGCTGGGATCCGCTCTCACTATCCCTCAGTGATTTCATCGGCGGGGACTTATCGCCCAATTGCTGGAAATGGGAAGGGACTTTCCCGTCTTCACACGTAATTGCCTCATGGCTCATCGAACAGCTCACACACCGCTGATGTCCGGTGATTGGCTGCTCATTGCCGCTGGAGCCTTCGGAGTAGGCGGCGTATGGGTCGTTTGGCGTATTGCCTGCCACACCGACCACGCGGCGTCCGACCATTCAACTCCATCCGGTAGCGATTCAAGGGCAGCCAACCATATTAAGGTTCTCCCTGGCAAAGCCGTCCTGGATCAACTCAACCTTCAAGCCCTGGTCGACGGATGTCGTGACCGCATGGGCTTCGACTACACCCTGTTCAACCAAGACTGCATGCCCGTCATCGAGCGGGCTGCGGAATGGACACAACTGCTACCAGCCTCGGAATCGCACCATCACGCGCAGCCCGGTGGCCTCATGACCCATATGATGGAGTCGGCAGCACACGCGCTACGCTTCCGGCAGGGCTATCTGCTTCCGGTCGGAGCAGCCCCCGAGGAAATCCCGGCTCGCAAGCACCGCTGGACTTACGCGGTGTTCCTTGCCGCGCTACTGCATGACATTGGAAGGCCTATGGCCGATATCAACGTCCAAGTTCTCCGATCGAGAAAACCTTGTGGCAAGTGGCAGCCTCTTGCTGGCTCGATGCTGGATCAGGGGTTGACGCATTACACGTTGAATTTCGAGATAACGCGGGATTACGACTTGCACAAGAAACTGCCTATCGTGCTGTTCCAGAGGCTTGTCCCTTCCCATGTTCTCGCTTGGCTTGCCGATGACGTACAGCTCATGGGCGATTTGACGAGCTACCTTTCGGGGGATGATCAAGACAAGGGGGTGCTGCGAGAAATCATCACACGCGCCGACTCCGAGTCAGTCAAGAACAACCTGATGCAGGGACCGCGCACCCGCTTTGCTTCCGCCCGGTCGGTGCCACTAATCGAACGCCTGATGCAAGCCTTGCGCCTGATGCTGGAAGAAGGGCGACTGGGCCTGAATAGGGCGGGCTCCCATGGCTGGGTTTACGATGGAAAAATCTGGTTCGTGTCCAAGCGGCTGGCTGACGAGGTACGCCAGTTCCTGACTGAACGCGAAAGCGGGGAGGGCATACCTGGCAAGGATAAGAACGATCGCCTTTTCGATACCTGGCAAGAGTACGGTGCCTTGATTCCCACCAGTGAGAACCGTGCTGTGTGGCAGGTCATGGTCAGTCTCGATGAAGGGTGGGAACAAAAGCTGACCGTGCTGTGCTTCTCGCTCGACAAACTGTTCCAGTCCCCGATTCTTTACCCGGAAATCATGAGAGGCAAGATCATTGCCGGAACGCAGGATGCCTCATACATCCAGCCGCTCGATTCGGAATCCGAGCTAACTATTGGTTCCATGAGTGATTCTGGCGTTGAGCCAGCCACCAACCCATTGGAGGATCCGGCCAACCAGCTGTCCCTTGTCATACCGCAGCCCGAACCAACCTCCTCGCCGAACTCTGAAGAGCAGCCGAGGCGGGCCACCACGGCTCTCCCTCCCCTTCGCCCGCCGGCACAGCCCGGAGCGGCCGCATTATCTGAACAGAAGGGCGCGGCTGAGGAAGCAGGCTTTCTCGATGAAGATGACACCGCGATCAAACATTCACCGAAACCCAAGCCCCCTACTGCAGCAGCATTGAAGCCGGTTGCGCCGGCAGGGCAGACAGCGGCCAGGCCCAAGCTTGGCTCGAAAAAGAAGGAACCCTCTGGTGCAGCCTTGCGGTTCATGCGCTGGATTCAGGAAGGCCTCTCGGAAGGCAGCATGCCGTACAACCGCGCGGACGCCATGATTCACTTCGTTGACGAAGGAATGATGCTGGTTTCCCCAGTGATCTTTCGCAAGTTCGCTGAACTGTTCGGGGAGGAGGGCGATGGCACGCCATCGGATCGAGCGGGGAGCAAGCTGGGGACCGGCATCCAGCGCCAGGTTACCAATGCTGGCTGGAATCTGGTTACCGGAGAGAAGAAGAGCAACATCCAGCGTTACATGGTGATCGGCGCCGATGGCGAGGGCAAGAAACTGATCTCTGGCGTGGTCATACTGGATCCTGTTCGATTCGTGAATCCACTTCCGCCGAATAATCCCTGCATTGTCAGGTTCGACAAACCCATCGAACACGTCTGACATGAGCTATCCCATCGAAAATCTATTCAGGCCCGCGGTCGAATACGTGCCGGCCTTTGCTTCATTATCCGGTGCCATTCTCCTGATGAGCGCTCACGAGTGGTTTTTCCTGCCAAAGGAGCTGATCGTGACAGCCGCTGCCGGCATGGTCCTGCATGCCGGCGTGCGACTGAGACAAGGTATTTGGGTATCCCGATTTCAGCGCAACCTTACCCGGCTGCCTAAGTACGTCATCCCTACCAGCGAAATTCCCGTATCGAAAAGCCGCCTTTTCCTCGGTCTTGGGTTCAAGTGGGATCAGCGCCATACCCAGCGCCTGGCGCTGGCGCGTGATCCCAAAAACCGTCGTTACATCACTCAATCCGGCCTGTATACCTGGGCGCGTCGCTTCGAATTCCGCCACGAAGGGCGCGGCGGCGCCTCGGGCTGGATGGCGCGACAGACCAGGAAGGAAGCCTGGTGGAATCCGGTTACGCCATTGCCGCCTGTCGGCGGCGATCCGATCATTCACGGCCTGGAGCCGGACGAAACGGAAATCAGCATGGATCTGGTCGAGCGGCCCGGTCACATGGTTGTGCTGGGCACCACACGGGTCGGCAAATCACGCCTCGCCGAGGTGCTCATCACACAGGACATTCGGCGAGGCGACGTGGTGATCGTATTCGACCCCAAGGGAGATGCCGGTCTGATGACCCGCTGCTACATCGAGGCGGCCATGGCCGGGCGCGAGTTCTTCATGTTTCACCTGGGCTACCCCGACCAGTCTGCACGTTACAACCCGATCGGTAATTTTGCCCGAACCACCGAGGTCAGCACCCGTATCGCTGGCCAGCTCCCGGGCGAAGGACAGTCTGCCGCGTTCAAGGAATTTGTCTGGCGCTTCGTGAACGTGATCGCACGCGCGCGCACCACCCTCGGCTACCGTCCGGATTACCGCATGATTTATGAGGATGCGGTCAATATCGACGCTTTGGCGCTGGAATACTTACGCTTCTGGCTTGACCGGGAACAGCCCGGCTGGAAAGAGGCGGTTGATGCTATCGAGATGGATAAGACCCAAATTCAGCAGGCAATGAAATCGGGACGGACGATCGATGCCATGAAAATCCTGCTGTTCGTCCGCGAGAATAATCTGCATGACCCGATCGCGGACGGCCTGGCATCCATCCTGTCAAATGACCGCAGCTATTTCGAGAAACTGGTGTCCAGTCTTTATCCCTTGCTGGAAAAGCTCACTACCGGAAAAACCGCGCAGATACTGTCTCCGCAGTACGACGACCCGACTGATCCAAGGCCGATCTTCGACTGGATGAGCGTCATCGAACGCGGCGCGGTGGTCTATGTCGGGCTCGATTCGCTTTCAGATTACGAAGTGGCTGGCGCAGTGGGCAACGCCATGTTCGCCGACCTGACCTCGATCGCCGGCCAGACCTACAAGTTCGAGCAGGGCTACGGGCTGTCCACGGCCATCCCCAAGCGCAAACTGTCCATCCATGCGGACGAGTTCAACGAGCTGATCGGCGACGAATTCATCCCGCTTCTGAACAAGGCTGGTGGTGCGGGATTCCAAGTAGCGGTCTATACCCAGACCTGGGCCGACGTGGAAGCCCGCATTGGCAACAAGGCGAAGGCCTCACAGATTGGCGGCAACCTCAATACCCTGATCATGCTACGGGTCAAGAACAAGGAAACCGCCGAAATTCTCACCGACCAGCTCCCGGATGTGCAACTGGTCACCTCGATTCAAGCCAGTGCTGCCACGGACAGTTCAGATGATCGTGAGGTGTTGTCTTTCACCACACGGAACGAAGACCGGATCAGCACCCAGGAAGCCCCCATGTTGTCGCCTGCTGATCTGGTGCAGTTGCCCAAGGGGCAGGCTTTTGCGCTTATCGAAGGCGGCCAGCTCTACAAAATCAGACTCCCTCTGTTCGACCCCGACGAAGCGCACCCCATTCCTGCATCGTTGGAAGACATTGCCGCGAGCATGCGTCAGAAATACGACACGCACGGCACCGAGACGGAAAATCTGGTCGTTGAAGGGAAGGGCAGTGGCTTCTAGGAATTCCGGTCTCTATGACAGCAATGTTGCAGTCGCCTTTCTGTGGCCATTGAAATGGCTTTTTGGGACGCTATTGCTATATGTCATGCTTGGGCTCATCGCCCTCACCGCGTCTTTCCTGTTTGCCAAATATCAATGGCTGGATCCTGTGCAAGCTGCCGACGCTTTGTTCCAGTCGGAAACCGCACGCATCAAAGAGCTTATACGGCCAGGAAGCCACGCCGCCGGCCTTTCCACACTTACCGAGCACACCCAACAGTGGACTTACTGGCTTTTTTTCAAGGCGACATCACTCCATGAAGCCACCTATGCCTATTTCTCCGGGTATCTGGTCAACGAGGTTGACCGGATGTACCTCAGCCAGTTTGTAGCGCGCAATGCACGGGAAATCTACCTGGCTATGAACGTGATTCAGGTCTACGGGATCAGGATTGGCTTGGCACTGGCTGCGACCCCTTTGTTTTTCCTGTTGTATGTCTTGGCTGGCGTAGACGGCCTGACCGAGCGTTATATCCGCCGCGCGTGCGCAGGACGCGAATCGGCGGATCTGCACAAAATTGGGCGCCTCGCGAAGCTGATGTTCTTCGCATCCGGGTTCACGCTATATCTCTGCCTGCCGGTTGCAATGAGCCCGTTCTGGGTCATTGCACCATTAGCGTTGGTTTTTGCGGTGTCCACACGGGTTCAGTGGCAGTTTTACAAAAAATATTTTTGAGAGGATCGGGGGTGAATGTTGACAAGTCGAAATAATTTGTGTCTGATGATGGCCTAGTAGGGTCAGGGATGTGGCCAGACGAGTCTACTTGAGCAATGCGAAGCGCCCCTTAGGGGCTTTATCAAGACCCGATAATATGCACATAATGGGCGGTTAAAACAAAGACCACAGCAAAAAATGACCCGCCAAGGCGGGTTTTTTTTCGGCTGCTGAACTCGCCCAAATCCGCAGGAAACGCAGCAGCCGCGCCAGTAAAAGCACCTGGCACGCCCGCCGCTTTTCTTTCCTGCTCTGGCATCACCAAACTACGGCGTCTAGCTTTTTTGTAGTTCCTGTTTTTTTCCTTTCCACAGAAATTTCCGCGACCCCCTCAGAAGGGCGAGGGGGCGGCGCGGAAATTTCTACCACGTGAAAAGGAAAAAACCATGAACCACTCTTTAAAAAACCCAGACGCTCATCGCCGCTTGGCTAGAGGGGCCAACGCTGGTGTATGGTTTCGTGGTCTTGGTAGGCGTTACATGGGAGGCGATGAGTTCGAGAACCGCCAGATGTGGCTGGATTTCAAGGACGCTGTAGGGCCGGCGCTAGAGGCACTGGCCAGCGTGGTGATGGAGCGCAGGAAGGCGTTTAAAGCATGGCTGAAGGCATTTCGGATGCCGGCGCCGGTAGAACTTCCTTCGTTGCTGCAAATGCCGCTGCCGTTGTTTGTTGCGTGGTTTCCACTTGCGAAGGCGGCGGCGGCGGCGTGATAACGCTATTGTCGGCACATCAGGACAGAGCGGCCAGCAGGATCAGCCACCACCCAGTCATGACGGCCAAGAAGGCCAAGGCGCTCAAAAACAAGAGCGAGACATACCGTTGCAGCCTTTCGTACGAGATAAGCGGATGGCGGCGATTTTGGCGGGTTTTGGGGGACAAGGTAACGCTTGGGGAGGGTGCAAAAGGTGCCTTGGTCATAGTAGGGATTGAAGGTCTGTTTGGTGTCGTAGGATTGATAGAACCGTTTGCCGGCGTACCACCAGCGATCGACGACAGGGCTTTCGCGCTCAGCGCCATAACGAACGGTAGCGAAGTGGATCTTGGGGAAGGTGAGCTGATAGCCGGTAAACAGCTTGATGACCTTGGACAAAAGCGGGATGGCCAGGCGGTCGGCACGCTTGCAGGAAACAAGATGCTCGGTCAATGCCAGGCGGACTTGCTTGTCGATGATTTGCAAATCCTGAACGATCAAAAGCACGTCCCAGCCTTTCTTGCGGGCGTGAAGCATCCAATCAAGCATGGGCTGTCGGCCCTTGTCGGCATAGGCGCGGGTGTTGAGCCAGGTGCCGCACTCGTCGAGAACGAGTAGACCGTTTTTTTCCTCGTCGTAGGTGGTGTTACCCGACCCGAGCGCATCGAGCGCATCGGCTGTCGGGTAGTCGGGAAGGCGCTCAACGTAGGCCATCGAATCGCGCTTCTCGGCGAGGTGCTCCATCCAGATATCGAGGTTCGTGGCAACGCGGTTGCCACGGCGGAGGTAGTCATGGATGCGGCCAACGCAGACAAGGGTTTTGCCGCTGCCCAGCTTGCCGGTGATGACGTAGACGCTCATGTGATGTAGCTCAGGACTTTGATGTTTTCGACGTGCCAGTCATAGACAGCGCGCACGACGGTTGCGGAAATCACCACGGCGACACAAGCGGCGGTGTTGGATGGGACAAGCCATGACAATTCGCAGAGTCCAGGTGCGGCGACAAGGACGCCGTTTATAAGCCCTTTGATCGACATCCAGAAACCGAGGGTGAGCGCAGCGAGGGCGGTTAACGCGGCGGTGCCGATGGCAGCTTTTTTGGTCATCCACTGGCCGAAGAATCCAGCCAGCGAACCAAGGAGAGACGCGAGAAAGGCGATCATTATTTGCCACCTCCAAGACGGAAAAGAGAGAGGACATAGAGAGCAGTGAGCAGGCCTATGACCCACGAAAAAACGCCCTTGAATGTCTCCATCGGGCCGCACCAGTTGTAGGACGCTGTTTTGCCAAGAATGGTCATGGTCAAAGGCGCGCAGCCGCATTGAGCGGGGAGAAATCCGCCGATGGAAAAATCATCCTCGATGACTGCAGACTTAGACACCTCGGCGCCGAACAGGGCGGCGAGGCCATCCATGGCAGTGTCGAGGGCGGATTTTTGATCGCCGAGGGAGGAATCTACGTCCTTGGGGCTGAGCGCATCCTTGATGGCGGCCGTATCGGTTTTGATGCCGGTGAGGGTGCCTTCGGTTGCCAGTCCCGCTTTGTCGAAATTGACGTTAACCGGGGTTGTAGAAGTACCGGCCTGGGTGCCGGTGCCAGGTGCTACTCCAGATCCTTGGCCGGTGACCTTGGAAGCGCCAGACGCATCAGGAGCGGACAGGGTAGTCGTATTGGTTTCGGTGGTGTTGTTGCCATTGTTGGGGCGACTCTCGTTGACCGTAGAAGATCCATCCGGGTTGATCTGGATGGACTTGCTGGAGCCGTCCGGCTTGTTGGACGTGATGATGTTCGGCTGCACGGCAGTCGTAGCAGGGATCTTGCCGGATGCGCAATCAGGATCGCGGGGATCGACAGCAAAGCTGTTGCCAGTGCGTTTGATACCGCACCTGTCATCTGGAGGTTTCTGGACTGCGGACTCGTCGGTCTTGACACAGGAGCCATTGGATACGCTATAGCCCGATGGACACGAGCTAACAAAAAGCACGGTCGAGTAACCCACATAGCCATCGGAAAAACGAACCGACTTACAGACACCAGAGATCGTTCCATCAGGAAAGGTAGAAGGAGGCTCAGGAATCCAGGTGTATTGGTTAACAGAGTTAGTTTCGTTGGCGCAGGCAGCGTCAGGACTGTCATACAAGGGACTGGAAACGGTTTTGCGGAATTTGCCAGAAAGGGGAAGGGTGTCAGGCGCAACAGGCTCAACAGATCCGGGCGGAGCAGGCTTCCAGCCCGGCGGCACAGGCAAAACGGCCGCGGGAGAGAGCTGAACATCAAGATTAGAAGACTGATTGGATGCGGGATCGAGAGCGAACGTCAGACCTGCGACAGCAGCACCAATGGCGACGGTACCGAGCGCAGCCGGAGCGCCGAAAACGAGAGCGAGACCAGCACCAGCCCCACCGACAGCAGCGACGATACCGGCCGTGCCGAAATCATAGGCGTGGGCAGAAGGTGCGGCCAGAAAAAAAAGCAGAGCAGTAAGGGAAGCGATTTTTTTCAAGAGACACCCCGAATAGAGAAAAGAAACGTCCTCCCCCCACTCCCCCGCTGGCGCGTGGTCGGGGGGGAGGACGTTTTGTTACACAGCGCGGCCGAGCATCTTCTTCACGAGGCGGATACCCAAGATGATCAGCATGATCGAGACGACCGCGCCAGTTGCCAGGCCGCCCAGAGTTGCGGCGTCCGCCTCCAGCGCGGTGATGCCAGCGGAGACGGCACCATCGACAGCGGCCTCAGCCGGAGCGGGATTGAACAGGGAAGCAAGCGCGACGGAACCGGCGACGGCAAGCGTTTGAGCGCCAGCCTTGACCTTTTGCACACCAGCACGGGTTTTTTGATACGCGGTTTTGATCCAAGCAAACATTTCAGACTCCTTAGATTTTGCTGGCTAGGCGAAGGTTGAGCCGTTGCCGGTTGCCGTCCGGTTTACGGTTTTTTCCCCGGAGGGAAAGGAAGTCAAATCAGGTCGAGGAACTGGCGAACTGCCTTGATACCTCGACCGATAAACCAGCCGATGCCGAACGCGGACAGCAATGCGCCAATGAATTCGGCTTCGGTCATGAGAGCAATCCCGCAATTAAGCCGATGCCGAACATGACAGCGATGCCGACAAGCTGGACGGTGGTGACAGTATCCATCAAGACAGAATCCAGAGAGCGGCAAGGCCGATGCCGAAAATGAACCATGCGATATTGCGAAGATCGCGGGCAATCGAAGAGGGAGAGGGATTCATGATCTTGGCCCATTGCTTGACCATGAGAGGGTGGCAGTACATCACGCGGCCCCATTGCAGGACGAAGCCAGGTCAAACAGCCAGAGCGCCAGGTCAGGCGGTGTTTTTTCGCGCTCCGTGCGGCCCATAAGCTCAATGCGGCCAGATGCAACGCCCAGGTGAAACGGGACAGCAGGCAAGCCAGGTGCGCCAACGATATAGAGCCAGGTCGATTTCGGCGCACGATGGCCGAACCACGATTGGCTGATTGGGTAGGTCAAGCCGCCGAACGAATCACGACAGCCAGGTGCAGGCAGACCAGCAGCCGGCCACAGAGTCGAGCAGGCGGGATGTTCCAAGACGCCACCGACGCGGCGAACCTGATCGACAGCGAAGAAGGCCAGCTCGGTTTCGGTTTTCTGATGCTTTGAAAGATGACGAAGACGACCCCAAGCACGGCACGGAGGATGCGCGACAACCGGCAAGGAACCGGCATAGGTCAGGGCGTCCCGGTCTTCGTCGTAAACGTCAGCCAGGTCAAACGCCTTATAGGGGCTGGTTCGATGGGCAAAAAGAACGGCGGCGGTTTTCATCACGCGACCCTCCGGATGTCGTCCCAATTGGCAACAGGCCGGGCCAGGTCAAAGCGAACACGAGGGAAGGGAATGACGATTGCATCGCGGAGGTGCTGATCACTGATGCCGGCGCGACGAAGCAAGGTTTGATGATGAGTGAAGGTGCGACGGCTCATGCTGTCCTTCGTCACTTCGTAACCATCAGCACGGATGTTGCGATAGGTCGAGAATGCCGCACGGGCTTGGTTCTCACTGCATTCATTGGCCGTCATGATGGCCTTCAAGATATGGTCTCGTTCCATGTTCTTTACCTCGATTCCGTCTGCGATGAGCGGGACAAAAAAGTCATTATGCAAGGCGATCAACGCCTCTTCATTCAGGTCTTGCCAGCGCTTGCCAGCTTCTTCAAGGCGGCGAAACCATTTCGCGCCGCGTGTGTGTTCCAGGCGGATTACTTGGTCGAGTAGGCCGACGTTTTCCGGGAGGGTTTGAAGCTTGTTCTTTTTCCAGAGGTGCTGGACTTGCGGGCCTTTGTGGTAGGCCTTGCCTTTGCTGAGGTCCGAGCCGGGGTTCCAATAGACGGTATCGCCGCCACGGTTATGCGAGCTTGGGCGGCGGCGTGCGCCCGCTGAGACGAGCAGTTGAGCGAGTGCGTGCTTGACGGATGCCGCATCGGGCAGCGCGTAATTGGCGGTAACGTCGATCCGCCGGCATTGCCAATGATAGACATCAGGTAGCAGGAGTTGCAGACAGCGGCTTGCATGGTCAATGAGCACCTTTGCGCAGTGATTGATGTCGAGGCTACCCCAGACGTTGAAGCCGTGTTCTAGGCTGGCCGGGCTGGCACCGATGACCAGCACATCGGTTTTGCCGTCGCCGGTCAGTTGCCAGTAGAGACCTGGAGAATCGGAGCGCAAGGCGTCAATGTCGAGGGTGCGCTTAATCCAAACAACTTCGCCAGACGAATCGCATGAAACGATATGTCCCGAGAAGGCGGCCACCCGCGCATACAACGCGGGGTGGCTTTGGGCACTGATAGGAAGGCGCATGGTTAGCCAGTCGATCAGGTAAGGTGAGCAACCCATTGCTCAAAGTCCGGGTATTACAGTAGACCCGGACTTTTAAGCCGCCGCCTTGTTGACCGCCTGCGCGGGCAGCTTGAAAAGCTTCAAACGACCGATGGACAGGCCGCCGTACTGGCCAACGATCAGGCTGGATGCGTCGATGGTGTAACGGCCTGTGTCGTACGGAAAAGCATTGGGTTCGAGGGTGATGTCGATAGGGATGAGACTGATTTCGCCGGTGATGGTGTCGGCCTGGTGCAGGTGGCCACGCTGGGTGATGATTTCGTAAGGTTTGCCGGTGGCTTTGGCGGTGCCGCGCTTGATGGCGGTCTTTTGGCTGTTCACGTCGATGGTGATTTGCATGGTAGCTCCTGGTGGTTAGATAGTCGTAAGTCACGACAAGCGAACCATAGTCGTAAGTCACGACATTTTGCAAGTCATTTTTTACGACTATCATTCGCTCCCACAGGAGGTGTCGCATGATCACCACAGATTTGCTTGATGCAGTAATGAAAAAAACAGGCGCAACCAGCGACTACAAGCTAGCGCAAGTACTTGATTTTACTAAACAAAAAGTATCAGACCTGAGAGCAGGAAGAAACAAACCCGACCCTTACGAATGCGCAAAGATCGCAGAAGTCCTAGACCGCGATCCATTGGAAGTAATCGCTCAAGTTGAGGCTAAAGCGGCCAGATCGGAGAAGAAGCGCGAGTATTGGCGCCGTTTTTTTTCTGGCATGAAGCGCAGAGCGCACGTCGCCGTGTTGTCAGTGACATGCGGTTTTTTCGCCGGCGCGCTGCCGGGTGGACACGCTGAGGCCGGGCCGGTGGCGACTTCGCATAATGTATATTATGTTAAATAATGTACTTGAATGGTTACGCGCCTGGCTTGCTGTTGTCGGGGCAACGGAACTTCGGTAACCAGGGTTTCCCCGGCCGCCTCTCGTCTCCCTACCGAGCAAGCGACACTCAACCAGTTGGGAATTAGGCTGCCAACCATTCAGCCGACAGCGACACCGGAATTCCGTTGTGCCGACAACGCCCTCCGCCTACTACCTCATACAGAATCTCAAGTATCTCGCGTCGCGAAGTTCGCCGCGCATGCGCGCCGTCAGGTGCTCGACTTCGGCCGCCAAAGAAATTGGCCGTCGCGGGAACACGGATTCAGATATGAGCTAAAAACGAAGTGTCCCTGAACCCATCACGACGGAGTCACACATGAAAATCCAAGCAGCGGTCACACATGCCCAGGGTCAGCCTTTTTCCATCGAAGACGTGACCCTGTCGGGGCCCAAGGCGAACGAGGTGCGGGTCAGGATTGTCGCCACGGGGGTCTGTCATACCGATGCGGTGGGGCGCGACCTGGGCGTGTCGCCCTACCCCATCGTGCTGGGCCATGAGGGGGCCGGCATCATCGAGCAGGTCGGCGAGAACGTCACCCGTCTGCTGCCCGGCGACCACGTGGTGATGTCCTTTGCACACTGCGGCCAATGCGACAACTGCCTCACCGGGCATCCGACCGTATGCGCGACCTTCAATGAGCTGAATTTCGGCGGACGCATGGACGATCACACCTGCCGTCTGCACCAGGGCGACGCCGATGTGCACACTTTCTTCGGCCAATCCTCCTTTGGCACGTACGCCATCGCCCACGAGCGCAACGTGATCAAGGTCGACAAGGACGTAGACCTGGCGCTGCTCGGGCCGCTGGGGTGCGGCATCCAGACCGGCGCCGGTACGGTGCTCAACCGTCTCAAGCCCGCGTTCGGCACCTCCATCGCCGTGTACGGCTGTGGCGCAGTCGGGCTCAGCGCGATCATGGCGGCGAAAATCGCCGGTTGCCCGCAGATCTTCGCCGTGGATGTGCATGACAACCGCCTGCAGCTGGCCCGCGAACTGGGTGCGACGCATGCGCTGAATGGCCGGAACGTCGACGTGGTCAGGGAGATCAAGGCCGCCGCCAACGGCGGTACGCACTATGCCGTGGAGACCACGGGGGTGCCGCCGGTCGTGCGTCAGTGCCTGAATGCACTGCGCCCGCTGGGGCAGGCGGCGATCGTCGGCGTGACCCCGGAAATGAGCATCGACGTGCATAACGACCTGATGGCGGAAGGCAAGAGCATGATCGGCGTGATCGAGGGCGATTCGGTGCCGCGGGTATTCATTCCCCAGTTGATCGAGTTCTACAAGGCGGGCCGATTCCCCTTCGACCGGCTGATCAAGTTCTACGATTTCAGCGAGATCAACCAGGCCTTCGAAGACTCCAGGTCGGGGGCCACCGTCAAGCCGGTTCTCAAGCTGGTCTGAACGCCCGCGCACTGCACGGAGCGGGTCAGGAACAACTGGCATTGCTCGCGGGGACGGCTATGCTCAAGTTCAAGACGCCGGACCGGATGGATTCTTCGTCATACCTTGTGCAGGGTCGCTGGTCCGGTCGGGCGTTGGTTTGGATACATAGCGGAGAACCTCCATGAGCAGCCCAGCCGCCTATCAGAACCTCGAATTGCTGCCGATCGCCGGCCAATGGCGCAAAGGCACCTCGGGCCGCGTCCTGGATGTTGCCGACCCTTTCACCGGGGGCACCTTGCTGAGCCTGCCGATGGCCAGCCGCGAGGATCTGGACGAGGCCTATCGTGGCGCGTACGCCGCCCAGCCCGCATGGGCGGCCATGGGCCCGACTGCGCGTGGCGACGTCATGCAGCGGGCGGTGGCCCTTTTCGACGCGCGCAAGGATGAAATCACCGGCTGGCTGGTCCGCGAGGCGGGCAGCACCCGGATCAAGGCGGAAATCGAATGGGCTTCGGCGCGGGCCATCACGCAGGAGGCGGCGAGCCTGCCGGGGCGGATGCACGGACGCATTCTGCCTTCCGACGTGCCGGGCAAGGAAAGCCGGGTATACCGCCAGCCGCTGGGCGTGGTCGGGGTGATCAGCCCGTGGAACTTTCCGCTGCACCTCAGCGCCCGTTCGGTAGCCCCGGCGCTGGCGCTGGGCAATGCCGTGGTCATCAAGCCGGCCAGCGACACCCCGGTGAGCGGTGGCCTGTTGCTGGCGCGTCTGTTCGAGGAGGCGGGCTTGCCTGCCGGCGTGCTCAGTGTGGTGGTCGGTGCCGGTTCCGACATCGGCGATGCCTTCGTCGAACACCCCATTCCGTCCTTCGTGTCGTTCACCGGCTCCACCACGGTCGGTCGCAACATCGGCCGCATTGCCAGCAGCGGCGAGCATCTCAAACACGTTGCCCTGGAGCTGGGCGGCAACAGCCCGTTCGTGGTCCTGGCCGATGCCGACGTCGAGGCGGCCGTCGATGCCGCGGTGGTCGGCAAGTTCCTGCACCAGGGCCAGATCTGCATGGCGATCAACCGCATCATCGTGGAGGCTCCGCTGGTGGAGGCGTTCACCCAACGCTTCGTCGAGCGGGTCAAGGCCTTGCCCTGCGGCGATCCGGGCAAACCGGAAACGGTCATCGGGCCGGTGATCAACGACCGGCAGCTGGCCGGCCTGAAGGACAAGATCGCCAGGGCCAGGCAAGAAGGCGCGCGCGTGCTGCTGGGTGGCGAGCCGCAAGGCAATGTCATGCCGCCGCATGTGTTCGGCGATGTCACTGCGGAGATGGGCATCGCCAGGGAGGAGATTTTCGGTCCGCTGGTGGGCATTCAATCGGCCCGCGATGCCGAACATGCGCTGGAGCTGGCCAACCGCAGCGAGTATGGATTGTCCAGTGCGGTCTTTACCCGCGATCTCTCCCGTGGCGTGCAATTTGCCCAGCGCCTTCGCGCGGGCATGACTCACGTCAACGATATGCCCGTCAACGACGAGGCGAACGCGCCCTTCGGTGGCGAGAAGAATTCGGGCATCGGTCGCTTCAATGGCGATTGGGCGATCGAGGAATTCACCACCGACCATTGGATCACGGTGCAGAGCGCGCCGCGCGCGTATCCGTTCTGAGCCGGGAGCCGGCCATTGCGGCTGAATGAACGAGGCGATCGTTGAAAAGCATCACCCGTCGCCTTGCCATCACGGATCGATACAAAGGAGCATGCCATGTTGTTTTTCTTGCGTAGTGCGATCGCGAAGCGGATGTTCGCTGCCTGCGTGGCTCTGCCGCTGGCAGGGCTGGGCGCCGCCGCTCAGGCCGAAAGCCAGTGGGGTAGCGGCCAGAACCTGTACAACAAGCTGTGTGGCTATTGCCACAAAGCCGAGGTCGGCGTCGGTCCGCTGCTGGAAGGCCGCGGCCTGCCGGAGGCCTACGTCAAGGCCATCGTGCGCAGCGGCTTCAATGCCATGCCGGCCTTCCCCGCCTCCTACGTCGATGATGAGTCCATCGCCCTGCTGGTCAAGTACCTGTCGACCCTCCCGGCGCCGGCCGCTCAGCCTTGAGGAGCCTGCCATGAGCGTCGATCGTCGTTTCGTTCTCAAAAGCATGGTCCTTGGCGGTGCCGCCGGCGTGGTGTTGAGCCGGTCGCTACCGGTACTGGGAGCCCCTCTTTCGCGCAGCGCTATCCGCCCGGCATTGGCGCTGGTCGGCAGCGGCGTGGCTGAAGCGGCTTTTCTGCAGGGTGCCAGGGCGGCTGTCGGCACGCAGCTGCAGGTGCTGCAGATGGACCCCGGCCTGGGCTTCATGCTGGATTTCGAGCAGCGGTTGCGCGCGGGCCGGTCGCTGCGGGTCATCGGTCTGCTGGACGATGCCGCGGCGACGCTGGTGCTGGATCTGGCGCGCAGCGCCGGCGCCCGCATCCCCTGGCTGGGGCACCACACCGGCGAGGCCGGTTCGACCCGCCATCGTCTGCTGAATACCGATCTTGCCGAAGGTTGCGCACGGCAGCTCAGCCGCCATCTGCATGCCTGCGGCGCCGGTTTCACCCTGGACGAGGAGCGCCAGGGCAGCGCGGCCCCGGCCCGGCAGCTGGCGGGGCCAGCCCGCAACGGCGCGGGTTCTGCGCAGTGGGCAGCCGGTGTCGGCTATCTGCTTGCCACGCTGGGCACGCGCCCGACCATGATGCCGCGGGTTTCCGTGCAGGGCACGCTGCCCAGCGGCAGTTTCGTTTCCTTTTCGATCGAGGTCTGAGGGAGTCTGATCCATGTCTGAACAGATGAATGGCGTACTGCCCAGGGGCGTGACGCAGAAAAAATTCAACGCGGCAGTGGAAAAATTTCGCGCCCTGCTGGGGGAGGGGAACGTACTGCTCAAGGCCGAGCAGCTGATTCCCTACAACAAAATCATGATGTCGGTGGAGAATGCCGCCCATGCCCCCTCGGCGGTGCTGACCGCCACCACGGTCGAGCAGGTGCAAGGCATCGTGAAAATCTGCAATCAGTACCGGATTCCGATCTGGACCATCTCCACCGGGCGCAACTTCGGTTACGGCACGGCGGCCCCGGTGCAGCGCGGACAGGTCATTCTCGACCTGAAGAAGATGAACAGGATCATCAAGATCGACCCGGACATGTGCACGGCGCTGGTCGAGCCGGGGGTGACTTTCCAGCAGTTGTACGACTACATCGAAGAAAACAAGCTGCCGCTGATGCTGTCCTTCTCCGCTCCTTCGGCGATTGCTGGCCCGCTGGGCAACACCATGGACCGCGGCGTGGGCTATACCCCCTACGGCGAGCACTTCATGATGCAGTGCGGCATGGAGGTGGTGCTGGCCAACGGCGACATCTATCGCACCGGCATGGGCGGCGTCAAAGGCAGCAACACCTGGCAGATCTTCAAGTGGGGCTATGGCCCGACGCTGGACGGCATGTTCACGCAGGCCAACTACGGCATCACCACCAAGATGGGCTTCTGGCTGATGCCCAGGCCGCCGGTGTTCAAGCCGTTCGAAGTCATCTTCGAGAACGAGGCGGATATCGTCGAGATCGTCGACATCTTGCGCCCGCTGCGCATGGCCCAGATCATTCCCAACTCGGTGGTGATCGCCAATATCCTGTGGGAAGCGGGCAGCGCGCATCTGCGGCGCCGGGACTACACCACCGAGCCGGGCCATACCCCCGACCCCATCCTGGAAAAAATGCAGAAGGATAGCGGCATGGGGGCCTGGAACCTCTACGCCGCGCTCTACGGCACGCAGGAACAGGTGGATGTAAACTGGAAGATCATCACCGATGCATTCAGGAAGCACGGCAAGGGCCGCATCGTCACCCAGGAAGAGGCCGGCCATAAGCAGCCCTTCAAATACCGTGCCGAACTGATGTCCGGCGTGCCCAATCTGCAGGAGTTCGGCTTGTACAACTGGCGTGGCGGCGGCGGCTCCATGTGGTTCGCGCCGGTCAGCGAGGCGCGCGGCAGCGAGTGCGAGAAGCAGGCGCTGCTGGCCAAGCGCATCCTGCACAAGTACGGTCTGGATTATGTGGCCGAGTTTATCGTCGCCCCGCGGGACATGCACCACGTGATCGATGTCCTCTATGACCGCACCAGCGAGGAGGAGACCAAGCGCGCCGACGCCTGCTTCAACGAGCTGCTGGACGAGTTCGAGAAGGAAGGCTACGCCGTCTACCGCGTCAATACCCGCTTCCAGGAGCGGGTCGCACGCAGCTACGGCCCGGTCAAGCGGTACGTGGAACACGCCATCAAGCGTGCCCTGGACCCGAACAACATCCTCGCGCCCGGCCGTTCCGGCATCGATCTCGACGCCTACGCGACGAGGCGCAGAGCCAAAGGCGCATCGAGCGGTGAATCGTGAGGATGCCACGTTGAACTGGGAGGTATCCCGACATGAAAAATGGAAATTCCACCCTCAAAACGGTATGGGCGGCGCTTGAACGCGAGCCGCATATCAATCTGCATCGCTGGCCTGTCCGGCTCGACATGACCGCCGACAACGCCTTGGTCGTGGAAGGCGATGTGGAAAGCGTGGCAGCAAAGAAACGGGTGCTGGAAATCGCGGGGACGACGCCCGAAGTGCGCGGCGTGGTGGACCGGCTGCACGTGGCGCCGTCCGAGCACAAGGGCGACGGCGAGATTCTGGATGGCCTCAAAGCCTTGTTGCTTGATGCGCGCGAATTGAAGAACTGCACGTTGCGCGTGATGAAAAAGGGACAGACCATCACGGTGCAGGAAGCCGGTGGCGAAGACGCCAGCGGCGATATCCTGGTCTCGGTGAAGGACGGGGTGGTGACGCTGGATGGATGGGCCATCAGCCTTACGCACAAGCGGCTGGCGGGGGTGCTGGCGTGGTGGGTGCCGGGCTGTCGCGACGTGCTGGACGGACTGGAAGTGTCGCCGCCGGAACAGGACAACGACGACGAGATCAGCGATGCCCTGTCGCTGGTGCTGGAAATGGATCCGATGATTCCCCATCCCGAGCAGATCGGTATCCACAGCCGCAACTACGTCGTTACCCTGGAGGGACTGGTGGCCAGCCAAACGGAAAAAGACCGGGCCGAGCAGGATGCCTGGTGCCTGTTCGCGGTGGACAAGGTGATCAACCATCTCACCGTCGGCAGGTAGGCCGACGGCCAAACGTGGCGAGCAGCGGGCGCGGCAGGGTGCCCCCCTCCTCCGCTCTGCGAACGCAAACCCGGGCCTCGGCCGCGCTCTGCTGAGCATTGATCGCCGCCCGTTTTTGTCCCTTGAAAACGCTGCCTGACCGGCCACCTACCCATTTGGGTAATCCCGATAAAAATAGTCAGGTATTGCCTAGACTGAGACTTGTCTTCCTTCTTGATTGGAGACGGCCATGTCGACCCGCATCCCCCGCGATACCCCCATGCTCGACCAGCTCGAAAGCGGCCCGTGGCCCAGCTTCGTGGCCGGCCTCAAGCGCCTGGCCAAAGACAACGACATGATGGTCGACCTGCTGGGCCAGCTCGAAACCTCCTACGAAACCCGCAAGGGCTATTGGAAAGGCGGCACCGTCGGCGTGTTCGGCTACGGCGGCGGCATCATTCCGCGCTTTACCGAACTGAAGGACGAAAACGGCAAGCCGCTGTTCCCCGAGGCAGCCGAATTCCACACCCTGCGCGTGCAGCCGCCGGCCGGCATGCATTACACCTCCGACCTGCTGCGCAAGCTGTGCGATGTCTGGGTCGACAACGGCGGCTCGGGCCTGATCGCGTTCCACGGCCAGTCCGGCGACATCATGTTCCAGGGCGTCAGCAGCGAGAACGTGCAGGCGGTGTTCAACGGCCTCAACGAAATCGGCTTCGACCTCGGCGGCGCCGGCCCGGCGCTGCGCACCTCGATGTCCTGCGTCGGTTCGGCGCGCTGCGAAATGTCCTGCTTCGACGAGGCGCGGGCGCTGCGCACCGTCATCAACAACAACCTCGACGACATGCACCGTCCATCGCTGCCCTACAAGTTCAAGTTCAAGTTCTCCGGCTGCCCGAACGACTGCGTCAACGCGATCCAGCGTTCCGACATGGCGACCATCGGCACCTGGCGCGACAACATCCGGGTCGACGAGAAGCTGGTGCAGGACTACTACAGGGTGCATGGCATGCACGACCTCTACAACGACGTGGTCGGCCGCTGTCCGACCAAGGCCGTCACGGTGGTGGTGTCCGATCAGGTCGCGGCCAACCCGCATCTGTCGGTGGCCCAGCTGGGCGACGGCAATGCCCTGTGCATCGACAACAAGAACTGCGTGCGCTGCATGCACTGCCTCAACGTCATCCCCGGCGGCCTCTTGCCCGGCAAGGACAGGGGCGTCTCCATCCTGGTGGGCGGCAAGGGCGTGCTGAAGATCGGCGCCACCATGGGCAGCGTGATCATCCCGTTCATGAAGCTGGAAACCGACGAGGATTTCGCCAAGCTGAACGAACTGGCGCGGAACATTCTCGATTTCTTTGCGGAAAACGCGCTGGATCACGAGCGCACCGGCGAAATGATCGAGCGCATCGGGCTGGCCAACTTCCTCGAAGGCATGAACATCCCGGTCGATCCCAACATGATCAGCCAGCCGCGTTCCAACCCCTACTTCCGCTCCGACGACTGGGACGAGCAGGCCGCCAAATGGGTCGAGCACAAGCAGCAGAAAGCGGCCTGAAGCACTGTCGTCGATGCGCAGAAAGCCCTCGCCGCCCGCCTGCGCGCCGCTGTCCGGGCGCCGTCCCGCCAGACGGGCGGATATCCATGCGCCGCGCTTTGCCGCCATTCGCGGCGATGCCCGCTGGCACGTCCGATCTTGCAAGCGCCACACAAAACTGACACAGTCCGGAAAAATCGGGCTTGGGTTTCACGGATGGATCGATCGAGCCTGAATGGAAGCGACATCGTTCGTGAAAGCGGTTTTACCCTCAAGCGCAAGATCAATAAGGAGACCATCGTGAACCAAAAACATTTCCTGGCCACCCTCGCACTCGGATTCTTTCTGGCCGTTCCCGCGACCAGCTTCGGACAGGGCAAGGCGCTGATCATTTCCCCGACGGACGGCGCCACCCTGGACCCGCTGGACGAGATCCGGCTGTCCTATGAAGTGAATCCCGGCCCGCGCGGCGATCACGCCCATCTCTACATCGATGGCAAGGAAGTGGCGATCTTGCGCAAGCGCAAGGGCGATTATTTGCTGGAAACCCTGTCGTCCGGCAAGCGCAGCCTCTGCGTCAAGGTGGTGAACAAGGCCCACGTGCCCATCGGCATCGGACAGTGCATCCAGGTCACGGTGAAGTAAGCGGTGGGCGCGGAAAACCTTGCCTACGCCCTGACCCAGGTGGTGCATAACTTCGGCGCCGCCGCCGTGCTCGGCGGCGCGGTGTTCGCGCTGTGGCCCGCCTCCCGCCTGGGCGACGGACGCCAGTTTGCCTGGCTGATCCTGCTTGCCTGGGGCGCGCAAATACTCAGCGGCGGATTGTTCGGCGTCACCAGCTTCTACTACTACGGCGAGATGCCGGATCTGAGCAGCGTTGCCATGACCGCCCTCGTCGTCAAGGTGGCGGCGGCAACAGCGGGTTTCCTGCTGGCCGCCGTCTATCTCGCCCGAGGCAAGGAATGGGGCCATGCGGGCGTGAAGCGTAGCTTCCAGGGCCTGGCCGCGCTGGCCACCCTGGCCCTCACGGCAGCGGCCTTCCTGCGCTGGTTTTCGTAAAGAACAGGGGACGCGCTGGACGGTCACCTGCAGAATCGCCCGTGGCGATCGCTGTCAGTCGTTTTCCATCTCCGCCGTATACCTGCCCTGCATGGCCAGGCTGTTCAGCCGGGCTCGTTTGAGCAGGGCCTGCTGGGCCGCCTGGACATTCCCGCTCTTGCCGCCCCAGGCCTGCAGCGCAGGCTGCTGCAGGGCGCGTCCGTAGGAGAGGCTCAGCCGCCAGGGCGACGCCCCCCCGCTCCGGTTCAAGGCATCCAGATTGGCCGTGGCTTCTTCCGGGCCCTGACCGCCGGAAAGAAAATGAATGCTGGGCACCGCCGCAGGAACGGTCCGCCGCAGCACCCTGAGCGTGGCGGCGGCGACGGTTTCCGGCCCGGCCTTGGGCTGCACCTTGCCGGGCACCACCATGCTGGGCTTCAGCAGCATGTGCTCGAGCACGACGCGATGGCGATGCAGGGCATGGAACACCGCATGCAGGACGGCCTCGGTGACATCCGCGCAGCGCTCCAGGCCGTGGTCGCCGTCCATGAGGACTTCGGGTTCGACGATCGGGACGAAGCCTTCGCTCTGGCACACCGCCGCATAGCGCGCCAGCATTTCCGCATTCGCCGCCATGCCGGTCACGCTGGGGAGGTGTTTGCCGATGGTGTAGACCTCGCGCCATTTGGCAAAGCGGGCGCCCTGCTCGCGGTAGCCCGCCAGGCGCTCCGCCAGACCGTCCAGCCCCTGGGTGATTTCATCGCCCGGGCTCAGCGCCAGCGGTATTTTCCCCTTGTCCACCTTGATGCCGGGGACAATCTTCTGTTCCCAGGCGGCCGCCGGCAGCAGCCTGCCGTCGTCGGTTTTCTGGCTCAGGGTCTCCTCGAACAGGATGACCCCGCTGATGTAGGCGCCCAGCCCCGGCGCGCTTAACAGCAGGGAGCGATAGGCGCGCCGGTTTTCTTCGGTGGATTCGACCCCGATGGCCTGAAAGCGTTTTGCGATGGTCGGCGCGCTCTCGTCGGCCGCCAGGATGCCGCGCCCTGACTGAACCAGATCGCCGATCGTCGCCTGCAAGGCGGCTTCATGGGACATGCGCTATCTCCTCGGTGACTCTCGACTTAGTTTTGTAGCACGCCTTGCTGGGCTTGCCATTGCGGACTTGATTCATTCCCGATCTGGTCTATACAGAACCAACGCAGTCCTATTTAGGCATTCCGGAGCGCGCATGTTACGCATCGCCAAACTCACCGACTACGCCACCGTATTGATGGTGCGGCTGGCGCGCGAGCCGGGACGCTGCTTCAGTGCGGCGCAGCTGGCCGACGAACTGGGCGTGCCCCAGCCCACGGTGGCCAAGCTGTTGAAACGCCTGTTGCGCGCGCAATTGCTCGCCAGCGCGCGCGGCGCGGGCGGCGGCTACAGCCTGGCCGTGGCGCCGCATGCGATTTCGGTGGCCGACGTGGTGGGCGCGATCGAAGGCCCGCTCGCCCTCACCGAGTGCGCGCGCGGCAAGGGCAATTGCTCGCTGGAACGAGGGTGCGCGACGCGCGCCAACTGGCAGCTGATCAATCGCGCGCTGCGGGTGGCGCTGCAAGCGGTCAGCCTGGCCGACATGGCCAGGCCGCAATTGCAGGCGATTCAGGTGCAGGCCTTGCAGGAGAAAATGCCATGAGCGATACCGAAGTGCGCCATTCCGAGTTGCCTGCCCCCGAGTTGAGCAACCCCGAGCTGCGCAAGCGCATCGACGACGAATACCGCTGGGGCTTCGTCACCGATATCGAGCAGGAAGTGGTGCCCAAGGGATTGAACGAAGACGTCATCCGCCTCATCTCGGCCAAGAAGGCCGAGCCCGCGTTCATGCTGGACTGGCGGCTGCAGGCCTATCGCCACTGGCTGACGCTGCGCGAGCCGACCTGGGCATCGGTGCACCACGCGCCGATCGACTACCAGGCCATCCACTACTACGCCGCGCCGAAAACGCGCACGCAGCCGAAAGACCTGTCCGAAGTCGACCCCGAGCTGCTGCGCACCTATGAGAAGCTCGGCATCCCGCTGCAGGAGCGCGAGGCGCTGGCGGGGGTGGCGGTGGACGCGGTCTTCGATTCGGTGTCGGTCGCCACCACCTTCAAGGACAAGCTGGAGAGCCTGGGCATCATTTTCTGCTCCTTCTCCGAAGCGGTGCAGAAGCATCCCGAACTGGTGCGCCAGTACCTTGGCTCGGTGGTGCCCTATACCGACAATTACTTCGCCACCCTCAACTCGGCCGTGTTCACCGACGGCTCCTTCGTCTACGTGCCGAAAGGCGTGCGCTGCCCGATGGAGCTGTCGACCTATTTCCGCATCAACGCGAAGAACAGCGGGCAGTTCGAGCGCACCCTGATCATCGCCGACGAAGGCGCGACGGTGAGCTATCTGGAAGGCTGCACCGCGCCGATGCGCGACGAGAACCAGCTGCATGCGGCGGTGGTGGAACTGGTGGCGCTCAAGGACGCCCGCATCAAGTATTCCACGGTGCAGAACTGGTACCCCGGTGACCGCGAAGGGCGTGGCGGCATCTACAACTTCGTCACCAAGCGCGGCGACTGCCGCGGCGACCGCTCGCACATTTCCTGGACCCAGGTCGAGACCGGGTCGGCGATCACCTGGAAATATCCGAGCTGCATACTGCGCGGCGACGACAGCGTCGGCGAGTTCTATTCGATCGCCCTGACCAACCACCGCCAGCAGGCCGACACCGGCACCAAGATGATCCACATCGGCCGCAACAGCCGCAGCACCATCGTTTCAAAAGGCATCTCCGCAGGGTTCGGCAGCAACGCCTACCGCGGCCTGGTGAAAGTGCTGCCGACCGCGGCGAACGCGCGCAACCACACGCAATGTGATTCGCTGCTGATGAGCGACCGCTGCGCCGCGCATACCTTCCCCTATATCGAGGTGAAGAACCCCAGCGCCACGGTGGAGCATGAAGCCACCACCAGCAAGATCGGCGACGACCAGCTGTTCTACCTGCGCAGCCGCGGGCTCTCCGCGGAAGACGCGGTGAACCTGATCGTCAACGGTTTCTGCAAGGAAGTGTTCAAGGAACTGCCGATGGAATTCGCGGTGGAAGCGCAGAAGCTGCTTGCGGTGAGCCTGGAAGGCGCAGTGGGATAAGGAACAAGGAGAACGTCATGCTGGAAATCCGCAATCTGCACGTATCCATCGGCGACAAGCCCATCCTCGCCGGCATCGACCTCACGGTGCGCGCAGGCGAAGTGCACGCCATCATGGGGCCCAACGGTTCCGGCAAGAGCACGCTCGCCCAGGTGCTGGCCGGGCGCGAGGGCTACACCGTGACCGCGGGCAGCGTGCGCTACCTGGAGCAGGATCTGCTGGCGATGGCAGCGGAACAGCGCGCCCGCGCCGGGGTGTTCCTCGCCTTCCAGTATCCGCTGGAGATCCCCGGGGTGGCCAACGTGCAATTGCTGCGCACCGCGCTCAACAGCGTGCGGCTGCAGCGCGGCGAGCCCGAGCTTGACGCGCTGGATTTTCTCGACACGGTGAAAAGCAAGCTGGCCCTGCTCGGCATGGACGAAAGCTTTCTGTATCGCGCGGTCAACGAAGGCTTCTCGGGCGGAGAGAAAAAGCGCAACGAAATCCTGCAGATGGCGGTGCTCGAACCGCGCCTGGCGATCCTTGACGAGACCGATTCCGGGCTCGACATCGATGCCCTCAAAACCGTGGCAAGCGGGGTGAATGCCTTGAAGAGCCCGCAGCGCGCATTCATCCTGGTCACCCACTACCAGCGCCTGCTGAACTACATCGTGCCCGACCACGTGCACGTGCTGGCGGTCGGGCGCATCGTGCGCTCCGGTGACGCCAGCCTGGCGCTGGAACTGGAAAACCGCGGCTATGGCTGGGCGATTCCCGAAGCCCAGAAGGAGACGCGGCCATGAACACGCAGACAGCCAGCCGCTACCGGAACGCGTTCGACGCCATCGCCGCCTCGGCCGCCCACCGCACTGCGCGCCGCCAGGCGCTGGAGCGCTTTCTCGCGAGCGGGCTGCCGACCTCGCGCGAAGAGGACTGGAAATACACCTCGCTCGCCGCCCTGGAACAGGCCGAATGGCACGTGCCGGGACCGGCCGCGGAAACCGCCGTAACCGAGGATTATCCGGGAACGCTATTGCGATTCGGCAATGGCCGCCTGGTCGATGCCGATTCGCACGCGGTCCAGGCGCACAGCCTTGCCGCGCATGCCGGCGCTGCGCCAGTGGCCCGACACCTCGGCCAGCTTGCCTGCAGGATATCGGGCGGCACGGCGCTGGCCCAGATCAACAGCGCGCTGTGGCAGGACGGGCTGTTCCTGCATGTCCCTGCCCGCCGTACGCTGCCGCCGCTGTTCGTGGTGCACCATGCCAGCGAGGCCGACGCCATGCTGCACGTGCGCAACCTCGTGGTGCTGGAAGCCGGTGCCGAAGCGGTGCTGGTGGAGCATTACCGGGGCAGCCCCGGCCTTCCCTACTGGAACAACCCGGTCAGCGAGATCGTGCTGGGCGAAGGGGCGCGGCTGGTCCACCTGAAGCTGACCGAGGAAAGCGCGGTCGCCACCCAAACCGGCCTGGCCGTGGTGCAGCAGGCGCGCGACAGCCGCTACCATGCCTTGTCGATCAGCCTTGGTGGCCGCTTGGCGCGTCACGACGTCTGGGTGAGCCTGGATGAACCCGGCGCCGAATGCCAGCTCGACGGCCTCTTCATCGCCGCTGCACGGCGCCACATCGACCAGCATCTGCACGTCGAGCACGCCGCGCCGCATACCACCAGCCGCCAGACCTGGCGCGGCATCGCCGCCGGCCGCGGGCGCGGTATCTTCGATGCGCGCGTGGTGGTGCAGCCGGGGGCGCAAAAGACTGACGCGCAGCAATCCAGCCGCAATCTGCTGCTCTCGCCGCACGCCGAAATCGACGTCAAGCCGCAACTGGAAATCCATGCCGACGACGTCAAGTGCGCACATGGCGCGACCGTGGGCCAGCTCGACGAGGCGCAGCTGTTCTTTCTGCGCAGCCGCGGCATCGCCGCCGATGCGGCGCGCGCATTGCTGCTGCGCGGGTTCGTCGCGGAAGCGCTGACGCTTGCGGAACGCAGCGGCCTCGCCGGCTGGCTGGAGCCGCATCTGGCAGCCGCGCTGCCGCTACCGGAAAAGGAGGACACAGCATGATGGCCGATCAGCGCAGCCTCTACGAAGAGGTCATTCTGGAACACAACCGCCATCCGCGGCACTACCCCAGGAATCCGCGCGGCAGCACGCACCATGCGCACGGCTTCAACCCCTTGTGCAACGATGAAGTCCAGGTGCATCTGAAAGTGGCTGACGGCACGATCCAGGACATCGGTTTCGAGGGCGCCGGCTGCGCCATCTGCATGGCCTCCGCCTCGCTGATGGCCGAAGCGGTCATGGGCAAGCCGCTGGAAGAAGCCCAAACCCTGTTCCGGCGGGTGCATCGCATGCTGGCGGAAAACGGCCCGGCGGAAGGCGTGGGGAAGCTGCGCGTGCTGGAAGGCGTGCATGCGTTTCCAATGCGCGTGAAGTGCGCGACGCTGCCCTGGCATACCCTGCAGGCTGCGCTCGAAAAAAGGACGGAAACGGTGTGCACCGAAGGCCCCTCCCCGTTCTGCCCGCAACCCTCGTTGCCCGCGCCGCAGCCATGACCAGCCCGGCGCGCATGACCGAGGAGGGCCGCGACCCGACCGCGCTGCGTGAACGGGTTATCGCCGCCCTGCGCACGATTTACGATCCCGAGCTGCCGGTCAATATCTACGACCTGGGCCTGATCTACGCGCTCGACCTCGCCCCCAATGGCCGCGTCGACATACGCATGACCCTCACCGCCCCCGGCTGCCCGGTGGCGCAGAGCTTTCCCGCGCAGGTCGAAAAAAGCGTCAGGACGGTGGCGGGAGTGAGCGACGCCCACGTCGAAATCGTCTGGGAACCGCCGTGGGAGCCAGGCCGCATGACCGAGGCTGCGCGCCTGCAGCTGGGGCTGGTTTGATGGCCGACTGGGTGAAAGTGGCGCGCATCGAAGCATTGCCGCCGGGCAGCCGCCGCGTCGTCGATGTCGACGGCGTGGCTGTGGCGGTGTTCAACCTCGATGGGGATTATTGCGCGATCGAGGACGCCTGCACCCACGACGGCGGCGAACTCGCCAGCGGCGAAGTCCGCGGCGACGAGATCGTCTGCCCGCGCCATGGCGCCCGCTTCAACCTGCGCACCGGCGCAGTCACCGCCCCGCCGGCCTATTGCGCGGTGGCCACCTTTCCGCTCAGGATCGTGGCGGGCTGGGTGGAAGTGCGCGACAACCGCTGGGACTGAACTTGCCGCCGCCCGCGCAGCGGCCCCCGCTCCTTACAGGCCGACGAGCTGGGCATGCAGGCCCTGCTCCTGGATGCTGTGGAGCAGGCTGGAAGCCCGGGTGGACTCCGAATCGTAGACCACCATGATCATGTGGGATTGCTCCGGATTGTGCCCCACCGAAACCACGCCGGCGTCGCGGCGGATTCCCTCTTCGAGGCTGTGCAAGCTGTCCTCGTCGAGAGCTTCGTTGATGTGCACAAACACTTCATTGAGTCTGGCGTTCATCATGACCTCCTTGACGCGCCCGGCATCACAGGTGCCAACAGCTTATACGCGCGCCTTACTCCTATCATTCTAGTCAACCGCGCAGGAGGCGAGCGGCCAGCCGCATCACGCCTGGGCTCGCGGGAATGGACGGGCCTGTTCAATCTTGCGCCTTCGAGCAGCGCCTGCGAGCTTCAAGCAGCAAGTCACAAAGATGGCGCAACCCCATCTTTTTACTTGCAACTTGTGACTTGCGTCCATTCCGGCGCTGGATCACAGGGCGAAGAGCAGCGCCAGGCCGGCGGTTGCGATGCCCGCTCCCGCTGCCTGCACCGCGCGACGGCCGGCCAGACTGCCGGCGACCCCCACGCCATGCAGGGAAATCGTGGCCAGCACGAAACCCAGGGCATACGCCGCAGGCGATGCCGCCTGCGGCATTTCCAGCCCGTGGGCGTGGCCGTGGAACAGCGCGAAAACGGCGGCGGCCGCCATGCCGGCCGGCACCGCCCACCGGCGCCGCGTGGCGATCAGCAGGCCCAGCGCCAGCACCGACAGGGCGATGGCGGTTTCGACCTGCGGCAGTTCCCCGCCCGTCCAGGCCAGCGCGCCGCCCAGCCCCATCGCAGCGACGAAGGCCGCCGGCACCGCCCACCGCGCGCGCGCGCCCTGCTGTGCCGCCCACAGGCCGACCGCAAGCATGGCGAGCAGGTGATCCAGCCCCAGCAAGGGGTGGGTCAGCCCGTCGGTGAATCCGGCGAGCGCATGGCTTCCGCCATGCGCGGACGCTGTGCCCGCAAACAGGCAAAGGGCAGCCAGTACGATCGGGCGTGCAGGTTTCATCGGCTTCATTGCGTGTTCTCCGTTTTCAATCGGCATTATTTGATTTTTACCTGCACCAGTTCCTCGCCGGCCGGGTCGGTCACGTGCACGGCGCAGGCGATGCAGGGGTCGAAGGAATGGATGGTACGCAGAATCTCGATCGGCTGTTTCGGGTCGTGCATGACGTGGTTGTCCTGCAGCGCCGCCTCGTAGGCGCCCGGCTGGCCTTGCGCGTCGCGCGGGCCGGCGTTCCAGGTGCTCGGCACCACCGCCTGGTAGTTGCTGATCCTGGCGTCGTCGACGACGATCCAGTGCGAGAGCCCGCCGCGCGGGGCTTCCATCAGGCCGACGCCCTGCATGTGCTTCGGCCAGGTCACCGGCTCCCAGTATTGCTCGTTGAAGGTGCGCACGTCGCCGGCCTTGATGTTGGCCATCAGCCGGTCGAACCAGCCCTGCATGGCGTCGGCCAGGATCTTCGATTCCAGCGTGCGCGCAGCGGTGCGGCCGAGGGTGGAAAACAGCGCCTCGACCGGCACGTCGAGCGTCTTCAGCGTCAAGCCGACCAGCTCCTTCGCCTGGGCGTTGCCGCTGGCATACAGCATCAGCACGCGGGCGAGCGGCCCGACTTCCATGGATTTACCCTGCCAGCGCGGCGATTTCATCCAGGAATATTTCTGCTCGACATCGAGGTGTGCGTAGGGCGGCTTCGGCCCGGTGTAGCTGAGTTCGGTCTCGCCCTTGAACGGGTGCAGGCCCTGTTTGTCGCCCTGGCTGTACTTGTACCAGGAGTGGCTGACGAATTCCTGGATTTCGTTGTCCGCGTCCAGATCGATCGGGTGAATTTTGCTGAGGTCGCGGTTGAGGATGACGCCGCGCGGGATGAGATAGGAATCCGGATTCCAGAAGTTTTCCGATGGCAGATCGCCGAACGACAGGAAATTGCCCAGGCCTTCGCCGCGCCCTGCCCAGTCCTTGTAAAAACCGGCAATGGCGAGCGTGTCCGGCAGGTAGACCTGGTCGACGAAGTCGCGCATCTGGCGGATGACGTTCTGCACCGTCTGTAGGCCCACCATGTTGAGCGCGGTGGCATCCTGGCCGCCGCCGCGGGTGTGAACGGAAATCGCCGAGGGCACGCCGCCCACCACGAAGTTGGGGTGCGGATTCTTGCCGCCGAAAATGGCGTGCAGCTTGACCACGTCGCGCTGCCAGGCGAGCGCATCGAGATAGTGCGCCACCGCCATCAGGTTGGCTTCCGGCGGCAGCTTGTAGGCGGGATGGCCCCAGTAGGCGTTGGCGAAGATGCCGAGCTGGCCCTGCTCGATGAAGGTCTTCACCTTCTTCTGCACGTCGGCGAAGTAGCCGGGAGACGACCGGGGATAGCCGGACAGGCTCTGCGCCAGCGCGGAAGTGGCCTTGGGGTCGGCCTTCAGCGCCGATACCACGTCGACCCAGTCGAGCGCGTGCAGGTGATAGAAGTGCATCACGTGGTCGTGCACGTATTGCGCGGCGATCATCAGGTTGCGGATCAGCTCGGCGTTGGCAGGAATGCTGTAGCTCGGGACGGCGCGGTGCAGCGCATCCTCCACCGAACGCACCGAGGCGATGCCGTGCACCAGGGTGCAGACGCCGCAAATCCTTTGTGCGAACGCCCAGGCGTCGCGCGGGTCGCGCCCGCGCAGGATGATCTCGATGCCGCGCACCATGGTGCCGGCGGAGTACGCATGGGTGATCCTGCCGCCGGCGTCGGTTTCCGCTTCGATGCGCAGATGGCCCTCGATGCGGGTGATGGGATCGACGACGACGCGTTGCGCGGTGCTCATGGGTCAGACTCCTTCCGGTTTGTTCCGCTCCGGGATGTGTTCGGCGATCAATTCGGTCAGGCCGATGACCGGGATGTCCATCCGGTAATGCTCCAGGCTTTCTTCCAGCACGATGCGGCAATTGGCGCAGGCGGTGACCACCCGGTCCGGCCTGACCGCGTCGAACTGGGTTTTCTTCTTCTTGAACGCTTCCAGCCGCAATGCCTCGCCTTCCTCGATGGCCGAGGCGCCGCCGCCGCCACTGCAGCACCAGTTCATGTAGCCGGCATCGGGCATCTCGACGAAGTTCTGCGCCACGCTGTGCATCAGCGTGCGCGGCTGCCGGATCACCCCGCCGCGCCGCACCAGCTGGCAGGGATCGTGGAAAGTCAGCTTGTCGGTCTCGAAGCCTTCGGTCCTGAGCCACCCCTGCCGCTGGAACTCGTCCAGCACCTCGACGATGTGCTGGACTTCGAAGCCGAACGGCCGCCCGATCAGATTGGCGCCTTCCCAGCGCAGCGCGGTGTAGGCGTGGCCGCATTCGGGGCTGATCACGGTCTTGACCTTGAGTTTTTCCGCGCCTTCGACGATGCGCGAGACGATCACTTTCGCCAGGTCGGAGTTGCCGATCTGGATGCCGGCGTTGGTCGCCTCGAACGCGGTCGAACACAGCGTCCAGGTCTTGCCGGCCTGCTGCATGATCCTGGCGACGGCGCCGAGATATTCGGGGAAGTTGATGATTTCCATCGACGATAGCACCACCATGTACTCGGCGCCTTCAACATCCAGCGGAATCGGGATGCCATAGTCCGCTTCGACGTGCTTCATCTGCGCCAGCACTGCGGGCAGCTTGACGCCCATCGGGCTGCCGATGGCGACGGTGCGGCTGACCGCACTCTTGATGCCTTCAGGCGCATGGCCGGAGGCCGACATGCCCTCGCGGAACTTGCGCACCATGTAGACGATGTCGTTGCCGACCGGGCAGACGGCGGAACAGCGGCCGCACAGCGTGCAGCTGTCGTAGACCAGCTCCTGCCATTGATCGAGTTCATCGTCGGTGACGGCTTTGGCAAGTCCCACTTTTTTCTTCAGCCGCCCCAGCAGGGTGTATTCCTGTTCGTAGATGCGGCGCAGCGGCTCCAGCTTGTGGATCGGGGTGTATTTGGGGTCGCCGGTCTCGGTGTAGAACAGGCAGGCCTCGGCGCACAGACCGCAGTGCACGCAGCTGTTGAAATAGCTGGCGATGGGCGCGTCGATGACCTCCTTTAGGGCGCGGATGCCCTTTTCCAGCGAGGCGCTCATACCGGCACGCCTCTGTGTCCGTTGACTTTACCGTTGTACCAGCGCGAGCCGAACAGCGTGAAGGCATGGAACAGCTTGGTGAAAGGCAGCACGATGAGCAGGATTTCCACGGCGAGGATGTGCAGCGCCAGCATCGCGGTGTAGGGCAGCAGCAGATGCTGCACCGCCATCCAGCCGGTCAGTACCGGCAGGAAGGTCGCCGCCCAGGTGAACCAGTCCTCGAAGGTGGAAAGAAAGCGCTTGGCCGGCTTGTTGACGCGGTCGGCCAGCATCACCGCCATCGCCGCCATCGTCACCACCGCCGCCAGATCGACGAACTGCGAGGGCAGCGCCGGCCATGACAGCCCGGTGAGGTTCCTGATCAGCAGGATGTGCGGCGCGAAGCCGAACACGACGATGGCGAGGCCGATGTGGAAGATGTAGCCGCCGAGGTAGCTCACCGGCGAGCGCTTCAGCATGCCGGGCGGCGGCAGCGAACGGCGGAACACGGTATGCAGGCCGGACGCGCCCGGCGTGCGGCGCGGCGCGGACAGATCTTTGCTGCGCCCCAGCGAGTAGATCTCGAACAGCCTCCACAGCACCCCGAGCAGGAAGATACCCACTGCGATACCGAGTCCGGGGCCGCGTACCCAGGTCAGAAATTGCAGATCGGTCATCTCATTTCTCCAGATCGGCCAGGGTGGTGGTTTCATGCGCCGATTTGGCCGCACCTTGCTTGGCGCGGTTGGCGAAACCGATTCCCACCCCCACTGCCGCACCGGCCACCGCAGCGGCGCCGGCGATCCCGAGCGGGTCGGCCGGCAGCGACAGCGCCTTGTAGAATCCGCCGGCGTCCCAGAAATCGGGTTCGGAGCAGCCGAGACAGCCGTGGCCGGATTCCACCGGCCACGAGGTGCCGCCGTTCCATTTCGCCGTGGCGCAGGCGTTGTGGGTCACCGGCCCCTTGCAGCCGAGTTCGAACAGGCACCAGCCATTGCGCGCGCCCTCGTCGTCGAAGGTCTTGGCGAACTTGCCCTGGTCGTAGAAAGGCCGGCGGTAGCAGCGGTCGTGGATGGTTTCGCCGAAGAAGGCCTTGGGGCGGCCCTTGGCGTCGAGCTCGGGCAGGCTGCCGAAGGTGAGGTAATGCGCCAGCACGCCGGTCATCACCACCGGGATCGGCGGGCAGCCGGGGATGTTGACGATGGGCTTGTCCTTGACGATGTCGGACACCGGCACCGCGCCGGTCGGATTCGGATTGGCCCTGGGGATGCCGCCGAAGGCGGCGCAGGAGCCCACGGCGACGACCGCGGCGGCACCCTGCGCCGCCTCCTTCAGCATCTCCACATTGGAGCGGCCGCCGATGCAGGAATAGGCGCCGTCGCGCCCCAGCGGAATCGAGCCGTCGACGATCAGCAGATACTTGCCCGCGTTGTCCCGCATCGCCTTGAGGCGTGCGTCCTCGGCCTGATGGCCGGCGGCGGCCATCAGGGTCTCCTGGTAGTCGAGCGAGATCATGTCGAAAATCATGCCCTCGATGGTCGGCGCATGGGAACGCGTGATCGATTCGGTGCAGCCGGTGCATTCCTGGAACGGCAGCCAGATCACCGACGGCCGCCGCGCCGCCGCCATCGCCTCGGCCATGGCGCGCCCGGCCACGGGCGGCAGCGCCATCATCGAAGCCAGGGTGGCGCAATACTTGAGGAAGCTGCGGCGGCTGACGCCCTGCCGCGCGAATGCATCGATCAGCGAACCCTGCATGATGTTTGTCTCCCGATTCGGGCCGTTAATACCGCAACGGCCTTGAAACACGACAGCGTTCAACTCACCTTAGAGATCGGCGATCATTAACTCAAGATATTCCTGGCCGATGGCCACATCCTGGGGAGCGGCCTTCACCAGTTCGGGAACGAAGGCCACCTCGATGAATTGCGCGGTGACCGCGCCCTGTTCGTTGCGATGCGTCACCCACCAGATGCCGGGACAGGCGGTCTCGTTCAGCGTGGATACGCCGCCGGCCTGCAGGATGACGCTGATTTCGCCGGAGCCGAGCTTTTCCTGCAGCCAGTCGAGGTCGGCCGGCGTCAGCGGAAGCGCGGAAAGATCGATGGCGGAGGACTCGCCGGTTTCCAGCAGACGCCGCACCCCTGCGGCCAGTTCGCGCAGCAAGGGCGGCGCATTGCCTGTCAGAGCGGATTCGCCCGGCGGCGGATTGACGGCGTGGATGGGGATGGGATCAAGCGACATGCTGCCATTCCCGGATCAGCTCGCGGATGGCCGCACACGCGGGTGGAATGGCGGCGGCGACGGCAGGCGTGGGGTGCTCGCCCCAGTCGATGACCGCGGGCTGGATCGCCAGCATCGCCCGCTTGTCCGGCCAGTGCCCGGCCAGCATCGCGATGGCGCGCAGGTCGGTCAGCCCGACTTCGTGCACCGAGGCCTTGCGATTGCCCATCAGGAACGCGTCCATCTCCTCTCCTTGCAGCAATGCCCAGCCACCCGGCCTGGCCTTGATGTTGGCGGCATCGACGACGATCAGCGCATCGGTTTCCTCGATCGGCCCTGCCAGGGTGAACGAAAGGGTGCCGCCGTCGAGCAGGGTCACCTCCGGCAGGTGCGCCAGCTCGGGTTCGAGTGCCTGCAGTACATGAACCCCCACGCCCTCGTCGGTGAGCAGGGTATTGCCGATGCCAAGCACGAGCGTTTTCATGAAATCAATCTAACAGCAGCTTTTGCCAATAACAACCGGGGATTTCGCTCAAATGCCCGATTGTTCATCATTGTTTCTTGATATTCATGTCCAGGTGCAGGGTGGACCAATCGCTCTTATACTGGCCTGAGTGTGGTTTCGGATTGCCGCCCATGTGCCTTGCCATTCCCATGCAGATCGAATCGATCGAAGGCTTTACCGCCCGCTGCCAGGCCAAGGGCGTGTGGCGCGACGTCAGCCTGTTCATGATGCAGGACGAACCGCCCGCAATCGGCGATTTCGTCATGGTGCACGTCGGCTACGCGATCCAGAAAATCGCCGAGGCCGACGCCCGCACCACCTGGGAACTGCTCGACCAGATACTGGAGGAAAGCCGTGCATGAGCTGGCGGTCGCGCAGGCCCTGGTCGAGCAGGTGGATGCCGTGATCCATCAAAATCGCGCTCAGCGCGCGACCCTGATCCGCGTGCGCATCGGCCCGCTCGCCGGCGTGGTGCCGGACCTGCTGGCCACTGCGTTTCCACTCGCTGCCGCCGGCAGCCGCATGGAACACGCCGAACTCGAATTCGCCCATGCACCGATCCGGGTACGCTGCCAGACCTGCGGCCTGGATAGCGAAGCCGCGATGAACCGCCTGATCTGCGGCGCCTGCGGCGACTGGCACACCCGGATCATTTCCGGCGATGAATTGCTGCTGGAAAGCGTCGAACTCGAAACCACGCCTGTCCTTTCCCCTGAATCCTGACCACTGAAAAATGTGTGACACCTGCGGCTGCAACCTCACTCCCGGCAACCAGCACCTCGCCTTCAGGCCCGTCGCCAAGGGCGCGACTGCAGTCTCCGTGCTGAAGGGCCTGCTGGCGAAGAACGACGACCAGGCCGCAGTGAAGTCGCCGGTATACAAGATGGCGATCGACTGGAAGATCGCCTTCCCGCTGCATCCCGAGTACCGCACCCTGCCGATGGTGTGGTACGTGCCGCCGCTTTCGCCGATCCAGGCCGCCGCCGAGTCCGGCCGGATGGGTATGAACGGCATCATCCCCGACACCAAATCGCTGCGCATCCCGATCACCTACCTCGCCAACCTCCTGACCGGCGGCAAGGAGAAGCCGGTGGTCACGGCGCTCGACCGCCTGCTGGCGATGCGCGCCTACATGCGCGGCAAGTCGGTGGAAGGCAAGCCCAACACCGCCGCGCTCGACCAGGTCGGGCTCTCCTCGGCGCAGGCCGACGAGATGTACCGTTATCTCGCCATCGCCAATTACGAGGACCGCTTCGTCGTTCCCACCACCCACCGCGAGGAGACGATCAACACCTTCGAGGAGAAGTCGAGCTGCGGCTTCACCTTCGGCAACGGCTGCTCGGACGGCGTCTCCAAGCCGAGCCTGTTCGGCAACCGCAAGAATTCGGTGCCGGTCGACCTGTCGCAGCTGCACGCCAGGAAGAAAACCGGTTGAGGAGCCCGCACGATGAAAACCTTCAAAGTCATTTCAATGCTGTTGATGTATCCGGAATCCGACTGGCTGTCGGCCCTGCCCGAGATGCATGCCGCACTGCTGGACGAAGCCGGGTTCAACGGCAATGCCACCGTCCGCCTGGCGCCGTTGCTCGACCTGCTGCACGAGTCGGAATTGATCGCGCTGCAGGAAAACTACGTCGCCACCTTCGACCGCAATCCGTCGCATTCGCTGCACCTGTTCGAGCACATCCACGGCGAATCGCGCGACCGCGGCTCGGCGATGGTCGACCTGCTGGAGGAATACTGGAAGCACGACTTCGACGCCAGCGCCGCCGAGCTGCCCGACTACGTGCCGCTGTTCCTCGAATTCCTCTCGCTGCTGCCGGCCGACGAGGCCCTCGAACTGCTGGGCGACGCCGTGCACGTGCTCGCCGCCGTCGGCCGCAAGCTGGATGCCAACGGCAGCCCGTATGCCGCTGCATTCCAGTTGCTGGAAGCGCTGTCGCCGGTGGCGGCGCAGGAACTGGCCGAGCCGCCGGTGCGCGACATGGACGAGGCAATGGAGATGTTCGGCCCGTCGATGGATGGCGTCGAGCCCTTGATGAATCCCGGCCCGCAAGTCGCGGTGGTGCAGATGCCGGCGTCGCGCCGGCCGGCCGCCCCTGCCCAAACGCATTGATTACAGGAGGATCGGAAAATGTCCTACTCGCAATATTTCCTGTTCGGGATCTACCCGTATATCGCCCTGGCGATATTCCTGCTCGGCAGCCTGGTCCGCTTCGACCGCGAGCAGTACACCTGGAAGAGCGATTCGTCGCAGTTGTTGCGCAGCGGCCAGTTGCGGCTGGGCAGCAACCTGTTCCACATCGGCGTGCTGTTCCTGTTCTTCGGCCACTTTGTCGGCATGCTGACGCCGCACTTCGTCTACGAGCCCTTCATGAGTTCCGGCGCCAAGCAGATCCTGGCGATGGTGTCGGGCGGCACCGCCGGGGTGCTGGCTTTCATCGGGCTGTCCCTGCTGCTGCACCGGCGGCTGACCGAACCGCGCATCCGCGCCACCTCCAAACCCAGCGACGTCCTGATCCTGCTGCTGCTGTGGCTGCAGCTTGCGCTCGGCCTCGCCACCATCCCGCTGTCGGCGCAGCATCTGGACGGCAGCATGATGCTCCGGCTGGCCGAATGGGCGCAGCACATCGTCACCTTCCGCAGCGGTGCGGTCGAGATGCTGGCAGGCACGGGCTGGGTATTCAAGACGCACCTGTTCCTCGGCATGACGATTTTCCTCGTCTTTCCGTTCACGCGTCTGGTGCACGTCTGGAGCGGCTTCGCCGCAACGACCTACGCGGCCCGTGCCTGGCAGCTCGTACGCCCGCGCGGCTGAAGCGGCCGATCCCAACCGAATTTAGGAGACTGAAATGACGCATGTTGTCATCCTGGGGGCCGGCATCGCGGGCGTGTCTGCGGCCTACGCATTGAAAGCGCAACTCGGCCCTCACGACGAAGTGACCGTGGTATCCGACAAGCCCTACTTCCATTTCGTGCCGTCCAATCCCTGGATCGCCATGGGCTGGCGCGAGCGTTCCGACATCGCCTTCCCCATCGCACCCTATTTCGAGGCGCGCGGCATCAGGTTCGTCCACAGCGGGGTCAAGCGCATCCAGCCCGACGTCATCCAGGTCGACCTGGAAAACGGCGACGTGCTGTTCTACGACTATCTGCTGATCGCCACCGGCGTGACCGGCCTGTCCGACGACATCCCCGGCCTCGCCGAGCACACCCAGTCGGTGCTCCACATCGAGCAGGCCGAGCGCGCCCTGGCGGCCTACCGCGAGTTCGTCCGCCGCCCCGGCCCCATCGTGGTGGGGGCGGCCGCGGGGGCGAGCGTGCTGGGGCCGATCTACGAATATGCCTTCCTGGTCGACGCCGACCTCAAGCGCCGCAACATCCGCGAGCGGGTGTCGATCACCCTGGTGACCCCCGAACCCTGGCCCGGCCATCTCGGCGTGGGCGGCGAAGGCGCCAGCCGCGGCGCAGTGACCGCGGCGCTGGCCGATACCCGCATCAGCGCAATCTGCAACGCGCGTACCGTGCGGGTCGACAAGGATACGATCCACGTGGTGGAACTCGACGCCGCCGGCAACGAAAAACAGACGCATGCCCTGCCCTACGCCTATTCGGTGTACTGGCCCGCCTTCGGCGGCGTGCCGGGGGTGCGCAATGCGCGCGGACTGGTGAACGAGCGCGGGCTGGTGGTGGTGGACGAATACCTGCGCAACCCGGACTATCCCAACGTGTTCGCCATCGGCGCCTGCGTGGCGCAGCCGCCGGTGGAAAAAACGCCCGTCGCGGTGGGCGCGCCGGATTCGGTGTATTCGATCCAGAAGGCCAGCGCGATCGCGGTGCAGAACATCCTCGCCCTCATCCGCGACGAAGCGCTGACGAGCCATGTTCCGCAGCGCGCCAAGTGGCTGACCGACATGGGCAGCACCGGCGCGACTTATCTGTCGGAGCCGCAGGTGCCCTTGCGCGACATCAACTGGATGCGCCAGGGGCGCTGGGTGCACCAGGCCAAGGTCGACTTCGAGAAGTATTTCGTCAACAAGATCCGGCTCAGACCGGCCGGACCGGCGCCTTCGGTCGCCTCCCGGATTGCCGAGGTGATGGACCGGCTGCAGGCCGGGCCAGGCGGCGAGCCGATGCCTGCGCCGCAGGGCGGCGGCAAGCCGCTGGAAATCCGCCTGCCGCAGGATCCCTGTTTCGAACTGCGGGCGCTGGCCAAATCCGTGGGCCACGATCCCAGCGCGCTGGCGGCCGAATTGCTGGCGGCAGCGGTCGCCGATGCCAAATCGTATCTGAACGAGGCAGGCGTCGACGCGCTGGCGCACAGCCGGCGCGAACTGCTGGTGGAGGAATTGCCGGAACGCCAGCCTGGGGTCGAGTTCCACGGCGGCGGAACTTGATGGATAAAGATGTATCATGGATACTTCTTTAACGGAATCAGGAAGGAGAACCGGAAGATGGCTATCGATTTGCCCGAACGCGATGCGGAGGGATATTTGATTGAACCCGGCGACTGGAACGAGGATGTGGCGCGGGCACTTGCGGAAGACGAAAACATCCAGCTCAACGACGACCACTGGGATGCCATCCGCTTCATGCGCGAATATTACGAAGAACACCAGGTTGCGGCGGATGCCCGTTTCGTCATCAAGCATCTGGCCGAACGCATGGGGAAGGATGCCCAGAAGAAACTGTTCGAACTGTTCCCGTACGGCTACGTGAAGCAGGCCTGCAAAATTGCCGGCATGCGGCGCCCGCGCGCCTGGAGCACGGGCTGACCGCAGCCAAGCCCGCGCTTGCCCGTGCCGACCTGGCATGGGCCTGATCGGCCTATACTTTCCGGGTCGGGCATGCCCGGCCCTTTTCTATTTTCCAGTCAAGCGCAATGAGCACATCCCCGCCCCGTATTGAAAGCACGCGCAAGCCTACTCCCGCCGTTGGCTATGCGCCATTCGCCCTCGGTTTCCGGCCGTTTTTCCTGGCAGCGGGCATCTATGCCGTGCTGCTGATGGGGCTGTGGCTGGCCGTGCTGCAGGGAGGCATCGACCTCGGTGCATGGCGCCCTTCTGTCTGGCATGGCCATGAAATGCTGTTCGGTTTCGCCGTGGCGGTGATCGCGGGATTCTTGCTCACGGCGGCGCAGAACTGGACCGGCCTTGCCATGCCGTCGGGCCGGCCGCTGGCCGCGCTGTTCCTGCTGTGGCTGGCGGGGCGGGCGGGATTCCTGGTTCCCGGCCTGCCGCCGGGACTGGTCGCGGCCGTCGACCTGTCGTTCCTGCCGCTGCTGGCGCTTGCGCTCGCACTGCCCATCCACAAGGCGAAGCAGCTGCACAACTATCCTTTCCCCGTTTTGCTGCTGGCGCTGACGGCGGCCAACGCGCTGGTGCATCTGGAAGCGCTCGGCTGGACCCGCGCCAGTGCCAGCCTCGGCCTGTATCTGGCTACCTATGCGGTGGTGATGATCATGGTTGTGATGGGGGGGCGGGTGATTCCCAGCTTCACCGACAACAAGCTGGGCACCCGCGCCCGCCGCTGGAACCTCATCGAACGGCTGTTGCCGGCCGCCACCCTCGGCGCGCTGCTCGCCGCCCTGATCGCCCCCGTTTCACCGGTCACCGCGCTGCTCGCCGCCGTCGTGGCGGCGGCTCATTTCATCCGGCTGGCCGGCTGGTACACGCGCAAGTTCTGGGCGGTGCCGCTGCTGTGGATCCTGCATCTGGGGTATGCCTGGATCGCGCTCGGCTTCGCGCTGCTCGCGCTGGCGGCGGCGGGAGTGGGCGCCGCGGCGCTCAGCGCGCTGCACGCGTTCACCGCCGGCGGCATCGGCGTGCTGACCCTGGGCATGATGGCGCGGGTGTCGCTCGGCCACACCGGCCGCCTGCTGGAGCCTGCCCCGGTGATGACGCTGGCTTTCGCGGCGGTCAATCTCGCGGCGCTGATCCGGGTGCTGCTGCCGCTGCTGTTTCCGGCGGCCTATGCGCCCGGAATGGCCGCTGCCGGGCTGCTGTGGGTGGCGGCATTCGGCGTGTTCGTGGCGGTGTACGCGCCCATGCTGCTGCGCCCGCGGGTCGACGGCAAGCGGGGCTGATCCGCCCACGCCTCAGGCGTGGGCCAGGCGCGCCATGAGTCCCGTGCGCCGGATGACCAGTTTTTCCAGTTCCGCCACGCCGAACACCAGCAGCCCGGCGCCCGCGACCTTGAGCCATTCGAGTGCCGACAGGCCGGCCGAGCCGAACACCGCCTGCATCGCCGGCAGATAGGTGAATGCCAGCTGCAGGGGGATGCAGGCGGCGATGGCCAGCAGGACATAGCGGTTTCCGGTCAGCCCGCTGCGGTTGAGCACCGGGGCGAAGATGAAGCGGCTGTTGATCAGGTAGAACATTTCGGCGGCCACGACGGCATTGACCGCCATCGTGCGCGCGGTTTCGATGCTGGTGCCGATCTGCAGCTCCCACAGAAAAAGACCGAGCGCACCGGTCATCATCAGGACGGAGACCATCAGCACCCGCCAGACGAAGAAGCCCGACAACAGGGCTTCGCCCGGCGGCCGCGGATGGCGCGCCATGATGCCGCGTTCGGCGGGTTCGAAGGCGAGCGCCAGCCCGAGCGTGCTCGAGGTGACCATGTTGATCCATAGAACCTGGGCGGGCGCAAGCGGCAGCGTGAGTTCGAACAGGATTGCGGCAATCACCACCAGGGCCTCGCCGCCATTGGTCGGCAGCATGAAGAGGATGAATTTCTTCAGGTTGTCGTAGACCGCCCGCCCCTCCCGCACGGCGGTGGCGATGGTGGCGAAGTTGTCGTCGGCGAGCACCATGTCGGCGGCTTCCTTGGCCGCCTCGGTACCTTTCATCCCCATCGCCACGCCGACGTCGGCGCGCTTGAGCGCAGGCGCGTCGTTCACGCCGTCCCCGGTCATCGCCACCACCTGGCCGTCGTCCTGCAGGGCCTGGACCAGGCGCAGCTTGTGTTCCGGGCTGGCGCGGGCAAAGACGTCCACCTCCATCGCCACGCGGCGCAGCACCGCATCGTCCATCGCCGCGACCTCGGCGCCGGTGACGGCCGGCCTGCCGATGCCGATGGCAAGCTGCGCGCCGATGGCGCGCGCCGTTTCGACGTGATCGCCGGTGATCATCTTGATGCGGATGCCGGCGCGGTGGCAGTCGCCCACGGCGCGGATCGCCTCTTCGCGCGGCGGGTCGACGATGCCGACCAAGGCGAGCAGGGTATAGCCGGCCTCGACGTCCCCGAACCCCAGGCGCTCGCCCGCCGGGGCGGCGCGCTTGCAGGCGAGCGCAAGCAGGCGCAGGCCCTGGGCAGCGGTGCCGGTGGCCATGCGGCGCCAGTAATCGGCATCGAGCGGGCGTTCGCCGTCGTGGTTGAACTGCCGATCGCAGATGCCGAGGATGCGCTCGGGCGCGCCCTTGACGAAAATCCACGGCTCGCCGTCGGCGTCGCGGTGATACGTGGCCATGAAACGGTGTTCGGACTCGAACGGGATGGAGTCGATGCGGGGCCAGGCCGCGTCGCCCGCATCCCGGGTGAAACCGGCCTTGTCGCCGAGGACGAGCAAGGCGCCCTCGGTGGGATCGCCCTCCATCCGCCATAACCCCTCTTCCTGGCGCAGGCGGGCATCGTTGCACAGCACGCCGGCGCGCACCGCCAGGGCCAGGGCGGGATAACGCTCGGTGTCGACGATGCGCCCGTCGATGCTGAAATCGCCGACCGGCGCATAGCCGATGCCGCCGACGGCGAACTCGTGGCCGGCGCAGATCACGCGTTGAACGGTCATTTCGTTGCGCGTCAGGGTGCCGGTCTTGTCGGAACAGATCACCGTGACCGAGCCCAGCGTCTCGACGGCCGGCAGGCGCCGGATGATTGCATTGCGCCGCGCCATGCGCTGGACCCCGAGGGCGAGCGTGACCGTCATGATCGCCGGCAGCCCCTCCGGTATGGCCGACGCTGCCAGGGCCACGACCATCATGAACATTTCTGCGGCGGCATGATCGCGCAACTGCGTACCGAGCAGGAAGGTCGCGGCGGCCATGACCAGAATCGCCAGCGCCAGGATGCGGCCGAAACGGTCGATCTGGCGCAGCAGCGGCGTGGTCAGGCTCTGGATGCCGGCGAGCATGCGGTTGATCTTGCCCAGTTCGGTGGCGCTGCCGGTGGCGACGACAATGCCGCTGGCCTGGCCATGGACTACGAGCGTGCCCGAATAGGCCATGCCGCAGCGGTCGCCCAGCGGCGCGTCGAGGGCGACCGCCGCGTCCGACTTCTCGGATGGCAGCGATTCCCCGGTCAAGGCGGCTTCCTCGACGCGCAGTTCCTTTACCGAGATCAGGCGCAAATCCGCCGGAACGCGATCGCCGGAGGCGAGCAGGACCAGATCGCCCGGCACCAGGCCGGCGGCCTCGATCTCGCGCCGGCTGCCGCCGCGGATCACGGTGGCATGCGGCGAAAGCATGGCGCGAATGGCGTCCAGCGCGGCTTCGGCCTTGCCTTCCTGGAGAAAGCCGATGAGTGCGTTGATCACCACCGCGGCGAGCAGCACGCCGGTATCGATCCAGTGGCCGAGAAAGGCCGTGATCGCTGCGGCGCCCAGCATCACGTAGAGCAGGATATTGTGGAACTGCATCAGCAGGCGCAGCAGCGGGCCGCGGCGCTTCGGCGGTGCCAGCCGGTTCGCTCCGTACTGGCCAAGGCGGCGCCGCGCCTCGGTTTCGCTGAGGCCGTCCGGCCCCGTCCGCCACCGCCGCTGCACGGCCTCGCCGGACAGCGTGTGCCAATGTTCCAGCGGCGCGGGAGCCTGGGAGGCGGTCGAGCGAGCGGTCATCCGGAAGGATCCTGTGGGTGCATGGAGATGCCGGCCTCATGCATTTCCATGAATGAGCCTATCGGTGAATTTTATCGGAACTGCCGCACGGCATCGGCAATCCGGCCGCCGCCGGCGGTTCGCCCGGCGTTCCGCCATCGTCGACCCGGCGCTCAAGTTGCGTAAATCATCGGCTCGGCCCCATGAAATTTGAAACAGCCCTGTTTTTTCGGTGCGGCAGTCCGTTAGTTATAGTGATGAGAAAAATCAGGGGAAGCGGCCGGGTGCAATCGACAAGAAATTTGAGCTTTTCTGGTTTCGCTTTGATGCTGGGTCTGATGGTGGCGCTCATGGTGGCGGGGTTGAGCCGCATGAGCGTCATGAACGAAAATCTGGAAGCGATCGTCAGGACGCACAACGCCAAGATGGCGCTGGTCTGGGAAATGCGCCATGCCGCGCGCGAACGGGCCATGATCCTGTATCACATGGCGCATGCCGCCGATCCCTTCGACCGGGACGAACTCCGGCAGCGTTTCAGCGGGCATGCGGGCCTGTTCATCCAGGCCCGAACCGGCCTCATGGTAAGCGGATTGAGCCGGCAGGAACGGGTTTATCTGGACGATTCCCTGCTGCTGGCAAGGCAGGGAGAGAATGCGCAGAACGCCGTCCTGGCCTTGCTGGACGAAGGCAAGCTAGACGCCGCGCAGCATCTGCTCTATCACCAGGTCGTGCCGGTGCAGAACCAGGTCATGGCGCAGCTGACCCTGATGCTCGAATTCCAGCAAAAGGCCACCCGGATCGCACAAGACAAGGCCAAGCGCGCCTTCCAGGACGCACTCCACCTGATGCTGGTGTTCGGGCTGCTCACCCTGCTGGTGGGCAGCCTGGTCGCTTTCTACGTGATCCGCCGGGCCTCCGTGATCGAAACCGAACTTCAGCAGGAGAAGGAACGCGCTCAAATCACCCTCCAGTCCATCGGCGATGCGGTGATCAGCGCCGATGAGCGCGGCGCGGTGACTTTCCTCAACCCGGTCGCCGAGCGCATGACAGGCTGGAGCGATGGCGATGCGCGGGGCAAGGCCTTGACGGATGTCCTGCATCTGACCACCGAGGATAGCGAGGACCCCGTGGACAGCGTTCTGGACGCCCTGCAGATCGGGGCCTGGGTCGAATCGTGCGGCGATTCCAGCCAGCTCACGGCGAGGGACGGACGGCGCTATGCCGTAGAGCTGACGGCCAGCCCGATTCACGCGCCCGATGGCCGGATCAGAGGCGCGATCCTGGTGCTGCACGACGTCACCAGTTCCCGCGAGCTTTCGCGCCAGCTGAGCTGGGCAGCCAGCCACGATGCCCTGACCCGGCTCATCAACCGGACCGAGTTCGAGCGCAGGCTGGAATGGTTGCTGCAGGATGCCCGCACGCTGCGGCGCGAACACGCGCTGCTGTATCTGGACCTGGATCAGTTCAAGATCGTGAACGACACCTGCGGACACGTCGCGGGCGATGAACTGCTTCGCCAGTTGACGGCCAGACTCGCCTAAAAAATGCGCAGCAGCGACAGCCTGGGCCGGCTGGGCGGCGACGAATTCGGCCTGCTGCTGGAAAACTGCCCGCTGGACAAGGCGGCCGAAATGGCGGAAATGCTCAGAAGCACCGTCGCCCAATTCCGCTTCATGTGGGAAAACAAGCCCTTCGATGTCGGCGTCAGCATCGGCGTGGCGCCCATTACCGCCGATTCCGGCACTGCCGCGCAATTGTTGAGCACGGTGGACGCCGCCTGTTATGTGGCCAAGGACAAGGGACGCAACCAGGTGCACATATTCGAGCCGGACGACAAGGAAACCATGCAGCGCACCGGTGAAATGAGCTGGTCCCAGCAACTCTCGCAAGCCATCCAGGAAGACCGCCTGCTGCTGTATGTGCAAAAGATCCTGCCCCTCGACGCGCACTCCGGGCTGAAGCCGCATCTGGAAATATTGGTGCGCATGGTGGGCGAGGCGGGCCGGCTGGTGCCGCCGATGTCCTTCATTCCCGCCGCCGAGCGTTACGGCATGATGCCCGCCCTGGATCGCTGGGTCATTCGCAACGTATTGGCGAGGCTGTCCCGGCGCCCGGCGGTTTCCGTGGATTCCAGCTGCGCCATCAATCTGTCCGGCCAATCGCTCGGCGACAAGGCCATGCTGCCGTACATTCTGGCGCAGTTCGAGCAGACCGGGGTGCCGCCGCAGCATGTCTGCTTCGAGATCACCGAGACCGCCGCGGTGGCCAATCTGCGCGCGGCCGCCGAGTTCATCCAGACCCTGCGCGAGCTGGGCTGCCATTTTTCGCTGGACGATTTCGGCAGCGGCATGTCCTCGTTCGGCTACCTGCGGCAGTTGAACGTGGATTACCTGAAGATCGACGGCGCGTTTGTGCGCAACATGCGCGAGGACGCCACCGACCGCGCCATGGTGGAGGCGATCAACAATATCGGCCATGTCATGGGTCTGCGCACCGTCGCCGAATATGTGGAGGACACCGCCACCGCCGAACTGCTGTTCGGCATGGGCGTCGATTATGCCCAGGGCTACGCAATCCACCGCCCCGAGCCGCTGACCGACGATTTCATCCTGCGGCTGGATGGCCGCCCGAGCGGAGCGGCCAGGCCGCTGCCCGTACCTGTTTGCGGCAATGGTTGAACTCGCGCAGGAACATTCCGGTGGCCGGCAATGCCCTCGAGGGCCAGCGCCTGCTCGCCGGTGAGCAGCGGCATCGAAATGGCATAATCAAACCCTGCACGCACCGCTTCCTCATGATCCCCGACTTCCCCACCGCCGCCCTGCCCGACACCTTCGCCATGCACGAAGGCGAACTGATCGCCTTGCAAATGCGCGCCGCGCGCGCGCTGGGACTGCCCGACCCGCATTTCCGCGACGATTTGCCTGACGGAACGCCCGCGCCCGCGCTGCTTGTCGTTCCCGCGGGCACATTCGAATACGGTGCCGCCGCCGAGGAAAATGCGCCGGCCCAGGAACGCCCGCGCCGCACCGCCCTGATCGAACGCAGCTTCGCCATGGGCGTTTACCCGGTCACCACCGAAGAATTCGAAGCCTATGCCCGCGCCACCGGCTGGCAGCGGCGCACGGAGCTGCTGTGGCTGTCCGGCCGCAAGCCGGTCGTCAACGTGCGGCAGAGCGATGCGCGCGATTATTGCGCCTGGCTCTCCCGGCAGACCGGGCAGCGCTACCGTCTGCCCACCGAGCAGGAATGGGAATACGCCTACCGCGCCGGGGCCGCAAGCGCCTACCCGCAGGGCAACCGCATCACCCCGGCAGAGGCACACTACAACACCCGCCAGGATTTCGACGCCGGGCGCGCACGGCGTCCGCGCCTGCTGTCGCGCTGTTTCGTCCGCTGCGGCGCCATGGAGGTCGGCAAATTGCGTCCCAACCGCTGGGGCCTGCACGATATGCCGGGCAACGTGTGGGAATACACGGCCAGCCCCTGGACCCGCGACCACGCCAGCCTGCCGGAGCGCCCCCTGCCCGGCAAACCGCAAGCCGTCGTCGCCAAGGGCGGATCGTGGTTCGACGGCCCCGAAGACAGCCGTGGCGCAGCACGGCGGCGGCGCCTGGAAAACGAGCTGGACATCAATCTTGGATTTCGCGTGGCACGCGATGTTTAGCCTTGCCATGTGGACCGCGGCAAGCTAGGATTGCCGGACGATCATCCAGTCGCGACACCGGACGATCATCCAGTCGCGACACTAGCAACGCACCCATGCCAGCTCTCCCCTCCGAAGCCGATATTTTTATCGCCGAACTCGATGCCGCGGTCGAGGCGCACATGAACTGGACGCGCCGGATACTGCGCTGTGCGGTGCTGCGCACGGTCCCGGGCGAAGACGTGCTCGACCCGCTGGCACACACCCTTTGCCATTTCGGGAACTGGTTCATGTCGAGCCGGGACCATTTTGAGGCGCTTGATGCGCCATCCTCACGGTGCGTGGAAGCGGTTCACAAAACCATGCATGACGCCATTCGTTCCATCTGCACCCGGATGCTGGCCGGCCAGCCAGGCAACCACGCCGACCTGGAGACATTCGAGCAGTCGCAATCCGAACTGCTCGTCCTGCTGGCCCGCTTCAAGACATTGATTCTTACCCAGGCCGTGCGGCACGATCCGCTGACCGGACTGCCCCTGCGCTACGGCATCGAAAACGATTTCGCCCTGTACCGCAAGGAAGCCCGGCGCAACCGCACCCTGCTGTATGTCGCGATGATCGATGTGGACCATTTCAAGCCGGTCAACGACACCCATGGCCATCTGGTGGGCGACATGGTTTTACGCCAGCTGGCCGGCATCCTGAAAGGCACCCTGCGAAGCAACGAGCCGCTGTATCGGTTTGGCGGGGAAGAATTTCTCTGGCTGTTGCAATGCAAGTCGGTCGCAGAGGCCGAGCAGTCCGCGCAACGCCTTCTGGCTGCGGTCCGCGGCGCCTCCGTGCCGATTCCCGATGGCGCCCTGCTGGCGCTGACCGTCACCCTCGGCCTGGCCCGGGTGCGCGAGCAGGACGACCTCTCCAGTGCCATCATGCGTGCCGACCTGGCGCTTTACGATGGGAAGAAAAGCGGGCGCGACCGTTACGTCATCGCCGATCCTTGAGGTGCCGCCGCGGCGGCTCAGATCGCCAGTTCTTCCTCGGCCTGGAGCAGCGCCTGGGCCAGCCGCTGGCCGCTTTCCCAGGCGCGCTCGATTCCCGCGCCGGCGATGCTGTCGCCAATCAGGGCGACCCGGTTTTCGCGGTCGCCCAGCCAGTAGCCGCCGACCGAGGTTTGCGGCAAGGCGTAGCGCCACAGGTGGGCGGCCTCGACGTCGACCGGGCATGGCAGGCCGAGCAGCCCCATCAAGGCCGAAGCGGCGCGGGTGCTGGCCTCTTCGATCGGGGCTTCGAGGTAGGTTTCGGCGAATTCGTGGCTGCTGTACACCGCCCACAGACCGGAGCCATTGAATGCCTGGCGCACTGCCAGATTCAGCAAATGGTCGTCGAACTTGATGACATCCGCCGCCGGGCCGCCCTCCCAGCGCATCAGGAACGACCAGATCGGGCGATAGCGCACTTCGCCCAGGCGCTCGCGCAGCAGCGGCAGCGCATCGAGCATGGGGAGGGCTTGCGGGGCGGGGACGCTGCAGATGATGCAATCGTAATCGCCAAGCGTCCGGCCGTTTTCCAGGACGATGGTGCGCGGCTGCAACGCCGCGACCGGGCTCAGGGTGTGCAGACGCGCATCGCCCAGCAAATGGTGCACCAGTTGCGAAGGCTCGATGGTGGGCCGGTAATGGTTTTGCAGCTGCGCCTGCGCCCACGACACGGTGGCGCGCCCCTGCCAGATGTTGCCGCGCACCGGAGCGACCCAGCCCTGGCGCACCCAGTCGCGCAGCTGGCTGCGGAAGGGATCGCGCCGGGCCGAAAGAAACGGGCTCGCCAGCGATGCCCAGCCTTGTTCCATGCGCCTGGTCGACAAGCGCCCGCCGGCGCCGCGCGCCTTGTCGTAGACGTCGACATCCCAACCCGCTGCGGCGAGTTTTCCTGCACAGCTGGCGCCGGCCACACCCGCGCCGACAATGCCTGCTCTAAATCTTGTCATGCTTTTTTCCCTTGTTGCGGCCGCATCGCGGCCGGCTTGTTGCTTGCCTTGCGGCTTTCAAATTCAATGACCGTGGCCACGGGCTATCGGTTCCGGTCGGCGAATATTTTCTGCATGGACACGTGCGGTATGCCTGCCTCTTCGTATTCCTCGCCCACAGCGACGAAACCGGCCCGCGCGTAAAACCCGGCCGCATGGGTTTGCGCGCTGAGCCTGACGGTAGCGTGTCCGCGTGCCTGCGCCGCCTGCAAGGCCGCGGCCAGCAAAGCCTGGCCGACCCCGCGCCCGCGCCAGTCTGGCAGCACCGCCATGCGTCCGACATGGCCGTCGGGCAGCAGACGGGCGCAGCCGATCGGGACAGCGCCATCGGCGATGGCCAGCAGATGCAGCGAGTGAGCGTCGTGCGCGTCCCATTCCAGCGCTTCGGGCACGCCCTGCTCGTCGATGAAGACCGCACGGCGTACCACGCTCAAGCGTTGCGCATCGTGCGCCCAATCGGTTTCGAGCAGCGTGAAGGCGGCCATGATTCAGGCGCCGCCGTGAGCGAACCGCCGCGCCGCGCGATGGCCGCGTGCGGCCTGCACGCCGCGCAAGGCCCACAGCCCGGCGGCAAAATAGCTGCCGGTGATCAGCAGGGACTGGCGATGGTCGCCCTGAGTGATCCAGCTGGCCGCACCGTAGGTCAGCGGCCCGATGATCGACGCCAGCTTCACCGCCAGCCCCCACAGCCCGAAAAACTCGGCCTGCTGCGCCGGCGGCGCCAGCAGGCCGACCAGCGCGCGGCCCGCCGACTGCGACGCCCCCATGCACAGCCCGGCCAGGTTGGCCGCCACCCAGAACATGCGCTCGTCGGGCGCGCTCCAGGCCAGCAGCACCATCGCGATCCAGCCGACGAGTGTCAGCGCGATCGACCGCACGTGCCCGATGCGGTCCTGCACATGGCCGAACACGAAAGCACCGAGCGCTGCGGTGATGTTGACCACCAGCACCAGCACGATGGTGCGCTGGGTGTCGAAATGGAACACCTGGCTGGCATAGATCGCCGCCAGCGTGATGACCGCGGCGATCCCGGCCTGGTACAGCACGGTGCAGACGAGGAAGCGTTTGAGGTCGGGCAACCGGCCGAGATGGCCGAGGGTGTGGCGTACCTGCTGCCAGGCATTGCGCGGCGTGTGGCCGCCATTCGGCGTGGCGCGCTCGTGCAGCATCAGGAGCGCGGGCAGGCTCGCCAGCATGAAGATCGCGGCGGTGATGAGCATGGAGACCGGCACGAACTCGGCCGCAGTCTGCCCGCGTGCCTGTGCCCAGCCGATGTAGGCAAGGCTCGCGCCGAGCGACACCAGGCCGCCGACATAGCCGAGCGCCCAGCCCCAGCCCGATATCCTGCCGAGCGCGCGCGGCCGCGCCAATTCGGGCAGGAAAGCGGCGATGAGGTTCTCGCCGGTGCCGAAGAAATAGTTGGAGAGAACCAGCGCGGCGATCGCCAGCGCAAGCGCACCCGGCGCGGCGAAATAAAGCAGTGCGGTGGCGCCGACGCAGCCCAGCGTGGTCAGCCACAAAAGCCGTTTCTTGCTGGCATGGGCGTCGGCCCAGGCGCCGACCAGGGGCGCGGTCAGCATCACCAGCGCGTAGGAAACGGACAGGGCAAGGGTCCAGACAAAGGTCGCCCACGCCTCATTGCCCGCCACGCCCGCGACGAAATAGGCGCTGAACACGGCGGTAATGACCACCGTCGTGTAGCCCGAGTTGGCGAAATCGTACATCGCCCAGGCCCATACTTCGCGGCGCGTCACGCCCGGCTGCAGCAAGGGATTCATTGCGTTGCGTGGTCCTCGGCCTGCTGCTGCAGCGCCCACATATGGGCATACACGCCATTCTTTTCCAGCAGTTCGGGATGCCGCCCGCGCTCGACGATGCGCCCGTCCTCCATCACCAGGATCTCGTCGGCCTCGACCACGGTGGACAGGCGGTGCGCAATGATGAGGCTGGTGCGGCTCCTGGCGATTTCCAGCAGTTCGCCCTGGATGGCCTTTTCGGTCTTGGTGTCGAGCGCCGAGGTCGCCTCGTCGAGAATCAGGATCGCCGGGTTTTTCAACAGGGTGCGCGCGATCGCCACGCGCTGCTTCTCGCCGCCGGAGAGCTTCAGCCCGCGCTCGCCCACCACCGTGTCCCAACCCTGCGGCAAGGCTTCGATGAAGTGCAGGATGTGCGCGGCGCGCGCGGCCTCGATCA
>Ga0209958_1000551_pt1 | contig 59480 bp, 53 predicted proteins | sample ThiBio_inoc_plan_FD_183942 | JGI IMG/M metagenome (GOLD analysis project Ga0209958, IMG submission 183942) | Wastewater bioreactor microbial communities from Cape Town, South Africa - Thiocy_inoc_plan (SPAdes) | ecosystem: Engineered > Bioremediation > Thiocyanate > Unclassified | place: South...
CCATGTCGAGGTAGGCGCGGGCCCAGGCGGCTTCGGGGTCGGACTTGAAGGCCGGGGCGTCCTGGCCCATCTCGCCGATGAACAGCGGGGCGCGGGCGGCCCGCACGGCGCGGGCGGTGAGGCGGGCGCGTTCGAGCGGCGATAGCCCCGCGCCGCTCGGGCCGGCGTCGGCCGGGCCATAGTGGTGCAGGCTGAAGACGTCGAGCGGCTCGGGCTGCGCGGCCAGCTCGTTCGCCAGGTGCTCGCGCCATGTGTCGTCGCGATAGCGGAAGTCGGGGAACGTCTCGCGGCGGCTCGTCGCCTCGGGACGGACGCCCGCGTCGCCGCTGGTGACGAGGTGGTTCGGGTCGAGCGACTTGAGGAACGCCGCCTGCTCGCGATAGATCCGCTGCGTCATCTCCCACGTCAGCGAGTCCTCGCGCCCGCCCGTCTCGCGGACGGTCGCGCCTTCGGGATAGACGCCGCGCGGGATCAGCGGCGTCCCCTTCATGTCGACGTCGGCGGCGAGCATCAGCTCGTTCTCAAGCTCCCACATCAGGACCGTCGGGTCGTCCTTGTAGCGGGTCGCGAACGCCTCGACGTAGCGGCGGTTCTCCTTCCACGTCTTCGAGGACGGGTCGAGGATGGCCCGGCGGGGCTCGCCGCAGCGGGCGTTCTGGCCGGTCACGTTCAGGCAGGGGACGAGCCGCAGGCCGTTGCGGCGGCAGAGGGCGAACAGCTCGTCCATGCCCCACCAGTAGGCGTCCGGGTCCTTCTCGTAGAGCCGCGCCGACTCGATCGGATAGCCCGGCCCGGCGAAGAACCGGATGAACGCGAAGCCGCTCCGCGAGGCGTCCTCGACCGCCGCGACGGCCGCGGCCCTGGCCTTCTCGGGCGTGCCGTAGAGGTGCCCCAGGTGGAACCACGTCCCCATGTGGATCTGCGACAGGTGCGGCACGTTGACGCCGACCGCCCGGTACTCGCGGCCGTCCAGCGCCAGGTCGGGCCCTCGGGCCGAGACGAAGCCCTCGACGGGCGGGGCGGCGTGGGCCGACAGGCTGCATGCGACGGCCGTCGTCGCGAGGAGCAGGCGCTTCATGGCGGGCCTCGGGGCGGGGATGTCGGGCGGAGTACGGGCGGAGACCTCGACGGTAACGCGACGACGCAGCCGCGTCGAGGGGACGACGCCCGCCGGGTAGAGTCTGGCCCGCCCCGCGCGCCGGCCCTATCCTTGTCGGATCGAAACGGGCCCGAGGGCCCCACGCTCCGGACCTCCCCAGGAGACGACGCCATGACGACGAGGTCGATCCGCCTCGCCCCCCTCGCGCTGCTGCTCGCGACGACCGCCCCGGCGCTCGCCGGGCCCCCCGAGACGCCGCCGGACCGCCCCCTCCGCAAGCCGGCCGGGCTGCGCGTGGAGCCGGCCGGGACGCTTCGGGAATACCTGGACGCCGTGACGGCGAACTGGCTGCTGCCGGGGCCGAAGGCGAACCCCGCGATCCTGGCCATGTTCGCCGACCGCGACCGCCAGCCGTACCGCGACCTGCTGCCATGGTCGGGCGAGTTCGCCGGGAAGTTCCTCACCGGCGCGGCGACCGTCTACCAGTCCACCCGCGACCCCGTCCTGCGGAAGTCGCTCCAGGAATACGTCAAGGCGCTCCTGCCGCTCCAGGACGCCGACGGCTACTTCGGCCCGTTCCCGAAGGACCACCGCCTGACCGGCCAGACGCCCAACATCCAGGGGAAGCCCGGCCCCACCTGGGACGCCTGGGGGCATTATCACATGATGCTAGGCCTGATGACCTGGGACGAGGCCGTCGGCGACGCCGACGCCCTCGCCGCCGCCGTCCGGATCGCCGACCTCCTCTGCGACAAGTTCCTGGGCGAGAAGACGCCCCGCCTCGTCGACACCGGCTCCACCGAGATGAACCTCGCCCCGGCCCACGCGCTCGTGCTGCTGCATGAGAAGACCGGGAACCCGAAGTACCTGGCGCTCGCCAAGCAGATCGTCGACGAATTCGCCGCGACGGGCCCCGACGGCAAGCCGCTGGCCGGCGACTACGACCGCCGCGGCCGGGCCGGCGACGAGTTCTTCCAGACCCCCAAGCCGCGCTGGGAGAGCCTCCACCCGATGCAGGCCCTCGCGGCGCTCGGGCGGGTCGAGAATGACGCCGAGCGTCGCAAGGCGTACGCGAACCTGTGGTGGAGCATCGCCAAGCTCGACCGCCACAACAACGGCGGCTTCTCGTCCGGCGAGCAGGCCCAGGGCGACCCGTACCATACCGGCGCCATCGAGACCTGCTGCACCATCGCCTGGCTCGCCCTCTCGGTCGACATGCTGAAGCAGTCGGGCGACCCGGTGGTCGCGGACGAGTTGGAGCTGTCCACGATCAATTCCGGGCTCGGCATGTGGTCGCCTTCCGGCCGGTGGAGCACCTACAACACGCCGATGGACGGCGTCCGGCAGGCGAACTTCCACGAGATCGTCTTCCAGTCGCGCCCCGGCTCGCCCGAGCTGAACTGCTGCTCCGTGAACGCGGCCCGGGGCCTCGGCCTGGTCTCGCAATGGGCGCTCCTGGCCGACGACGCCTCCGGCGCGCTGATGCTCAACTGGTACGGCGCGGGGAAGCTCGCCGGCCGGCTCAAGGGGGGGGCCCTCGCCCGTTTCGACGTGGAGACGGACTACCCCCGCTCGGGCCGCGTCGTCGTCAAGGTGGGCCTGGACAAGCCCACGACGTTCCCGCTCGCCCTGCGCATCCCCCAGTGGTCGACCGCCACCAAGCTGACGGTCGCCGGGGCCGTCCGGGCCGACGTCAAGCCGGCCTCGTACCACGTCATCGACCGCGAATGGAAGCCGGGCGATACGATCGAGCTGGAGCTGGACATGTCCCCGCGCGTCTGGGCGGGCGAGAAGGGGGCCTCCGGCCGGTCGTCGCTCTACGTCGGCCCGGTCCTGCTGACGTACGACGCCAGCCTGAACGACAACGGCCCCGACGATCCCGAGCCGATCGACGCCCGCTCCGTCCGCGTCCTCCCCGCGACCGAGGCGAAGGGCCGCTTCAAGCCCATCGTCCTCGCCGAGGCGAAGGCCGCCGACGGCAAGACGGTCAAGCTCTGCGACTTCGCCACCGCCGGTGCCGACGGCTCCCGCTACCGCACCTGGCTGCGCGTCGACCACGCCACGCCCACGCCCTTCTCGCGCGAGCACTCCTTCCGCACCGGCCCGCCGGCGGAGTGAGCGAGGCCCCGGCCGAAGATGTCCCCGAGGCCGGTCCGGGCGAGAAGTCCGGCCGGACCTCATTCTCCCTTAGCCGCCGTCAGGAGGCCGTCTTGCCGACGTTCACAATCGAAGGGGATTGCCGCGGGGCCCTGGCCCGGATCTTCGAAACGGGCGACGACGGCCGCCTCACGTTCGGCTGGAACGGCCGCAGCCTGGCCCCCGCGAAGCTCGACGACCTCATCTCGGGGCCGGTCGGGTTCTGCGACTATCTCATGGAGGGCTTCGTCTTCTACGAGATTCGGGCCGAGGATCGCACCTCGTCCTGCCTGCTGAACATACGGGGACGGGGATCGAATCGCGACGAATACATCCGTCCGCACTTCCGGCACATCATCAATTTGGCGGGGCTCGTCATCCTCGCCGAGGCCGACGATCCCGAGATCACGGACGACATCCCTTCGCGATCGAATCCGGCGACGGGCCCGAGCTGCCTCGTCGCCGACGTCATCGACGCCTTCGAGGCGAAGTCGGCCGTCGTGGCCGGCTCCGTCCCGGGCCTCGTCGTGGTCCTCGACGCCTTCCGCCCGCCCGAGCCTCAGCAGTACGTCGACCGGCCGGTGGTCATCAGGACGGCCGAATCGGAACCACGCTTCGCCAGGATCGGGGCCGTCCGCGACCACGGGGCGACGATCAGCTTCTTCTTCCAGAATTTGACGATGGCCGACGTCCCGATCGGCTCTCGGGTCGAGTTCGAGGCCTGAGCGTCCTCGGTGCCGTCGCGTCACTTGGATTCCGGTTCCTTGGCCTTCGCCTTCTCCTGGGCGTCGGCCTTCATCTTGGCCTTAAGCTTGGACATCTTGGGGGCGATGTAGGCCTCGACGTAGGGGTGATAAGGATTGGCGCGGGCGAAGTCCTGATGGTAGCCCTCGGCGGGATAGAAGGCTTCGAAGGGGACGATCTGGGTGACGACGGGGGATTTGCGGGCCCGCTTGACGTTAAGGGAGTCCTTGGCCTTTTCGGCGGCCTCCTTCTGCTCCTCGGAGTGGTAGAGAATGATGGAGCGGTACTGCGGGCCGTGGTCGGGGCCCTGGGCGTCGACCGTGGTCGGGTCGTGCGAGGCCCAGAAGTAATCCAGGAGCTTCTCGAATGGGATCACGGCGGGGTCGAAGGTGATCTCGATCACCTCCGCATGGCCGCTCAGGCCGGTGGAGACCATCTCGTAGGTCGGGTTCGGCACGTTGCCGCCCGAGTAGCCCGAGACGACCGACTTCACGCCCGGCAGCCGCTCGAAGAACGCCTCCGTGCACCAGAAGCAGCCGCCCCCGAAGGTCGCCTCCTCCAGCTTCGGCTTCTTCGGCTTCGCGTCTTTCGCCTCGGCCTTGGGGGCGTCCTTGGCCTCGGTCTTCTCGACGTCCTGTCCCTGCGCAATATTCGCGACCAGCGCCAGCCCGAACGCCAGACCGAAGCCCCGGGCCCGTTGAAGCGTGCTCATCCGTCTCCGCTCCTCAGATGAAGGTGAAAGTCGGGGCGCGAACCGGCGTCCAGGATCATTGTCGCCGCGAACCCCGCCGATTCCAGCCCCGATCCGCCGAGCGTCAGCGGAAGAGGACGTTCGCGGCGACGGGCCTGGCGTCGTCGTCCAGGTCCACGCCGATGATGGTGACGTGGGGGTCGCCGGGGATCAGGGCGACGACGGCGCGGAAGGCGACGCGCCAGCCGCGGCCGTCCTCGCGCCAGAGGCTCGTGGTCCAGTCGGCGTCGGAGGCATCGACGGTGCAGTTGAGGCGGGCGTTGGCGTAGGTCTGGGCCGCCTCGACGAGCCGGCGCTCGCGGGCCAAGCCCTCGCGGTCGAGGACGTGGGACGCGGCGAGGCCCTCGAAGGAAGGCGAAGGGGTCGCGGCCTCACAGGCCGGCGCGACGTCGCCGACCCTCCCGGCGGGCCAGGCGGTCAAGGTCGCCAGCACCATCGCCGTCGCGATCGTCGCGCCCAGGGCCTTCCTCATCGCCGATCGCCCTCTCGCCGGCACGCCTCGTCCACCCCGACGAATGCAGCGTAACCGCCCCGGCAGGGGCTCGTCAAACGCCCTCGCCGTCCGACGCCTGCACTCCTCGAAAGCCAAACTTGAGCAAATCTTGCATCGCCGGCCTGCAAATTTTACAAGACATCGGCGCGACCCGACGCCGCAAGCCTCGACTCATCGCCCATTTCGCGACATTCCTCAATCTCAACCTATGTTCCAGTCGTCGCCGAATTCCCCACTTCTTCCACAATCGCCCCAAGTTCCAGGACGAAAGTCGACGATAAAGAGGGCCGACGGGGGAAGCGGGGAGGGCCGGGGTGGGTCGGCCTCGGACTCCGCGTTGACGGCCTCTGGGGGATGGGCTATGGTTCGGCCGCTCGAAGGTCTCGCCCGATCCGACGTCGGGCACGGGGCCGCAGGCAGGGCAGGGAGGCCCAGGATGGCGACGATCTCCGAAGCGACGTCGGCCCCGACGACGGAGGCCGAGGCCCTGGCTTTCGCCCGTCGCGTGCTTCGCGACGAGGCGGCGGCGTTGGCGTCGGTGCGCGAGCGGCTGGACGGCTCGATCGTCCGGGCGGCCCGGCTCGTCCACGACTGCCGGGGGGGCGTGATCGTCACCGGCATGGGGAAGGCGGGCCTGGTGGGGCAGAAGACGGCCGCCACGCTGGCCTCCACCGGCACCCGGGCCTACCCGCTCCACCCCGGCGAGGCCGTCCACGGCGACCTGGGCCGCGTCCGCGACGGCGACGTCGTCCTGGCGTTCTCGCAGAGCGGCGAGACCGAGGAGGTCCTGCGGATCCTCCCCGCCGTGCGCCGGATCGGAGCCGGCCTCGTCGCCGTCACCGAGCGGGCCGCCAGCTCGCTCGGCCGCGCCGCCGACGTCTGCATCGCGATGGGGACCATCGCCGAGGCATGCCCGCTGGGCCTGGCCCCCTCCGCCAGCACCACCGCCATGATGGCCGTCGGCGACGCCCTGGCGCTGCTGGTCGCCCGGATGCGCGAGTTCACGCCCGAGGACTTCGCCCTGTACCACCCGGCGGGGAACCTGGGCCGCAGGCTGACGCGGGTCGAGGACGTGATGCGGACCGGGCGCGACGTCCGCACCGCCGCGCCCGAGGAGACCGTCCGCCAGGTCTTCGTCCGCCTGGCCGGGCCGCGGCGGCGCTCGGGCGCCGTGCTAGTCCGCGACGATCGGGGCATGCTGCTGGGCATCTTCACCGACAGCGACCTCGTGCGGCTGTTCGAGAAGCGCCGCGAGGCCGAGTTGGACCGGCCCATCGGCGAGGTGATGACCGCGAGCCCGTTCCGCGCCACGGCCGGCGCGATGCTGGGCGAGGCGGTCGAGCTGATGAAGTCGCGCAAGATCAGCGAGCTGCCGGTGGTCGACCCGGAGGGGCGGCTCCTGGGCCTGATCGACGTCACCGACCTGATCGGGGCGTCCCCCGAAGACTTCGAGGAGTGAGCCGATGGCGAACGCGGGAGCCCGCCCGGCCGCGTCGGCGGCCGAGATCGAGGCGCGTTGCGCGGGGATCGAGCTGCTGGCGGTCGACGTCGACGGCGTCCTGACCGACGGCCGCATCATCGTCGACGACCGCGGCGTCGAGTCGAAGAACTTCCACGTCCGGGACGGCCTGGGGTTCGCCCTGTGGCACAGGATGGGCAAGACCTCGGCCATCCTCTCGGGCCGGTCGGCCCCGGTGGTCGAGCGCCGCGCCGCCGAGCTGAAGATCGGCCGGGTGGTGCAGGGGATCGCCGACAAGGGCGAGGCCCTGCGGGCGCTGCTGGCCGAGACGGGCGCGACCGCGGGCCGGGTCTGCTACGTGGGCGACGACCTGATCGACCTGCCGGCCTTGCGGGCCGTCGGCCTGGCCTGCTGCCCGGCCGACGCGGTGGACGAGGTCCGAGAGGCCGCCCACCTCAGGACCCGCGCGATCGGCGGGGCCGGCGTGATCCGCGAGGTCGTCGAGACGATCTTGAAGGCGCAAGGGCTGTGGCACGTCGCTTGCGACCCCTACCTCGCGCCGGCGACGTAGGCGGGCCGCGACGGGGCGAGCGGGCCGCTGGGGCCGGGTGACCGACGAACCGGAACATCGAGTCGATTCGTGCTCAAGAAACTCTTCAAGATGGCGACGGTCCTCGGCCTCCTGGCGGCCGCGCACCTCGCGTACGCCCGGGGGTTCGACCTGGTCGTCGCGCGGCTGCGGGCGGCCCACGCCGTCCGCGAGATCGACTTCGCCGCCCGAGACTCGGCCGGCAAGGCCCTGGTCAAGCGGATGGCGGCCGAGTCCTTCGGCCCCGACGACTGGACCGGCACGGACGACGCCTACACCTACCTCGTCCAGAAGAAGGGGATCGTCCTCTTCGCGATGAACGTCGTCCGCCCCCCCGAACGCGACGGGGTGAAGTTCGACGGCAAGCGCATCGAGGTCGACCCCGCGGCCGTCATCCTCCAGTCCCCCAAGGGGGGGAGCCGCCGGACGATGACGAGCAAGAAGGCCGTCATCGACTTCAACAAGCCCTTCGGCCTCAACCTCAAGGCCGACGCCGAGCCCCTGAGCGTCGACCGCGCCGTCCTGGAGCGCGAGGTCCTGGTCCGAGACGACCGCGGCACGCCCGACGACCCGTCCGACGACATGGTCATCGGGCCCATCAACGAGGTCGTGTACGACGGCGTCCATCAGGTGATCCGCAGCGACTCGGACATCGTCCTGGTCGACCGCGGCCTGCGCGTGACCGGGACCGGCCTGGAGATCCAGCTCTCCACCAGGGCCCCCGAGCGAGGCTCCAAGGGGGGCCCGGGGATCGAGGGGGCCCAGAAGATCACGCTCCTCAAGAACGTCCGCGCCACGTTCATCGACGTGGGCGGCGGGAACGTGCTCCCCGACGTCGTCGGCGGCGCGAAGCCGGGCGCGGGCCAGGACGCGAAGGGCGAGCCGGTGCCGCTGGACGTCCAGTGCCAGGGGCCGCTGGTGGTCGAGCTGCCGCGCAAGCCGTCGACGCCGGCCGTGGGCCCGCCCGAGCCGCCGCTCCCGACCACCGTCGAGTTCCGGGGGAACGTCGTCGTCCGCCGCGGCAAACTCGCCGAGTTGCCCGACCAGATCGACTGCGACACGCTCCACCTGACCCTCCTCCCCGGCGAGCCCAAGGCCCCCGCGGCCGATGCCGAGCCGAAGGCCGACGTCGCCGCGGCCCCGGCCGAAGGGGACCGGAGCGCCTTCGGCGGGCTGCAATTGCGGCGGGCCAAGTTCAGCGGCCACGCCGTCTGGGTCCAGTCGCCGGCCCAGGGGGTCAAGATCCGCTGCGTGGAGCTGCTCCACTACGAGGATCCCGCGGCCGGCAAGAAGACCACCGTCCTCAACGGCGGCGGCCCCAAGAAGCTCTGGGTCGAGAAGCGCGAGGTCGCCGCGGCCGGCCAGGCCGACGCCGGCCAGGTGCGCACGATCACCCACATCTGGTGCAACGACGCCACCGTCACCGACCAGGACGGCCGCATCGCGCTGGTGGCCAACGGCCCCGGGCTGCTGGAGAGCCGCCCCGGCACCGCCGCCGACGCCCCCCCGCGCGACGTCCCCCCGGCCCGCACGGCCGTCTGGCGCGACCAGCTCTGGCTCCAGGACGAGGCCGCCGCCGAGGGCGTCGAGCCCGGCAAGGTGCTGGTCCTCAAGGGCGCCCCGCGCGTCGAGGACCGCGTCGGCAAGTCGTCGCTGACGGCGGACGATTTCATCATCGCCTACCTCAACCCGCCCGCGAAGAAGCCGCAGCAGACCGCCGACGGCCGGGACGTCGTCCCCACCGCCTTCGTCGAGCCCGGCCCGGCCGCGCCGCCCAAGCAGGAAATCCCCGACATCCGCCAGCTCAAGGCCCTGAAGAACGTCCACCTGGTCGACGCCAGCCACGACTACGGCTTCCGCGACCTCCTGGTCGTCGACTTCGTCACGGGCGCGATCACCAGCACGCCCGCGAAGCCGGCCGCGCCCGCGGCCCCCGCGCCCGCGCCGCCGGCCGAGGGCCGGCCCGCGCCGGCCGCCTCGCCCGAGCCCGCCAAGGAAGCCCCCGAGAAACCCCTGCCGCCGAAGACCACCACCATGGCCGACCGCGCCGAGGCCGTCGTCGTCGTCGGGCCGAAGCCCGCCGGGGCGGGGGCCAAGGCCGAGGGCGAGTCCGCCTACGAGGTGCGCGACGTCGTCATGCGGGGCGGCGTCCGGATCCACCAGGATCCCGCCGAGGGGAAGGCCGTCGGCACCGACGCCAGGGGCGAGCTGCTGGAGCTTCGCGGCGCGGCCAAGGGGAAGGCGACCTTCGACCTCTACCACCACGACCCGTACTCCGACAAGGCCCGGGGCCTCGACCCCGCCAAGGCCCCCCCGGCGGTCGTCCGCAACGACCAGATGACGGTCGTCGCCGAGACGATCCAGGTCGACCAAGAGCTGGACCTCGTGCGGGCCTTCGGCCGCCAGGGCAAGCTGACCATGCTCGTCGACCGCGCCACCTTCACCGACCGCGCCGCCGGCGAGTCGAAGGCCGACGAGCCTCGCGAGGCCGTCGCCGAGAAGAAGCCCGGCCGCCGCAACGGCAAGGACCTGTCTCCCAAGGTCCCGCTCACCGTCACCTGGGCCGACCGGATGACCTTCGAGGGCGTCGCCAAGGACCCGATCGGCCGCCCCGCCGCCAAGATCAAGTTCTACAGAAAGGCCCGCGCGGAGATGGAGGACGCCCTCCTCTACGGCGAGGAATACCTCACCCTCTACACCGACCGCCCCGTCCCCCTGGCCGACGCCGGCAAGCTCGCCCCCGGGCCCGCGCCCGCGGCCGACGACGGCGATCAGGCCGACGCGGCCGAGGCCCCGCCGAAGGCCGACCTGGCAATGGTCGAGATCAAGGGGACGCCCGACCGCGCCGCCCTGGTGGTCTCCCGCAAGGTCCATCCCGAGCTGAAGACCGTGCTCAACGCCCAGCGGATGGAGGCGCCCTCGATCATCTACGATCGCGCCTCGGGCATGTTCAAGGCCGACGGCCCCGGCGAGGTCCGGCTCTACGACCGCAGCGACGGGGCCGGCGCCCAGAACGGGTTCGACGCCACGATCGCCGAGGGGCCCGGGATCCGCCCCGTCGCCTACCGGCCCGACGGCGACGGCCCGGCCGATCAGGTCGCCGCCGACCCCGACGCCCCGCGGCGCGCCGGCGAACAGCCCAAGCTCGCCCCGCTGGTCCTCACCCAGATCCAGTTCCAGGGCGAGATGCGCGGCCGATTCGGCACGGGCAAGGCTCAGGACGTCGACGACCAGCGCTGGGCCGAGTTCAAGGGGGCCGTCGAGACCATGCGGGGCGTGGTGAAGACCGAACGCGACTTCTACAAGGCCGACCGCCTGCCGGCCGACGTCACGTCGCTGACGTCGAACATGCTCCGGGTCATCAACGAGCCGCCCCCGGCCGGCGCCGCGAAGACGGAGAACGGGCGGACGTTCCTCAAGGCGTGGGACGACGTCAACATCCGGGCCAAGGACACGGCCCTCCAGGCCGACATCGTGACCTACGACTCGCTCAACGACCTGGCGCTGGCCAAGGGGACCGACGGCCGGGCCGTGCAGATCCTCCAGCAGCGCGGCGTCGGCCAGCCCGGCTCGCCCGGCTCCGCCGACATCGTCCAGCTCAACCCGAAGACCGGCGCCCTGGAAGTCAAGGGCCCCGGCGTGTGGCGGCTGATCGACGAGCGGACCGGCGTCCGGCCGTCGCCCATCAAGCCCACGCCCGCCGGCTCCAACACCGCCCCCAAGAAGCCGCCCAAGCCGTTCAAGCCCCCGACCAACCCGGTCGAACGCCGCGGCTTCTCCGGCTCAGGCCGCTGATCGCGGCGGCGCGCCCTCCGGCCTCGCCGGAGGGCGCGCCGCCCGGCTCAACCGGCCGGGTAGCGGAAGTGCCAGCCCTCGACGGCCCGCACGGCCCGCAGGTCCTCCGCGACGAACCCGTATCGCGAGAACCAGGGCGTCCCCTCGGCGCGGACCAGCTCGTCGACCTGGGCGAGCCGCTTGCGGGCGATCCCGGCCAGGAAGGCCTCGCGCGAGGCGGCGTCGCCCTGCTCGAAGTACTCCTTCCAGAAGGCCCGGCCGCCGAGCACGCCCGAGGCCCCCGCCCCCAGGGCCATCTCCACCTGCACCAGGTAGTCGTCGAAGTCCACGCCCGCGGAGAGGAGCACCCAGGGCCGCTCGGAGACGGCGTCGAGCGCCAGCAGGTTGTCCTCGAGCTGCTGGTCGGACTCGCGGCCCAGGGTGCCGGGGAACTCGGCCTTGTAGATGTCGCAGTACCGGCTCAGGACGCGGGCGCTCTCGATGACCGTCTCGGCCTTGCGGTCGAGGAACGAGTCGTCCTTCTTGGTCTCGCCGTCGAACGGGAACGCGACGGCCTCCAGCAGCAGCAGGATGTCGTGCCTGCGGCACTCGTCGTAGACCTTCTCCACGAGCGCGAAGTTGGCGTCGGCCGACTCGGGCTCGGTCGGCTCGAACTGGGCCAGGAGCTTGACGGCGTCGGCCCCCATGAGCTTGGCCTTGGCGACGCCCCAGCCGGGCTCGATCGTCGCCATCGGCGCGTTCCTGGCGCTCATCTCGTACTTCGTGCGCTCCAGCCGCAGCAGCAGGCCGACGTGCGGCGGGATCGACCCCGAGGCCACCGCCGACCACGCGCCGTAGTAGGGGTCGACCAGGACGCCCGAGGCGGCCGTCGCCAGCCCTCGCATCAGGTCGAGCTTGGCCTCGACGACCTCCTCGTAGGTCGGCGCGCGGTCCTCGCCGGCGCGGCGGAGGGCCTTGCCGGCCATGTCGACCACGGAGTTGTTCTGGTCCAGGGCCAGCATGGTCAGCGTCCCCTTGGGGTTGCTGATCCGCTGCAACCCCCGGAGCTTGCCCGGCGTCAGCCCCTTGGACGCCAGCACGAACGCCCCCTGCCGCTTCGATCCGTCCCCGAACGTCATGGCCCGCCTTCTTCCCGGTTCGTCCTGGCGTCTCCCGGCCCGCGCCCCGCGGCGCGACCCTCACGGCCGTCATTCTAACCGAACGCCCCGGGGGCCGGGGGCCTCACCTCGGCGGGACCTCCTTCAGGATGAACCGCGAGAGTTCGAAGCCCTGGGGGCTGACCTGGATGGACCCCGAGAACGGCGAGGCGAACATGAGGATCAGGTAGAGGTTCAGCGCGATCACGGTGGAGAGCATGGCCGTCATCGCGACCTGGAGCCCGTACCGGCCCACCTTGAAGAAGTAGGTGAAGACCACGGTGATCGCCCCGCCCGCGATCAGGGCGACCCACACCAGGGCGGGGAGGCCGGACTCCACGGCCAGCATCATGCGGGCCCGGCGGCTGTTCCAGAAGTCGTTCGCGGCCTCGACCGCGCTCGCGAAGAGCTGCGACTCGCGGTCGTCCCGGGGTTCGAAGGCGTAGATCTCCCGGACCAGCTCGACCGCCTGCATCCGGGCCTTCAGCAAGGGCCCGCGGCCGGCCATGTGCGGCCACTCCTCCTCGATCACCACGCGGATGTACTCCGCCGCCCGGTCGCGGACGCGCCGGGGGCCGTCGCCGGGGAGCTGCGAGGCCAGCAGGAGGATGTCGGACAGGGCGTTGGACTCCTCCTCGACCGCCATGCGGGCCTCGTAGAACCGGGTCATGGCGTCGACCACGACCAGGCCCAGGATCACCGCGTAGAGGGTCCCCACCACCGCGAACAGGTAGCTGGCGACATCCTTGACGTCCTCAAGATCCTCGCGATGCAGCAGCCGCCGCGCCAGGGCCAATCCCCCCAGCGCGACGCCGACGCAGGCCAGGACGAGGAGGAGCCCGAACGGATGCGAGTCGACCGCCATGATGCGCGAAGCCCCTTCGCATGCACGGATCCGCGTACGCCCGGGAATAGACTATCCGCGCCGGGCGGCGGCGTACACGGGCCGCCCGGCGCCGGACGCCTTGACGCACCGCCCCCGGAGACGGTCCCCTGGAGGGGTCCCGCCTTCGACTGCCGCGATGTCGGGAGGGATGACGCCGACGTCGACAGGAACGGACCGAGCACCCATGACGAGACGAACGATCTTGATCCTCGCCCTGGCCGCCGCCTCCGGCTGCGGCCGGTCCCCCGAGGCGGCCCCCGGCACCGAGCCGACGCCGGTCGAGCAGGTGGGGCAACTGCTGCGGACCTGCAACGAGATGGGGAAGCCGGCCCCGAGGACGCTGAAGGAGGCCGAGAAGCTCCCCGGCGCGCCGCCGAAGGCGATCGAGGCGCTGAAGTCCGGCGCGGTGGTGATCTACTGGGGCGTGAACCTCAACGAGTACGGCGGGGCCTCGGCGATCGGCTACGAGAAGGACGCGCCCGAGAAGGGGGGGGCGGTCATCCTGGGGGACGGGACGGTCACGGAGCTGACCGCCGAGCAGGTCCGGGAGATCGCCAAGCCGCCGGACGCCCTCCTGAAGCCGGGGGCGTCGCCCCGCGCCAAGGGGTCGCGCTGAGGGCCCCGGCGCGGGGGGAATCGGGCCGGCGGGGCGGGAGTGTGCACCTTTGATCTGGCGGAAGGTCGCGGGCTTGTGGCGTCTTCCCCCCTCGCGGGGGAAGACAGACCGCGAAGCGGTCAGATGAGGGGGACGCGAAACACCGGCGCCGTCGGAATTCGAAGCGCCGCCCGATGGACCCCCATTGCGACCCGACGGCCGTCCGGCGCGTCGTCCCCCTCATCCGGCCCTCCGGGCCACCTTCCCCCGCGAGGGGGGAAGGGCGTGAGGAAGCCAAATCCCAAAGTGGTGCCCGGGCGGGATCGCGCATTGCAAGCCGGCCCGGCCGGCCCTATGATGGAGCCTTGCCCCGGTCGCATCCCAAGGCCCCCCTCGCAGGCGGCCCGGAGCCGGGGCCGTGCGGCCGGATGGATCCACGCCGGACGCAACGAACCGCCCCCCGGGCCCGCTCATCGGGGCCGTCGTCCGGGGCGTGATGGACGACCTCCATCGCCGCGATCGAAATACCCAATCCAGTGAAACGCGGACCGACGCCGGCTTCCGCCCCCCGAGAGGGATCGCCGCGACGCCCGCGCATCGGAGTGCCGTGAACATGGCGTCCGCGATCAGCGAGTACCTCGGCGGCGAGGCCGAAGGCCTCCTCGGCTACACCTGCAAGGCGATCCCCAAGGAGTCGATCCACCTCCCGGGCCCCGACTTCGTCGACCGCATCTTCGTCCCCAGCGACCGCAACATCCGCACGCTGGGGAGCCTCGCCTGGATGTTCAACGCCGGCCGCCTCGCCGGCACCGGGTATCTCTCGATCCTCCCGGTCGACCAGGGCATCGAGCACTCCGGCGGCGCCAGCTTCGCCAAGAACCCGGCGTACTTCGACCCCGAGAACATCGTCAAGCTCGCCATCGACGGCGGCTGCAACGCCGTGGCCAGCACCTTCGGCGTGCTCGGGATGGTGGCGCGGAAGTACGCCCACAAGATCCCGTTCATGGTCAAGATCAACCACAACGAGCTGCTCACCTACCCGAACAAGGCCGACCAGATCATGTTCGGCAAGATCAAGGAAGCCCACGACATGGGCTGCGCCGCCGTCGGCGCCACGATCTACTTCGGGTCCGACAACGCGAGCCGTCAGATCGTCGAGGTCGCCGAGGCGTTCTACAAGGCGCATGAGCTGGGGATGGCCACCGTCCTGTGGTGCTACCTCCGCAACAACGCCTTCAAGACCGACAAGGACTACCACGTCTCCGCCGACCTCACCGGCCAGGCCAACCACCTGGGCGTCACCATCGAGGCCGACATCATCAAGCAGAAGCTCCCGGAGAACAACGGCGGCTTCAAGGCCCTGAACATGGGCGGCTCCAGCTACGGCAAGCTCGACGAGCGGATGTACACGGACCTCTGCTCCGACCACCCCATCGACCTCTGCCGCTACCAGATCGCCAACTGCTACATGGGCCGCGCGGGCCTCATCAACTCCGGCGGCGCCAGCGGCAAGAACGACTTCGCCGAGGCGGTGAAGACGGCCGTCATCAACAAGCGCGCCGGCGGCATGGGCCTGATCTCCGGCCGCAAGGCGTTCCAGCGCCCCATGGCCGAGGGCGTCAAGCTCCTCAACGCCATCCAGGACGTCTACCTCGACGAGTCGGTCACCATCGCCTGACGCCCCGGAATAAGTCAAGCGTCCCCGGGCCGACGCCGATAACAGTGGTGTCGGCTGGGACGCCGATCCGGTCAAGGACGACCGGTCGACGATGGCCTTCACGCAGCGGTCGCCCCAAGGATGGACGCGACCCGATGGCCGAAGGGCCAGGGACGGCCCTGCTTCCGCATATCTCGCGGTTCATCCCGGACGCCCCGACGGCCCCCAGCCGCCCGGGGCGTCCGGCGTTTCGAACGCTCACGCGAACTCGACCCGCCGCCGCATCTCCTCCGGTTCGAGCCACTCCCAGACCAGGACGACGGCCCTCACCACCTGGCCGATCGTCCTGGCCTGGGAGGGATAGTAGATGATCCCCGGGTGATCGGCCCCCGTCGCGTGCAACCGGAGGAAGTCCGCGTCCTGGGTGATGATGACGCGGCCCTGCGCCGTCGCGAAGGCGTGCTGCACGTCGTCGGACGCGGTCAGCAGGCCTACGTCGCGGGTCGTCGTCACGTCGACGCCATGCCGGCGCAGCCCGCGGGCGATCCGAGGATCGCAGTTTTCATCCAGATGGAAGGCGATCGCCCTGGGCATGGAGTCGCTTCAACTTCTGCGCGACGAGCGACGGCCCGGCCGCCTCTCGCAACTCGGCCGCGAGCCGCTCGTCGGCCTCGATGTCGGCGTCGATGGCGTCGCGGTGGGAATGGTAATAGGCCAGCGCGGAGTAGACGGCGGGGAGGGTCAGCGTGGGATACGTCGCCACGATCTCCTCGGGCACCATGCCCATCCGCTCGTGCCAAACGGCGATGTGCTGCACCTTGATCCGATGCCCGGCGACGTGCGGCTTCCCGCCGCAGTAGCCGGGCCGGATCGCGATGTACTCGCCGATGACGGGGATCGTCGGGATGTCCATGGTCCAGAATCCGGGCGTCCGGGCTGATTTCGAGGAAAGTCCCTCCGTCCATCCTAACGGATAGCGGCCCTTCCTTCATCCCCGGCTCATCGCGCCCCCACGCCGATCAGCGCGCGGGAGCCGTCGCCGAGGGGGCGTTCGTAGAAGAAGAGTTGATTCTCGGGGGCGTCGACCCGGGTGGAGAAGGGGGGGGAATCGCCGTCCTTGAAGGTGCAGCGCAGGACGACGCGGCCCGCCTCCTCCTCCTCGAACGTGGTATCGGCGGAGCGACCGTCGCCGAGGTCGCAAGCCAGGGTCTCGCCCCGCTTCAGCGGCTCGCTGCGGGTGGCGATCAGCTCCAGGGAGTCGTCGGGCGCGATCGTCCGGAGCTGGCCTCGCACCGGGGCCAGCCGCGGGTCGATCGCCGAGCCGCCGGGCGTCGCCCGGATCGCGAACACCGTGACCGTCACCGGCCGACCCGGGCCCGTCGGCTGGGCCGGCTCCGGCCGGGGCGAACAGCCGGCGAGCAGGGCGACGAGCAGCGATAGGACCCGGCGGGAGAGGCGACGGCATCCGTCCCCTCTCCCGCCGGGAGAGGGCGGCCCCGAGGGCCGGGTGAGGGCCGCCGGATTTGTAGGCATAGCCCAGGTACGGCGTCCACTCGCCCGACATGCCCTCGGCGCTCCGACGACCCTCTCCCGCCGCTGCGCGACACCCTCTCCCGGCGGGAGAGGGGATGAGTCCGGCTTCGCCGCGGGCTCGCGGCCCTCGCGCCTCATTCGGCCATCGCCACGAAGGGCCCCGCGGCGGATTCGAAGAAGTTGTGGACCAGATACCACGCGTCCACCCCCTCGCTCCCCAGCCGCGGCGAGAGGTCGGCGACCTGGGCGGCGTCGCCGTCGCCGCGGATCAGGACGAGCTGGCCCTCCTCGATGCGCACGGGGGCGGCCGGCGCAGCGGCGAACCGGGAGGCGCCCACGGCCAGCAGGACGGCGGCGGCCTGGGCGAGCAGGATCAGGCCGGCGACGGCCCAGCGCCGCCGCGAGGGCGCGGCGATCGTCCGCGGCTCGGGCTCGTCGATCCGCCCGGCGACGCCCGCCCACGCGCGATCCCACGCCTCGGCCGAGGGCGAGGGGGGCCGGGTCGCTTCCCAGAGGCGGTCGAGGTCGTTCATCGGTCCCATCCCATCCTGTCGTCCCGGCTCAATCGAGGCCCTTCAGTCGGTCCCAATCGAGCGTCTCCTGGAGCTTGCGGCGGGCGGCGTTGATCCGGCTCATCACGGTGCCGATCGGCACCTCCTGGGCCTCCGCGATCTCCTTGTACGTCAATCCGGCCTCGGCGAACATCACGAACGTCGCCCGGAGGGCGGGGGAGAGCTTCGCCAGGGCCTCGTCCAGCGACCGCCGCAGGTCGGCCCGGCTCAGGCCCCGGGAGGGGTCGTCGTCGGGCGTGCCGCTGGTCGGGTCCACCTCCAGGGCGACGGCCTTGCTCCGCTTCCTCCGCCTCCCCTGGTCCAGCGCCGTGTTCACGACGATCCGCAGCAGCCAGAACCGGAACCCGCCCCGGCCGTCGAACTCGTCCAGCCGGCGGAACGCCTTCAGCAGCGATTCCTGGACCGCGTCCAGCGCGTCGTGCTCGTCCCCCAGGAGGCGGTAGGCCGTGCGGAAGGCGTCGTCCCGGTGGCGGAGGAACAGCTCCTCGCGGGCCGCCGGATCCCGGTCCCGCGCCCGCCGGACCAGCACCTCGTCGGGGATGGATGCGATCGTCGGGGCGTCCGGCATACGGTCTCCTACCCTGACGAGACGATCCCGAGGCGTCCGCTATTCGATCCCCGGGTTTCGGGGTACACTAAGGGTCCAGGCCCGTCGCCGCATCCCATTGTAACGCGAGGAGTCCCGACCGCCGTGCCCGTCGAGGTCCTGATCCCCGAAGACGCGCTGCGCGACCGCCTCCGCGAGCTGGGGGCCGAGGTCGCGCGCGATTACGCGGGCAAGCCGCTGACGATCGTGGCGATCCTGACCGGCAGCCTGATCGCCCTGGCCGACCTGATCCGCGCCGTCGACGTCCCCCACCGGATCGGCCTGGTCCACGCCAGCAGCTACCGCGGGGCGACCACCACCGGCTCGACGCTGGTCATCAATGAGACGCTCGCCCCCGACGTGGCCGGTCGCGACGTCCTGCTGCTGGACGACATCCTGGACACGGGCCAGACCCTCGCGGCGCTGGTCGACCATATCGCCCAGCGGGGGGCGCGGAGCGTGAAGACGGCCGTCCTCCTCCGGAAGATCGGCCGCCAGACCGTCCCGATCGAGCCGGACTACTGCGGCTTCACCATCCCCGACGCCTTCGTCGTCGGCTATGGGCTGGACTACGACGACGACTACCGCCACCTCCCGTTCGTCGGCGTCCTGAAGGACTGACGGACCGCGACGAGACGCCATGACCGCCGACGCCCCGGACGCCCCCCTCAAGCTGGCCCTCCTCTCCCGACGGTATCCGCCCCTGATCGGCGGGGCCGAGCGCGTGCTGGGCTACCTCGCCGAGGCCCTGGCCCGCGAGGGCGCCGAGGTCTCCGTCCTCACCTCCGCGATCGGCGAGGCCGCGAAGCTCCCCGCCCGCGAGGAGTTCGACGAGCCGCGCTCCAAGGGGGGCGGCCGGCTGGTCATCCATCGCCTACCGACCTCGCCGCTGAGGTTCGTGGGGACGTGGCTCTACATGCGGAACCTGGCCCGCTGGCTGCGGTCCAACCCGATCGACCTCGCCTACGTCTCCATGCTCAAGCACGATGCCTACACCGCGCTGGGGGTGGGGGCCGACCGCGGCTTCCCCGTCGTCCTGCGGCCCGAGGGCGCCGGCGACACCGGCGACGTGGCGTGGCAGGCGCGGGGGAACTTCGGCGCGAAGATCGCCCGACGCTGCCAGGACGCCGACGCCTACGTCGCCATCTCGAAGCCCGTCCGCGCCGAGCTGGTCGCCGCCGGCTACGACGAGGCGAAGGTCCACGACCTCCCCAACGGCGTCCCGGTCCCGCCCCGCCCCTGGCAGCGTCGGCCGGGCTGGCAGGACGCCCCCCGGGCGACGTTCGTCGGCCGGCTCGCGCCCGAGAAGGACCTGGCGACCCTCGTCCACGCCTGGCCGATCGTCCGCGAGACGTTCCCCAGGGCGCGGCTGGTGCTCGTCGGCGAAGGGCCCGAGCGGCCCGCGCTGGCGAGGCTGGCGGCCGACCTGGGGCTGGGCGGGGACGCCTTCGCCATGCCGGGGGCGACGCAGGACGTGGAGGCCGAGCTGCGCGCGTCCGACCTGTTCGTCCTGCCGTCCACCGAGGAGGGGATGAGCATCGCCCTGCTGGAAGCGATGGCCGTGGGCCTGCCGGCGGTGGCCTCGGCGATCCCGGGGAACCGCCGGATGGTCGTCGACTTCAAGCACGGCCGGCTCGCCCCGCCGCGCGACCCGTCGGCCCTGGCGCGGACGATCGTCGATCAGTGGTCGACCTTCGACCGGGCGTTCCACATGAGCCGCGCGGCGCGGGGGCGGGTCGAGCAGATGTTCTCGATCCGCGCCGTGGCGCGGCGGCATCTCCAACTGTTCCGGGAATTGATCGCGCGGGAGCGATCGGGATGAGGAAGCGGGGTCCGAAGTGCTGAAGGTCTTGCAGCTCATCCCGACGCTCGACCGCTCGGGGGCCGAGAAGCAGATGGTGATGCTCGCCGCGGGGCTCCCGCGCGACCGCTTCCAGGTCGAGGCGGCGGTCCTCACGCGGTCGGGGCCGCTCGAAGCCGACCTGGCCGCGGCGGGCGTCCCGGTGACGTCGATCGGCAAGCGGCTCAAGGTCGACCCGTTCGCCCTCGGCCGGCTGACGCGGTTCCTCAAGGAAGGCCGGTTCGACGTCGTCCAGACCTGGATCTTCGCCGCCAACGCCTACGGCCGACTCGCCGCCCGCCGCGCGGGCGTCCCCGTGATCGTCACGGCCGAGATGGCCGTCGACCTCTGGAAAGGTCCGATCGAGCGCCTCGTCGACCGCAGGCTGGCGACGTACTCGGACAGGCTGGTGGGCAACTCCAACGCCGTCGTCGAGTACTACGGCAAGCTCGGCGTGCCGGCCGACCGGCTGGAGATGATCTACTCGGGAATCGCCGACGAGCCGCCGCCGGCCGTCGACCCCGCGGCCGTCCGCACGTCGATCGGCTTCCCGCACGACGCCAGGCTGGCCCTGTTCGTCGGCCGCCTCGCCCCCCAGAAGCGCGTGGGGGACCTGCTGAAGACGCTCGACCTGTTGCAGCACGTCCAGCCCGACCTCCGCACGGCGATCGTCGGCGACGGCCCCCTGCGGGGCTCGCTGGAGAAGCTCGCCGGCCAGCTCGACCTGGACGAAAAGGTCCGCTTCCTCGGCCACCGCGACGACGTCCCGCGCCTGATGGCCGCCGCCGACGTGGTCGTCCTGCCGAGCGAGTACGAGGGCCTGCCGAACGTGGTCCTGGAGGCGATGATCCAGGGCAAGCCCGTCGTCGCCACCGCCGCGCCGGGGACGACCGAGGTGGTCGTCGACGGCGTGACGGGCGTGCTGGCGCCGATCGGGAACCTGCCGCTGCTGGCGCGCGGCCTCCGCGACCTGGCCCGCGACCCCCGCCGCGCCCGGGCCCTGGGCGCCGCCGGCCGCGAGCGCGCCCTGGCCGACTTCCGCGCCGACGCCATGGTCGCCCGCTTCGCCGACCTCTACGAACGCCTCGCCGCCGCCAAGGGCCTCGCCGTCGCGCCCGCGCCGACGGCGTGAATTCCATGCCCATACACCGACGACGATGGAACGTCTGGCAGCTGGGCCGGCGCGCCTCGTTCAACTTCCCTGCGCTCCGATCAGGAATCCTCCATCCCGAACCGGGTTTGCCCCTTCCGTCAAGCCCGCCGGACCGCGAACATGACCGGGATGAATCCTCGACCGTTCGCGACCTCACAGGGCAGGGCCCAAGCATGAACCGGACGCCCCCGCGCCTCGCCGCCGCGTTCCTCCTCGCACTCCTCCCGTCGGCCGCCCTCGCCGCCGAGCCGTTCGCGCTCCAGTTACGGGCCCGGAACCAGGCCGGCGAGAGGGTCGCCGTGGTCGAGTGGGAGCCGAGCAAGACGGCGGTCGTCGTCTGCGACATGTGGGATCGGCACTGGTGCAAGTCGGCCGAGCGCCGCGTCGGCGAGATGGCCGGCCCGATGGACGAGATGCTCAAGACGGCCCGCGCACGCGGCGCGTTCATCATCCACGCCCCCAGCACGACCACCGCGTTCTACGACGGGACCCCGCAGCGCGAGCGGGCGAAGCGGGCCCCGTTCGCCCCCACTCCGATCCCGCTCGTCACGACGCCGCGATGGGGGACCGCCTGGTACTGGATCGACGCCAAACGCGAGGGCGTCCTCCCCATCGACGACTCCGACGGCGGCTGCGACTGCCCGGGGGTGAAGTGCGAGATCGGCTCGCCCTGGACGCGCCAGACGGCGGCCATCGAGATCGCCGAGGGCGACGCGATCACCGACGACGGCCAGGAGGCGTGGAACCTGCTCGCCGAGCGCGGGATCGACCGCGTCATCCTCTGCGGCGTGCACCTGAACATGTGCGTGCTCGGCCGCCCGTTCGCCATCCGGCAGATGACCGCCCTGGGCAAGGAGGTCCTCCTGATGCGCGACATGACCGACACCATGTACAACCCCGAACGTCCCCCCGGCGGCACCCACTTCGACGGCACTCAGCTGATGATCGGCCACGTCGAACGCTACTGGTGCCCGAGCTTCGCCAGCTCCGACATCACCGGCCGGCCGCCCTTCCGCTTCGCCGGGGCACCGGAGGAGTGACGCCGGTTCGGTGACTGTCTCACAAGGTTGGAGATCAGATCTTCCCCGTAGGCTGGGTCGTGACCCAGCGCGCGAGCCGTCGCTTTCTCCGGGCTGGGTCTCGACCCAGCCTACAAGATCCAACGCCACATCGACGGCCGCTCCGAGTTTCAGGCCCTTCTGGGACGGTTTCTCACCTCGGGATGTCGAACCAGTCGCCCGGCTCCAGGACGACGGGCTTCGCGGTGGTCTCCTTCTCCACCCGTTCGGCCCACGCCTTGGCGTCCTGGGCGATGGGGGGGAAGGTGTTGAAGTGGATGGGGATGACGTACTTCGGCTTCAGGAGCTTGATCGCGCGGATGGAGTCGTCGACGCCCATCGTGTAGTAGTCGCCGATGGGGAGGAGGGCGAGGTCCAGGCCCTCCTCGCCGATCAGGGCCATGTCGCCGAAGAGGGCGGTGTCGGCGGCGTCGTAGACCTTCGTCCCGTCGGGGAACGTGAGGAGGAAGCCGCAGGGGTTGCCGCCGTTGGAGCCGTCGGGCAGGGCGGAGCCGTGGAAGGCGAGCGTCAGCTTGACGCGCACCCAGTCGGCGAACGTGAACCCGCCGCCGTGCTGGAGTCCCTCCACCTTCGAGAGCCCCTGCGAAGGCTGCTGGAGCCAGCCACCGATCTCGTAGTTGCTGGCGACGGTCGCGCCGGTGCGTTTGGCGATCGCCACCGAGTCGCCGACGTGGTCGCCGTGGCCGTGGGAGATCAGGATCAGGTCGGCGGGCGCGTCCTCGGGCCGGATCGCGGCCTTCGGGTTGCCGGTCAGGAACGGGTCGACCAGGACGTGCTTGCCGTCGTTCTCGAACAGCAGCGCGGAGTGGCCGAGCCAGCGGAGGCGGGTGGACATGGCGTTCGTCTCTCGGTCGTGGGCCGGATGGACTGCGTCGAACGCCGTCCATCATAACCCAACCGCGGCCCCCTCGCCGTTCACTCCACGCCGGGGAGCGGCGGCAGGCCCAGGTGCTTGCGGAGGAAGGCGATCGACCGGATCACCGACCGCTCCCACGCCTTGGGGTCGCCCGTGCCGCCGCCGTGGCCGCCGTCCTGGATGGTGAACAGCTCGGCCTCGACGCCCGCCTTCTTGCACGCCTCCTCGAAGGCCGTCGCCTGGTCGTAGGGGACCAGCTCGTCCTTCGTGCCGTGGATCAGCAGGACGGGGGCGTCTCCGGCATTCAGGTGGAACAGCGGGCTGGCCTTCTCCTGGGCCGCGCGGTCGGCCTTGCGGTCCTGGCCGAGCATGTCTTCCACCATGTAGCGCGAGGCGTCCGGGTAGCGCTTCGTCAGGTCGACCGGCCCGGCGACCGAGACGGCCGCCTTGACGGCGCTGGAGGTCTTGGCGTCCTTCGGGTCCTCGTCGCCCGTGGTGGCGAGCAGCAGGGCGAGGTGCGCGCCGGCCGAGCCCCCCATCGTCGCGATGCGGTCGGGGTCGATCTTCCATTCCTTGGCGTGATCGCGAACGTGGCGCACGGCGTCCTTCACGTCGTCGAGCTGCGCGGGGAAGGTGTGCTTGGGGGCGAAGCGGTACTGCACCGTGACCGCCGCGCAACCCTGCTGCGCCACGCTGAAGACGCCTTCGCGGAACATGGACCTGTCGCCGGCCCGCCAGCCGCCGCCGTGGATGAAGACGACCACGGGGAACGGCCCGTCCCCCTCCTTCGGCCGGGCGAAGTCCATGTGCAGGGTCTCGCCGTCGACCGTCTTGTAAGGGACGTCCTTCTCGTACACGATCGAGTCCGGCGGCTTCGGCTCCTGCCGGGCCAGGACGACCGCCACTCCCAGGAACATCGCCGCCGTCAGGCCCGCCCACTTGATCCAGGTCTTCACGAATCGCTCCGCGTGCATGGTTCCAGCCGACCCGGGAGACTACCCGCGACGCCCGCCGAGGGTTTCAACGGCCCGACGCGATGATACCATCGGGGGCGCGACCGCACGCCCGATTCCCGCCCGACCGGAGACGACCATGAATCGCCGTCACCTCCCCGCGATCGCCCTGACGGCCGTCGGCCTCCTCGCCGCCCCCGCGCGGGGCCAGGACGCGATCGTCGACCGTCCCGGGGCTTACCCGCTCGGCCGATCGAGGCTCGTCGTCGACGTCGGCGGGGATCTCGCCTCCCTGTACGTCCGCGAGGGCGACGGGAGCCGGTCGCTGGAGTTCGACCTCGGCCCGCCGCGATCGCCGTGGTTCGCCCTCAGCTCGCCGGCCGGCGAGGTCTGGGCCCACGGCGGCGTCGGGACGTTCGGCTGGCGTCGCGAGGCCGACGGCCTCTATCGCGCCATCGAGTTCACCGACGCCGACGGCCGCCTCACGCGCCAGCTCCCGGCCGCCTTCTTCGACCGCCTGCCGCCGAGCGTGAAAGAGCCATGGGCCGAGGCCCAGGCGTCGGCGCCGCCCGCGACCGCCCCGTCCCGCCCGTTCCGCATCACGCCGACCCGCCCCATCGACGAGATCCGCGCCGAGGCCCTGAAGGCGACGCCCCCCCGAGAAGCGGGCGAGTTCCTCAAACCCGACCTCGTCGACCTGGCGACGCTCGACCCGCGGATCAAGCTCGACGTCCGCTACGCCACCGGCGACGACTTCCTGGGCGTCCCCGTCTACACGTCGGCCCGTGCGTTCCTCCAGCGACCGGCGGCCGAAGCGCTGAAGCGAGCTCAGGAGAAGCTGGGCGAGAAGGGCCTCGGCCTGCTGATCCACGACGGCTATCGGCCCTGGTACGTGACCAAAATCTTCCGCGAGGCCCCCCCGCCGAAGTACCACGACTTCGTCGCCGACCCGGCGAAGGGCTCGCGCCACAACCGCGGCTGCGCCGTCGACCTCGCGCTCTACCACCTGGATTCCGGCAAGCCCGTCGACATGCCCACCGGCTACGACGAATTCTCCCGCTGCGCCTTCGCCGACTACCCCGGCGTCACCCGCACCCAGGCCGCGAATCGCGCGGCGCTCCGCGGGGCGCTGGAGGCCGAGGGCTTCCTGCATCTCCCGGAGGAGTGGTGGCACTTCGACTACAAGGACTGGAAGCAGTACCCGATCCAGAACGTCCGCTTCGAAGACCTCTCCCCGAACGAGCCCCGCCCATGAACCGACTCGCCCTCGGCTTCGGCCTCCTAACCCTGTCGACCGCCACCCTCGCCGACGAGCGCCCCTCGCTCCAGGAGTTGCTGGACCTCAAACCCGGCACGGTCGTCGAGGTCCCGCCCGGGATCCACGAAATCCACGACACCTTGCGCATCACCAGACCCGGCGGCGGCCTCTCCGGCACGGGGACGATCGTCCAGGCCGACCCGACGAAGCCCATCGTCCGCATCGACCACGCCGACGGCGCGGTCCTCCGCGGCCTCACGTTGACCCGGCCCGAAGGCCGGCGCGAGACCGACCAGGAGGCCGTCCTCGTCACCGACTCGCGCGACGTAACCCTGGCCGACCTCCGCGTGATCGACAACCAGACGCGGGGCGTGGCGGTCGCGATGCGCAACTCCGACGGCGGCCGGATCGTCGATTGCCTGGTGCATAACTATCAATGCGTCAGCGTGGACGACCGCACGAACAACGCGCTGTACGGCTACGCCTTCCGCTGCATCAGCGGCACCGGCATCCAGGTCAACGAGTGCCGCGGGGCGCTCATCCGGGGGAACACCGTCCGCGAGGACCGCCTGATCCCCACGCCCGAGGTCCAGCGCGAGCACCAGCTCGGCCGCTACACGAAGAAGCTCGCCGAGCGCGGCAAGCTCGCCAACCCGCGCGACTGGGACCGCGACGAGACCGACAACTGGATGCAGGGGAACGCCGTCCACGTCGCCGCGCCCGAGGCCACCGACGCCATCCGAGTCATCGGCAACCTCGTCGAGCGGGCGGGGCAGGGGTTCGACATCCACGCCGACCACGTCATCCTGGCCGACAACATCGTCGACGACGCGCTGATCGGCATGAAGGCGATGCACGGCTCGAAGCACGTCATCGTCACGGGCAACCAGTTCAAGAAGACCACGCTCTGGGCGATGGGCTTCATGCCCGGCGCGGCCTCGCACGCCGCGCTCGCCGCCGAGGGCGACCGCCCCGCCCGCCCGGCGAACGTGGACGGGGGCTCGATCATGGCGAACAACGTCATCAGCGACTTCGGCATGGGCCTGACGAACTGGATCTGGGGCGAGGACAACCTCGGCTTCCCGATCCGCTTCGACCGCGGCCAGGTGGACGACAACCCGCCCCTCTCCGACGTGATCGTCACCGGCAACGTCGTCTACGACACCGGCCGCGACAAGGTGTTGCGCGACGGCAAGCCCGAGGTCGTCGGCCCCCGCTACCGCCTCGCCGTCCGCGTCGAGGGGGGCCCCACCGCGCCCGACGGCCTGCACTTCTCCAACAACATCCTCCACCCGGGGACCGAGGGGGTGTCGAACGTGGAGTTGAAGCCGTGACGGGCGTTCGATCCGGGCCCGAGAGGCCGTGCGGCAAGAATCGCGAGCACAAGGGGGGGAAGTGAAGTCGTTCGCCTGGTATGGACTGGCCGCCCTCGGGGAGATCGCCGGATGCTTCGCCTTCTGGGCCTGGCTTCGGATGGGCAAGAGCCCGTGGTGGATCGCCCCGGGCGTCGTCTCGCTCGTCGTCTTCGCCCTGGCCCTCACCCGCGTCGACGCGAGCGATGCGGGGAGGGCCTACGCCGCCTACGGGGGCGTCTACATCATCTCGGCCATCGGCTGGCTCTGGCTGGCCGAGGGCGTGCGGCCCGATCGCTGGGACCTGCTCGGGGCCGGGATCTGCCTCGGGGGCGCGGCGGTGATCCTCTTCGGGCCGCGCCCGTGACGGGGCGTCGGCATGGCGCGACGGTCAGAACGGGATCCCGTACGTCCGCGGGGCGTCGCGCCAGAGGGTCATGACCTCGCCGGTGGCGGGGTCGCGGGCGGGGATGGGGAGGCTGCCGATGAGCTTGATGGCGGCGCGGAAGTCGGACTCGGAGACCTCCTCGTCGCGGATCAGGTCCCAGTCGCGGCCTTCCGGATATCCGCCGACCATGTGCGAGTCGGGCGAGTTGTCCAGCCTCGTGTGCGAGGTGCCGGCGGGGAGGACCAGGACGTCGCCGGGCGCCATGGTCACGACCGTCCCCCCCTCGCCGCCCAGGCGCAGGGTGATGCTGCCGCGGGCCATGCCCAGGACTTCGTGGCTGGTCGAGTGGTAATGATAGTAATCGTAGACGCCCAGCTCGCGCCAGTTGTTGAGCCAGTCGTGGCGGCGGAACGTCTCCTCGACGGCGTCGGCCATGTCCTGGCCGGGCGCGGGCCTGATGACGCCGCGGTGCAGCAGCACCGGGAACCGGCTGTTGGGGACGCGGCCGTTGGGCTTGAAGAAGAACGTTTCCAGGCTCGGGGTCGTCTCGGGCATGGCTCACGGCTCCCGGGGAGAGGTTCAGGCGTCGCCGACGACGCCGCCGTAGGGGACGTCGACGCCGCCGTGGCGCCGGACGCGGATGTTGGCCTGCTCGCCGTGGCCCACGAAGCCTTCCAGGGCGCACAGCCGGGAGCAGTAGCCCCCCACCAGCGCCGCGGCCTCATCGGTCAGCACCTTCTGATACGTGCAGGTCTTCAGGAACTTGCCCACCCACAGCCCGCCGGTGTAGCGGGCGGCCTTGCGCGTGGGGAGCGTGTGGTTCGTGCCGATGACCTTGTCGCCGTAGGCGACGTTCGTCCGCGGGCCGAGGAAGAGCGCGCCGTAGTTGCGCATGTTGGCCAGGAAGTAGTCCGGGTCGCGGGTCATGACCTGGACGTGCTCGGAGGCGATCCGGTCGGCGATGCGGACCATCTCGGCGTCGTCGGCCGCCACGCAGACGCCGCCGTGGGCCGCCCACGCCCGGCTCGCCACGGCCGCGGTGGGGAGGACCTTCAGCAGTCGCTCGACCTCCGCGATCGTCGCGCGGGCCAGATCCTCCGACGTCGTCAGCAGGATCGCGGGCGAGTCCGGCCCGTGCTCGGCCTGGCCCAGCAGGTCGGTGGCGCACAGCTCGGCGTCGACGGTCTCGTCGGCGATCACCAGGGTCTCGGTCGGCCCGGCGAGCAGGTCGATCCCGACCCGGCCGAACAACTGCCGCTTGGCCTCGGCCACGAAGGCGTTCCCCGGCCCCACCAGCATGTCCACCGGCGCGATCGAGGCCGTCCCCAGCGCCATCGCCGCCACGGCCTGCACGCCGCCCAGGCAGTAGATCTCGTCCGCCCCCGCCAGGTGCTGCGCCGCGACGATCGCCGGGGCCGGCTTGCCGCCGTAAGGGGGGGCGCAGGTGACGATGCGGGGGACCCCCGCGACCTTCGCCGTCACCACCGACATGTGCGCCGAGGCCAGCAGCGGATACTTGCCCCCCGGCACGTAGCAGCCGGCCGACTGCACCGGGATGTTCTTGTGGCCGAGGACCACGCCGGGGAGCGTCTCGACCTCCACGTCGCGGAGCGCCGCGCGCTGGTGCTCGGCGAAGTTCCGGACCTGCGCCTGGGCGAACCGGACGTCCTCCAGGTCGCGAGGCCGGAGCCGGGCGACGCACGCCTCGATCTCGTCGGCGGTCAGCCGATAGTCCTCGCGGTCCCAGCCGTCGAACTTGATCGACAGCTCCCGCACCGCCTCGTCGCCCCGGCGGGCCACGTCGTCCAGGATGCGCTCGACCGTCTCGCGTACGTTGGCGTCGACCGCGGCCGTCTCGGCCGCATCGGCCCCGCGCTTGATCCAGTTCTCCACCACACGACCCTCCAGACCTTCACGAAGACCAAGACGAGTGGCTGGGATCTTACGAACGCGGGCCGATCGACGCCAGGTCCGACCGCCCCGCGGGTTCAGGGGGCGGCGTCGAACCAGGCGTCCTTGATCGCGCCGACGAATCGGCCGCGCGGCCCGTCGCCCAGCTTCAACTCCAGGCCGGCGGTCTCCAGGTCGAGGCCCGCGCCGTCGGCCTCGGCGACCGCGCGGCCGTCGACGAACAGGTGCAGCTTCCCGGCCGTCCGCCGGGCGGCCACGTCGTGCCAGCCGGGGGCCAGCTCGCGGTCGTAGGTCGCGAGGCCGCCCGCCGACATCGACCAGACCTTGCCCGAGGGGAGCGTCGTCGCGAACAGCCGGCCCTGGTGAGTGGCCATCGCCCAGACGCGCCGGTATCTCACGTCGGGAGTCTCGTCCAGTTGCTTCAGCGGCGTCCACCGCTCGCCCCCTTCGTAGCGGAAGACCTCGCCCCGGGGGAGCGATCCCGCGTAGAACGACCCGTTGTGGACGAGCATGGCCATGACCTCCAGTTCGGCCCCCAGCCGGCCCGCGTCGACCCAACGGTCGTCCGCGCCCAGCCGATAGACCTTCCCCGCGGGCCAGGTGGAGACGTGCAGGGAGTCCTGATAGGTCGTGAACGAATAATTCTGCGTGATGTCCGCGGCCACCGGCCCCAGGTCTTCCCAGGACTTGCCGTCGTAGCGATAGACGGAACCGCCGTCGTAGCTGGTGGCGTACAACGCCCCGCCATGCACGCCGAGCGATTGCACGCGCTTGGCCTCGGGGGTGGGGATCGACGTCCATTCCCGCCCCCCTTCGTAGCGGAAGAAGCCGGCCGGGGCGTACAGCGACGAGGCGTAGAGCCTGCCGCCGTAATTGACGAGCCCGGCGATCGCCCCGCACGGGTCCAGGTCGCCGACCAGCTCCCAGCGATCGGAGTCGACCAGCCGATAGACGCGCCCCCCGCGCTCCGGGTTGTCGGACTCGGGCAGGGACGACCCGGCGACCTTGTACTTGCCCGTCGCCGCATAGAGCCGGCCGTCCAGCGTGGCCATCGCCGTCACGGCGTTCGAGCCGTCCAGCGGGCCGAGCGGCGTCCAGCGCCCCGGCCCGTCGTACCGATAGACCCGCCCGACGTGCGGCAGCTTCGGCTCGCACGTCCCGACGTAGAGCCGCCCCTCATGCACGGCGATGGAGAACCCCAGCAGCGCGTCGCCCGGGCGGCCTTCATCGCGCCATTCCGGCGTCGTGCCGGCGTCGACGCCGAATTGCAACTGCCGCCAGTTGGGCTGGCTGGTGGTGCATCCCGCATTGTTGCGCAAGCCGAGCGTGAACCCGTGCCGCGTCTGCGGGTCCCAGAGACTCATCAGGTCGCCCAGGTCCCGCGTGGCCGTCTCGTCCGACCGGAACGACAACCCGACCGCGAAATCGCCCGCGCCCAGCTTCCGCTCCTGTCGCAAGCCCGCGACCGGCGACGCGGCCGGCGTGAACGCGACCTCCTCGCCCCCGACCAGCCGCACGGCCCCCGCCGAAGGCCGCGGCGCGGCGACGTCCGGGTCGGCCGCATGGACCCGGGGCGAACCGACGAGGAGGCACGCCCCCAGCAGCAGGCGGTTCGCGGGCGAGGGGAGGAAGCGATCCTCGATGCGAGACAGGAGCGACATCGTCACCTCTCGTTCGGGCCGGTCTTTCGATGGCGGGGTTTCGGGCTGCGAAGATCTCAAGGCTTATCACGACCGGGCCGCCTCGGCAATGATTCGGGCCGACCTCCACGCGTCGCTGACGATTGCACGCGGACCCGAGACGCGGTACGTTCGCCTTGCAGGCCGATCGAGAAACCCGCCGCCGAGACGACGACCATGCTCCGACTCCTCCCGATCCTGCTGTGCATCCCGATGGCCGCCGCATCGGCCGCGCCGCCGAACGTGGTGGTGATCTACGCGGACGACCTGGGGTACGGCGACGTGAGCTGCTACGGCGCGAAGGCCGGCCTCACGCCCAACGTCGACCGCCTGGCGCGCGAGGGCCTGAAGTTCACCGACGCCCACGCCACGTCCGCGACTTGCACGCCCTCGCGCTATGCGATCCTCACCGGCGAATACCCCTGGCGACGCAAGGGGACCGGCATCCTCCCGGGCGACGCCCCGCTCATCATCGAGCCCGGCCGCGCCACGCTCGCGAGCGTCTTCAAAGACGCCGGCTATCGCACGGCGGCCGTCGGCAAGTGGCACCTGGGCCTGGGCGACGGCCGGCTCGACTGGAACGGGCCGATCAAGCCCGGGCCGCTGGAGGTCGGCTTCGACGAGTGCTTCATCATGGCCGCCACCGGCGACCGCGTGCCCTGCGTCTACGTGAAGGACCGCGCGATCGTCGGCCTGGACCCGGCCGACCCGATCGAGGTCCGCTACGACGCCCCCATCGCGGGCGAGCCCACCGGCAAGGCGAACCCGGAGCTGCTGCGGCTCCATCCCAGCCACGGCCACGACATGGCCATCGTCGACGGCGTCAGCCGCATCGGCCACATGAAGGGGGGCGCGAAGGCCCGCTGGAAGGACGAGGATATGGCCGACGCCTTCACGCGCGAGGCCGTCGAGTTCATCGGCCGCAACAAGGGCCGGCCGTTCTTCCTGTACCTGGCCACTCACGACGTCCACGTCCCGCGGCTGCCCCACCCGAGGTACCTCGGCAAGTCCGGCATGGGCCCGCGCGGCGACGCCGTCGTCGAGTTCGACTGGACCGTCGGCGAGGTGCTGAAGGCGCTCGACGAGGCCGGATTGACGAAGGACACGCTCGTCCTGCTCACCAGCGACAACGGCCCGGTCGTCGACGACGGCTACCGGGACGACGCGGTCGCGAAGCTCGGCGGCCACCGGCCGGCCGGCCCGTGGCGCGGCGGGAAGTACAGCAAGTTCGAGGGGGGCACGCGCGTCCCGTTCCTCGTCCGCTGGCCCGCCCGGGTGAAGCCCGGGGAGTCGAAGGCGCTCGTGAGCCAGGTCGACCTCCTCGCCTCGCTCGCCCCGCTCGTCGGCCCCGCCCGGCCCGTCGCGACGGCCTCGGACTCCCAGGACCACCTCCGCGCCCTGATGGGCGAAGACGCCGCCGGCCGCGACTCGCTGGTGGAGCAGGGGAACGGCCTGGCGCTGCGCCGAGGCCGTTGGAAGTTCATCCCCGCGTCCGAAGGCCGCAAGGTCGCCCCGGCCACGAACACCGAGCTGGGCAACGACCGCGCCCCCCAGCTCTACGACCTGGAGGCCGACCCGGGCGAGGCGCGGAACGTCGCCGCGGGCCATCCCGACGTCGTCGACCGGCTCCGCAAGGAGCTGGCCGACGCCCAGGCGCCCCGGCCTTGACGACGGGGCCGCCGCGCCCCGATCATGAACCGGCCGCCCCTCGGGGCGGCGCCCTCCGACATCATCGCCAGGCCGCGACGCCCCCCAGACGGCGGTCCCCCGTCCCGCGTCGAGCCGAGGCCCCGCCCGCCGCGGGGCGCATCGACCCGAAAGGAACGCAGGACATGAACGTGCTTCGATCTCTGGCGCTCGTCGGCGTGACCCTGGCCGGCGCCTGGGGCTGCGGCGGGGGCGCGATCGACGACCTCCCTCGTCGGGCCCTCTCCGGCAAGGTGACGCTCGACGGCAAGCCGATGGAAGGGGGGCTCGTCACGTTCCTCCCCGAAGCCCCCGGCGACCCCGGGAAGACGACCACGGCCTCGGCCCAGATCGCCGACGGCTCGTTCACCGTCGCGCCGGAGGTCGGCCTGGTCGCGGGCAAGTACAAGGTCCAGGTCTCGTCCGTGAAGGCCGCCCCTCGACGCGGCGCGAAGAAGCAGGCCGACGCCCCCGCCGACGATCAATTCGACGTCACCCCCACGAAGGAATCGATCCCCGCCCGCTACAACTCCCAGACCACGCTGACCGCCGACGTGACCGACGCCGGCCCCAACGAGTTCACCTTCCCCGTCACGTCGAAGTGAGCCCTCCCGCCCCGTCGCGCCGGCGGCGCGACGGGGCGCGCGCGGTCACTTCTTCGCCCCGCCCTTCTGGAAGGCGGTGGGGGGGCCCGATGGGGCCTTGGGGTCGGGGGGCGGGGGGTTCGCGGGGGCCTCGGGCTCCGCGCCGCAGCCGGCGGCCGCCGCGGCGGCCAGGCCGGCCGCCGCCATCAGGAACCGCCGCTTCGAAAGGTCGGTCGTCATGTCGGTCGTCCCTCCGGGGTGGGGGGCCGCGCCGACGTCGGCGCGGCCGCGCGATTCGATTCAATAGGCGTCAGAGCCGATGACCTCGCCGCCGGCGATGCTGCCGACGGCCTGCCAGGTCCGCGGGTTGACGGTGTCCTTGATGAACTTGCACGAGCCGTCCCCCAGCAGGACGTTCACGCCGCCCGGGTGACGGCTCCGCGCCGCGTTGAAGACGGGCGTCCCGCCGGTGCAGGGGGGCGCGTTCTTGATCCGCCATGAGCACCAGGGCTCCCCCTTGGCGTCGCCGGCCATGGCGTCGGGGATCTTGGAGTTGGGCGGCGTGTAGGTCATGAACATCGCGCAGTTGTAGTCGTCGTTGAAGATGTCGCCGCGATGGTCGTAGTTCGGGCTCCCGGTGTTCGGCCCCATGATCACCTCGCCGCACAGGACCGAATTGCTCGACCCGTCGGTGAAGTCGCGGATGCCCATCGCGAGGTTCCCCTTGAATGGGGCCCCGGCGAACGAGGCCGTCCCCAGCGGCCCGGTGAAGGGGTCGCCGCTGGAATCGCCCGGGTACGTCACCGGCCCGCCGTTGCGCGTCCCGTTGATCGTGCTGGACTTCTCGTCCTGGAAGAAGTGGGTGTTCCCCCAGTTGACGACGATGCTCCCCTTGCCGCGCGGGTAGGGCGTGTCGGGTTCCTGGATCGACGGCGTGTCGCTGGGGCACTGGAACGACTTGATCGCCGTCCGGATGACCGTGGTGTTATCGGCGAAATAGAACGGCAGGCTGAAGTTCAGAGCGTTCTGGAGGTTGCCCTGCTCCAGGTAGGGCAGGATGCTGAACGCCCACGTCCGGCGGTTGTCGTTGTAGGGCGCGTAATTGTACGCCGACCCCATGCGGCCGATCGGGAACGTCCCGACGACGTCGTGATAGTTGTGCATCGCCAGGCCCATCTGCTTGAAATTATTCACGCATTGGGCGCGGCGGGCGGCCTCGCGGGCCGCCTGAACCGCGGGGAGGAGCAGGGCGATCAGCACGGCGATGATGGCGATCACCACCAGCAGCTCGATCAGCGTGAAGCCTGACGGACGCGACCTCGTCATGGCGGCGGACCTCCTCGGCGAAAGGGAAACGCGGCGAGAGGGAAGGGCCGCGCGGGGCCGGAGCCGCCGCGCGGGCGAGCCGTGAAGGGACGCGGGGCGGCGCACGAGACCGCCCCGCGGCGTGCGATCGCCGGGCCGCCGCCCGGGCCGATGGGGCCGGGCGAGAGATGGGCCGGGCGCGACAACGGGGACTATAGCCGCGGCCCGGCCCAACGCCAAACAAAAAACATATCGACGATCGTTTTTTGAAAAACGAATCTATTCGTGCACATGAAACCCGAGGTTGCGAGGCCCCGCGCCGGGGGGCGCCGCTGCAACCATGCGCGGCGGCGGCGCGCCGCGGGGAGGCCGAGGATTGCGCGCGAGGTCGCGTTGAAACCCCGGCCCGCCGCCGATTATATTATGGGGGACATGCTCGCCCGCCGACCGAGGACAGTCCCGAACGCGGGCCGCAGAACTGGAGCCCGCAATGAGCCGCAAGAGCAAGGCCGCCGCCGTCGAGCCCGAAATCGTCGAGGAGGCCCCGGCCGAATCCGGCACCGACATATCCAACGCGCAAGCCGTGCGCAACGCCATGGCCGAGGGCCTGGACGACATCGACTCCATCGACGCCTATCTGCGCGACAACTACGGCAAGGACGTCCCCCGCCAGCAGATCTCCGCGTACAAGTCGCAGACCCGGCGCAAGGCCGGCGAGGCGCCGACGCGCCGGGGTCGGCGCCCCAGGGCCGCCGTCGAGGGCTACCTCGCCCCGCCGACCCGGTCGCAGAACGACGGCGACCTGATCGAGACCCTCCAGGCCCTCAAGCCGCTGGTCGCCAAGGTGGGCGTCGAGAACGTCAAGAAGCTCGCCGAGCTGCTCTCCTGACGTCGCCCCCCGCGAGGCGCGCGGACGAGGCCGCCGGCGATCGCGCCGGCGGCCTCGCGTCGCGGGGGCCCGGGGCGGTCACTTCGGGGCCGACAGCAGGCCCTCGGGCCGGTCGATCACCAGGTAGTGGCCGTGGTCGGACGAGACCAGCAGGACCGAGTCGTCCCAGTTGCTGTTCGTCTCGACCCAATGGATGATCCGCTTGATCGCGTCCTCGCCGCTGTGCACGGCGCCGACGGCCGTGTCCAGGTTGTTGGCGTGCAGGCCGAAGTCGACGTCGCCCGACTCGACGAAGAGGATGAACTTCTGGTCGGGCTTCGCCAGGACCGTCAGCGCGGCGTCGGCCATCTGGGCGAGCGTCGGCTGCGAGTCGAGCTGCTCCTTGGTGTAGGTGACGGCCTTGGCCTCCTCGCCGAGCTTCACCGGGTTGGGCGCCGGGTCGTAGTTGCCGTCGGCCGTCCGGAACGGCAGGTGGTCCAGGCCCTTGTCCCCGAAGAAGCCGAACAGGCGCGTCCCGTCCTTCGCGGCCCCTTCGGCGGCCTCCTTCAGCGCCTCGCCGCCGTTGACGCCGAGCTTGGTCTCCACCACCGTGTACTTGCCGCCGTTCTTCACGTCGATGGCCTTGCGGTCGGGGTCGGCCAGGAACAGGTTGCCCGCGACCGAGTTCTTCCCCTGCCGCTTGAAGTGTTGCGGCTCCATATTGATGCCGTAGCCCGTCCCGATGATCACGTCGAGCCCAGGCCGTAGCGGCGCGCCGCGCTTCTCCTGGATGACGCTCGGGATGCCGAGCATCGTCCGGGCGAGGTCCTGATAGTCGTCGCGATAGACGTTCTGGGCGTACATCCCGGCCGGCGAGGCGTGCGGGAACGGGACGCTCGTGACCACGCCCGCCTTCCAGCCCCGCCCCTGGAGGTCGTGGAACAGCGTCGGCACCGGGCGGCCGTCGTCGGCCACGTTGATGCTGCTGTTATAAGACTTGACCCCGCTGACGATCTCCGCGGCGCTCTGCGACGAATCGGTGTAGGCGTGCATAATCCGGCCGACCGACTTCACGCCCGCCTTGTCCTTCTCGTTGGCCGACTGCCCCTTGAAGTAGCCCGGGGCCTCCGGGCCGTGGGGGCCGAGGGTCCAGGGGTTCGGCCCGGCGATGGTGACGTCGTAGCCCCCCTTGAGGCTGGTCGAGGGGATCGTCACCGTCTGGGCGTCGACGTCCAGCTCGCTCTTGTCGTAGGTCGGGCTGGTGACGACCCAGCCGTACTGGGGGTTGGACCCCGGGGCGGCGTAGTCCTGGAAGATCAGGCCGGCGCCCTTCCCCTCGGTGTAGACCTTCTGCGACCTGGCGATGGCCGCGGCCTGGGTGGCGACCCAGTCCATGCCGTCGAACCAGACGATGAAGATGTGCTTGGCCCCCTTGGCGGCGGCCGATTCGAGCACCTTGCGGATCTCGCTCTGGTCGGCGTACTCGGCCTCGGGGTTGACGGTGTTCTCGGGGACGTAGCCGTAGATCGCCTTCAGCTTCTCCGGGTCGCGGTAGCTGCTGGCCGCCCCCATGATGAGGCCCAGGTCGGCCTTGGTCCCCCAGGCGTAGACGGGGATCTGGCGGTTGGAGTGGCTGCCGTGGTTCGAGAAGACGTCGCCCGGCCCCTGCGACCCGAAGTGGTAGACGCGGTCCACCTTCTCGCCGGCGCGGGTCGAGTATTCCGTCTGGAGTTCCTTCAGGCGGTCCCCGGCCCGGGCCGTCCCGGGGAGGCCCCAGGCCGGCAGGGCCGACGCCAGCAGGGCGACGGCCGCCCGGACGGGTCGCGGAGCGTGTCGATTCATCGCGCGTCGAGCCTTTCGTGTCTTCAGGTGGGGCGGGGGCGGCGACGTCGGTCGCCCCCGCGGGGTCGAGGATACCGGCGCGGCGCGAAGATCCCGGGAGGATCCCGCGGGGCCGCGTGGAGGAGGCCGGCGCGGCCCGCTCGCCAGTGTAACGGAGCCGGGCGGGTCACGCAGCGCCCGACGCGGGCGGTGGCCGGTTGGATCGGGCGGGCGGGCCGGTCAGAATGGGGCGACGGGCGCGACCGGGGGTCGGCGGCCCGCGGCTTGGAGGCGAGGCCGTGTATCGCGACGTCCTGGCGATCGTGCTGGCGGGCGGGAGGGGGTCGCGGCTCGACCCGCTCACGCGGGACCGGGCCAAGCCCGCCGTCCCCTTCGGCGGCATCTACCGCATCATCGACTTCACGCTCTCGAATTGCATCAACTCGGACATCCGGCGCATCCTGGTCCTCACGCAATACAAGGCCACCAGCCTCAACCGCCACATCGACCAGGGCTGGAACTTCCTCTGCCGCGAGCTGGACGAATACATCGAGGTCATCCCGCCCCAGCAGCGCATCGCCGAGACGTGGTATCAGGGGACGGCCGACGCCATCTATCAGAACGTCTACACCATCGAGAAGGCCGCCCCGCGCGACACGATCATCCTGGCCGGCGACCACATCTACAAGATGAACTACGCCCGCATGATCGACTTCCACCGCCAGAACAAGGCCGATCTCACCGTCGCCTGCCAGCCCGCCCCCCTGGAGGCCGCCCGCGAGTTCGGCGTCATGGGCGTCGACGCCGAGGGCCGCATCACCCGCTTCGTCGAGAAGCCCAGGGACCCGCCCCCCATGCCCGGCCACCCGGACCTCGCCCTGGCCAGCATGGGCATCTACGTCTTCAACACCGACGTCATGTACGAGCTGCTATTCCAGGACGCCGCCCGCGCCGAGGCCAGCCGCCACGACTTCGGCAAGGACGTCATCCCCCGCATGGTCGCCGACGGCATGCGCGTCTTCGCCCACCCCTTCCGCGACGAGAACCGCAAGACCGCCGCCTACTGGCGCGACGTCGGCACGCTCGACGCCTTCTTCCACACCAGCATGGACCTCATCGCCGTCGACCCGATCCTCAACCTGTACGACCGCGACTGGCCCATCCACACCTACCAGCCCGCCCAGCCCCCCCCGAAGTTCGTCCACACCGACGCCGACCGCCGCGGCTCCGCGTTCAGCTCGGTCGTCTGCCAGGGGGTGATCGTCTCCGGCGGGCAGGTCTACCGCAGCATCCTCTCGCCGGGCGTCCGCATCCACAGCTACTCGCTCGTGGAGGACTCGATCCTGTTCGAGGGCGTCGACGTCGGCCGCCACGCGCGGATCCGCCGGGCGATCGTCGACAAGCACGTCCGGGTCCCCCCGGGCTTCTCCATCGGCTGGGACCGCGACGCCGACCTCGCCCGCGGCTTCGCCATCACCCCGGACGGCGTCACCGTCGTCTCCAAGGACGAGGACCTCGAACGGTTCGCGTGACGGCTCCCGACGGCCGACGGCCGTCGTTTCGGGCCATTTTCGGGCGACGACCGATTGCCACCCCGTCGTCGCCCGCTTATCCTGCCAGGTGAGCGCGTCTCCTCTCCCCGCGGGTCCCCGCGTCGACGTGGCTCAGTGCAGGCCCCCATGCCGCATCCCGCCGGCTGCGAGGGCCTCCGTCCGTCGACACGAATCCTCTCCTCAAGGAGCCGATGAGATGCCTCCGCCCCTCTCCGCGTCGATCGTCCGCCGTTCCATGACGGGCGTCGCGGCCCTGTCCGCGACGGTCGCCGTGGCCGTGGCCGCCCAGGCCGTCGCCACCTCCCCCTACGTCTATGGATATGGGCCCCAGGGCCTCGGCTACTACCTCGTCCCGACGGCCCCGGCGGCAGTCGCGGCCCCGGCGGCGGTCGCCGCGCCGGCCGCCCCCGCCGCCCCCCGGCTCACCGTCCCGTCGCAGCCGAGCCGGGCGACGTCCGGCGGCAGCGTCGGGCCGGGCGCCCGCAACTGGGCCACCGGCAACCGCGTCCCCTCGCACCGGCCCTGGCTCCGATCCCGGAGCTGACCGCGGCCCCGCGTCGATGGGCTCCGACCGATTCGCGAACGACGATGAAAGGGGATCGATGATGATACGTCCGAGATTTCTCTGGGCCGCGGCCCTGATGCTGGGCGCCGGCGCCGCGACGGCCGCCGACTGGAAGGCCGACCAGGACGCCGGCTGGAAGGCGTACAAGGAAGGCCGGATCGAGGAGGCCGAGGCGCTCCTGAAGTCGGCCGAGAAGGCCGCCCGCGAGTTCGGCGCCGCCGACCCGCGCCTGGCCGTCACGCTCGACCACCTGGCCTGGGTCTATTGCGCCGAGGGCCGTTGCGACGAGGCCGAGCCGCTCGCCAGGGAGGCCCTCGCCATCCGCGAGAAGGCCCTCCCCGGCGACGCCGCCGCCATGGCCGACTCGCTGAACACCCTGGCGGCCGTCTACGACGAGGCCGGCAAGCCCGCCCTGGCGAAGCCCCTCTACGTCCGCTGCCTCGCCGCCGCCGAGAAGGCCGACGGCGCCGAGAGCGCCGGCGTCGCCGCGGCGCTGGACAACCTGGCCGCCGTCGACCACGCCCTGGGCGACGCCGCCGAGGCCGAGTCGCTCTACAAGCGCGCCCTGGCCGTCCGCGAGAAGGTCGCCGGCGCCGATTCGGCCGACCTCTCCGCCACGCTCCACAACCTCGGCCTCCTCTACATCGACCAGAAGAAATACGCCGACGCCGAGCCGCTCCTGAAGCGGGCCCTGGCGATCAACGAGAAGGCCCGCGGCGCCGACCACCCCGAGGTCGCCGCCGCCCTCGAAACCCTGGGCTGGCTCTACGCCGTGCAGGGCAAGCCCGCCGAGGCCGAGCCCCTGCTCAAGAAGGCCCTGGCGCTTTACGAGGCCGACCTGGGCGCGGAACACGCCCACGTCGCCCGCGCGGCCGGCGAACTCGGCCGCGTCTGCCTGGAGCGAGGGCACCAGGACGAGGCCGAGTCCTGCTGCAAGCAGGCCGTCGCCATCCTGGAGAAGTCCGCCGGCGACCCCCGTGAACTCGCCGAGGCCCTGGACGACTACGCCGCCGTCCTCCGCAAGGCCGGCCGCGAGGCCGACGCCGCCAAGCTCGAAGCCCGCGCCGCCGGCCTCCGCAAGCCGGCCGAGTGAATCGTCACGCCGGCCCGGGGCGTCGCCGAAGCGAACGCCCCGGGCCGGCGCGGTATCAGCCGCGGCGGCCTCGGGCCATGAAGCTGAAGGTCCGCTGGATCGCGGCGACGCGCCGGGCGGCCGTCGCCTGGATCCGGGCCTTCGCCTGGACGGCCTGCCGGATCATCCTCTGGACGACCGGGGAGGGGTTCGCTTCGAATCGCGCCGTCAGCTCGGCGATCCGCCGGTCCTGCCTCTCGACCTGGGCCTCCGCCCGCGCGACCGTGGCCTGCACGGCCCGCTCGGCGGCGGGCGGCAGGGGCCCGGCCGGCGTCGGGGGCGCGACGACCTCGAAGGAGGCCGACCGCGAGACGAGGCCGCCCTCGCCGTCGGAGACCTCCACGACGGCCTCGTAGAATCCGGCGACCGTGGGCGTGAAGGCCAGCGACGGCCCCCGGCCGGTCGCCACCGACACGCCGTCGCGGCGGACGGTCCACGCATAGGCCAGGACGGCCGCCGGGTTCGGGTCGGTCGCCGAGGCGGACAGCGGGACCGTCGCGCCCACCTCGAACCGCCCGGGGATCGACGCCAGGTCGAGCGTCGGCGCCACGTTGGCGACGGTCAGCCCGCGCGCCGCGACGGCCGAGGCGCCCGGGGCGTCGACGACGGTCAGGGCGATCGCGTACTCGCCCGGCGCGGTCGGGACGAACGCGAACGAGGCCCCGGAGCCGGAAGCGACCACGACGCCGCCCAGGCTCGCGGTCCACGAGTAGCCCGCCACGCCGCCCGGGTCGGAGGCGACCGCCGCGAACGACGCCGGGCTCCCCTGGTCGACGGCCGTCGGGCCGTCGGCGATCGCGGCCGTCGGCGCGACGTTCAGGACGGCGACCGTCGCCGTCGCCGTCGCCTGCGCCTCGTAGACGCCGAGGGACGTGTCGGCCCAGGCGCGCACCGTGTAAGAACCGGGGGCGACGGGATACGCATGGGCCACGGTCGAGGGCGAGCCGGCGACCTCCTGGGTCGTGCCGTCGCCCCAGTCGATCCACCACCGCGAGACCGCGCCCGCGTCGGGGCCGGCCGTCAGCGTCAGCGCGTAGAGGGAGCCCTGGTCGACGGTCGCCGGCCCGGCGATGGAGAGCGTCGGGGCCGTCACCTGCACCGCGACCTGGGCCACGGCCCCGTCCACGGCCGCCGACAGCACGGCCCAGCCCGGCGTCGTCCCGGCCGAGAACCCGGCCGCCGCCGCGCCGCCGGCCACGGGCGCGGTCGTCGGGCTCACGGAGCCGAGCGACGTCGAGAAGCCGATCGCCGACACGCCCGGGATCGACCCCAGGGCCGAGACGTCGGCCCCCGTCGAATCATGGTTCAGGTCGGCGATCAGGCCGGCCGAGCCGCCGACGAGGACCGCCCCGGGGTCCGACAGCGTGAGGACGATGTGGGGCGACGAGTCGACGAGCCCCACGGCCGCCGCGCCCGGCCCGGCGTTGGAGCCCCACCAGTTGTGCACGGCGTCCACGGCCGCGGCGGACAGGTTGGTCAGGGCCGCCCCCACGTTCCCGACGATCCGGTTCCAGTGGGCCTCCACGCCCGTCGCGCCCGGGCCGATCTCGATGCCGCCCCCGTTGCTCGCGATCACGCTCGACAGGATCGCGACGTCGTCGAGGGTCGCGCCGTCGGCGGCCCCCGCCCGGATCCCCCGGCCGCCGTTGCCGGCGAACGTCGAGCCGGTGAACGCGAGGCCCCCGCGGGCCCCGCTCTGGATCGCGACGTCGACGCCCGCGCCGGCGTTGTCGCGGAACGCGACGGCCGAGAACGCGGCTCGGTCGAGGGCCTCGGCGTACAGGCCGTCCCCGCCGTTGCGATCGAAGGTCGTGCCGCTCACGGCCAGGTCGGCGAACCCGCCCGTCGGCCCCGCGAGGCTCCGGAACCCGTCCGTCGCGTTGCCGTCGAAGTGGGAGTCCGAGATCGCCAGGCCCGTCACCGACGCGCCGGCCTCCGCGAGGAAGCCCACGCCGTTGCCCGAAGCGTCGAGGCGCACGAACGCCGCCCCGGAGACCTCGGCCGCCGCGGCCACCTGCACGCCGACGCCCGCCCCCGCGACCGCCACGTCCTGCAAGACCACGCCGCTCGCCGCGCCGTGGATCGCCACGCCCACGTCGCCCCCCTCGATGCGGAGCCCGCGCACGACGATGGGCGACGCCCCCGAGCCGGCCCCCGTGATCGACACGCCCGCGCCGGATACGGGCCGGAGCGTCACCTCGCCGATCGCCTCCAGCACGATCGGCCGGGAGATGGAAAGGTTCTCCTCGTACGTCCCGGCGGCGACCTGGACCGTATCGCCCGCCGCGGCCGCGTCGATCGCCGCCTGGATGCTCATCGCGGCGGACGGGGCCGCCAGGAACGTCCGCGCCTCGCCGAACGCCCCCACCGTCGCCAGCGTCCGGTCGTGGTCCAGATAGTGCGTCGGCGACCCTGCCGCCGCCGCCAACCCCTCCTCGGACGTCGCATAGAACCGCCGCCGCACCGACCAGTCGTCGTCCTGCGGCCCCGACAGCACGACCCCCGGCTTCTCGTCCATCGCGAACGTCACGTCCGCCCCGTCGGCCACGTCCGTGCTGAACGTGATCGGGTGCGGGTTCGACGGGTCGTAGGCCGTCCCGTCCCAGGACGACTCCTCGAACATGATCCCGCCGTTGTCCGTCGCCGACTCCCCGAACGTCGACGCCCCCGCGATCACGACGCCTTCCACCCCGATCGGGTAGTAGCGGCCGGACGTCGAGAATCCGACGCCGGTCCACCCGTTCCCCGAGGTGGCCACGTCCGTCAGGGTCGCCCGCTTGACGTCGGTGAAGAAGAAGCCCGCGCCCAGGTTGTCGCGCGAGGTCACGCCGTCGATCGTGAAGTCGGTCGCGCCGATCAGGTTCACGCCCGAAGACGGCATCGAGTTCACGACCAGCCTCGACAGCGCGAGGCCCGTGGTCCCGCTCGCGTAGACCCCGTAGCGCAACCGGGCGTTGGAGGTGGATCCGGTGATGGTCAGGCCGCTCAGCGAGACGTCCGCGGCCGAGATCGTCACGCCGTACGACGACGCGACGGCGGAGACGTCCAACGTCGTGTCCGCGGCCCCCGCCCCCGCGATGCTCAGGGGCTTCGCGATCGACACGGCCCCCGAGTAGGTCCCCGCGGCGACGTCGATCTCGTCCCCGGCCGCGGCGGCCGTGACGGCCGACTGGATGGTCGCGAAGGCGTTGGTCCCGAAGACCTTCCCCTCGGCGACGACGGCCCCGACGCCGGAGCCCGCCCAATCGTCGTCGACGAACATCGTCGAGAGGAGCGCCCGCACCTCAAGCCCCTCAATCGAAAGCCGCAGCCTCGATGCATCGCGTCTTCGTGGGCCGTTGCGACGGCGGGACGAGGCGACGCCGGCGCGATTCCGGCGGCAGGCTTCAAATTCTCGAGTGAACATTATTTTCTCCAGCAAAAGAGAGGAATCCTCTCCTCCGTGCGGGCGTCCGAGGTCGATGGCCGACGAGCCCGCCCGAGTGGATCGGTAGCCGAGGGAGAGGCTCCATCCGTTCGCGGGACCTTCGCGGGACGATAAATCGTCTTACTACGAATTACCTAGGCCCCCGCTCGGGCGCCGTCAAACGCCCCGCGGCCGGGACGCCGGGCGCGGCCTCGCCGGGGGCCCGCCCGGGGCGATTCCCGAGCGTCCCGGAGATTATTGAAATCTCGTCGCGATCGATGCGGGCCGTCAGCCTATCGCTTGTTGTCCCCGACGGCGGCCCGCGATAGAATCGGTACCGATCCGCAGGATCTTCGCACATCTTCCGGTCGAAACCGAGCCGCCATGTCGCCCAGCAGACCCACCCAACGCGTCGGATGCCTCTGGCTCGCGCCGCTCCTGGCGTGGATGCTGGCCGGACCGACCTCCGTACGTGCCGCCTGCCACCCTCGTCCGCGCCTGGACGTCGTCGGGCTTGCACTCCTGGGCGAGGTCGAGGGCCACGGCGGCCCCTGCGCAGGGCCGTCCTGCTCGCAGGGATCGGGGGCGTCGTCGTCGGTGCCTCATGCGGCCCAGTCCGCCTCCCACGACGTCGTCCTCTCCAGGCTTGAAGGCCCCCCGCGACCTGGTGCCTTCCGCTCCCCCGCTTCGGCCCTCTCGTCGACCCACAAGCCCCCAGAACCGGACCTACGCCACCGCCCCCCGTGGACCTGATCCTCCTCCACCGTCGCAGCACCATGACGCACCGATCGGAGGACCGCCGTCATCCCTCGCGGATCACGGCCTGGGGGAGTACGACCATGCTCGAATCGCGCCGCGCCTTTACCTTGATCGAATTGCTGGTGGTGATCGCGATCATCGCGGTCCTGATCGCCCTGCTGCTGCCGGCCGTGCAGGCCGCCCGCGAGGCCGCACGCCGCGCCCAGTGCACGAACAACATGAAGCAAATCGGCCTCGCCCTGGCCAACTACGAGAGCGCCGCAGGCGTCCTCCCCTTCTCGCAGGGGGGGGATTACATGACGAGCCTGGCGGGGGCCCCGCTCCACGCCCGATGGTCGGCGCACAGCCAGATCCTCGCGTCTATGGAGCAGGCGGTGGTGTTCAACGCGATCAACTTCGCCCTCCCGCCGGAGACGCCGGACGTGGGGCCGCTGGGGATGGCCATGGGCATGAACATGCTCACGGCGTATCAGAACCCCGGCCGCGAGAACTCGACGGCCTGCCGGGTCGCCTTGACCACCTTCCTCTGCCCCTCGGACGGAGTGGCCACGGCTTCGGACTGGCCCGGGGCGAACAACTACGTTTCCAACGGCGGGAACTGGCTGAGCGACGCCTGCGAGCAGTACCCGCCGGCGGCCGGCGGCCTCGGGATGCCCCAAGGCCCGCTCTACAACCGGAGCAAGGTGGCGTTCTCCGCGATCACCGACGGCCTGAGCAATACGGCCTTCTTCAGCGAGAAGAAGCGAGGCCGGGGCTCCCTCGACGCGAAGCGCGACCTCTTCTGGGTGGCGGAGACGACCTCCATCGACCAGATGTATCAGAACTGCACCGCCCTGAACGTCTCCGGGGGCATGGCCATGGACATGGCCAGCAAGATGGGCGGGGCCTGGTGCGCCGGCGACCTGACGTTCACCACGTACAACCACGTCGGCCCGCCCAACGCCGTGTCATGCTCCGGGATGCAGGGCATGATGATGTCGGGCAAGACGGCGATGGTCAACCTGTCGTTCCAGTCCCCCCCATCGAGCTCTCATTCCGGCGGCGTGAACGTCCTGATGGGCGACGGCTCGGTGCGCTTCGTCAAGGACTCCGTCGCGCTCGCCGCCTGGCGGGCACTGGCCACGCGAAACGGGGGAGAGGTCCTCGGATCCGACTCGTACTGAGCAGCGACGGGCCGACCTTCTCGACCTCTCCGATCCGGGACCTCCCGGAATGAGGAGGCGGCCCAGGTGCGCCCGGAGATTCCGGCCGACGGTGCCGGCGATGCGGACGGCCTTCCCTCCCGGCGGGGGAGGGCCGTCGTGACGGCCGTCCCGAATCCGGCGCGATCCACCGAATCCAAGAGACACACCCGAACGCGGGCCAACCTTGACGCCCGCCGGCCGACGCCTATCATGCTCGCCCAAGCCGCCCGAGGATAGGAGCCCGACATGCGCAAGTGGATTCTGCTGGGGACGATCTTACTCCTCTCCGGTTGCGCCTCGACCGACTCCGACGGAAAAACGCAAGTCCCGTTCCCGCTCCGCGAGGCGTTCTCGGGCATGAAGCCGGGACCCTGGACGCCCGAGTTTCCGCCCGAATAGCCGGCGACGCCAGGCAACCGTCGCTACCCGCCGCGGCGACGAGACCCCGCGAGCCCGGCCGTCCAGGTCGATCGTCGATGGGCCGACGTCCCCATACGACGGCTAACGGCCGTCGGCCCGGCCAAGGCAGCGATTGAAGGTCTTCAGGGTCGCGAGCAGCAGGCCGATCGCGACCAGGCCATAGGCGATGGTCCAGAAGACGAGCCAGGCGGCGTGCTCCCTCATGCCGTGCCTCGGCCCGGCCGTGCCGCCGAACACCGCGCTGGAGAAGCCGACGCCCCAGAACGGGCTGGCCACGGCGATGCCGGGGCCCGGCTCGCCGTGGCCGTCGCCGAAGAGGACCATCCCGACCGGGACGGCCCCGATCAGCACGACGATGTACAGCCCGGCGGTCAGGCCGATGGCCTGCCCCATCCGGGGCAGCCAGGTGGCCAGCGCCAGGCCGAGGCTCGTGATCGCGGTGCCGTAGGCGAGGATCAGGCCGCCGATCAGCGCCGGGGCCGGGGCGAACCCGGTGTGCGTCGCCAGGGCCCCGGCGATGAGCGCCGGCAGGATCGCCAGCGGCGGGACGCCGCGGAAGGCGCCCCACCACTTGCCCAGGACGATCGACCGGGTCGAGAGCGGGGTGGACAGCAGGACGTCCAGGCTGCCGCGCTGGCGCTCCTCGGCCAGGCTCGTCGCGGCCGAGACGCTCAGGAGCAGCAGGCCAGCCGAGACCTGCACGCCGCCGATCACCGCGCCCCCCTCGGTCCCTCGGCCGCCGAGCGCCTCGACGATCACCCAGAGGCTGGCCCCGCCCGACAGCGCGGCGAAGAGCCCCCACACGGCGACCGACCATCGCGAAGGCCGCCGCCGATGCCACTCGCGCCACAGCACCGGGTTGCCGTCCAGCGACGGCGACGGCAGCCGGCGGAGGAGCCGGCCGAGCGGGCCGGTCGCCCGACGCGCCCCCTCCCCCCGACCGGCCTGCCGGACGACCACCGCCCGGATCCGCCAGGTCGCCGCGGACGCCAGCAGCGCCGAGGCCAGCATCCCCAGCAGGCAGAACCGGCCCTGGGCCCCCAGCCCGACCGAGCCCAAACCCGGAGGGGCGCCCATGGGGCCGAGCACCAGGAAGACGGGATTGTAAGGGAACAGGGCGAAGCCTCCCGGCATCCAATCCGGCCGGGACTGCCAGGGCAGGGTCGAAGCCAGGGCCATCCAGATCGGGGCCGCCAGCAGCCAGAAGATGCCGAAGGCGTAGGTCGCCAGCAGCACCTCGTGCGTCCTCCGCCCCCAGACCGACAGCGTCAGCGCCAGCGTGCAGCCGAAGGCGGCGCAGGCCAGGCAGACCAGGATCGCGCCGGCCGGCAACGTCGGATCGACGCCGCCCAGGAGGGTCGCCAGCGACATCACCGGCGCCGCGCAGGCGATCAGCCCCAGCACCGGGACCAGCCGGGCCCCCAGCTTGCCCAGCACGATCTCGGCGTCGGCCAGGTCGGTCGCGAACAGGAGGGTCAAATTCCCCCGGGCCTTGTCAAGGCAGATCGCGCCGGCGGTCGCCGCCGGCGCCGCCAGGCCGACCAGCCCGAGCAGGATCAGCGTCGTCACGGCGTAGAACGCCCGCCCGACCTCGGCCATCCGATCGACCGACAGCGTCCCCGCCCCGTCGAGGCTCCCCAGCCAGACCGCCGCGAGGCCCAGCAGGAGCAGGAGGACCAGCAACGACCTCAGGGCGTAGCCCTGCCAGCGCCGCGACGCCGTCAGCCATTCATAGGCGAAGACCGGGCCCAACCCCGGCCGCCTGCGACTCGCCATCCGATCGGCCTCCCGCGAGCATGGAACGAGCCTCGGAGTCAGGGCCGCCTCGGGAAAACTCTACGCCGCAAAGACATCTCCGATCAAGAGCTTTCCGGCCGCCGGGCGAAGACCTCCTCCATCCCCTCGGGTCGCCGGTGGCGACGGGCCGGCCGCCGGCTGATATCCTGGATCCCGGCCGGGGCGGCGGGGCGAGGTCGGGCGAAAGGCGGGCGGGCATGTGCGGCATCTGCGGGGCGGTCTGGGGCGGTCCGGGCGGGGCGCTGGGCGAGGGCCGCCTGGGAGCGATGATGGACCGCATCGCCCACCGCGGCCCCGACGACGCGGGCGTCTACCGCGACGACCACGCCGCCCTGGGCTTCCGACGGCTGGCGATCGTCGACCTGGAGGGGGCTCGGCAGCCCCTCTCCAACGAGGACGGCACCGTCTGGGTCGTCTTCAACGGCGAGATCTACAACTTCCCCTCCCTCCACCGCCGCCTGGAAGCCAGCGGCCACGCCCTCCGCTCCCGCGGCGACACCGAGACCCTCGTCCACCTCTATGAGGACGAGGGCCCCCGGATGTTCGAGCACCTCCGGGGGATGTTCGCCCTGGCCATCTGGGACGCCCCCCGGCGCACGCTGCTGCTGGGCCGCGACCGCCTGGGCCAGAAGCCCTTGCTCTACCGCGAGCACGCCGGCCGGCTCACCTTCGCCAGCGAGTTGAAGGCCCTGCTCGCGCTCCCCGAGGCCGACGTCCCCCGCGACCTCGACCCGGTGGCGCTCGATCACTTCCTCACGTTCGGATACGTCCCCCATCCGCGGACGATCCTGTCCGGCGTGAAGAAGCTGCCGCCCGCCCACTACGCCCTCTGGCGCGACGGCCGGTTGCAGGTCGAGCGCTACTGGTCGCCCGACTGGGACTTCGAACGCCGACGGCCGTTCGAGGAGGACGCCGAGGAGCTGCGGGCGACGCTCGACGAGGCCGTCCGCGAGCAGATGGTCTCCGACGTCCCGCTGGGCGCGTTCCTCTCGGGCGGGGTCGACTCGACGATCGTCGTCGGCCTGATGCAGCGGACGTCGTCGCGGCCGGTGAAGACCTTCGCGATCGGCTTCCCGGACGCCGCCTACGACGAGACCGCCTACGCCGAGGCCGCCGCGAAGGCCATCGGGACGGAGCATCATACGTTCATCGTCGAGCCGAAGGCGTGGGAGACCATCCCCGCCCTGGCGCGGCAGTTCGACGAGCCGTTCGCGGACAGCTCGGCGCTGCCCACCTGGCACGTCGCCCGCGAGACCCGCCGCGAGGTCACGGTCGCCCTCACCGGCGACGCCGGCGACGAGCTGTTCGGCGGCTACGACCGCTACCGGGCCCTGGCGATCACCGAACTCGTCCAGCGCCTCCCCGCCGGCCCTCGCCGCATGTTGGCCGGGGCGACGCGGTTGCTCCCCCGCTCGGGCAAGGCGAAGTCGCGGCTCCGGGCGCTGGAGCGGATCGCCGAGCGGATCGACGAACCGGCCGCGGCCCGCTACCTGAGCTGGATGACCACGTTCGACGAGACCGGGCGGCTGGCCCTCTACGCCGACGACCAGCTCGACCGCCTCGCGACCTTCGCCTCGGGCCTCCCCGACCCCGAGTCGGCCGACCCGGCCGCGGTCCTCGGGCGGGCGTTCGCCGCGGCGGCCGGGCGCGACGTCGTCACGCGGGCGATGGTCTCGGACGTCCTGACGTACCTCCCCGGCGACCTGCTGTTCAAGGTGGACATGGCGAGCATGGCCCACAGCCTGGAATGTCGGGGTCCGTTCCTGGACCATCGGGTCGTCGAGCTGGCCGCCGCGATGCCGATCGACCGCAAGATGCGGCTGCGGCCGGGCCGGTCCAAGGTCGTCCTCAAGCGGGCGTTCGCCGACCTGATCCCCGGGCCGATCCAGACCCGGCGCAAGATGGGCTTCGGCGTCCCCGTGGGCCGCTGGTTCCGCGACGAGCTGAAGGCCGAGCTGTCGGCGATCCTCCTCGACCCCGCCGCCCTCGCCCGCGGCCTCTTCCGCCCGGAGCGCGTCCGCGAGCTGATCGACGAGCACGCCGCCGGCCGCCGCGAGCACGGGCACCGGCTCTGGGCGCTCCTCATGCTGGAGCTGTGGATGCGGGAATACCTGGACGCGGCCTGAACGATTTGCGGGACGCCGCTAACAAATCGACGCCTCGCGACGTCTAGACATGGGGGCGCCCGGCTCCCGTCGATCCGACCGCCCCGTCCACCTCTCCACGCGAGGGCCGATCATGCGCGGACTCACGGCTTGCCTCCTCTCCACGGCGCTCCTGCCGGCGGCCGGCTGCGGCGAGGGCCCCTACGAGGAGCAGATGAAGTCGGCGCGGGCCTTCGCCCCCGCGGCGACGCCGCCCCCCGCCGAGGTCGTCTCGGCCGACGCCTACGACGGACGGTCGATGGGCATGATGGGGGCGACGGCCGCGGCCGCGGCGGCCCGCGAAGAAGCCCCCGCGCCGGCGGCCGAGCCGGCGGGGGTGTCGCGCAAGGTGATTTACAACGCCACGCTCGACCTGGCCGTCGAGGGCCTGGACGCCGCCGCGGCGCGGGTGGGCGACCTGGTCGCCTCCTCGGGCGGGTACATCGCCGAGGAGACGATGACCGGCTCGCCGGGCTCGACGCGCTCGCAGTTCTGGAAGCTGCGGATCCCGGTCGACGGCTTCGACGGCTTCGTGAAGTCGGTCATGGCCCTGGGCGAGCTGGTGCAGTTCAACCGGACCTCGCAGGACGTGACCGCGGAATTCTACGACGTCGAGGCCCGCATCAAGAACAAGCAGGTCCAGGAGCAGACCCTCCAGAAGATCCTGGAGGAGCGCTCCGGCCAGCTCGAAGAGGTGCTGAAGGTCGAGGTGGAGCTGTCCCGCGTGCGGGGCGAGATCGAGCAGATGCAGGGCCGGATCCGCGTGCTCCGGAACCTGTCTTCGCTCGCCACGCTGACGCTCACGCTCCGCGAACGCGAGCGGTTCCAGCCGCCGACGCCGGTGGTGGCGGACTTCCCGACCCAGGTCGCCCGGACGTGGCAGACGTCGGTGACGCGGCTGGTGGACGTCGGCAAGGCCCTGGTCCTCTTCGCCGTCGCGCAGGCGGTGTGGCTGCCGTTCTGGGCGATCGGGCTGCTGATCGCCTGGCTCGTCGTCCGTCGGCTGGCCGCTCTGGTGAGGCCGCGGCCGGCCGCGCCCGCGAGCCCATCGCCCGGGGCGTGAGGGCGTGCTACTGTTATCGTGACGACCCCAGGTCCCGTCGCGAGGCTCGCATTGAACACCGCGCCCCGGCTCCCCGACTGCAACCACTACCTCGACCGCGTCGCGGCGACGCCCCTGGTCCCGGTCCGGCTCGACGCGGGCGGGCCCACGATCTGGTGCAAGCTGGAGTTCCTCAACCCCAGCGGGTCGACCAAGGACCGCATCGCCGGCCACATCCTGCACAAGGCCGTGCGGGCCGGGAAGGTCGCGCCGGGGGGGCTCGTCGTGGAAGCTTCGAGCGGGTCGACGAGCATCGCCATGGCCCTGGCCTCGGCGCAGCTCGGGCTGCGGTTCGCGGCCGTGATGCCCGAGGGGGTCAGCCGCGAACGCCGGCTCATCATCGAGTCGTACGGCGGGGAAGTCTCCTTCTCGCCCCGGGAGGCCGGGATCCTGGGCGCGCTGGCGGGGGCGGCGGCGATGGCCGAGGAGCGGGGAGCGTTCCTGCCGCTCCAGTTCGAGAACCCGGACAACCCCGCCGCGCACCGGACCCGGACGGCGCAGGAGGTCCTGGCGCAGATCCCCGGCGGGTGCGTGGACGCGGTCGTCAGCGGGGTCGGTACGGGGGGGACGCTCGTCGGCCTGTTCGAGGGCCTGTGCGACCACGGATGCTCGCCCGGCGCGTTCGCGGCCAGGCCCGTGACCGGCGCGGCGGTCGGCGGGGCGGGGGCGGAGGGCTGCTCGTTCAGCGGCCGGATCCCCGGCGTGGTCGACGGCCTGTCGACCATCTACACGCGCTTCCGCGCCGAGCGGGCGAGCCGGCTGGAGGAGGTCGACGTCCCCGACGACGAGGCGATTGACGTCGCCCGCCGCCTGATCCGCCGGGGGTTCCCGGTCGGGCCCAGCTCGGGCCTGAACTTCCGGGCGGCGATGGCGGTCGCGGGGCGGTTGGGCCTCGAGGCCCGCGTCGTCACGGTCTTCCCCGACCGGATGGAACGGTACTTCTCGACCGAGCTGTTCCGCAAGCCCGGGGACGGATAACGCCTTTCACAAGCATCGCCTCCCTTGTGGAAGGGGGAGGCCGGCCGAACGACGCGGGGCACGGTGCCAACCTGTGTCCCCCACGCCGCTCCCGATGCCTCCCCCCTCCACGAAAGGAAACGCAAAAGGCCGAGGCGGGGCGTCGCGCGTTCTCGCATCGCCCCCCTCGGCCTCGTCGATCGCCCCCGTCGCGCGGGGGCGGATTCAGACCGCGGGCGGGCCCGAGCGGCCGAAGATCAGCGAGACGACGAACAGCACCAGGAAGACGAACACGAGGATCTTGGCGATCCCCGCCAGGTCGCCCTGAAGGCCGCCGAAACCCAGGACGCCCGCGATCAGCGCGAGCACGAAGAAGGCGATCGCCCAGCGCAGCATGGTCGTGACCCTTTCGCATGAAACACTTGTTTGATGGGACGTTCGGCGGGCGGGCCCGTCGCCGGCCTTCGCGGCGGTGATGGGCCTCGGTGACGCCGTCGCGATGACCATTAGGCAAACATGATGCCGGAATCGCGGGGGGCGGGGCCGAGGGGGGCGTGCGGCGGGATTCGGTGAGCGCGGCCCGGCCGCGCGGCCGATAACGACCGTTGGTGTCGTTGCGGGCGACGCGGCCGTTCCACGGCCTCGCGTCGCATTCGGCCCCTCCCAAGACGGCCCGATCGGGCCGCCCGGCGGGGCGTGGCGAGGGCGATCCAGTGCCTCCGGGAACCGGCCGAACGCCTATCCCCCGATCGCTGCGGATATGGTATGGTCCGTCGAACCCCACTTCGACCTCGACGGGATCCGCGCCCGGGGCTCGTTCGGCCGCCGACGCAGGGTCGTCCTCCATCACCATCACGATGCGGGCGGATGAGACGATGGGAACGCGCGTGCTGCGACCGAAGCGGAGGCCGGCGTCGCCGAGGGCCCGGTTCGAACCGGCCGTCCCTCAGCCGCCCCGGCCGCTGATCCGCCCCGCGCCGCGGTCGGCGATGTTCTTCCCGCTGGTCGTGCTGATCGCCATCCTCCCCGGGCTGGCGGCGATCCGGTCGTGGGACCTCACCGCCCCCGGCCCCCTGTGGGGCCTGCGGGCGCTGGCGGTGGCCGTCGACGGTATGGTGGTCGATCAGACGGGGGCCGGCGAGGCGATCAAGCCCGAGCGCGAGTCGGCCGGGTATCGCAGCGTGGCCTTGCAGCCGCCGCTCTACCCCTGGCTCGCGGCGGCCGGCCTCACGCTCAGCGGCGACTGCGACCCGCTCGCCTGCGTGCTCCCCAGCTACATCGCCGGCGCGGCCATCGTCATCCTCGCCTACCTCCAGGGCCGGCTCTGGCGGGGGGGAGGGCTGGGATTCACGGCGGCGCTGCTGATGGCGTTCAGCCCGAGCCTCCTGCTGCGCGAGCAGGAGATGACGCCCTACCTGCCGGCCGCGGCGGGCGCGATCGCCGCGCTGCACGCGTACGCCGTCCGGACCCGCCTGGCGGCGGAGTCGGCCGACCCTCGGGGCCGCTCGCTGCTCTGGTCGGCGGCCGGAGGGCTCGCCCTGGGGGCGTCGCTGCTGGCTGTGGAAGCCTTCGGCCTGATCGCGATCGCGGTGGCGGTGTTGCATCAGGTCTACCTGCGGGCGGGGGCCGCGGCCGACCCGACCTACCGGCCCCCGCCGTCGAGCGGCCTCCGCGCCTGGCTCCGCGAGGGCGGGGCGGTGGACGCCGCGGTCGCCCTGGTCGTCGCCGCGGCCGTCGCCGCGCCGTGGCACCTGAGCATGCTCATGACGCACGGCTGGGGCCTCTTCGCCCCGCTGACCCTGCCGGCCTCCGGCTGGACCGACTCGTACAACCTGGCGACGCGGATCCTGGAGCTGGCCCCGGTGGCCGCCCCGCTGGCCCTGTACGGGGCCGTCCGCGCGATCCGCCGCGCCCTGGCCTCCGAGGGGGACGACCGCGAGACCATCGGCGGGTCGCTCTGGGTCGCCTGGGCGGGCGCGGCCGCCCTGGCCCTGTCCACCTGGACGAACGGGCCGAGGCAGGCCCTGGAGATCCTCCTCCTCGTCCCGCTGAACCTGCTGGCGGCCTCCACGGTCGCCGACCTGGTCAACCGCCGGGTCTCGGTCCGGGCGCTCATCGGGCTGGCCCCGGCCTCGGCGTTCTGCCTGGCCTGGTGGTCCAGCAAGGACCTCCGCGGGGCGCTCGACGACGTGCTGGCGGGCCACGCCGGGTCGGCCACCACGCTCAGCCTCCACATCGCCCTCGACCTGATGATCGCCTCGCTGTTCCTGGGCCGCGCCGTCGAACGATGGGCGAGCCGCCGCGACGACCGCCAGCGCCAGGTGCTGGCGACGTTCCTCCTGGCCGCCCTGGCGGCGACCGTCGGCCTGGGCGTGCGCGAGATGGTCTTCCGCCACGGCGAGACCAGCGACCTGCTGATGCTCCGGACGATGATCCTGAGGCGCAACCGCGAGCGGCCGTTCAGCCACGTCGCGGTCGTCAGCCCTCCGTCCTCGCGCTTCGAGTCCGACGGCGAGCCCGGCTCGCTCGACGCCCCCTACCCGGGCGGCCGGCTCCGCTTCATCCTCCGCACGGCGCTGCCCGACCTGCCGCAGATCGACCTCACGAACGTCGACGAGTTGCTGACGCTCCCGGACGAGCAGCGCCTGGTGGTCCTGTACGGGGCCGGCAGCCGGCTGTCGTACAGCCTGCAATCGCGCCTGGGCCTGGAGGCGATCCACCCCGGCAGGACGGGGATCCTGGACGCCTACGCCACGGCGGCCGGCCGGGTCGCTTCCAGCCCCTGAGGCCGGCTCAGGTCGCGGCTCGCTCGTTGACCAACCCCTCGGCGATCTCGGTCAGGAGTTGGTCCGTGGTCTTCTCCTCGGCCAGCGTGTCGCCCAGGATCTCCTTGACCTTGGGGATGCCCAGCGTGGCCGCCCAGGTGCAGAGGGTGCCGTAGCCGGCGATCTCGTAATGCTCCACCTTCTGCGCCGCGGCGATGAGGGCGGCGTCGCGGGTCTCGGGGTCGGCGTCCATCTCCAGGACTTCCTTCCCCTCCTCGATCAGGCCCTCCATCGCGTGGCACTTCTTGCCCCGGATGGGGTGGCCCAGGGCCTCCAGGACCATGCCCATGCGCTCGGCGTGGACCTTGGTCTCTTCCAGATGCTTTTCGAACGCCTTCTTCAGCCCGGGGGCCGAGGCGGCCTTGGCCATCTTCGGGAGGGCCTTGGCGAGCTGCTTCTCCGCGTCGAGCATGTCGCGGGCGACGTCCACCATCAGGTCGTTGAGCGTACGCATCTTCATGGGGTCGATTTCCGGATGGGTCGGGCGGGTGGTCTCGGGCGTGACGAGAACTTCGCAAACCCGGCGCCGGTCGGGCCGACTTCGAAATGGAGACGCCCCGCGCGGGCGGGGCGTCGAGTCGTCGAGGGCTCGCGAGGCGTCAGTCGGCCTTCCGCTTGAGGACGAACATGAGCTGCCCGGCCTTGGTCTTGAACTCTCTGGGCGCCTCGCCGCCGGGGAGGGCGTAGATGAGGCGGACCTTGTCGCCGTCCTTGTCGATCATCCCGAGGGCCACCTGCTCCTCGTCCTGGGAGTCGGCGAGCTTGCTGGTCATCTTGATCTTCGAGCCGGTCGCGCCCGGGGCCGCCTCGCCGGCCGCGGCCTCGGCGGGCTCCAGCGAGTACGACGCGCCGTAGACCTCCTTGCTGTCCCTGTCCATCACGACCACGCGGTCCTTGGTGAACCGCACGGTCGAGCCCTTGACCCGCTCGGCGGGCTCGGGGGCGCCGAACTTCTCGCCCGAGACGATCTCGTAGCCGCCCGCGATGTCGGACGGCTTCAACCCGGGCGTATCCTTCGATGGGTCGACCTGCGCCCGCGCGGGGGCGGCGAGGATCGTCAGGGCGATCGCGAGGGGGGCGGCGATGCGGCGCATGGGAGTCTCCTGGCGGGGGAGGGCGGTTCCTCGGGGACCTCTCGGACGAAGGCCCTCACGCCACTCCCATTCCGCAACTCCCGCGCCGCCCCGGGCCCCGCGGCGACCGTCACGCCCGCGGGACGTACGTCAGGCCGCCGCGGGGGAAGATGCGGACGCGGGGGGCGTCGCGACGGTCGCGCGGCAGGGCGCGGCGGACGGCCTTCCACAGCGAATCCTGGTCCGCGAAGATCCGGACGGGCCCCAGCCGGCCGCCGATCCGCTCGTGAAGGGGCGGGGCGTAGACCATCACCGTCCGGTCGACGACCAGCTCGCGGGCCCAGCGGAGCATGAACGCGGCGGACGACTCGCGGGCCATGAGGATCCGCTCGGCCATCGGCACCAGGCGGCGGATCGCCCAGCCGCCGGGGGCGCCGGAGCCGGCGATGAGGCGCATCGCCGACCTCGGCATGGAGCGGTCGATCTCCCCCGGGTCGGTCCAGAACAGGCCGACCGTCACGCCGCCCGGCACGCTGGCGGCGCGGTGGTGGAGCAGGGCCTTGAAGCTCTGCATCGGGTCGCCCGGCCAGGGGTCGTTCCCCACCACGACGACGTCGGCCGGCGGGGCGGGGGGGGCCTGGAACCGCCGCCCCGCCTCCTCAGCCAGCGCGTCCTGGACCGACTCCGGGCGGCCGGCGCATGCCCGGAAGATCATCCCCGGCGCGCCGATCAGGTGGCTGATGGAGAAGCAGGGGCCCAGGAAACCGGCCGCCTCGCCGACCGCCTGCCGCATGGGGTTCTCGGCCGCGGATCCGCCCAGCAGCCGGCCGGCGTCGGAGTCGCGGGCGAGGCCCTGGCGGTGCAGGGCGCCGAGGGTCGTGCGGTGGCTCGCGCCGGGGAAGATCAGCTTGTAACCGCCGCCGAACCCCGCCTGGAGGTGCGGCAGGACCGAGCCGATCAGGACCCGGACGTCGGCCTCGGCCACGGGCCGGAAGACCCGCACCGGGATCCCGCGCGAGGTCGTCCCGAGGTCGGCGTAGGCGGAGAGGTCGTCGACGGGCGGGCTGAAGCAGCGATAGGTCTCGGCGGGGCCGTCGCCGAGCCGACGCCGCATCGCCTCGTCGTCGACCGCGTGGTGCCGGCCGACCCCCACGCTGATCGTCACGTCGCCGACCGCGACCCCCGCGCCGTGGAGCCGGGCCAGGACGATCGGCAGGGCCTCGCGCACCGGCGTCCAGCGCGAGGGGTCGTCCACCACGATCGCGACCCGCGAGCCGGGCCCGACGACCTCTTCCAGCCGGGGGGAATCCGCGGGCGCGTCCAGCGCCTCGTCCAGGGCGACGGGGTAATCGGACGTCGCGCCGCGGAGGTCGGGCTCCACGACGTCGCCCGGCCCGACGCCCCAGGCGCGCGGCAGGTCCAGCCTCAGCGTCCCGCCCCCCCAGGGGGCCTCGATCGTCCCGGTCGCCATCCGTCTCCCTTCCGTTCCGCCCCCGCCCGTCGAACCTCTTCCCGGCGGCCGGTCCGCTACGGTACGCCATCCCCGGGCCCGGACGCAACCAAGGCTGCGGGGCCGACGCGCGGCGGATAGAATAGCATCGGCATGACAGGAGGGCCCGACGATGACGATCAAGCTCCCCGACGACCTCGAACGCTCGATACGCGAAGCCGTCGATTCGGGCCGATTCGCCTCGCTCGACGAGGCGATGGCCGAGGCGGCCCGCCGGCTGCTGCACCAACTCGACGCGACGGCCGACGGCTCCATCGGCGCCATGCGCGACGCCGCCGATGAACTGGACGCGATCGTCGCCGACGCCTACCAGGCCCGTCGCGGCGAGTCCTGGCGGGACCTCCCCCTTGAATAAGATCCTGCTCGACACCGACATCTATTCCGAAGTCCTCAAGGGCGTGGATGCAAACGTCGCGAGCCGGGCGAGATCCTATCGACGGGCTCAAGGCGTACTGACCATCTCGGTCGTGACCGTCATGGAGATCGTCCGCGGCTTCCAGCGCAAGCGGAGCACCCGCAGGCTCCAGGACTTCCTCGCGATCATCGCCCGCGAGGAAGTCCTCGACTTCGACCTGGCCGCCGCGGAGTTGGCCGGCCGGATCGCCGGAGACCTGGAGCGGCTCGGCCGGCCGATCGGCGTCGCCGATCCCATGATCGCGGCCATCGCGATCACGCGCGGGATGGCGCTCGCCACGGGCAACACGGCGCATTTCGAGCGCGTCCAACGGCTCGGCCACCCGCTGGCCCTGGTCGACTGGAGGTCCTAGCGCCCGCCCGTTCTCCTTTGCCCGGCCGGGGTGTATCATGGGGGGCGCGGACGCCGCCGCGCGACGGCGTCGGCCCCGAGCTCGAGGCGTCCTGCATGCTCCCTCGCGCGACCCGCCGTCCACTCCGACGAGGCCCGACCCGGCCCCGGGTTGCGCCTCGATCCTTCGCGGAAGAGACCGGAACATGACTCCATCGTTGGCACAACTGGCCGAGTTGGTCCGCCAGGCCGAGGCCAAGACCCGCGCCCGCAAGGTCGAGTCCGAGGCGCGCCAGGCCGCCGAGCACTTCCGCGCCGCCGAGAAGCGATCGCGCGAGGCCCTGGAGCGGATGCGGGCCGCCCGGCCGGCGTGCGCGCGGGCGCTGGAGCAGGCCGACGCCGACGAGCTGCTCCTGAAAGACCTGGTGCGCAAGCTCGCCCAGTTCAAATCGTCCCTGGCCTCCGACGCCGACGCCGAGCAGCTCGTCGCCACGACCGAGGCCGAGATCGCCCGTACCCGCGCCGAGGCGAAGGCCGAGTTGGAGGCCGCGGGCAAGGACCTGGACGAGGCCCGCCGCGACCTGCGCACGGCCGTCGACGCCTATCGCCAGATCCGGCGCGAGCTGGAGCGGCTGACGCCGGAGCTCGTCGAGCAGTTCGCCGACGAGGACCGCCTCCTCTGGGACGCCGAGAGCCACTTCCCCGGCGGCCAGCTCCAGCTCCTGGCCCACGAGGTCGAGGCCGGCATGCACGCCTTCGGCCACCTGGCGAAGCTCGAACAGTACGCCCGGCTGAAGGTCTGGATCGGCCGCTTCCGCTACCACCAGGCCGGCCCCGACCGCGACGGCGAGGGCTCCGAGGAGGTGCAGACCCTCGCCCACAAGGTCTTCCACCAGCTCAAGTTCCTCTCCCGCCAGCACGAGCCGGGATACATCGAAGCCTTCCGCCAGGACTTCTCCACCGACTGGGCCGCCTACGTCGCCGAGGCCCAGGACCAGCTCGTCCAGGCCATCGAATCCCAGCGCCGCGCCCGCGCCGAGGCCGAAGCCCGCCGCGCCGGAGGCTCGAACGGCGACGGCCGGCACGACGAGGCCGACGGGGAAGAGCAGGCCGGCTGACGACCCGCCGATCCAGGTGCGAAGGGGGCCACGAATGAGCGCAGCGATCCAGTATCCTCACCTCGTCGTCGATGCGGACGGCCGGGCCCTCGTCGCGGGGACCCGATACAAGGTCCTGCACCTCGCCGGCGAGCACTATCACTACGGCTGGTCGGCCGAGGAACTCCTGGAACAGCATCCTGACCTTCGCCCCGAACAGGTCTACGCCGCGCTGACGTACTTCTACGACCACCGAGACGCGATGATCCGGGAGATGCGGGCGGCCGAACAGTCGGCGGGCGATCTCGCCGGGCGTCGGCCGTCTCGCGGCGCCTTGCTCGAACGGTTGATCTGAGAGTCTGTTCCAGAAGGGGGATTTGAACGCCCTTCCCCCCTGGCGGGGGAAGGTGGCCCGCAGGGCCGGATGAGGGGGACGACGCGCCGGAC